>ERZ842401.6621-NODE-6621-length-12306-cov-5.093543_pt1 | contig 12306 bp, 10 predicted proteins | sample MGYA00521270_ERZ842401 | MGnify/ENA primary metagenome ERZ842401 (study PRJEB31892, sample SAMEA3878208) | bioreactor metagenome | biome: Moose rumen | place: Sweden | collected 2011-10 | study: EMG produced TPA metagenomics assembly of the PRJEB12797 data set... | reverse complement strand
ATAAGGAGATGCAAGCATTGTGCGAGCACCTGTACCTTGGCGACCTTCAAAATTACGATTTGATGTTGATACACAGTATTTTCCAGCGGGAACTTTGTCGGCATTCATCGCCAAACAAGCCGAACAGCCAGCCAATCTCAATTCTGCACCTGCATCCTTGAATATTTGGTTAAGACCTTCTCTTTCGGCCTGACGCATAACTTCGTTGCTACCAGGAACAATAAGAACCTCAACGTTTTTGGCAATTTTTCTACCTTTTAATATTTCAGCTGCCATGCGTAAATCTTCAATTCGTCCGTTGGTACAACTGCCAATAAATACATAGTCAATTGGTTTACCGAGCAATTTTTCTCCACGTTTTAATCCCATGTATTTCAAAGCCTCATCAAGTCCGCGTATCGAATCGTTGTCGGGAACAACGCCATCAATAGCAATGCCCATTCCCGGATTTGTTCCGTATGTTATCATAGGCGGCATAATTGATGCGTCAAACGCCAATTCATCGTTAAATTTGGCATCACTATCGCTAAACAACAATTTCCATTCTTCAGCAGCCTTTTCAAAATCAGCATCCTTTGGAGCATATTTTCTACCTTTAACATAATCAATAGTCAATTGGTCGGGAGCAACTATTCCTCCTCTCGCACCCATTTCTATGCTCATGTTACAAAGTGTCATACGAGCTTCTACAGAAAGATTCTTGATTGCTTGCCCAGCAAACTCTATAAAACGTTTTGTACCGCAATCGGTTCCCTTTTGGCTCAAAATATATAGTGCAAGATCCTTTGATGTTACACCTTTTTGCAAATCACCATCAACAGTTATACGCATCTGCAACGGTTTGTATTGCAATAAACATTGGCTTGCAGTAACGTTTTCTACTTCGCCCGTTCCTATACCAAAAGCTATACAACCAAGTGCGCCATGGGTTGAAGTATGGCTATCGCCGCAAACTATTGTCATTCCAGGACGAGTAAGCCCCAATTCTGGACCAATAACATGCACAATGCCGTTATCGGGATGGTCAAGTCCAAAATATGTTAGACCAAAATCCTTAGTATTTTTTTCTATTGTAGAAATTTGCGCTTCACTCAAAGAATCTGGCAACGGTCTTACTCTATCCTTTGTTGGTACATTGTGGTCGCATGTGGCAGTGATACGATGTGGCATCAACACGCCTATCCCCCTTTTTCTTAACGCTTCAAATGCTTGTGGTGATGTTACCTCATGCATATATTCCCTATCTATAAACAGCACACATGGGCCATCGGGAATTTGTTTTACGATATGTTTTTCCCATATCTTATCAAAAAGTGTTTTTCCATTCATAATGCCCCAAAATTATAAATTTTTTTTCCACTAAAAAAATATAGTTCTTTTTTTTATAAAAAAAGAACTATACATTATACCTCTCTATTTTTTTTGCGAAAGTTATAAATTATAAATCATTTATACTTCCCTACGATTTAACTTGCTCCGATATTTTTCCAAATCTTCTTTCACGATGTTGATAGTTTGCTATTGCCTTATAAAAATCTTCTTTTGTAAAATCTGGCCAAAGAATATCTGTAAAATACAACTCACTATACGAAATCTGCCACAACAAAAAATTACTTATCCTAATCTCTCCACTTGTGCGAATAAGAAGTTCTGGGTCTGGAATATCCTTTGTATAAAGATACGATGAAAACTTTTCTTCGTCAAAATTTTCAATATCAAAAGGATTTTGTTTATACGATTGCAAAATATTTTTTACAGCGTTGACAATTTCTTGACGGCTTCCATAACTTAGTGCAATTATCACTGTAAGTCCTGTGTTTGACGATGAACGAGCGATAGCATGTTGCACTTGCAACAATACATCCTGCGGTAAAAGCGAACTATCGCCAATGGTAAGCAATCGTACATTGTTTTTTATAAGGTCGTCAAATTGTTCGGCAAGCGATTTTAAAAGCAAACTCATAAGCCCCGAAACCTCATCTTTGGGTCTATTCCAATTTTCTACAGAAAAAGCATAAAGCGTAAGATATTTGACCCCAGCTTCTGCTGCTGCCTCCACAATTTGACGTGCTGCAACTGCTCCTTTAGCATGTCCTTCAAGCCGTGGTTTGTTATGTTGTTTTGCCCAACGTCCATTACCATCCATTATAACAGCCACATGCTCTGGCATATTGCCTTGTTTAATTTCGTCTATCAACATTATTTGTATTTTTTCTCATCTAAATACTACAACTTCAAAAATTAAGAAAAACTATCGTTGATAAGCAGGACAAGAAATACCAGTTTTTCCGCCGCCAATAACTACGCTAAAAACAGCTCCAACAAAAGAATACCAATCTTTATCGCCAAGAAACGATTTTTGTTTGCGATGTTCTATGTTTGGATTAACAGAATCAAACTCGTCTTCGTTGATATGATCGAGTACATCGGTAAACATTTTACGATATTTCCACTCTGCCGATAAAGAAATGCGTTTGGTGGGACAAAACTTTACACCTACACCAAATGGTATGCAAAATTGTAGTCCCTCGTTTGGGAAAGAACCTACCGTCAACCCAGGGCCAACTGCCAAATAAGGCGAAAAACAATGATAATAATCACCTTTTATTAATGGCAAAAAATTTACTTCAGCTTGTAAAGAAAGCTCAACAATTTCGTTTTCAAACTTAGCATGTCTAAGTTGTTGATATGTATTGTTGAAATCAAGGTCATCGCCTTCGAGCAAACACCTAATTGCTTGAAACGAAATTGCAAATCTATCGTTAAGTCCATGCCTAATGTTAAGTCCAAAGGCAAACTTTGGTTTGTAAAATGGTCGTGTCGGGCATATTTCTCCGTTGTAATAACCCGCACCCAAAAATAATCCTATTTCATCAAAATCTTTTGATTTGTTTTTTTGAGCCGACGCATCAACTGCAAAAATCACAACCAACAACGCCAATAAAAATTTTGGCATTGAAGTTGCTAATTCGCTGCCTTGTTTTTTTAGATTATCAATTATTGCTATCATTTGCTATATGTTTTTTTCTTAAAAAATTGTGTAAATATTAATGAGAACAATTATGTACTCTTAATACATATAAACTTTACAAACATCTAATTTATTGTAAAGAAAAAAAACTTTTTTTTTCATTCAAAATTTTTATTATATTTTGTGTTATAGTCATTTTATTTTACACAAATTTATCAAACTATAACCCAAAAAACTAAGAACTTTTGGCAACAAGTTTAACAAAATCAACATGCACTGGGTTAAGTTGAGTTGGACGGTTTAGCCTAATTGGATAATAACTTTTTTTCATAATCCAACTTGCAACGCTGTCAACCCACATTGTACCAGAGGCGCGGTCTGGGTGTACAACATCGCCTGGAATACGTGTAAATGTTAGATTTTTTGATAAGAAAAATTTTTTATTACCAAATCTTTTCATCATAACATTGTTAATTCCAGTATCTTCTGCCCAGTTAGGCGGACCTATCCACACCGACTTTATACCTTTCATTTGCTCTGCAACAGTGTTGACATAACTAATGCGCGATTGTGCATTATAGGCAAATAGTTCGTTGGCTCCTATTACAAAAATTATATACGACGGCTTAAAAAGATTTATGTAATAACGCAACGTATCACATTCGGCATAGGTTTTTGTTGTTGCGCTTACAAACGATACCACATTGAGATCATGACCATTAAAATCGCAATAGTTTTTAACTCTAAACATCATAGAATAAGCCATACTATCGCCAATCAACAAAATATTTTGTTTAGTAGTATCCATTCTCGGCACGGTATCGCGCCCTTGTGCTTTTAAATGTTGCGATACAACTGCTTTCATAGCCGATTTCTGCTTACACCCTCCACATAGAGCAAGCAACACAATCAAAAAATATTTTACGGCAAATCCCGATAAAAATCTCATTTTAAATTTTTTTTGCAAAAATATAAAAAATAACAAAGACTACAAATACACTATAAAATCATTTACTCATTTTTTGCAAACGTTTTTTTTGGGAAATCACATAAATTATGGATTTTTAAACCCCTAAAAAAAACCGTCAAATTCATTTGAACATAAAATTTAGGGTGGACACGCAGATTTGCTCCTACGTGTCCACCCTTTCATATAAAATCACCATGTACAAAATATCGTTTTTACGTATTTATTAATACCAACTTGTTAAAAAGAATTATTTTTTTTACAAAAACTTATTTTTATTCCAATTTTTCTATCCTTTCAATCAATTGGTTAATAGTATTTTTAAGGTCATCAATTTCTTGTTGTTGTTCTTTAACTGCCTGAATCAACACAGGAATAAGACCATTGTAGTTTACCGACTTATAACCATTAAGACCGTCTGACACCAAATCTGGAAAAACTTTTTCTATATCTTGGGCAATTACACCATATTGCAACGCTGTAGAAGCATTAGCATTTACAGCAACTTTTTTGTCCCAGTTAAAAGTTACACCGCTAATTTTCAATACTTTATCCAAAGCATTTTCTATTGGAGATATATTAGTTTTTAAACGAGAATCAGAATTTTGTGTCAATGATCCTGATAATGTAGCATTTCCATCATCCTTTACAGAAAAAACATTAATTTTAGTAGCAGATGTCTTACCACCACCAACTACAAATCTATAATTATCACTGGCACTAATAAAATTATTATACGACCCTACTACCATACAACTTTTACCATCTACACTAACACCTTCTCCAAATGCAAAAGAATTATTTGCACCAACAGAACTACCACTTCCAAAGGCAATTGAATTTTTTACACCTTCTCCAATAGTACCACCAGATACAATACAATAATCACCTTTATTTAACGTACCTTCCGCGCCCATTGCTATAGAACCAGTACCAGCTGCTTCTGCACCATCTAATGCAAGCCCATTTGTTGCCGAAACCTTGGCTTTTGTTCCAATAGCAATACCACTTCCTGGAACAATCTTTACAATATCATTACCAGAACCATCTTTTAATACAACTGTTTGATTATTTGTTTTAGTTTTAATATTTGAGCCATCTTTTTCCCACAAACAAGCACCTGCATCAATAAAAGTCCAATTTCCAGAAGCATCCAAGCCAAGCGATTTGCCATATTCAGAAGGATTTATTGTTGGGCCTTGGGATTTTAATATATATGGTTCAGGAATGGTTACACTTTTAGCCAACCACTTAGAACTTGCGGAATTATATTGCAAAAAATAGCCATCACTTGGGCTTGAGGCAGTAACATCGCTTAAATCGTTAAGAGAAAAACTTTTACCTTTCCAATTATCACCATCTTTGTATAAAATTGCACCTGTTGCCACCGCATCAGCACTTGCATCAACATTTGTTAAGCCACCCAACGACGGCACACCAGCCGCAGCCACGGTTTTTGCTTCCCATTTTTTTGACGTGCTGTTATATATAAGATATTGTCCTTCTGATGGAGATGCAGCCGAAACATCTGACAATCCATTTAAATTTGCTGCTCCACCAGCCGAAACTGTTTTTGCTGTCCACACACCACCATCAAGAGTAAGCACTTGTCCGTTGGTGGCTGCATCTATATCTACATCAGCAAGTTCTGAGAGTTTGTGAGCAATTTTACCATCGGTAACTTTTAACTTGTTGGCTTGATCTGTTGTTAGAGCAACAAGAGCATACGGCACAGCAGCAAACTTCGATGTTCCAAGGTCGGTAAGTCCATTGATATAAGTGGCTTCACCAAAATCTACTCTCACACGAAGATAATAACTTCCTGTTGGGTGTATCCAGTCAATATCAGAATAATTTGCAACGGTTCCTCGCCCCGTACTTGTGGCAGAAGACGAACCAATTTCCACGTTAAAAAGCCCAAAATCGTTGGTTTGCGTGTAATGAAGTTCCTGCCAAAGAATGTCGGAACAGGTATTGGTTTCGCAATTCTCTCCTTGAATTACCGAAACTTCTACCGTAATATTTTTTGATGCCACCGGCGAACCATCGTCTTTATTAACCACTGCTTGATAGTTGAAAGAATTTGGCAAATCCTGCGCAAAGCTGGGAATTGCAGCCGAAAAAAATAATACGGCGGCCAATATTGAGGATATTTTAAAGGTTTTCATGGCTAAAAAGTTTTTAAAGTTTAACTGCTTTTATGCTATAAGTTTTTTTACCATCGCAAATATACACAACATAAGTGCCTTGTGGCAAATTTTCTACAAAAATTTCCAACGTTCCGTCGTCTATTTGCGAAAAATTAACATTAAAACTTTTTCCCGATGCGTTAACCATTTTTACAATTGGGTGCATCTGTAAATCAGACTGTGGGTAAGTGATTTTTAATGTTGTGGTAAAGGGATTTGGATAAGCAGCAATTTTTATTTTACTATCTGTATTGTTTTGTTGGCTTAAATTATTGTTTTGTGGATTTGTATTTTTTACAACCGCATATCCCATACTAATGCTATTGACAGAAAAAGAATAAGTTATACCATTGGTTTTAAAGCTATTAGCAGCAGCCGAGGTATTTGCAACAGCAATAGTTTGAGCATTAACAGCAGTTGTAAAAATAACAACAACTACTAAAGAAAATAATATGTTGATTAATTTTTTCATCTTTTACATTACTTAATGTAATAATATTCAAACATATTTTGTGCCAATCTTTCAGTATGTGATGTTGTTTTTGAATATTTAACTGTTTTAGGAACAAATTGCGCAGTTACCCCATGTTCAACAAAAAAATCTTCGATGGTTTTTAGGCGCATTTTTGCAACTCTAAGGTTATATTTTTCAGAGCCAACAGCATCGTAATGCGCTACAACTTGAACAACTTTTAAACCATCTCTCTTTATGTTTTCGCAACATTGTTCCAACGCCACTTTGGTTGACGATTGTAGTTTTGCACTTCCATAACCAAAAGAAACGTTCCACATTGTTACAGGACCTTTCAATGACGATTCGGGAAGCCCTGGGAAATCACGATTATCTTCGTCTGTTACTCCACCCTTAGGATTTTCAACAATAACCTCTTGTTGCTGTGGTTCATTGTTTTGAGGCTGATTTTCCTGCTGTTGTTGGGCAGTTTCTTGCGAACCGTTGTTACTTTGATTGTTATTGTTTTGTTCGCTTGTTTGATTGTTAGAACTATTTTGATTGTTGCTTTGGCTATTTTGTGGCAACGCTTTTATCATATTTTCAAGACGTTCTATTTCTTTCTCGCGATCTTCAACCTCTTGGTTAAGTTTTTTAATAGTTTCTTGCAACAACTTATCATCTTTTTTGTTATCCTCTGGTTTTACTGCATTTTCGTCGTCAGGGAATATTGTAGGCAATTTACGTTTTTTTGCCCGCGAAACAAGAAAACCGACAGAAATTTCGTGAGTTCCCAACACATTTTTGGACAAATCGGTTGTTCCAACCTCATATTGATAGTTTACAACAATTCTACTTCCTGCGGCAGCTCCCATTCCAACGCCAATGTAGCCTTCATTCATGTATGACAACATTGCCCAAAAACGTTTTTTATATTTGGCAGCGACACTTACTCTATAATCGACACCGCCTTTCATTCCATACCATAAATCAGCGAGTGGTTCTATTTCAAAATCCCCTGTTTCTAAAATGTAAGAAATTTCTGCATTTATAGAACGGTCGTAATTATAGATAGCAGGATTAAAATCCAAATCTTTACAAATAAGTCTCGGCAACGACACAGAAACAAAAAGGTTTGTCCAATTAAACATAAGACCAAATCCTGCATCAAACCCAGTAGCCGAAAGTCCCGCTTGATTTTGTAAAACAGGGTCAACAGCATTGCCGTATGTTGTTGCACCAGCGATGTTGTAAGCATTACGAACCACCGCGGGCGATAAAGCAAGGCTAAGCGACATATCATCAGACATTTTAATATGGTATGCGTATGTAACCGAAGCAAAAAGATTATTAAAATTACCCGATTTTTGATTTAAAATGCTTACACCATAACCCATATTTTCGTTGGCAGCCCCGTTAAGGTCAACAGCCATAGTTTTGTAAGTCTCATATCTCGAATATTTAATATTTCAACACAATTATGTCGCTCCAGCGAGCCATCAGGTTCTTGTTTTTAAAGTCATGCTTAACAGCATTGTCGAAGACATCATCTTCCCCAATGCCTTCCTTGCGGTGTATTGCTGTAAACCAAGTCTCGATGCTATAATTGGTGACAGTGTTTAGGAAGACTTCCCAGGGGACTCCAATACACCTTATGATCAGTTCACCCCCACACACCACTTGCCTTGTGCTGTCAAGCAATGCTTAATCCTGCTATAGGGGATTTTGAAATGGAATGCTCCTGCAGCAAAGCAACTGATGGCGTATGGTTGGAAGGAGAACACGATTCCGTCCTCTGAGAGTCCAGGAGATGGAAGAGCGCAGTCTCCCGTCTCGTCATCATCTTCATCTCGGTGAGTTACATAATTCATGATATCGGGTTCCCATTTCTTGTACTGAGGTGTTTTCTTTGCTTCATCAAGCAAGATGGCCAATACATCATTCATACACTCAGGTTTGAAGAGATAATCACAATCTATCTCCTGCTGATGCACATGGTCGTATGAAACCAGTCGCTCAGTGTAATAACCGTGTATGCCGCCATGATAGTCATGGTTGAGTGCTTGATATGTCACGTATCTCTTGTTGCACACAATGGCCTGCATATTTAAGTTGTAAAACAGTGCAGAAGGATAGTCTTCATCATTCGTTCCATATTCTCCTTTCTTAACTGCGAAATAGATGTTCGCTGCAAATTTGGCAATCTGCTTGTTGTCGTTGATATTACCTCTGTATGTCCCTCTGCCATGAACGATATTCAAGTCGCCAAAATAGAGCGGCAAAACATCCGACAATTCCTCGCTCAACGATTGCGAATGTTCCACATTCTTGACCAGCCACTTCCTGATGCCACTTGAATTGGGGACAGAAGAATTCGGGAAATCGACCACAAAACTGTACATGATAGTGTGGCCAAAACCTGCCAGAGTATCTTTCTTATGTCGAGTGAACGATGGCAGGGTCTTGGAAAGTGCTTTCAGCCTGTCAAAGGTGCTTTTGTCAGAAAAGTCTACCAAGACCCTCTTGGCAGCGTTGCTAAAATAGAATTTGGTATCACAACCCGATGCAAAGGAATCCACATGCAACGAAGGAGCCGCAAGCAGGACTTTATGCCTATTGAACAAGACATTGCAACGACAATAACCTTCACTCGCCCAATAATAGGGCTCTCCATTTACCACACACAAGGTGTCTGCCCACCAGTCGGCATGGTCTAACACTTGGCTGACAAAAGCAGGAATAGGTACAGGTACGTATGTCGAGGCACTTTCCGTATCTTCATCCGATTCTTTATCATACTCAGCATCCGCATCATCATCGTTTGTGCCTGTAATGTGCGAATACACATTCTCAGCCACGCCTTCCTCATTCCCCTTGTCAGAACGGAAGTCGAAACAGTCCTGAAGATTCATAGCACAGACACAGCCAATCAGCAACAGCATCAGTATTGCTGGTAAAAAACGCATTCCCTTCATAGTCGGATTCTTATTGTTTGCTATGGTTGACTTGCTTTACTTCTTCCACCCCATCATGCTGGAAAGCAGGAATGGGATTTAAAGCACGAAGTGCTTCTTCCCTTAGTTTTCCACGTTTCCCGGCATCTTCCATATTTTGGAACTTGACAACCACACGGCATTGAGTATCAATATAGGCAGAGATATTCACTTCGTCATTATCCTCCATGCCGAAGCCATCTTCATCAGCAAAGTATCGCCCATCAGGATATAACATCCAGTTCACACGGGCAAGACCATCCTGATAATCGCCTATACTGAGGCCGCCATAATCAGCAACAAGTCTTTTGGCATCTCCATTATGCTCCAATTGGTTAACATTGTCCCAATCAATATCATCAAGAGTGAATCCAACAAGTTTTCCGCTGGGTTCTGAAATAGGATAGACCTTCTTCAAGACAGGATTAACAATAAAGATTTGCTTGTTGCCATACGACCTGTTGCTGAAACGCAGCATGCCATAGCCCATATCTCTATGATAATAGTCTGCTTCGTCATCGCTCTTCTCCCAATCTGCCATCAAGTCCTCGAAAGTAGGATTCAGTCGCCAGCGTCGTGCATCCTGATCCTCACGGGCATTGATGTCCTTCATGCTTTTCAGTCCCCACTCTCGTGAGCGAGTTAGGTAACGACATAATTCTTCACCAGTTATAATCCCAGGGACAGGCTCTTTCCCCTTGTCCCTCCAAACAAACTGATATCCTTCAGATGCAATCATCGCATCACGGCGTTTCTTGTTTTGGCAGTCCATACCATAAAAAGCACGTTGAAGGAATTCACTCTTCACCGCATCTTCATGTGTGATGTCTTCCCATCCCCAGTGAAATTTAGGCTGAACCCATTTCCCATGAAGAAAACTGAGAAAGTTCTCACTGTCATCACCTAACGCGAATGTACAGTCCAAGTCTGACAATACACTAGCAGGATATTGACTACTGTCTGACAAATCAATGACTTTTTCTTCATTGCCATCTTGCCGTGAACCCATCTTCAAGATCTTGTCAATAATACTCATAACCTACAACTATTTACTTTGTTTTTATTTATTTGTTGCTTTATCACCACGCTTCTTCTACTGTATATTCGTATTTGATGTTTTGTTTATCACAAAAAGCCTTAATTCGTTCAATGTCATCACGACCAGGCAAACGTCGAAGTGCGTAGCTTAGATTTTCTTCTCTTGTAATCCCTAAAGCATCCATCAATTCATTTAAATCAATGTTTCTTACCCAACGAGTAGGTTCTGGATAACTACCAAAACATGAACCATTATCGTCATCATGCCAAAATGAAACTTTCCCTTCTTTAACCATATATGGTGTAGTAAACTTCTTGTGTGCCATTGTTAAACTTCTCCTTTACTCAATTCGTTAATCACTTTCTTACGTTCCTTGAACACCTCTATTGGCATAGGTTCTTTACCATTCTGCTCTGTAATATACTGATAGAAGGCATTGAGCACGCGCATAATCTTGTTGGTGTCATGACCATCTTCCTGCCTGTAACCTTTAATGGGAGGTGGAGCAATGCCTTTGTCTGCGGCATAAAACACCCAATAGGTACAGAGCGCAATGTCTGTCCGATGAAGTCCCATAGCACAGGCGATATAAAAGTCACCTTTGTCTATCTGTTCACAGAATTTGGGAAAGAGTGCCACCATCTGTGCAATTGTTCTGGCATGATTGTCTAAAGGATAGTGGAAATACTGCAGCCCATGATATTGGCAGAGATATGGGAGCTTATCAGACTTATCCATTTCCCGAAGGTCAATGATGGTCTTCACTCCAGCCTCCTTTAATGCAGGCCATGCGTAAGCCTGATGTCTTGACGACATCGTCCTTCCTCTGACACCGCCATATACAGGTGCTATGTCTGGAATACCTGTCTGTATGAGTCTTTCTATGTCGAGCATCTTACCACCCTCCTTTATGTTTCTTCTTTCGCGTATAAATCTTATCCGACTTGTGGATTCTGTTGTGTGAATGGAAGCCTGGGCCAAGCAGTTCCATTTCTGCCTCGCGCCCACCACGTCTCATTGCCTTAATGGCATCGAGATTCGTTGGTTGCAATTTTTTCCTTTTCATCTTCTTCGCCACAATATCTATACCTTATACGACAATATGGAGAGTACAGAACAATTAAATCTGTCAACAAAATAAAATATCGACGAGAAGATTAGAAACAAGGGAAAGTAATCCAGTCGTATCCGTTAACAGACAATTTAGCTTCTTTCACCTTAATAATGCATTTTACTGAAGAAGCAGAATCATTCAAACCATTTTCAAAATGATGATAAGGATCACCTAAATCTGCAAGGATATTAAAGACACCATGAACCATGTCGGCATCACAGTTATAGACGAGACGTTCGGCAATAATACTTGAATGTGGGCTTTCTACAATCCACTTGCCTGAATCTGTTCTTGTCATTTCAAGGAGACAAATTGTTGATCTCCCCATAATGTTGCTACTACTAAGAATCCAACACCTGTCAGTACCGTCTATTTCAAACCAATAGGTCACATACTCAGAAATAATAGCCATTCCGTTAATGGACTCAGGATTTATTTGCGAAAAGTCTTTCAACGAATCAATTTGTCCGTTTACGGAGATATTTCCTGATGCAGAAGGCATACTACTAACGACTATATTCTGTGTATCTCTACGAACAAAAAGAAAGAAGCCCTCTTTAATTTCGTTACGGAATATCTCCG
>ERZ842401.6620-NODE-6620-length-12310-cov-9.784415_pt1 | contig 12310 bp, 1 predicted proteins | sample MGYA00521270_ERZ842401 | MGnify/ENA primary metagenome ERZ842401 (study PRJEB31892, sample SAMEA3878208) | bioreactor metagenome | biome: Moose rumen | place: Sweden | collected 2011-10 | study: EMG produced TPA metagenomics assembly of the PRJEB12797 data set... | reverse complement strand
ATCCCCAATCCCCAATCCCCAATCCCCAATCCCCAATCCCCATTAATATATTATTTTTATTAAAATTTCTGAGTAACTATGAATATTTTTTAAATTAATAATTAAAAAAAATTATAATTAAAATAAAAATATGTACAATATGCAACAAATTATTATGCTTATATTTATTTTTGTATTGTTCTTTGAATACATCATAAATCAACCAAATTCAGAATGTACTAGTTATTATTATTATGATACTTCTGGAAAACAGACTTGTACATATGATTATTGTTATAATACTAAGCAAAAAAGATATTTCTTAAATTGTGAATGTAGAGATAATTGCTATGAGTATTACAAAAGATTAAAAAAAGAAACTATATCATCCCATCAATATTATTTTATAAGATGTTATGATACTGTTAAAGATGCTTTTGATGATACAGAGGTTAAATTTTGTGATACATATCAAAAAAGATGTTGGCAAACTTTTCCTGCAGAGGATACTTATTATTATTTCAAAGAAGTAAAGCCAAATGAAAAATACAGAATAGTAAAATCATGCCCTAATTTTTATATAAAAAAAGATAATGGTCAAATTTGGTGTACAGACATATGTCCAGAACCAAACAAATATTTCTATAGAGGAAATAATACATGTCTTAGCTTATGTTCCGACATTTATAAATATTATTATGATCCAGAAAATCATGAATGCCTTGATACTTGTGAATTAAGACCGGCTAAACCATTTTCTTATAAAATTACTGGTACAATTCCTCAACCATGTAGGACAGAATGCGACGACCCTACTTCTGGATCTGGAGGTATTCGACCATATTATAATTATAATTCTCATATTTGCCTTGAAAAGTGTAATGATGACCATAGTGATAACATATATCATGCTGAAGACAATATTATTTGTTATCCTTCTTGTAGAGATATTCCTAATGATCGATATAAATACGAATTAGGTAATGTTTGTTATAAAGAAAAACCCTCCCATACTCTTTGTCCTTATTATTATATAAAAAGTGATGGAATAATTAAATGTGTCGAAATAAAAGAATGTAAAAATTTATTTTATTTTCATTTACTTGGTGAAGAGTGTAAAAGTAAATGTGAAGATTTTTATTATAAATATAATACAACTAGAGAATATACTGAGGGCTCAGGAACAATAAATTTCCCTGTTATGGAGTGCTATTCCACTCCAACAGAATGCCAAAGAAAAATTGGTTCACTCACATCTTATAATAAAAAATTAAGACAATGTTGGGAAGGATTAGTATCTGGCTATTTTATAAATATAATTAATGAGCATTTATATGAATTAGTCGATGAATGCGAAAATTTTTATTATGAAGATAATAATTATTATTATTGCACTCCAACTTGTTCAGAAAAATCTCTTTTCTTTTTAAGTGGAAATAAAAAATGCGTTTCATCGTGCACAGAATTTAATAAATTTTATTTTGATCCGAAAACTCATGAATGTGTTGATAGTTGTAAACAAATAGTAAAATCTCGTTTTCAAACAGAAATTTCAGGCTCTCCCACTACGCATTTTGAGTGTATAGAAAAGTGTCTTACTCCCAAGCCTTATTATAATTATGATTCAAATATTTGTTTAGAAAAATGTGGTGCTGATGGTAGTAATAATAAATATCATAAATATGATGAATTTATATGTTATCCTTCTTGTGTTGATATACCCAAAGGTAATTTTATTTATGAATATATATCTGATGAAAGTAATTATGTGTACTCTTGTTATGATAAAGATCATCTACCTCTTTCTCCTCAAGGTGATTGTCCTTTTTATTATTTGAAAAATGATGGAACACAAAAATGTCAAACTAAAAAAGATTGTAAAGATAGAAATTATATTTATTTACTCGGAAATGAATGCAGAGATAGATGTGATGAATATTATAAATTAAATATATCTCTTGAATATGAAACTGGAAAAACTTCCAATTTTGTAAGATGCTATAATACACCAACTGATTGTCAAGTTGGTAGTGGTAAGGTAATATATTATTTTATAAAACTTAAAAGATGTTTCGATGGTTTCCCAAATGAATATTTCATTAAAAATGAACCTCCTATTTCAACTGAAATAGAATTAGTTGAAAAATGTGAAAAATTTTATTATATTGATGGTGATAATAGAAAAATATGTACTGAAAACTGTAAAAATACCAATCATAATTTATATTTTTTAATCGGATATGACAAATGCGAAACAGACTGTATTGAATACAAAAAAAATTTTTATGACCCAGATAACAATGAATGTGTTGATACATGCAAAGGAAGAAATATAAATAAATTTCAAACAAAAGTTACATCTATTTTATCTTCAGCATTAAAATGTTTACCTACGTGTTCTGCTCCATCTCAATATTATGACAGTGATTCAAATATATGTCTAAGCCATTGTGGTGAAGGTGATCCAAGCAAGTTATATCATAAATCTGGTAATGATGGAACAATTTGTTATTCTTCCTGTGTGGAAATACCTGATGGTCAATATATTTACGAACATGCAGATGGTATACAACATTATGCATGTTATGAAACACCACCGTCTGGATCTGATATTGAATGCAGTTTTTATTTTACAAAATCTGATGGGACAAGAAGATGTACAAATATGGATTATTGTATTAATACTATACAATATAAATATTTCTTAGGCAATGAATGCAAAGATAGTTGTGATGGATATTATAAATTAGAAGTTACAGATATTGATGGTTCTTATACAAAATGTTTTGACTCAATTACTGATGTTCTTCAATATAATAATGGTGTTAAGGCTTATAATATAAAAAATAAATTATGTTGGGGTGATATTCCTAAAGGTTATTACGTAAATAACGTAGATACTCCAAATGGCGAAAAAAAATATGAAATGGTTAATGAATGTGAATTTTATTATTATGATTATAAAGAAACAGCTAGCGTTGAATATAAAAAATGTGTAGTATCATGTGATTCTGTTGGCTTATATTTTATTCAAGGACAAAAAAATTGCGAAAGTAATTGTTTAGTATTCAATAAGCATTATTACAATGAAAAAAATAAAGAATGTCTAGATACATGCAAAGATTTAGTTGGTTACCAATTTTCAAAAAAAATTGGAAACTCGGAGTTTGTACCATGTATAGAAAGTTGTGAGTCTTCTGATGCTGGTGTTTATAATTTTTATGATTATAATTCAAAAATATGTATCCAAAAATGTGGACAAGATAATATTTATAATTTATATTACGCATATGATGAAGTTACTTCAAATGTTATCAAAATATGTTATCCTTCATGTAAAGAAATATCTAAAGATATTTATAGATATGAATCTTTGGATGATCCAAATGATAATACTAAAATATGTTATCAAACTGAATCAATAATACCAAATTGCCCTTATTATTATATGAAAAAAGATGGAACTTTAAAATGTTTAGAAAGTAATGAAAAATGTTTAGATATGAAATACAATTATGTATTAGGCAAAGAATGTAAAAGTGAATGCGATGATTATTATAAATTAGATAACATAAATCCTACAACACAATTAATACATTGCTTTAAAACATTGGATGAATGTTTGAAATTTAATGCAGCTAGTAATGGATATACTAGTGATGCTGAAGTGAAATATTATAACAGCAAATTAAAAAAATGTTGGATATTATTTCCAAAAGGATATTATATTAATGCTCATAAAACAGTTGATTCAAAAATGAAATATGAAATTGTTCAAGAATGCGAACATTATTATTATCTAGATTCAGATGAAAATCATTATCGATGTGCGGACCAATGTAGTGAATCTACTACATCTCCTTATATTTATTTTTATAAAGAACAAAAAAAATGTGAAGACTCATGTAAAAATTTCAAAAAATATCATCTAGATCCAAATAATAAAGAATGTTTAGACACTTGCATAGGAAGAAAAAGTGAAGGGGAATACATAGAATTTGCCAATGAAGTAGATTATACTGCTTCTGACCCTGTTGTAGTAGAGTGTAAAAAAGCATGTGATACATCAGCCCAACATTATAATTATGGTACTAAAGTTTGTCTATCAGGTGAAGATTGTACTGGTGAAAATAAATATAAATATGATAAAGACGAGGAAAATATTTGTTATAATTCTTGTGATGAAGTTCCTGTTTTAAATATATTATATGAATTAAATTATAAATGCTATGAAACAAGACCAAGCGGTACTGAAGCTGATGAATGTAAGTATTATTATAAAAAAAGTTATAAAATTTTACAATGTGTTGACAGTGTATCAAAATGTATTGATGCAGGATATAATTACTTATATGGAGAAGAATGCAAAAAAAATTGCGATAATTATTATAAATTAATTGATGAAGATAATATAATAATAAAATGTTATGATAATTACCAAAGAGCCTATGAAGATGATCATAATGTTATATATTATGATATAACTCTCAAACAATGTTGGAAGGAATTACCCCCAGGATATTTTATAAAACATGATAATAATGAAGCTAATTATGAAATAGTATCTGAATGTGAACATTATTATTATTTAAATAATGATAATGAATATAATTATTGTATAGATAATTGCAAAGATATGAATTTATATTTTATTCAACAAAACAAAAAATGTGAAATATCTTGTTCAAATTCTGCTATAAATAAAAAATATTACGATCCAGCAAACAATGAATGTTTAGATACTTGTGTTGGCACAGATAACTTGGAATATGCTCTTCCCTTGGATAACGATAACCCAACCCGACCATGTATATCAAAATGTCCCAATCCAAGATACTTTATAAATAAAACAGATAGTGGCATAACATATTATGAGTGTGTAGAGCATTGTCCTGTAGATAGTAATTCTCCATATAAATTTTTAGATATAAAAACAAATGAATGCCGATATAATTGCCCAATAGATAAATATTTTATTAATTCTACTATTTGCTATCCTAAATGTGATTTGGAAAAACATTACTCATATATAAGTACAGATACATATGATTGCCTTAAAGCCTGCCCTTCAGAATTAAAAAGTACACTTAAATTGATATCCACACAAAATGAAGAGTTTTATTTGTGTAAAAGTATTTGTGAAATAGATAATGAATATAGAGTAGGAGACGAATGCGTAAAGAAATGTCCGAATGGCCATAATTATATAGGATTTAATAATATCTGCAAAGAAAATTGTCGGGAAGATGCAAATGGTCAACATTATTATCCAGTAGATGAATCACCTGGTTATACTATATATAAATGTGTTGATTCATGTGATGAAGCAAAAATTGGTACAAAAGAATATTTTTATTATACAGAATCAGAACCTAATAAATGTCTAAGTGAATGTCCAGAAAATACACATTTTTTTCTTGGGTCAAATATACATGAATGTATTTCAAGTTGTCCATTTAAATACCCTTTTTATAAAGCATTTTCTAGTACTCCAGATTATGAATGTAAATCAGTCACGGTTTGTGATTCTAGTCATGGAACTAGTTCCTATTTCTTTGAAGGACAGTGTTTAAATATAGAAAAATATATTGAAAGAAATAAAAATTATACAGATTCTAGGAATATTTGTATGGATAAATGTCCATATAATGAAATAAAAATAAAAAGAGCAGGTTATGATGGTGCTTATAAATGTCTAAGAGATTGTCTCGGTAAATATATTTTACAAACAAATGTCGAAGATCCTCTTGAGTGTGTAGAGAATTGTCCAAAAGTAAAAAATTTTATAGGAAAGGATAATATATGTAAACAATCATGTGAAGAAGAAGATGGATTTTTTTATTATAAATACAAAGAAGATGTCCCAGATTCTTCTTCAGATGAAAGATATACTATATATAAATGCGTGGATGGATGTAAAGAGGATTTTATATTAAAAGAAGCAAATAATGGTAAAGAATGTTATGAAAGATGTACAACTAATTATCCTTATTTATCTGAGGTAGAAAATCTTTGTTATGATGAGTGTCTTAAATCAACACAAAACACTTTTACTATAACTTTGGATAAAAAATGCGCGGCAAAATGTGATGAAACTACTGATTATAAATATTGGGGAGAAAACAAAAATTGTATCGATTCATGTACTCATTTAGGTGATACTACAATAACCGATTATAATAATAAATGTGTATCAAAATGTGATTTTACTTCAACATATAAATTCGAATTAGATAAGAAATGTGTAGATAATTGTAATCAATCCGGTGTTTCTATTCCAAAACTGCGATACTCTTTAGGAGATTATAAATGTAAACAAAAATGCGGTGAGGATGAATATATAATAAATGGAAATCAATGTGTGACAACATGTAATGAATTTATAAATGTAACAGATACAGGAGAAAAAGAATGCATACCTTTTTGTAATGGGGACAAAAAATATTATTATGAAAGTGAAAGAAAATGTTTGCCTAAATGTAATAATACTGATAAAATCGTCGAAGATTTAAATATATGTATAAATGCTTGTAATAACATAACTAATAAAAAATATTATTTATATGAATCAGAAGTTACTGGTGATACTTTTAGTAATTATCATATGTGTGTATTAAGTTGCCCAGAAAATAAACCTTATATTAATGGAGATAAATGTGTTGAGATTTGTCCTGTTAATGGTAATAAATATTTTGTCGAAAGTGTAATAAATCCTCATAAAATTTGTTTAAATGATTGTCCTCCACAATATCCTTATTATACTATAACTACAGATATAAGTGATTCTTCTAAAAAATATTATCCATGTAAAGCAGATTGTCCTGGTTATTTTGTTGAAGATGTTAATTCATTAATAAATGCTAAACTTTGCCTTGTAAGTTGTCCTGATAGTAATTATCCTGATTATATTGAATATAAATACAAACTTGAATATGAAAAAGATGGCAAAAAAATGAAACAATGTTATGAAGAATGTCCAAACGAATATAAATATCATTTAAATGTAGATGTATCAAGTAGTACAGTAACAGATAATAATTGTTATAGAGAATGTCCAGGAGAACTAAAAGTACCATATCATAAGAAAGGGGAAAAAATATGTAGAAAACAATCTGAATTAAGTACAGGTTATTTATTATATGATAAAAAAGAATTGGATAATGATATAACAAAATGTCCTGATGAATATAATTTAACCAGTACAATTGAAAATACTGGTTCTAATATAGTTAAAATTTGTCTAAAAAAATGCAACTTTGAATATTATGATGAAACAAATAATGAATATTATTTATATGAGTATTTAACACAGCATAATACATGTGTTAATGATTGTTCAACATCTCTTCCTGATGAACATTTCATAAATGACGGAATAAATAAAAAATGTGTTTGTGAAAATTTATTTTATGTGGATGAAGAAAGTTCTCTTACAGTATGTTATGATAGCTCAATAACAAGATGTGCAGAGGCTGATACAGAATATAAATTACCATTATATGGCTCCAAACGATGTTTAAAAACTTGTAATGAGAATAGAATATTAACACCTACAGAAGATGAATGTTATGAAGCAAATACACCATGTTCAAATATGTTTGGATATTCTAATACAAAATTAATCACAAAAAGTAATGGTCTAAAAAAATGTGAATGTATGTATAAATTTTATATTAATGATCATAAAAAAATTTGTTTAAAAGAAGATGATATTTGTCCAGAAAAAAGAAAATGGTTAATTCCAAATACTATGGAATGTATAGAATCATGTCCTTCAGATCCTGATAATAATTATCCTTATAAATTCCAAACATTTTGCTTAAATCTTTGTCCTTTACGTTCAGAAATAGATGAAGCAAATAAAAATTGTAGTTGCGGTGAGAGATTTTGGTACGAGAAATCCCGTGGAAATTTCGAGTGTCTCCTCGAGAATTGTATAAGTGATTATCCGGTTTCTATTGAGAGTACTAAAGAATGCGTAAAAACATGTAAAGGAACTTATTATAAATATTTGTATAATAACAAATGTTATGGAAGTTGCAACTTTATTCATAATACTGTAGAAAAGACTATTGATTCACCTCTTGGTGAATATACTTGCTTTTGTAAAAAGTTTTGGTATTATGATGTCAATGATAATAATAATATGTATTGTCCTCCTGATAATACAGATGTAAAAAAATGTCGAGATTATATAGATAAAGACGTTCCTTATTTAGTAGAAGCGACAGGACAATGTGTGAAAACATGTCCAAGTGAATATCCTTATTATTTCAATCATATATGTTATTCATCATGTGAATATGCAAACGAAGCCTATAAATTAAATATCGAAACTGTGGATTATTCACATGAATGCCATTGTCAAAATGTATGGATGATGGATCCAAGTGATATATATGGAACTGATATAATATGTTTCGAAAAAAATAAAAACGAATGTGAACTTTCTTACGATGATGAAGGAAGAAGTCTCACTTATTTCATTAATAGTACAAGACAATGTGTTAATAGTAGAGATGATTGCCAATCAAAGTCGTATAAATTTAATCATGTATGTTATGAAAAATGTCCTGAATTCTCTTTAGAAGCAAAAGAAACTTTATCAGATGGTGTTACTGACAATATATGTACTTGTAATAAAAATGGATATTACTGGTTAGATTATGAAAAATATGGTAATACTTATTATAAATGTGGTTTAACATATTGTCCTGAAATATTCATTGATGGGGAACAAGAATATTATAGAAAGAATTTATTAGAAAGTGAAAGTAAATGTGTGAAAAGTTGTTTAGAAGATGGAGCCGAAGGTAATAAATATTTATATAGTTTCAGAAAAAAATGCATTCAAAAATGTCCAACCTTAACTGAAACAATTTATGATGAATGTGTTTTTATTGACGTATATGACGAAGATAAAGTCGGTAATTTAGATATATTAAAAGAAGCAGCGAATGTTCAAGCGAAAGAATTATATGAAAAAAGTGACCATATTGGAGGATTTTTCATGAATAAATATGATGCTTCTTTACAAATATATGCTTTAAGTAAATTAAATTCATATAAAGAATTATCCATGAAATCAAATTTGACTTATATAGATTTAGGAACTTGTTTCGATAAAATTTATACCGATAATCATTTAAATGATACTGATAAAATCCTTGTGACTAAATATGATTTATTAACAAGATTAACTAAAGAAAATGATGATAATGGTAATGAAGAAGGAGAAAATAATAATGATAATACAGTTCAATCAACGGCAGATGAAAAATTTTTAATAAATCAAGTTGAATATGAATTTTATTTAGAAAGAACAATGGAAAAACTCGAAGGGTCAATTTGTTCTCCATATGAAATACTTATATCATATCCAATATTCTTTAATAAGCATAAATATAATGCTTACGAAGACGGAATTAATAATAATAATTATACAAAACTATTCGAGATAGGTAAACAATTACACGAAGATGACCCAGATTTTGATACTTTTAATAAAGATAACATAATATATAAGGAATTATGTAAGCGTGTTGAAATAGATGGAAAAGATTTAGTCTTAGAAGAAAGATATAATTATTTATATCCGAATAATGTATCCTTATGTGAAAGTAATTGCACAATGAACAATACCGATTTCGAATTGCAAAGAATAAATTGTAATTGTACATATAAAGAAATATTTGACTTTTATAGAATAGATGAAGATAAGAATGATATCTTAAACGATCCAAACTTTCCAAAACCAACACAAAGTAATACAAATGCGGAAATAATAAAATGTTTAGGTAAAATCGAGGGTAAAGAAGGTATAGTTAAAAACGAGGCTTTTTATTATACTTCTCTAATATTTATAGTTCAAGTATGTTCAATTCTTGTAACTGCTTTCAAAAGTATTAAATATGTTATGACTCTTTTAAAGGAATTACTTAAAGCAGACGAAGCTGCAATAAAGTACAAGAATGAAAATGTAAAAAATAAAAATAATAAAAATAGTATTAAAAGTAGTAGTAATATGGATAGTATAAATAAATTAGTGAATAATCCTCCAAAAAAAGGTTCAAATAATAATGAAGATGAAAAAGATAATTATAATAATAACATTATTAATATAAGTAACAATAATAAACTCGAATCAAACAAAGCAAAATTGAATTATATACCTATTGATAATAATTCCAAAAGCGATATTTCAAGAATAACTATTAATAGTAATAACAACCTTGAATCGAATATAAAACCAGGATATCAAAGAATCAGAAGAAGAACTTTCCTAATGAATACTAATAATATAAATAATGAAGGAACAACAAATGTTAAAGTAAATAATAATTATTTGAATCAAAAAGCTGAATTCATTCCTCCGAAATATAATTTCAAATTCTTTAGAATTACTGATAATGGTGTTGTGAAGCGAGTACAAAGAAGTGAAGTACCTTTTAAAATAAACCCAGAAACAAAAATCCTTTTAGAATATAAAGAAGATATTCCTTACCCCAAAAACTATTTAAAAGGTCCTTATTTCGCAGATCAAAATATAGTAGAAATAATCGAGGACAATGATCAAAAAAATCCGAATACTATTATTCCAAGAAACATAAAAAACGAAAAAGTCTCAAAATATAATCCAAGTCTAAAAAATTCGTATGTAGCGGAAAGTATCATCGCGTCAAAAAAAGCTAAAAATACATCGAATATGGTTGAATTCTCAAAGAAAAACCCAATTCAAATAGTTAAACCAAAAAAAGAATACAAAAATTATATCACAAAAGAAAAAGAATTTACCAAATTTTCAAGATCAAGTCATTATACTCCTTCCCAAGTCACAATCGATGAAGCCAAATCGGAAGAAAATGCTAAAAAATATAATAGCATTACTAGTATTTACACCTTAGTAAAAAGAGAACATTCCTATTTAAGAGTGGATTATGATTATTATCTTTCAAAAAGACATCCAAATTATCTCGCGGTGATTTTAGCGGAAATATTTGACAAAATTTATTTGATTAGAACATTTATGTTACTAAAGAGATTCGATATTTTTGCAGTTCATTTATCTTTATACTTGTTTTACCATATTTTATTAGTTAGTGTCCTTTGCGGATTTTTCTCAGTGAAAATAATCAAAAGAATTTGGGAAGAGTCGAATTTTCCAAGGTTGAATTTTTATTTATTATATGGCTTTATAGCGAATGTTATTATTTGGGTCATTTATAAAATAATTCTTTTCTTCCTCGATAATGAAGAAAGCACTAGAGCTTTGATTAAATATAATAAAGAAAGTATAATCAATGGTGAAAATGACTTAAAATTAAAAAGAAAAAACAGTGATAGTAGTAGTCAAATAAGTGATGATGAATTATTAAAGAAAAATACTGCGGAAAGATACGAAGAATTAATTAAAAAAATGAAAATAAAAATAATTATTTATTTCGTTGTTATGATGCTTTTAACAATTTTCTGCTCGTTTTATTTACTCACTTTCTTTGCCTTTTATACTGGAACTAAAAGGTTAGTTATTAAAGCTTATTATATTAGCATTATTGAAATTATTATTATTAAATTTGTGTGTGGTCTTGGCTTAAGCTATTTCAGAATTGCTGCTGAGAGGAATGAATCCACGCGACTATATAGATTTGTATATATTTGCGATAAATATTTATCCTAAATTAATTTCTTTATTGATTATTGATGTTATTAATATATAAGGTCTCTCCATTTATATATCATTATTTTTATTATTATTTTTATTATTTTTAAGAAAAAATATTTTTAAATTAGTATTATTAAATAATAAATAACTTAGTATTATATATTTATTTTAATTTATTAAATACTCATTAAAAAAATGGAGCAACTAGTTTATCATATGTATCAAATACATATTGTCCAAACAACAATTTTATTGACGTTCTTTGAGTATTTGAGATAATATCTCATTTAGTCACTTATTTTCTTTTTGATTACCTTGTAGATTATTTCTCAAACTTTTTTTGATTTTTTATAATTAGTAAAATATTTCGTCTTAAAGTCGTATTATTTCTTATTTGAAAATTCAGCGATTTTTCTCCTGGAAATAAACAAGAAAGAATAATAAATAAAATAATGTTGCTTTAATTATGAATAATCATTCTTTTCTTTTTTGGAAAGGAAATTCGAAATTTCGAAAATGGAATGATACATTTTTTTACTTTTATTAATTAATAAAAATAATGATTTAAATTATTATTTTTTTAATAATTTATATATATATTTTTAATTGTTTTATATGAATTAAAATGGGGATTGGGGATTGGGGATTGGGGATTGGGGATTGGGGATT
>ERZ842401.6619-NODE-6619-length-12310-cov-12.455243_pt1 | contig 12310 bp, 13 predicted proteins | sample MGYA00521270_ERZ842401 | MGnify/ENA primary metagenome ERZ842401 (study PRJEB31892, sample SAMEA3878208) | bioreactor metagenome | biome: Moose rumen | place: Sweden | collected 2011-10 | study: EMG produced TPA metagenomics assembly of the PRJEB12797 data set... | reverse complement strand
GATTATCTTTTGCCAAATTTTTTGGCGAGCAGATGAATTTTTTTCAGACGATATTTCAGCCCGTCGCGACTTATGAAAAGTTTTTCTGCGAGCTCGGCGAGCGTACACGAAGGATTTTCCAAGCGCATTTTCATTGTCTCCCGAATTCTTTCGTCAAGCGGAATTCTTTTTGCGATTAAAATTTTCATGTCGGCAATTTGTCTCTGCGCGGCGCAGATTATCTTTTGCCAAATTTTTTGGCGAGCAGATGAATTTTTTTCAGACGATATTTCAGCCCGTCGCGACTTATGAAAAGTTTTTCTGCGAGCTCGGCGAGTGTGCACGAAGGATTTTCCAAACGCATTTTCATTGTCTCCCGAATTCTTTCGTCAAGCGGAACTCTTTTCGCGATTAAAATTTTCATGTCGGCAATTTGTCTCTGCGCGGCGTCGACAGCCTTATTCAGCGCGGCAGTTTCAAGATTCACAATGCAATTAACCTGCTTGCGAACTTCCTTGACGTTGCGGGCAATTTCAAAACGCTCAACGGCATTGTTCGCGCCGACCATTCCGAGAAAATCGCAAATCGAATCGGCTTCGCGGAGCCAGACGACAAAAAATTTTTTCCGCTGATAAAAACCTGCGCGGAATTCCAATTTCTCAAAAAGGTTGTGAACAAATTTTATCATAGCCGCATTTTGAGAAGAAATTTCCAAGAAATATTGCCCTTCGGGACGATTGACGGTTCCTTTGGCAAGAAAAGCTCCGCGCAGATAAGCAACTTTGTACCGCGTGCGCTTGAGAGAATCGGGCGAATCGATTTCGGCGAGAAAATTTTTAAGCTCGTCCGTCAAAAAAATTCTCACGATATAGGATAAATCTTTTCGCAATTTTTTTCTGCGCAGGGCGGCGACTTCGGGCTTGACGTTCGGGAAAAATTTTTTGGCAAGGATTATAACCTTTCGAGCGACGGCGGCATTTGTACTTGAAAACTCAATGCGCCCGTCGATTTTTTTTGCCCCGACAGTCAGCAACGCAAGCAATTCTGCGCGGAGAGATTCTTTGTCGTCAACGAAAAGCCGCGCCAATTCATTTTTAACATCTTGTGCATAAGACGCCATAAATTTTTCTCCAACAATTTTAGAAATCAAAAGCTAGTTCCTGGTTCCTAAACTGTAAATAATTTTCATGACCGCCGCGCAGAGTTTTTCGGGATCATGACGACCAATTTCCGTCGTACTCATCAAATCGGCTTTGATTAAGCCCATGCCCAACGCATTGATTTTGTCTTCGTCAATCGCAACGGGTGCAGCTTTCAATTTGCGGCAACTTTCTTCGGGAATGGGCGTCGAGTTCACAAGCACATAATCAATCGCGCCCTGCCCCGTATGATCCAAAATCGCTTTGGCGTGTTGAGCCGCCGTGTATCTGTCGGTTTCGCCGGGCTGAGTCATTACGTTGCAGATATAAATTTTTATCGCTTTGGATTTTTTCAGAGCCCCTGCGACGCCTTCAACCAAAAGATTGGGCATAATGCTTGTGTAAAGACTGCCGGGACCGAGAATAATCGCGTCGGCTGATTCAATCGCCTCAAGTGCGGCGGGCACGGCGGGAACTTTTTTCGGGAAAAGTTGAACACGCCGAATTTTTTTGTGCGCTTCGGGGATTTGAGATTCGCCCTCGACAACCGTCCCGTCCGTCATAATCGCATCAAGGCGAACATGTTCCTTGCTCGCGGGAATGACGCGCCCTTTTACCGCCAAAACTTTTGAAGACTCTTTAAGCGCAGTTTCCATGTCGCCCGTTACTTCATTCATTGCCGCAATAAATAAATTCCCGAAGCTGTGCCCCGCAAGTGTCGTGTCGCCTTCAAATCTGTATTGAAAAAGTTTTTCCATCAAAGGCTCGGTGTCGGCAAGCGCAACCAGACAATTTCTCAAATCGCCGGGCGGAATTATTCCCAATTCTTCGCGCAGGCGTCCGGAACTCCCGCCGTCATCTGCAACCGTCACGACTGCTGAAACATTGCTCGTCACAGATTTTATTCCGCGCAGAAGAACACTCAAGCCGTGTCCGCCGCCTATAACCGTAATTGCAGGTCCGCGTCCGAGTTTTCGTTCCTGATAAATCAAGTCAACCAGATTTTCCGAACGGTCGGGGATGAGCACGGCGATTATCGAACGAATTATCGAGCGCGTAGCCCAGAGCATCAAACACGAACCGATTATCACGATAAAAATTCCGACGCCCGCCGTCACCATGTAATTGTAACTGCCGACCGTCTGCCAAACCAGCATGAAAATTTCTTCTTCGGCGCGTCCGAGATATTCATAATTTATCGCGAGTGCGCCGCCGAAACTGAAAAGCATAACGCCGATTGCAAAAAGCAAAAGCCAGCGTTTCATTTTCATGCCGGGATAAAGCCACTTTAAAAGATGGATCATTTAAGCCTCCGGGTTTAGGTGTTAGGTGATAGCTTATAGCTTATAGCTTATAGCTGATAGTTTTTTTCTTGTAAACTATAACCTAAAACCTACAACCTAAAACCTACACTTCCCACACGTCATTCTTCATAAGGTCGCGGTGCTCCAGATTGACGGCGTAACCTTTTTTCGCAAGCAAATCATAAATATGTTTGGCGACAAAAACGGAGCGATGCATCCCGCCCGTGCAACCGATTGCGATAACCAACTGACTTTTCCCCTCGCGAATGTATTGCGGAACAAGAAAATCTATGAACGAATCAAGCCGCTTAAGATATTCCTGCGTGACAGGTTTTTCCTCAATGTAAGCGGCGACTTCGGGGACGCTCCCGCTTTTATGCCGCAACTCTTGAATGTAAAAAGGATTCGGCAAAAATCTTACGTCCAAAACCATATCGGCATCAAGCGGCATCCCGAATTTAAATCCGAACGATAAAACCGCAATGTTCATAATTTCTCCGTCGGAATCGCCGAAAAGCAAATGAATTTTATCGCGCAGTTCAGCCTTCGATAAATTCGACGTGTCGATAACGTAAGTTGCCTTCGCTCGGACGCTTTCAAGACGTTTTCGCTCCTTAAAAACTCCGTCGGAAATTCTGGTTGAAGGAGCCATCGGGTGACGGCGGCGCGTCTCCTTATAGCGGCGAATAATCACGTCGTCGCTCGCGTCCATGAAAAGCATTTCATAATCTTGATTGTCTTTGTCCATGTCGTCAAGCACATGAACCAGATCATCAAAAAATTCTCGGCTGCGCGTGTCGACAACGAAAACCATTTTGGTAAAGTGGCTGTTTGAATGAGTGCAGAGTTCGACAAATTTTGGAATGAAAACGGGCGGCAGATTGTCCACGCAAAAATATCCCAAATCTTCAAGGTATCGGCAAGCTTGAGTTTTTCCGCTGCCGCTCATGCCCGTCACAATTATTATCCGCGACTTGTCGGCAAATTCTTTTTTGTCTTCCATAAAAAATCTCCTTAGGAACTAGGAAGTAGGAACTAGGAACCAGTAGAGAACAGTAAACTAGTTCCTACTTCCTAGTTCTTAGTTCCTACAAAACATAATCGTAAACTGCTTTGGCGAAGCCGTCGTTCTCGCAAGTGTCTGTTATTCGGGGGCAAGCCGCTTTGACGGCGGGAACTGCATTGCCCATTGCAACGCCGCAACCGACCGAAGTTATCATTTGCAGATCGTTATCCGAATCTCCGATAGCCAAAATTTCTTCGTTGGCAATGTCAAATTTCTCGGCAAGAATTTTAATCGCGCTCGCCTTTGAAACTCCGAGCGACATAAATTCACAAAAACGCGGAGCCGAACGAGTGATCTCAATTTGCCCGCCGAAAAATTTTTCAGCCGCCGATAATCTTACGGCGGTTTCTTCGGCATTGGGCGAGACGCTTAAAAGTTTCGGAACATTTTTTGCCCGTTCGCGCAAACCGTCCCAACCGACTTCCTGCGCCGTCACATTTAACATTGACTCATAAAATTTGACGCCTTCGCCGCGTTTGGGAACATATAAAACATCTCCCGAATAACTTTGCAAATGCCAATCGCGCTCCTCAAAAAAATTTATAAGCGCGAGAACTTTTTCCTCTGCCATGTATTGCGCATTAAGAACTTCGCCCGCCGAAGATTTTATCAACGCGCCGTTGTAGGAAATTATCGGGACGGAAACTCCGAGTTGCGCGGCTATCGGCAATGCGGCGCAATGCATTCTGCCCGTCGCTATGACGAATTTTACTCCCGCCTTAATCATTTCATGAACCGCCGCGATATTTTTTTCCGAAATTTTTTTGCCGGGCATTAAAAGTGTTCCGTCAATGTCGGTCACGAATAATTTTATCATCAAAAGCACTTCCTCTCTGATTAGATCTTGCGCCGATTATAACAGGTATTTACGCAAAAAAAAAGCGGGAATAATCCCCCCTTTGCCAAAGCGTGGCAGTTTTCAACTTTTCTTTTGCTGCGCCCAAAAGAAAAGTTGCCAAAAGAAAAGGGCGTTCAACCGGCAAAGAAAACATCCTGTTTTCGTTGCCGGCGGGCGCACGTCCATGTGCGCCCGTGTCTTCTTTCACCTTTGCTTTTCCCTAGTTCCTGGTTCCTAATTCCTGGTTCCTATTTGCAAACTGAATCAATCCAATCGAAAAGTTCATCCAAATCATAGTCGCCGCCGTGCCCTTGAGCCCACGGGCTGAAAAAATCTACATCGACGCCGTTATTTTGGAGTTTCAGCGCAAAAATCGCGGGAATTGCAAGCGAAGTATCTCTGTCCGCCGCTCCATGACGAATACGAAAATGTTTCGCCGTCGTAACATCTTCGCGCCCTATAAAATTCATCGGATTCAGCATCGCGATTATTTTTTTGTCGGCAAGATTTTCATTGAAAAGCACTTCGGAAAAATGGCGCGGATTGTTCATCTCGTCGCCAAACTCGTCATTTTCTCCCGAACTTAAATCCAATTTGTCGAAGGCGGGCGCGGCTTTCATCCTCGTCACTGCCGCGGGATATTTTTTCAAATCGACATCGACGACGCGTCCTTTTTTAATCTTAATCCAATCGACGCCCGATAAATCTTCGCCGTTGTCTAAAGCCTTCTGCGCGGACTCGATATATTTTTTCTTGATAAAATTTTTGAAAGAGCCGTTGCCGTTCTTATCAAGCGTCAAAATTTTTCCGTGCTCGTCGCGCAGATTTAAGCTGTTGAGATATTTTGGAAAGGCATCGCGCAAAATTTTTGAGACGCGAATTTCTTCAGCCGTCATTTCGGAAGATTTTTTGACGGGCACGGGATTATTCGCGGCTTCGGAATCGGTCGGCGGCATGAGTTGCCACATTGCTTGAAAATATTTTGTCTCGCCGTAAAAAATCCATTCGTAAGCAGTATCGGCGTTTTCAAGGTTGGTTATCGGGCAATAATCGCTTGACGCAAAAATATCATCGCGTTCGTCCGCCGCGCCGAGTGCTTGCAAATAAGTTTGATATTCGGGAGCATTGCCTGTCGCTCCGAGCAAAGCCGATAACGCGCCACCCGCCGAAGTTCCGTTTGAAATAATTTTTTCAACGTCGCCGGCGGGAAGTCTGTCGCGATTGAAACGAATCCAACGAACCGCCGCCTTATAATCGACAATCAGCGCGGGAGCTTTGCCGACATAAACGCCGTTCATTGTCGTTGTGCGTCCGCGAATTGCGGGGCTGATAACGACAAGCCCGCGACTCAACGCAACCAGCGAGGCATTTGCGCCGCCGCTCATTCTGTCGTTTTCGACGGGCGCAAGAATTTTTCCGGGCATGTAGCCGCCGACGCCGTTTGGAAGAAAAATCGGCGCGGTCTCGGCACTGTAGCCGTTAATTTTTTCTCCGCGCAGATATTCGGCGGGAATGTACACGCTCAACTTTTGAATCTCGCTCGCGGGCTCCGCAACGTAGGAAATATTTTCGTAAGCCATGAATTTAATTTCGCGTCCGTCGCAGGTTAAAGTTTTCTCGACGCCGATTGACGAATCGAAAATTAAATCCGAAGTCGCCGCGCAGGCAAAATTCGCCATTCCCAACATAAAAATCACCGCCGCAAAAAAATTTTTCATAACCAAAACCTCCTTTAACGAAAATTTTATCACGGACAAAAAAAAATTTCATATGCGCCGAGAAATTTTTGTGATAAAATTCGTCCGAAAGGGATTGATTCAATGAAGAATTTGATAATCATCGGTTGCGGCGGTTTTGCGAGAGAAATTTATTGGCACGCGCAAAAATCTTTGGGCTTCGGCGTCGAGTGGCAGATAAAAGGTTTCCTTGACGGCGATATAAAACTTTCGGCGGAAGAATATGAACTTTTGCCCGAAAAAGTTTTGGGCGATGTTGAAAGTTATGAAATCTGCGCGGACGACGTTTTTATCTGCGCGGTCGGAACTCCGCACGGCAGAAAAATTCTTGTCGAAAAAATTTTGTCTCGCGGCGGCGAATTTATAAATTTAATCAGCGCGCTTGCCTACGTCATGCCGACGGTTAAACTCGGTCGCGGCGTGATAATTTGTCCTTATGTAAATATTGGCGACAAAGCCGCGCTCGGAGATTTTGTCGCGGTAAATGACATTTCGATTATCGGGCACGACGCGCAGATTGGAAATTTTTCTTGCATCATGCCGCACGCCAACGTTGCGGGCAAATGCAAAATCGGCGCGGAAGTTTTTATCGGGAGCGGCGCAATTATTTTGCCGAAAGCCAAAGTAGGAGACGGCGCAACCGTCGGCGCGGGCTCGGTTGTTTTGAAAAAAGTTCGGGCGGGCGCAAAAGTTTTCGGCAACCCCGCCGTTGAATTCAATTAGGAATTAGGAATGAGGAATTAGGAATGAATGAGGAAAATTTTATTAAAAAACTTGTCGAACTGATGGACACGGAAGCGAAAATAAATTTTTCAACGAAACTAGCCGACTTGGAAGATTGGGATTCGTTGAGTATGGTTTCATTTTTTTCTTTCTGCAACACCAATTCAAGCAGAAAAATTTCTCCCGAAGAAATTAAATCCGCGCAGACCGTCGAAGATTTATTCAAGCTCGCAACTGCATAAAAAAACCTCCCGCCAATGCAATTAGGAATTATGAATTAGGAATTAGGAATGAAAAATTTCTTGATTATGCATTATACATAAAAAAACCTCCCGCCGATTGGGAGGTTTTTTATTTTCAAATGTAAGAGCCGACGATATAACCGCCGTCCACGAAAAAATTTTGTCCCGTAATCCAAGCGGCGCGTTCGCTGAGCAAAAATAAAATCATGCCCGCAACGTCCTTCGCCGTGCCCGCGCCGAGCAGTTGATTCGGAATAATTTTTTCGCCGATTGTTGCCGTGTAAAGTTCATTCTGCGTCATTTCGGTTTTGACGAGCGCGGGAGCAACAGAATTTATCCTGTGCTTGTTGCGAATAATTTCTTTCGCGAAAGATTTAACCGCCGTTTGAATTGCCGCCTTCGCCGCCGAGTATGCGAACAAAGATTTTCCCGCGAATTCTCCCGCAACCGAACTCATCAGCACAAAAGAGCCGCCGCCGTCCGAAAATTTCTTCCGCGTCGCCGTCTGAACAAAATTTACCGCGCCCCAAAAACTCGTATCAAAAATTTTATGCGCCAAACTTTCATCGAAAGAATTCAGCGGCGTCAAACCCCATATGCCCGCCGTATAAACTCCGCCGTTGATTTTGCCGACCGCGCTTGTGAAATTTTCCAAAACCGCCGACCAATCTTCTTCTCGCGCCGTAAGGACGTCAAGCTGTTCCGTAAAAATTCTCGGCGGGTGCTTGATTAAGCTGACGGGCGAATTTTTTTTCAGTTCGTCAAGCCGCTCCAAATTTCGTCCGATAGCCAAAACATTTGCGCCGCTCTTGGAAAGTTCAAGAGCCGCTTGCCGTCCTATTCCCGACGACGCGCCCACAATCACAAAATTTTTTCCCGTAAAATCAAAAGTCACCATAAAAATTTTTCTCCTCAACTTTTAAAAAGTTGCCAAACAGCGGTCGCGCTTTGCCGACTAAAACTTTTAATTTTTAGCCGCGTCCGTACGGCGCATTGCTAGCCTCATAACTTTTAAAAATTTTGACAAACAAATTTCTCCTAAACAAATCTGCAGAAATGATCAACCGCAATGTCCGAAAAGCCGTAAGCCTCCGCCTTCGTAAGTCGCCCGTTGCACACGTCATGAATTTTTTTCAAAAGCAAATCGCCCGCCGCGTCAATCGTCAAATTTCCTTCGATAATCCCGCTCAAATCAACGTCGATATTATCTTCCATCCAAGAAAAAGTTTGCGCGTTGGCAGTGACTTTTAAAACGGGAACAATCGCGTTGCCCGTCGGAGTGCCGCGCCCCGTCGTGAAAATAATCGCGTTGCAACCCGCCGCAACCATCGAAGTCACCGAAGAAATATCATAGCCCGCCGTGTCCATGACAAGGGCTCCGCGTTTTGTCGGACGCGCCGCCTGCTTCAAAACTTCCACAATCGGACGTGTCCCGCCTTTTTTTATGCAACCCAAACTTTTTTCGTCGATTGTCGAAAGCCCGCCGAATTTATTTCCGGGCGTCGGTTGCCCTGCGCGACAATCCTGCCCAGCTGTTTTCAAATGTTTTTCGTAGTCCGCGCAGATTTTTATAATTTGATTGTGAATTTCGGGCGTCGCCGCTCTTTTTGCCAAAACATGTTCGCCGCCAATCCATTCGATTGATTCACTCATCAAAGTTGACGCGCCCAAGTCAATTAATTTATCGCTGAGAGAACCGACGACGGGATTTGACGCAATGCCCGAAGTCGCGTCCGAGCCGCCGCACTCAATCCCAAGCAACAGCTCCGAAATGTCACAGAGTTCTTTTTGTTGAAGAGATGCCTCCGCCGCCAATTCTCGCGCCGCCCGAACTGCTTTTTCAATCGTTTTGAGTGTGCCGCCTTCCTCTTGAATCCCAAAAGAAATTACGGGCTTGTCGGTTAGAGATTTTATTTTCTCGCGCAAAATTTTATGCGGAACAGTTTCGCAACCCAAGCCGATTATCACGACGCCGAAAACATTCGGATTGCAGGCAAAGCCCGTCAAAATTTTTTGTGACATTTCTGTATTCGCCGCCACGTCTGAACAACCCGTGTTGAAAATAATATTTACCGCGCCGCGAATTTGACTCGCAACAATCCGCGCCGTCTCACTGCCGCAAGCACACGTCGGCAAAATCAAAACGTGATTCCGAATTCCGGCGCGACCGTCGGCTCTTTTATAACCCCAAAAGTTCATTTAAATCATCTCGCTTGAATAATCTCTGGGCACGCTGAAAATATTTTCGTGCGAAACCCAACCGCCCTTTGCAATATCAGCCGAAGCCTCGCCGATAATTTCTCCGTACTTGAAAATTTTTTCGCCCGCGCAGATTTTTTTCAGCGCAACTTTATGCCAAATCGGAATGTCTTCAACACAAAAAATTTCCGCGCCGCCCAAAATTTTTATCGCTTCACCTTTTTTGGCGGCGGAAGTGCAAGTCGCGACGTTATCTTTTTCGTCAAGCAAAATCGCCTTCGTCAAGATTTTTCGCCTCCGTTCAATTCGGTTAAAAATTCTTCAAACGGCAAGCCCCAATTCCAAGGCAGATTTAATTTTTCGGCGTGGGAAATACATTTTGCAACGAAGTCCGCCGCCTTTTTTGTCGCGTCGAGTAAATTTTCTCCGTTGAGCCAAGACGCCGCCGCAACCGCAAAAAAAGCGTCGCCCGTGCCCGAACGATCTCCGCCCAATCTGCGCGAAGTCACAAAATTAATTTCGCCTCTGTCGAAAATGAAATTGGAAATATTGGAGCCGTCGTCGAATTCAAGCGTTACGCCCGTTATCACGACGCGCCCGCCGCGAGTTTTCGCCGCAATGTTCGCCGCCATCGTTGCAAGTTCAGAATCACTGACGACGCCGCCTTCGGGATAAGGAACGCCCAAAAGCTCGCAAGCCTCCGTTAAATTCGGCGTGACAAGATCTGCAAACTCCAAAAGCTCGCGCATGCGACGGCACATTTCTTTTGTGTAAGACGCATAAATTTTTCCGTGATCTCCCATAACGGGGTCGATAATCACGACGGCGGGGAAATTTTTTATGAAACGGCGGACAATTTCAATCTGCGCGGCGGAGCCCAAAAATCCTGTGGCGACGGCGTCGAAAGTCAAATTATTTTTCTGCCAGCTGTCGATATAAATTTCCATGCGGTCTGTGAAATCGTCCATAAAATAATTTTTAAAGCCCGTGTGCACCGACAAAAGCGCGGTCGGCAACGGGCAAACTTGAATTTTCAGCGCGGAAATTATCGGCAATTCGACAGTCACGGAGCATCTTCCAAATCCTGTCACGTCGTTAATCAGCGCGATTTTTTTTTGTCTCAAAACTTTCTCTCCAACAAAATTTTTTTTGCGGCTTCTTCAAACTCGCCGCGCCCGTAATTTACAAAAGGCATAATCGAAATGCCGCCGCGCACTTTGAACAAACCTTCAACCTCAAGATAGCGCGGCTCCAAAAGTTTAATCAAGTCGTCAGCTATCGTGTTGATAACGTCTTCATGAAAAGTTCCGCAATTTCTAAAGCTCGTCAAATAAAGTTTCAAACTTTTGCTCTCGACAAGTTTTTCATCGGGAATGTAGCGAATTTTAATCGTTGCGTAGTCGGGCTGATGAGTTATCGGGCAAAGGCAGGTAAATTCTTCGCTTGTCAGCGTCACGAAATAATTTCTGCCGCGATTTTTATTTTCAATCGCCTCCAAAAATTCGGGCGAATAATCGTATTTGTAAGCGGTAATTTTCCCTAAACTTTTAAGCTCCATAAAATCTCCTTTTTAAGCGGCTCGTCTGCCGTCAACAATCCGGGCGTCGGAAAGTCTTTGCAAAACGTCCGAGAGTTTATAAATCGCGTCCGCGTCAACCGTTTGAAGTCCGCGTAATTTCAAAGGAACTTTCATTGGCGGATTTTCGAGCGTGAGCATTTCGCGATTGACAATCTGCGCGGCGGAAGGATAAACGAGACTCAAGCGGGCGTATTCGTTGCCGTCGGAGCCGCGAAATTTTTTGATAACCAACTTTGACGCAATGGGAACGCGCCATTCAAATGTGCCGGGCAAAAAATATTCTTCAACGCCAATAGCCGTCAACACGTTGGAAAGGTTGGAGTCGTGCCCGCAGATGAAACTGAATTTGCGTTCGGTCGTGTTGAGTTCGTCGGAGATGACGGCGAGCATCGGGCTTGCAAAAGCTTTTGCGCCGAGCGGACGATCAAAGTTGCTGTTAATAAGCAGAGAAGAAATTTTCGCCACGTCGCGCATTTCGGAATCGCTGTAAGAAACTTTTCCGTCGTAATAATCCATAAGTATGGCGTCGGCGGCAAGATTAATTTTTTTTGCGGAGCCGTCAAGTCCCCATTCGACAACACTGTCGCGAATTTTCACCGAAGAATCGGCGGGATTGAATTTTTCGCCGCTGAGACGTTCAACGGTTGCAATTTCTTTACTCATGCCGGCGAATAATTTTTTCCAATCAGTTTCGGCGTGAAGTTTTTTCATAAGAGCGGGATCTGTCGGCGGCAAGAAGATTCTGTCCTTTTGTCCCAATGCGCGATGATATTCAATCGGAATGTTCGCGATTGGAAATGCTCCTGCCGAAAAATATTTTGCCGTTGCGATTGTCCGCTGATAGGAGTTTGCATAGAAACGAACTTCTCCGACGGAAGGTTGCGCGTTTTTCGGAAAAAGTCCTTGCTCCCGAAGCCGTGCCTCAAAATATTGTCCCATCAATGTTTCCATTTCGCCCCCGCGCAGTGTCAAAAGCCCGCGATCATCTCCTGCCTTGAGTGAATTGCGCAAGTTGTGGCGACTGACCACAACGACTTGTTCAAGCTGATATTCCGTTGCGTGCGCGACAGAAAAAAATGTTACCGTGAAAACAAAGACTATCAACAGCGAAAAAATTTTTTTCATAAATATTCCTCCTTAAAGTCCGAGATTCGGGACGGCATTAAGCGTCGAGTCGGCAAAAGTTTTTTGATAAAAGCCGCGACAAGCGATCATTGCGGCATTGTCGGTGCAGAGGATTTTTGTCGGATAAAAAAATTTAAAGCCGCGCAGGTTGCAAGCCTCGCGCAAATTTTTTTCCAAAGAAGAATTTGTCGCCCGCCAAGATTATTTTTGAACTTAAATTTTTCTTCACAAGCCCAAGTTCGAGACGGCGTTAAGTGTCGAATCGGCAAAAGTTTTTTGATAAAAGCCGCGACAGGCGATCATTGCGGCGTTGTCTGTGCAGAGGATTTTTGTCGGGTAAAAAAATTCCAGCCCGCGCAGGTCGCAAGCCTCGCGCAAAT
>ERZ842401.6618-NODE-6618-length-12312-cov-4.441054_pt1 | contig 12312 bp, 10 predicted proteins | sample MGYA00521270_ERZ842401 | MGnify/ENA primary metagenome ERZ842401 (study PRJEB31892, sample SAMEA3878208) | bioreactor metagenome | biome: Moose rumen | place: Sweden | collected 2011-10 | study: EMG produced TPA metagenomics assembly of the PRJEB12797 data set... | reverse complement strand
TCATTGGCTTTTCGGGGGACTTCCTCTTTGTGCGCAGCCTGCCGGAGGCCCGGGTGCTGGTCATTTCCGGCCGGGGCGTCCTCCCGGTGGAGGGCAAGCCCGGGGCCACCTATACCGGGGCAACCTTCAAGCGCATCCCCCTGCTGCGCCAGGGAGAGCCTATCCTGCGCAACACCTGCGCCTTCCGCATGAAGGACAACACCAACCCCCACGCCGCCGCCTTTGAGGAGCTGCTGCTGCAGCAGTATAAAACAGAAGGAGAAGACGACACATGAGCGACTACTTAGGTCAGGACATCTTTGGTTTGGGATGAATGGAGTATAGCCATGACAAAGCGGATCAATGACAGAAGAGAAAACAGGTTATTGCCATAACTGTTCTGGAAGCCCTTCCTGAATGGTTTGAGGTGGAGGAGAGCAGGGAAAGGTACATCGCTCAAAGCGCTGAGTGAATCTTCCTTGCGGCGGAACAAGATCGTAGATATATCGGGTTTCTATCGATTCTATCTTGTATGCTTGAAAACATGTTCTGTGAATGAACGAGGAGGAAGAAATCATGAAAACCAGACTGCTGCGAGACATTGAAGTATCGGAGGTGGGGATGGGCTGCATGGGCTTTTCCCACGGCTATGGGCAGATCCCGCCGGAGGAGTACAGCATCGAAGCCATCCGGAGCGCGTTTGACCACGGATGCACCTTCTTCGACACAGCGGAGGTGTACAGCCCCAATCTCTCCGGCATAGGCCACAACGAGCGCATCGTGGGAAAGGCGCTCCATGGCGTGAGAGACCGGGGGGTGCTGGCCACCAAGCTCTTCCTCCGGGAGGGCGGAAACGTGTACGACGGCGTCCGCCGCCACTTGGAGGGCTCCCTGGAGCGGCTGCAGACCGATTACGTAGATCTGTACTACCTGCACCGCATGGGCTCCGCGCCTGTGGAGGCAGTGGCCGAAGCCATGGGCCGGCTCATCGACGACGGCCTGATCCGTGGCTGGGGGCTTTCCCAGGTGGACGTGGACGTCATCCACCAGGCCCAGCAGGTGACTCCCCTGGCGGCCATCCAGAACATCTACTCCATGGTGGAGCGGGACAGCGAGACCGAGATCATCCCCTACTGCCTGGAGCACAATATCGGCTTCGTGCCGTTCTCGCCCATCGCCAGCGGGCTGCTGTCGGGGAAGATCACCCCCCAGACCCGGTTTGAGAAGAACGACGACGTGCGCAACTGGGTGCCCCAGCTCTCCAAAGCTAACATCGCCGGCAATCAGCCCATCGTGGAGCTGCTCAAGAACTTTGCAGAGAAAAAGAACGCCACCCCGGCGCAGATCTCCCTGGCATGGATGCTCTACAAGTACCCCAACGTGGCGCCCATTCCCGGCTCCAAGAACAAGGAGCGCATTCTGGAGAATCTGGACGCCTCCCGGGTGGAGCTGACGGAGGAGGAGTTCACCGCTTTGGAGGAGGGTCTGGCTGGATTAACGGTCTACGGCCACCGGGGCTTCGCGCGGTAAAACTTTATTGGTCCACTTTTCCGGGAACCGTTGCTTATCTCACGGTTCCCGGTTTTTTGCCCCTTGTTTTGGGTGGTTCCTTCCGATACAATCAAGGCAAGAAAAAGGAAACGCCGGTTTCCAAACTAAGGGAGGAATTGAAAATGACCGTTGAAATGCTTATCGCCAAAGCCGAACTGAAAGACCTGGTAGACACCTTCTCCAATCTGGCCGACGTGAAGGACGCCGCCGCCCAGGGGGAACTGTTCCTGCCCGACGGAAAGCTGGAGTTCCAGATGGGCTTTGACGGAGAGGTCAACGACATCGTGGGCCGGGAGGCCCTGGTGGCCGCCTTCTCCGCCACCATCGACCCCTGCAAGGCCGTGTACCACATCAACGGCCAGCACAGCGTCACCCTGAATGAGGACTGCACTGCCGCCACCGGCGTCGCCTACTGCGAGGCCACCTTGGTCAACGAGGTGGAGGGGAAGGACGTGATCACCACCAACTACGTGCGCTACGCCGACGACTACGTGAAGCAGGACGGCAAGTGGTACATCCAGCGCCGCCGCACCACCTTCCTGATCTCCGAAAAGCGGGAGCTGGCATAAGGAGGATCCCATGAGCAAGCTGAGAACCTTGGGCAATACGGACATTCAGATCGCCCCCATCGCCTACGGCTGTATGGGCCAGACCCACTCCTACGGAGAGGTCCAGGGGAAGGAGGCCATGATCGACCTGCTGCGCTACGCCCACGAGGTGGGCTACACCATGTTCGACACCGCCCCCGCCTACGGCGACCTGAACGAGGAGTTCCTGGGGGAGGCTGTCAAGCCCTTCCGCCGGGACGTGGTCATCGCCACCAAGTTTGGCATTCTCCACATGGAGGACAGCGGCGCCGGCGGGGAGCTTTCCAGCAGCCACGATTCTATCCTGAAGCAGGTGGATGAATCTCTGACCCGGCTGGGCACGGACTACATCGACCTCTACTACCAGCACCGGGTGGACCCCAAGGTGGAGCCGGAAGAGGTGGCCGAAACCATGAAGGAGCTCCACAAGGCCGGGAAGATCCGGGCCTGGGGCGTGAGCTTCGGCGCGCCGGACTACCTGCGCCGGGCCCACAAGGTGTTCCCGCTGGCGGCCATCGAGAAGATGTACAACTTCGTGGACCGGGGGGACGAGGAAAGCTATTTTCCCCTCTGCCAGGAGCTGGGGTTGACCTACGTCAGCGCCTGTCCCCTGGCCAAGGGTCTGCTCAGCGGAAGGCTTAACAAGGACAGCAGTTACAAGGAGGGGGACTGGCGCAATCGCATGGCCCTGTTCAGCGACGAGAGCATGGACAGGAACGCCCCGCTGCTGGCCCTGCTGGGGGAGTTGGCGGACAGAAAGAACGCCACCCCGGCTCAGATCTTCCTGGCCTGGGAGATCGCCAAGAAGCCCTTTATCGTGCCTATCCCCGGCACCACCAAGAAGGCCCGGGTCCAGGAGAACTTTGGCGCGGTGAACGTGGAGCTCACCCCCCAGGACATGGCCGACATCGAGGAAGCGCTGGCCCACATGGACATTGTGGGTATGCACAACAGTTGAGCGAGGCTCAAGGGTCCGGGTTTCCCTTTTCGTCCACTCCGTACGGCGAAATTCTGCTGCGCAGAACCGGGAACCATCGTTCGTCATCATGAATAGGAGGAGATTTGCATGATTTTTGACCGCAACGAGAAGAAAGAAGTCATCGCCCTGCTGGGGGCCGGCGCCATGGGTACGGCCATCGTCAAGCGCATCGCCTTTGGGAAGAAGATCTTCCTGGGAGACGTGAGCCAGGCCAACCTGGACCGGGTGACGAAAGAGCTGCGCACCACCGGCTACGATGTGGACGGCATGATCGTCAACGCCCTGGACACCGAGAGCGTGAAGGCCTACGCTCAAAAGGCCGCCGAGCTGGGCCCGGTGAAGGTCTTCATCGACACCGCTGGGGCCAGCCCCAGCCAGGCCAGCCCGGAGTTCATCATCGACCTGGACCTTGTCGCCACCGCCCGGGCCATCGACATTTTCGGGGAGGTCATGGCCGAAGGCGGCGCTGGGCTCATCGTCTCCAGCCAGACCGGCTACATGATGCCCCTGGATTTCGAGACCGAGCAGGAGCTGGTGAACACGCCCCTGGACAAGATCAAGGAGCTGCCTCTCATCCGGGAACGGGCCATGGCCAACTCCGGGGCGGCGTACATGATCGCCAAGCGGGCCAACCAGCTCCATGTGCAGCGGGCGGCGGCCACCACCTGGGCAGCCCGGAGAGCCCGGATCAACACCATCAGTCCCGGGATCATCGTCACGCCACTGGCCTACGATGAGTTCAATGCCTCCGGCGAGGGCTATCAGCGGATGATCGACGCAAGCCCCGCCCGTCGGGTGGGCACCCCGGAGGAGATCGGCGCGGCAGGAGCCTTCCTGCTGGGGCCGGAGGCCGGGTTCATCACCGGCACCGACCTGCTCATTGACGGGGGCGTTATCGCCTCCATCCGCGCCGGGCAGTACGAGCTGGGCAGACGCTGACAGAAAAAACTGGCCGGGGCGACCCGGCCTGGACTGTTTGATCTGTTACGATGAAGGCGGAGAAATGGAGATGATACCGTGGGAACAATCTGGGAAGTGCTGCGCCGGGAGATCGTATATCTCTGGTACTACTTTGATCTCCAGCTGCGGCAAATCTTCTGGTACTGGGTCCTGGGCATGGCCATCGGCTCTTTCATTTCCGTCTTTGCCAAGGAGCGCGTCCATCGGCTCTTTGCCGGGATGAAGGACAAGCGGTGGGGTCTGTTTGGCATCATACCCGCTTGTCTGCTGGGTATCGCCAGCCCCCTGTGTATGTATGGGACCATTCCCATCGCCGCCAGCTTTGCCCGCCAGGGTCTGCGGGAGGACTGGATCGCCGCCTTCATGATGGCCTCCATTTTGCTGAATCCCCAGCTCATCGTGTACAGCGCCGCCCTTGGGCCGGTGGTGCTGGCCGTGCGGATCGTCACCTGCTTCCTCTGCGGCTGCGCGGCGGGGCTGCTGGTTTGGCTGTTCTATCGGGAGAAGAGCTTCTTCAGCTTTGAGGCTTTTGACCAGCGGGAAAGCCATGATACCCACCCGAACCTGCTGATCCGCTACCTGCTGAATTTCTGGCGGAACGTCAAGGCCACGGGCCTTTACTTCCTCCTTGGCATCGTGCTGTCGGCGGTCTTTCAGCGATATGTTCCCCAAGAGCTGATGACGGACCTCTTTGGCGGTAACGAGGCCTGGGGCGTTCTGATGGCGGCCACCGTCGGGGTGCCGCTGTATGCCTGCGGGGGCGGGACCATCCCCCTGCTGCGGGAGTGGCTCTGGCAGGGCATGAGCCTTGGCAGTGCAGCCGCCTTTATGCTCACGGGCCCCAGCACCAAGATCACCAACCTGGGCGCTCTGAAAATTGTGCTGGGCTTCAAACGGTTTATGCTGTATATCGCCTTTGTGATGGCTTTTTCATTCCTGACGGGGATGATCGTCAACGTCATTTTGTAGGAGGGATCCCATGAAAAAGAAAGTGTTGATCCTCTGCCTGTGTCTGGCTCTGGTTTTGTCCGGGTGTTCCGCCGCGGCGGTGTCGGTCGGGAGAGAGGATCCTCCGGCTGCTGACCCATCTCCGGCTGAAATGGCTTTCTCGCAGTCTGCTGCGGCTCAAGCCGGAGGGTTTATCGATGTGCCAGAGACCGCCTGGTACGCCCAGGCGGTGGCTTATGTGAAAGAACAGGGCCTGATGGAAGGAGTTGGAGGCGGCAGCTTTGCCCCGGACAGAACCCTGACCCGTGCCATGATGATTCAAGTGCTGTACAATTCCGCCGGAAAGCCCGCCGTTTCCGGGGAGTCCGGCTTTGAGGACGTGAAGCCCGGCGCATGGTATGAGAAGGCCGTGACCTGGGCTCGGCAGCAGGATATTACCTCCGGCGTGAGCGCCACGCGGTTCGGGGTGGACAGCCCCCTTACCAGGGAGCAGATGGCGGTGTTTTTCTGGAATGCAGCCGGGATGCCGGAAGGCTCGACCGCCTCTACCTTTGCGGATGCGGCGAGCGTATCCCGTTGGGCGAAGGAAGCGGTAGCCTGGGTGCAGGTCAATCAGGTAATGAGCGGCACCGGGGAAAACCGCTTCAGCCCTCGTAGTACGGCAACACGGGGCCAAGTGGCCCAAGTGCTGATGAATGCCGTGGAAAGCGGCGTGCTTTCTGTTGAAGGACAGGGCATTTCGCCTGAGCCGGACCCCACAGAGGAGTCCGATCCTTCCGCTCCTGCAGGCCCGGCAGCGACGACGGAGCCCGGGGCAGATCGCATCACCACCGACGCCGGGCAGGTCATTGCCCTGGGGGATCTGGAGCATTACAGCGCCAGCGCCGCTTCTACCGTCTACTATACCTCCGGCATCACCCCGGAGGGGCTGCAAAAGGTCTATGACGCTTTGAACTGGATCCCCACCGGCACTTTGGCCGTGAAGGTCTCTACCGGGGAGCCGCCTGCCAGCAACTACCTGAGGCCCGAGCTTATCGGAGACCTGGTCCGGTCGCTGGAGGGCACCATCGTGGAGTGCAACACAGCTTACGGCGGCAGCCGGGCCAGTGCGGCCATGCACCGGCAGGTGGCGGCGGATCACGGCTTCACCGGCATTTCCAGGGGCGGCGCGTTGGACATCATGGACGAGAACGGCTCCGTAACTCTCCCGGTGAAGAACGCCAAATACCTCACTGACGGAAACTATGTGGGGGCCAACTTCCAAAACTATGACAGCTTTCTGGTGCTCAGCCACTTCACGGGCCACTCCATGGCGGGCTACGGCGGGGCCATCAAGAATATCTCCATCGGCATCGCTTCCCGCGAGGGCAAAGCTCGTATCCATACCGCCAACCGCAGCAGTACCAATCCATGGATCTGGGACACCGCCACCTTTCAGGAGAGCATGGGCGAGGCGGCACAATCCGTGATTGCGGCTTTGGGGGACGGGAAGAACATCGTCTACGTTAACGTCATGAATCGTCTCTCGGTGGACTGCGACTGCAACGGCAACCCCAGCGAGCCCGATATGCATGACATCGGCATCCTGGCCAGCACCGACCCGGTGGCTCTGGACCAGGCCTGCCTGGATCTGGTGTACCAGGCCAGGGACAACGCCAGCCTGGTGCGTCGAGTGGAGAGCCTCAACGGAGTCCACACTTTGGAGTACGCGGAGCAGATCGGAATCGGCAGTCGGACCTATCGGCTGGCAGACGTAGATCAGACAGGAGGAGAAAACGTGAAAGCCAGTGATTTCAACCAGTTTCAGAATGTGACCCTCACCGGGGTGGACCTTGCCGCGCTGGACAGTGAGCAGATGGAGGTACTCTACGCTCAGGCAAAGTACTGCCAGGCCATGTGCGACGCGGACATGGACACTCTGCGTTCCCTGGTGGCGGAGGACAAGACCTTCACCCACATGAGCGGCCGGGTGCAGACCCGGGAGGAGTATTTTGCGGACATCGCCAAGGGCAGCCTGAACTACTTCTCCATCGGCATGGAGGATCCGGCAGTCACCGTCAGCGGGAACCATGCCACAGTGCAATACACCGCTGTGCTCAACGCCAACGCTTACGGCGCCCGGGGCACCTACCGCATGAGCGGTACCCACACCTGGGAAAAGCGGGGCGGCGCGTGGATCAGCGTCAATGAATGAGGGGAAGATAGTATGAAGAATTATCCAAATTTATGTAAACCAATTTCTATTGGAAAAGTCACCTTGAAAAACCGCCTGTTCATGGTGCCCATGGACACCGGCTTTGGCAACAACGCATGGGGCGGCTTCACGCCGGAGGGCGTGGAGTATTTTGTCCGCCGGGCCCAAGGGGGCTGGGGGCTGCTGTTCAGCGGCGGCACCGCCACCGACTGCCTGGTGGACCCCGCCGACACCCTGCTCAATCATTCCGAGGAGTTCATCGCCGTGGGCCGGGAGATGAACCGCCGGCTCCATGAATACGGCTGTGAAATGTTCATCCAGCTCAGCTTTAACGTGGGCCGCAACGGCGGGCTGAAAACCCCGTCGCCCCTGCCCACTTTGGGGGACCCTGCGGTGACTACCGAAGCCCTCACCGTGGAGGAGATCCGCACCAAGATCCGGGAAATGGGCCAGGCTGCCAAGCTGGTGCAGGAGGCCGGTTTTGCCGGGGTGGACATCCACGCCCTGCACTGGGGCCACCTGCTGGATTCCTTCGCCCTGAGCTTCATGAACCACCGGGAGGACGAGTACGGCGGCTCTCTGGAGAATCGCCTGCGGGTGTGCAGGGAGATCCGGGAGGCTATCGCCGCAGTCTGCGGGCCGGCGTTCCCGGTGACCATCCGCCTGGCGCTGAAAAGCTACATGAAGGGCTTCAACCAGGCCACTTTCGACGGCAGCGACGAAGTAGGCCGCACCCCGGAGGAGGCCGTTGAGATCGCCAAGCTTCTGGAAAGCTACGGCTACGACGGCCTTTCCACCGACGCCGGCACCCTGGACGCCTTCTACTACGCCATGCCGCCCTGCTACGTGCCCCTGGGCTTTACCCTGGACATGGCCGCGGCGGTGAAGCAGGCGGTGCATATCCCGGTGCTGTGCGGGGGCCGCATGGCAGACCCCGACCTGGACGAGCAGGCCATCGCGGAGGGGAAGATCGACGCGGTGGTCATCGGGCGGCAGGCCATCGCCGACCCGGACTTCGGGAACAAGCTTACCAGCGGTCATCCGGAGGAGGTGCGGCCCTGTATCGGCTGCAACCAGGGCTGTATTTGGGGGTACTTTACCAGCGGTCAGGTGGGCTGTGCCGTCAACGCCGAGGTGGGCCGGGAGGGCCGGACCGTCGCTCCAGCAGAAGCCGGGAAAAAGGTGGTTGTTGTTGGCGGCGGCGTGGCAGGCATGGAGGCTGCCCGGCTCGCCCATCTGCAAGGACACCGGGTCACCCTCTACGAGAAGAGCGACCGGCTGGGGGGCAACCTCCTGCCCGCCGGCGCCCATGAGTTCAAGGCCGAGGTGGCCCGGCTGGGCGACTACTTCCGGAATGAAATTAGGCGGCTGGCCATCGACGTGCGGCTGAACATCCAGATCACCGCCCAGGAGCTGAAAGCCAGCGGCGCCGATGTCATTATTCTGGCCACCGGGTCCGTGCCGGTGATGCCCCAGTCTATTCCCGGTATCGACCATGAGAAGGCGGTCTCCGGGGTGGACGCTTTGCTGGGCCGGAAGCCTGTGGGCCAGCGTGTGGTGATTGTGGGCGGCGGTCTGGTAGGCTGTGAGATCGCCTACGGCTACGCCAAGGAGGGCAAGCAGGTCACGGTGGTGGAGGCCCTGGATGAGATTCTCAAGCTCAACAACGTCCCCGGCATGAACAAGGCCTTCCTGCTGGACGCCTTTGACTACTACCATGTGAACGCCATGACCTCCGCCAAGCTGGTGGCTGTCACCGACGACGGCGCCATCGTCGAGCATGAGGATGGAAGCCGGGAGACACTGCCCGCCGACACGGTGGTGCTGTCTATCGGTTACCGACCGGTGAAGGGTCTGGCCGAGGCGCTGCAAGATTGCCCGGCGAGAATCATGGAGATCGGTGACGGCAGCCAGGTGGGCAACGTCCTCACCTGCATCCGGGACGCCTACGACGCTGTGGCGGCACTGTAAAGGAGATCAACCGGGAAGAGCTTTGCCAAGACTTGATTTTTCCGCCACCGCCGGGTAAAATGGTACCATGGTTGCAAAACGAGGAAAGCGGGTGAAAGCATGGTGCTGACCGGCAAAGAGGATCTCCGAGTGAAAAAGACCGTGACGGCCATCAAGGCGGCCTTTGAGGAGTTGATCTGCGAGAAGGAGTACGGGCAGATCACCGTCAAGGAGCTGTGCGACCGGGCCATGGTGAACAAGAAAACCTTTTACCATTACTACCCCACGCTGGATGATCTGCTGGCGGAGATGCAGCTGGAGCTTTCCGCCGCTTACGTGGAGCGGGTGAAGGATTATCGGCTGCCGGAGGATCTGGCGCAGGTGAACCGGGAGTTCTTTCTCTACTCCATCGATCAGGGTCTGGCCTATGAGAAGATCACCTGCAGCACCGGGGCGTACAGCCAAGTGCGCAACAGCATGATCGACAGCGTCGTCGCACAGACCTGGGGGAAGTCCCGACAGTTTCAGGCCTTGGATCCCTTCCGGCAGGGGATGCTGATGCATTTCATCAACACCGTCAGCGTGGGGGCGTACCGCCAGTGGGTGGAGGACGGAAAACGGCTCTCCTTGGAGGCGGTCATCGACCTGACCAACCGGCTGATCCTCCAAGGCACCCAAGGGTTTTTTAAGCAGAAAGAAGAAGGATTACCATGAGGAAAACCATCTGTCTGATTTTATCCTTACTTCTGTTCATTGGCCTTGCCGCCTGCGGGAACGATACTGTCAGCAGCGCTGCGGTGGACAGCTCGGCATCGGAAAAGCCAACGGCAGAGCAGCCCGGTGAAGCGGAATCGGCTTTGGAGATCGCCAGCGAGCTTGCCAACGAAGCGGAATCCGCTCCCGCTGAAAGCGTTCCCGAGGAGGAAACGCCCGTGGGTTCCCATACGCTGGTGGTCTACTTTTCCTGCATCGGGGAGCAGTACGGCGTGGGCGTCATCGAAAAGGGCAACACCGCCATCGTGGCTGAGGCGGTGGCCGAGGAGACCGGGGCAGACCTATATGAGATCGTACCCGTCCAGGAATATCCATGGAGCTACGACGAGCTGACCGACGTGGCCAAGCAGGAGCAAAACGAAAACGCCCGCCCTGCCATTGCGGGAGAACTGCCTGATCTCAGCGGCTGCGATACCGTTTTTATTGGGGCTCCTGTCTGGTGGGGAGACTGGCCAATGATCTGCTACACCTTTTTTGAGAGCTGCGATCTCAGCGGCAAAACCCTGATCCCCTTCTCCACCCATGCGGGGTCCGGGCTCTCCGGGTTTGACACAAAGCTGCAAGCCGCGGCTCCGAACAGCACGGTGGAGCAGGGGCTGGCCATTCGCGGAACGGACTGCCAGAACGACCCGGACAGTGTGCGCCGGGCGGTTGCGGACTGGCTGGAGAGCCTGGGGGTCTTGAAATGACGATCAAGCGGATGCTGGACGCGGCCATGATCCTGTTGCTGCCCCTATTGATGGCCTACTCGCTGGTGGGCGAGCTTTTTCATGAAATCGCCGGGGTGGCCATGTTGGGGCTGTTCATCGCCCACCATGTGCTGAACCGGGGCTGGTGGAAGGGACTGACCCGGGGCCGATACACGCCGGAACGCGTTTTTCGCACAGCGCTGGGTCTTCTTCTGCTGGCTATTATGATCCTCCAGCCCCTCAGCGGCATTTTGCTGTCAAAGCATCTGTTCGTGTTTCTGCCCGCCGTTGGCTTCACCGCGGTTTCCCGGCAGGTGCATCTGCTGCTGGCCTATTGGGGCTTCGTGCTGTTGAGCCTCCACGCCGGCACGCACGCTGACGCTATGCTGGCCGCTCTGAAGCGGCGTTTTCCAAAGTCGGCAAGGGTGGCGATAGGGACGCTGGGACTGATCGCCGTCTACGGCGTCTACGCTTTTTTCAAGCGGCAGATCCCGGGCTATCTCTTGGGGCAGATCCCCTTCGCGTTCTTTGATTTCAGCGAGCCCCGAGGCCTTTTCCTTGCGGACTATTTTGCAATGATCGCGCTGTTCGCCGCAATAGGGGATGGGATCGTTTTGGGCCTGCGAAAAATTCGCAAAAGGGAAACCGTTCCGTCTTGACGGCGGGGCGGTTCTCCGATAAACTTAAATACAGAAAAGAAAGAAACGGAGGAGTACACATGGCAGACTGGTTCGGAAAAGACACCTTCAAGCTGGGCTTCGGCCTCATGCGCCTGCCCAAGAATCCTGACGGCAGCACGGATATTCCCCAGGTTTCGGAGATGGCGGATAAGTTCATCGCCGCCGGGGGCACCTACTTCGACACGGCCTATGTCTACGACGACGGCCGCAGCGAGGCCGCCTTCAAGGCCGCGGTGGCGGACCGCTATCCCCGGGAGGCCTACACCCTATGTACCAAGCTCAACGGCTGGATGCAGTGCCACGACGAGGAGAGCGCCAAGCAGCAGTTTTACACCAGCCTGGAGCGCACGGGTGTGGGTTACTTCGATTACTACTTACTGCACGCCGTTCAGCGCAATAATGTCCATTTCTATGATGACTGGCACCTGTGGGACTTTGTGCAGGAGCAGAAGGAAAAAGGTCTCATCAAGCACTGGGGCTTCTCCTTCCATGACGACGCGGAGTTTCTCGACGAGCTGCTGACCAAGCACCCCGAGGTGGACTTCATCCAGCTGCAAATCAACTACGCCGACATGGAAAATGATGCCGTTCAGGCCCGGAAAAACTGGGAGGTGGCCAAAAAGCACGGTAAGTCCATCACCGTCATGGAGCCGGTGAAGGGCGGCGCTCTGGCGGACCCCATCCCCCAAGTGAAGGCCATCTTCGACAAGGCGAATCCCAATCTTTCCTACGCATCCTGGGCCATCCGCTACGTGGCGGGGATGGACAATATTATCACGGTTCTGTCGGGCATGAGCAACCTGGCCCAGATGGAGGACAATCTCTCTTACATGGAGCACTTCCAACCCCTGAACGAGGCCGAGCAGCAGACCATCCGGGACGTGCTCAAGGCCATGGACGAGGTGGACAACATCAAGTGCACCGCCTGCCGCTACTGCGTGGAGGGCTGCCCCATGAGCATCCCCATCCCGGATATCTTCGCCGCCCGGAACCAGCAGCTGGTGTATAACCAGATCGACGG
>ERZ842401.6617-NODE-6617-length-12312-cov-13.883495_pt1 | contig 12312 bp, 10 predicted proteins | sample MGYA00521270_ERZ842401 | MGnify/ENA primary metagenome ERZ842401 (study PRJEB31892, sample SAMEA3878208) | bioreactor metagenome | biome: Moose rumen | place: Sweden | collected 2011-10 | study: EMG produced TPA metagenomics assembly of the PRJEB12797 data set... | reverse complement strand
AAGAGGATGCTTGGACCAAGAACAAGTGGAGTGGTAGTTTCGGCCGTGCCTTTGGTGGCAACCTGTCCATCGGCTTCAACAAAGCTATCGGCTCCAGTCCTCTCTACTGGGGAATGGATCTCGGTGTAGCAATGCGCGGCTACAAAGCGGATGCTTCATGGAGTGCCGGCGGTTCGTCATCAATTTCGGGTGGCTATGACTCACACACCAAGTCTGAGCAAACGACCTTAACAGCCTACAATGCTCAATTATCTCCGATAAACATTGGCTACAAGGTCACCTTCAACGAACGTATGGCACTTGACATCCATGTCGGTGGTTTTGCCAGTTATGATTTTGCAGGTAGTCTCAAGTCTGAGTCGTATGACCACATCTATCTTACGGGTAAGTATGGCACTAACGATAAGACAACCGAGAACAGCAATTCAACCAAGATTGGCGATATTGACGGCTACAGGAAGTATGACTTCGGTGTTATTGGCGGTGTAGGCTTTTGGTATGGTCATTTCAATGTTGATTTCTCCTATCAGAGAGGTTTTATCTCCATCTATGATAGCGATAACACCTACTTCAATAACAAAATGATGTTGAAATTAGGGTATGCTCTTTGATAACTAAACAGATAATGATAATTTGCTTAATAAACATTAAAAATTCAGATTCATAGGATATATTACATGCTTTTTTGCTAAATTTGTGAGAAAATAGGCAAAAACAGTTAATGTAGATAAGTTATGAGTTAAATGCTAAATTTTGGTTATCATGAAGACAAAATTAGGAATTATCTTGCTGTTATTTATAGGAATGGCAACAAGTTTACAGGCGCAGAGCAGAAAGAGTAAAGAGGTGTCCAAATTGGTTAAGAAAGTCAACCATACAGAGGCTTTCCAGTTTGCTTCTTTCGGATTTGGGTGGAAATCCGTTCCTTATGACTTCGTTTCTTTGAAGGACATATCGCAGGAACAACTGAATGACATTGAGAAAGGGCTGCTTAATACATTTTCCGATGTAGCCTTCTGTTTCAATGGTGGCAAGATTCATTGTTGTTATTGGGTAAAAGATGCAGATGGGAAGATTGGGCTTGTAAAGTTTGACGGTAGTATTTTGGTTCCACCACTGAAAGGAAACGTACTTCAAGGCACACATCCAGACCGTGTTGTTGTTGGCGAAGAGACTGTCAATCCGAATAACTGGCTCGAAGAATATCATAGTAGATTAACAACCTTTTCTGGTCGCGGATTGGGGCATTTTGCTGCAGTGGTTGATGGTATTAAAGACGAAAAGAAAATTCGTGCAACGATACCTGCAGGCAAGTATGATGACATTATGATAGGAATCAAAGGCTCGCACACTTATTATTTTGTTGCCAGACTTATTGACGGTGAAATGAAATGGGGCGTGGTTGATAAGAACGACAAGGAAGTGATGCCCATTGAGGCCGAAGGTATCTATAAGAAAAAAGGTGCTGCTTCATGGCTTTATGGAAACGTCGGAGGAAAATGGGTAGCTTCTGAATCGATGGATATGTCTGAAATAGATAACATGGTTCGTAATGAGGAAATGATGGCGGAGCAACGTAGGCAACAACTGGCAGAAACTCTCACTGCATTGGGCAACACGTTGCAACAAGCAGCTGTCACTGTTGAGCAGATCCAGCAGAATACGGGAGGTGGCGATTCTTATGGAGCATCTGGTAGTTCAGGCTCTGGCGGTGGTACACTTGAATCCCAATATCGCCAATGGGAAAGCAGGGCCAAAGCCAACTACGAATCATTAACAAACTTAGGCGTTCGGGTTAAGAAAAACGACAAAGATGTAGGAGGCTCTACTGGTCAAAGTATGAGTTCATCCAATTATACTCAGCAGAAGAAGGCACTGCGTGAAGCGCAAAAGGAGATGAAGAGCATCAGACAGAAAGCATCTAAAAAGGGCATAAAGATTGCCAAATCCGAATACGAAGATGTCGTTGTCAAGTTCTAAAGGTCAATCCGGGTGTGGTACATCGAATATCGCACCCGATTTCAATATTATCCTTTCAAAAATGACAGATTTCACTTGATTATCTTCTCTTTATCATTATTAATGACTAAATTTGCACCGATTATGGGAAAGATCAGGTATGCATCCTTCTCTGAGGCAGGAGTTCGGAGAGATAATGAAGACTACTGCAAAGTAGTAATGGATTCTGAAAACGACCGTTACCTCTTTGTCGTTTGTGACGGCATGGGTGGTCATGCTATGGGCGAGGTCGCAAGTCGTGTGGTATGTGAAACCATTTGTAGTTATTGGCAGCAGGCATCATTCGATGATGGTATTCAAGAAGTGTTGAAAGAAGCAATCAAAGAGGCTTCCAATGCTCTTGATGCCAAAGCCGATGTCCTCAATCATGTGGAGATGGGTACAACTATGGTTCTAACAGCAATTGATGGAAATCAACTTACTATAGCCCATTGCGGTGATAGCCGTGCATATTTTCTTCGTTCAGATGTTGGTGTTGTTTATCAAACGCAAGACCATGTGAATCATAGTGTTTTTGGCGATTTCATTGACCGTAGCTTCTTCTCCTATCAAAGAGATAAAGCCAATGTAGAGATATGTCAATTCGATTTGCATTCAGGTGACAGAGTTTTTCTTTGTACAGATGGCGTTAGTTCGTATGTAGATCCAAGTATTCTTGCCGAGCGGTTAATGGATGAAAAGTCGTCAGAAGCGATATTGGATGTTATTGCTTTCTTGTGTGAGAATGGAAGAAGTCAAGACAACTATACTGGAATCCTGTTGATTAACGAATAAAAGATCATTATGAATATAGAACTATCTTACCTCATTGGTCCGCTTACGGGTGGTATTATTGGTTATTTCACTAATTGGTTAGCTGTCAAAATGATGTTCCGGCCACACCAGCCCAAATACATCTTCGGAATGAAGATGCCTTTCACACCAGGACTTATCCCCAAAGAGCGTGGACGATTAGCTGAAGCAGTAGGAAGTTCCATCAGCGAGAACCTGATGAACAGGGAAGTTTTGGAGAAGAATCTTCTTTCGGAAGATATGCTCACAAAGATAGGGGAAGGATATGATACGTTCATTGCCAAACAGAAGATAAACACAGAGTCCCTTCGCACATACCTAAGTCACTTCTTGTCTAAGGATGATTTGGACAAGATTCAGTCTGATGCAGGACGTGAACTTGCTTCGCAGATACATAGTCGCTTGGCAGATTCCAATCTGGGTACGATGTTGGCTCACGCCGTTGTTGAACATGCCATCAGTAATATGGAAAACTGCCTCTTGGGGGTTGCCTTCAATGCAGAACAGTTTCTTATCCTTCTTCAAGAGCCAGCAGAACATCTATTGTCAAAGCACATCAATCAGATTATCAGCAACAATTCTGAGGGAATTATTACCAATCTTATCAGTCAGGAGTCTGATAAACTCCTTGATACGCCTGTCTGTGACCTATTGCATGGTCATGAAGAACAGTTGGCCCAGCTCCGAGTAATTTTAATCGATGGTTATCGACAGGTTATATCCATTCATCTGCCTAAGATACTCTCCACTATCGACATCAGTCGCATCATCCGTGATCGCATTAACGAACTTGATATAGAGGAAGGTGAGAAAATCATCTTTTCTGTGATGGACAAGGAACTTCGTGCGATTGTGTGGTTAGGAGCCTTGCTTGGGTGTGTTATTGGTACATTTAGCAGTCTGTTTTGAACCTACATGGATAATATGAGTTAAAAAACTGTATTTTTTGCGATATTTATGATCCGGAATGAGTATTTTTTTGTAACTTTACACCCAATTAGTTAATGTTATTTATGCAAATATAAATTATAATTATGAATAAAGTACAACGAATTGAAGATGCGATTCTCCAAGTCCCCCAAATAGTGGATGGAGTTCTTTCTGACCAATTAGTCGAAGCCCTAAAAGAGCGTGTGTCTGACTTCAAAGAAAAAAAAGAGAAATCCAATTGGATTTCAGTTCCTTTAGTAGGAGCCTTTTCTGCAGGAAAAAGTTCTTTGCTCAATTTCCTTTTGGGAAAAGAAGGGTTGCTACCTATTGATTCTATGCCAGAGACTGCTATACCGTATGAATTATATTTTGACACGATAGAGCATGTAGAGCTATATGACGAAGAAGGCGTAAAGATTGACGATAAGCCTTTGGAACAAATCCAAGAATTAGATGCTGTACCAGGTAGAAAAGCTAAAGTGTATGTTAACTCTGATATGCTTCGTCATTATCACGATTTAGGGATTGCGTTAGTGGACATGCCTGGACTAAAGTCTGGCGTTGATCGTCATGAAAAAGCAATAACACACTATATAGGCTTGAATAAAGAAGCGGTTTTTGTTTATTGTGTTGGTATTCAAGAAGGAAATCTGGATATAACGGACTTGGCTTTTCTTCGAGAACTTCAAGCATATGGTCAGGCATCTTGTGTAATACTCACAAAATGTAACCTTTCCACACCGCATGTTGTTGAAGAAACTACTAAAAAAATATCAGAACAACTTATAAATGAAGCTGGATTAAAAGACCCTGTGGTAGCTTCTGTAGGTGATGTCGATATTAAAGGGTTATCAGACTATCTTGATGGTCTTAACGTGGATAATATACGCGCAAACCGATTATTGCCATACGCAAAAGCAATTGTTGGGAAAGCTATTGAGCAACTTAAAATATGTTGTGAAGTAAGAAAGGCGGACGTTGCTAATGTCAATCAGAAAATTTTAGCATTAGAGGAAGAAATAGAAAAATTAAATGGAGAAAATCCTGTTGATTCTGGAATCGGTGATAGTCCAGAACAATCTACTCAAGATATCATGGATGACGTGATGCAAAAACTTGAGGAACGGGTTGAAGATTTGGCAAAATTATATATTGATGGAAAGAGTCAAGAAGAAGTTAATCAGTTCGTCGTACGCATAGTTCGCCCCGCAATTATAACTTCTTTTAAGGAGGAATGTCGCCAATATATGGATGCGCTTAGCAGTACCATTGACAAAGAACTTGTAGAGGCACTGATTGGAATGGAGATTCAACCAATAATAATTGGGGAAGATGGCTCTGTTGATGACATAGTGAACGAAATAACTCCAATTGCAGAAATTTTGGTAGAATTACTACCAGAGAGCATGCAGTCATTGGCTAGAAGAATATTAGAGATATTACCTATGCTCACTAAAGTGTTTACCAAAGTATTTGGTGTAAACAAGGGAAAGCAACTTGCCAAAGCATGTACGATGCTTCGAGAAGACGCTATTCCTGGAATAGCGGAAGTTCTTCGACCCAAAGTTTTTGACATAGTTTCAAAGAGTCAAATTATGATACAAGAGCAAGTGACTAAAGCCGCAATAGAAAAGATTGAGCAATACAAGCAGGAGTTGTTGGCCAAGGCTAGTGAGGCAAATCACGATAAATCAAAAATGGAGCAGGAAATTCTTAATTTTGAAGGTGCAATCAAACAACTTCAAAGTCTGAACATTACTATATAGTAATATGAAGAAGCCAAGGCGAAAAGAATCCAAACGTCCTCAAATTGTAGAGGCTAGTCCTTACGACATCCCCGATGTCGTAATGGACTTGGTCTCTCAGATATGTCTTGCAAAAGACACACGCGAATACCGAGAACATATAGGATTACCTTTGTCTCAAATAGTTTTCGGGAAATTTGATTCGGAGAAAAGGCTTGAAAAGGATGGGATATATCATTACTTCTACAAGAAAAGAAATTTGTTTTCAGAACATGATTTCTTTTGGAAATTAGTTATGGCCTTAGATAATCTTTACAAAGAAATTGTTAATAATGAAAATAACACTCAAGTACGTGTCGTCGTGGCGGGTATATATGATTCTGGAAAATCTTATTTTATAAATACTGTATTTCTAGGAGAGGAGGATTTTTTGCCAGTAAGTTCAGAAAGGTCTACTGCAATTTCTACAGCAGTGCATTTTTCAAATAAGGCATCAGAAATACAGGTTAAAGCAACCAATCAAAAGGGGGTCGTCGTAAATCTAGACGAACGTGTTCTAAAAATATTACGGCATCAATCAGATGGACAGATGTCCTTTTCTGGTCAGGTAATAATGTCTGTTATTAAAGATTTATTCATTGTCAAACCTTCGGAACGTTTCAATGGATACATTATTATCGACACCCCAGGATTCAACAGTGGTGATGAAGCAAACTCATTCAATAATAGGAATGACGATCAAGAAGCCCTAGAGACCCTAAAAAATGGTGATATAATGATCTGGGTTCATGATGTTACTTTAGGGAATCTGGACAAAAAGGAGTTACATTTTATTAGCAAATTTGAAGGTCCTTTTGCTGTTATGCTTAGTAAAGGGAATAGAAGTACCCCAGATACATGTGAAAGTATAATGTACGAATGCTACGACCAGTTAAAAAACGTGTTAGAGGAAAAGAATTACAAGAATCTTGTAGATGTATTTGTATATGAGTATGCTTGTGATGATGGTATTCTTCCTGAGGCAAAACAAAGTATAACACATTCAATTAATAGTTACGAAGGGAATAAGATAGAAGAGATATTATCAATGGCTAAAATCAACATTAGCAAATCTTTCAACTCTTATCCCTCAATGACGGTTATCCATAAATTGTTCCAAAATGAAATAAAAACAGCAGAAGATAGGGCAAAAAAAATTAGGAATAGTAACGAAAAGTATTTGTATGATTGGGAATTCTACGCTCATGACATGTTTAAAGATGAGATAAAGCGAAAAGAAGAAAAATCATTTGATTCATTTTATTCGTCCGTAAGCAAGGTGGATGATTACAAGGAGTTTGACCCTGACCAAAAGGTACGGATAAAGCAAGAGACTATTTTGAAATTGATAAAAGATACTGTTAGTCAAACGAAAGCAAAATATGATTTTTATGTTAAAGAGCAAGTCGAATTAAAAGAGTTTATTGATAGACTCTCTACCATTGAACATGACTTGAATGAGGTTATTGAAATTGGAGTAGCCAAATATAAAGAAACAATTAAAGAACAAAATGCTTTTTGGAAAAACAATAGCAAAGATAATATTTACAACGCTATTGACACGGGCGATGATTTAAATTTCAGAAAATGCTTAAGCGGTGTTGATTTAAAATCAACGAATGAAGAAGGCTTTACCCCACTCACCTATGCTGTTCGTTCAGGTAATAATACTATGGTGAGAATCCTATTGCAATATGGTGCCGACCCTTGCGCACTGGATTCTCGTGGCAGGAACGCATTTCATACTGCTATAGAGTTTCAATATCGCGACATGTGTGGAATATTGTTAGAAACTCAATATGCAAATCAACTTATTGACATAAAAACCCAAGACAACAAAGATGTTTGGGAACTTCTTGATGTCAATAACTTTAAAGATTGGCTAAAAAAAGAAATAGACGAAATCAATAATCAAAATTAAAGAATAACAATATGAAAATAGAGGAATTTAAGAATTTACTCAATGAAATTTCAAATAAATGGTCATCTTTGAGTAATATCGAAGACGATGGTTTAAAACTTCGTCTGCCCAGAATAGAAAATGCATTAAATGAATTCGGAAACTCTGGGAATAAATTGCTGAAACAGAATAGTATTTTGCAAATAGGAATTGTTGGGCACATGAATGTGGGAAAATCTACATTCCTCAATTCATTGTTCTTTGATGGTGAATCTGTTCTACCTCAAGCTGCTACAACAATGACAGCAGGTCTAACTTTTTTAGAATATTCAGAGAACAATGAGGTTGAAATAGTGTACTATTCGCCAAAAGAGTGGAACTTATTTGAATCTTATCACAGGAACGTATGTGATAAGATAAAAAATATGTCTGAGTCTGAGAAAAAAGTGAAGTTTAAAGAGTTAAGCGCAGTAGCTAGAGCTGCGTATGAAGCTGTGGAAAATTGTTCTATTGAGGCAAAGAAGAAAATTCAAGAAGCAAAAAAAACAGCGAAAAAGAGCGGAGGAGATGGAGCACATACTGAAATTTTACTCTTTAATGACAAAAACGAATTAAAGAGTATTCTTTATAAGTATGTGGGTATTAAAGGAGATTTTACACAGATTGTTAAGTGTATTACTATTAAGTTAAGAGACGAGCGACTCAAAGGCTTGCGAATTGTTGATACTCCAGGGACATCCGACCCTTCACCGTCAAGAGAGCAGTTAACCCATAAAGCAGTAAACGAATGTCATGGTGTTTTTTTGCTTACTAAGGCGATTCCATTTTTTACCGATGATGACGCAACCTTTGTAAGTGATATTTTGGTAAGTAAAGGCATTGCCAAAATAGTTGTTTTGGCTAGTTGGTTTGACGATGCCTTGGTGCAAGAACATTTTGGAAAAAAGGGTCCGTTTGATCTTTATGATACTGCTGAGACTATGATGAAGAAGAGACGTGCCCGATTAGAAGATGAATTGAAGAAGAAAGAGGTCTCTTTCAACATAGAGGAAATAGGGGTGGATCACACTTCCAACATAGCCCTGTTGGCAAAACCTTTAATGGATATATCTGAAGATAGGAGGATTGAACTATTAGCAACAGACCCAAAAGAATTAAGTCGCGAAGATCAAGATAAGCAACAGATACTTAAGACTATTAATTCTTTAAAGAGATTGTACCTCGATGACTTCACTGATGAAGATCTCATGGATACATTGGAAGCAATTAGTAATTTTGATACAATTCGAGAAGACTATTTTGAGAAAACGTTTGTTGCCAACAGGGATGATATTATATCTCAAAAGATTAACAATTTTTTTGTAGAGCAGAAAAAATATATAGTTTTTCTAATTGATGACAATATTTCTTATTTTAGGAAATACAAAGAGGATCTTAATAAAAGTAATGTAGAGAAATTGGATAATCAAATTTCTGAAAGTGAAAAACTATTCAATTCTATTGAGCGCGGTGTGCAGACTTTGCTAAAAACGACACAGAACCAATTAAAGGCAGACTTGAAAACTCTTCTTTCAAGTACGTTGTTTAATTATAACGAAACTAGTTTGCCTTCAATGCCTAGTAGTATAAGTGTTTATAGAGAAAAAAGTGGATGGCCTGGTAGAGGATGGTTTTCTCACTCTTTCAAACAGGTTGCATCTTTCACTCTTAATAAAGGTTATGTTGATGCGGTAAATAAATATTCTACAGATATTAAAGATGGATGGCAACAATTGTATTCTGGGAAAAACAAGGATTTAGAGGATAAGCTTAGAAAAATTGTAATTGAGACGGCTAATAATCTTCAGATTTTGGAATTTGATCCGGAGTTTTATTTGAATATCGTTTTGCTTGCTCTTTCTGACATGTCTCTATACACGGAAATTGAATTTGGAGACGTTGTGAGTAAGTATGAAAACATTTATAGAGAGGTAATAGGTAACTATTATTTTTCTGTATATACTTCTGATTCAGAAGACTGGAGAAAGAGTCAAGTAAATGAAAAGTTGGAAAAACTGTGGAACAAATGGCAGTCTTCAAGGGTTAACGAGCTTAATGACATCAAGACAAATTATCAAAGGGATATGAAGATAGCTTGTGAGACCAACTTGGATAAGGTAAATATTGAAATCGAACGCCTAAAAAATGATTTTCTGAAGAATGTAAAGAAGCACCGAGACGAATACATCGGCAAGCTAAGAAAAGATTTAAATGACAAAAAGGCATCTTTAGATCGATTACAAGACATAATAGACAGTTTTCAGTCATTAAAAGTTTTATTGGTTCAATATTAAAGTATTCACAATGAAAGAAGAAATTATACATATTCAGGCTGAGATAAATAGGAAGGGAATGGAGTTGAAACATAAAGCAAGCCAAATGGTTGATTCTATACGTCCTGTTGTGTTAGAAAAAGGACAGGATGCCGATATTTCTTCTCGCGGTTATTTATCGCCAATATTATGGGGGATTTCAGCAATCTCTCTCTCTGCATCAATAATTGCTGACAAGAACAATTTGTTGTATGCTTTGTTATGTGCTAGTACAGGTGTTGGAGCTTATTATTTGGGCAATCATAAGAAGACTACATTACGTAAGAATAGCGATTTGTCGGTAAACGACAATCTTGCAACAAAATTAGTAAAGGTCGTTAGATATGCAAGCGATGAATGGGAAAATTTCATTGAGCAGGAAAAGCAGAAGGTTCAAGAACTTATTCAAAAAGAACAAATCGGGGAAAAGAAAAAGGATGATCTCTATTTCTTTACGTATGTTACAGAACCCATAGATTTTAAGGCTGCAGATATTTATCTACAGATGAATAAAATCCATAATTCAAATAACTTTATGGATGATTTTAGTGAGTTAAAGCAGAGATTTATCAGAGATTTGTGTACATCAATTGATAGGGCTGCAACGAAGCAAATAGAAAAATATGAGAATTTGTTAAAGCACCTATAATTTTAAGAAGGGACATAATCATTACTGATAACAAAAAAAATATTTAGTTTAGTTTTCATAGATATTTATGAGCTTCAAAGGTAAGTTTGAGTTAACGACATCGACGCGAGTATCGGGCGTTAGGATTTATTCATTTGTTCTCAAATGTACAAATCTATTTCAGAGTGAGAAAGTGGATTGCTTGATTGGCTATGAGGGATGTCCTCAACCGTTCATATTTAGAGACCAAACATTTAAGGCTGGACGGTCTTACCGTTTTGATTTTGACACCGTGGATTGGCAATGGTATCAGCATGACTACTTTGCCATCTTGGGGAAGAATGACAAAATTGTAGAGAAATGGCAACTTAATCTGAAGGAATATAAACCAGGAGAATGTCCAGAATGTCATGGTACTCTAAAATGTAGGAAGTGTAATGGACAAGGATTCATATATCCTCCAGGGCGAGTATGGGAATATAAAATGTGCGATGCTTGTGGCGGCACAGGCACATGTCATCGTTGTGACGTTCCCAAGAGGCCAGGACGATTTGGGGGGCCACCCACTGGTATCGGCAATGGTTTTAAATAGGAGCAACCTATGGCATTGAAAGGAACATTCAATTGGTACAATTCGATACAGCAAGGCGGAAAGAAAGCAATTTCTTTCACCTTGTATTGCGACAACTTGTTCCAAAGTGAAACTTTTGATTGTGCTATCATTGATAGTGCAGCCCAGGTCTCGCCACAAATAAGAAGACAAATATCATTGAAGGCCAAACAATCTTTCAGATTTGACTTTGATTCATGTGGGTGGGATTGGTGCGTTGGGGATTACTTTGCTATTTTGGGCAAGAGTGACAAGATTGAGAAACGCTGGGATTTAAATCTTAAGATTTATGGTCGTGGTGAATGCCCAGAATGTCATGGTACGCACAAATGCAAATATTGTAATGGAAGTGGGACTGTGAATAATAGGCATATCCATACCATTTCACCTTGTACGGCATGTAAAGGTACTGGCATCTGTCAGACGTGCTATGTTCCTATTCGGCAAGGTAGCAATCTCGCAAATCAAGTTTACGGCAATGTTCAAATGCTTAATCCATCATTAAGTCGTCAGCGAAAAATAGATGCTTTGCGACGTACAATAAGCGACCTGCAGGCTAAGATTGAAAAGGAGGAATGGAATCAGCGTATGTGGCAGTTAAAAGGAATGGACGTTTCTTCTCATACCGCGTATAGTTCTCAATTGGAGTTAAAGCACATGTATGAGCGTCAACTTATACAGGCTCAGTATGAACTACAGCAATTGGAAAACATGAACTTATAAAAGGAATTTTATGAATGGTAATACAAGAAGGCAATTAATAGATGCTGCAAACAATAATAATGGCTTTGCAATAGCCCTGTTTGGAACTTATCTCATAAACAGTCAGGAAAATGTTGAAGCAGGGACAAATATGATTATGCTGGCTGCGGATGCAAAGAATGTCCTGTGGGCAAAGAACCTGAAATCGTATATGCGAGCATTTGATCCGTGTGAACTCCCGATACATTATCATGCACTGCTTGATTCTGATGCGAGAGAGCAACTTGAGAACTATGTCGCTGAGGATGATTTCTGGGCCATGACAATTCTTGGTGATCTATTGTATCAAGGTAGAGTCGTTCCACAGGATAGAGATACTGCTGAATTACTATTAGGCAGAGCGGCTAATTTGGGGTGTTTATATGCAAAAGAACTGGTTGATGAATATGGTTTATCAACAGCAAGAGCAATGGCTTCTGACATCTTGAAGAAATATAAGACTACGGACAATAAAAGATTTTGGATGCTAAAATAGGGTTGTATATGTTTGGACTAACTGACATTAGGAAGTTCAGTAAGAACTTATTATATAAGAG
>ERZ842401.6615-NODE-6615-length-12313-cov-3.735601_pt1 | contig 12313 bp, 9 predicted proteins | sample MGYA00521270_ERZ842401 | MGnify/ENA primary metagenome ERZ842401 (study PRJEB31892, sample SAMEA3878208) | bioreactor metagenome | biome: Moose rumen | place: Sweden | collected 2011-10 | study: EMG produced TPA metagenomics assembly of the PRJEB12797 data set... | reverse complement strand
TACAAATGTAGGTTCCGACCACGGAACCTACATTTGTACGCGCATCTGGAAAAACCAAACAATACATCTAAAGCTCTACTTTGACCACCTCCATCGCTTTGGCGAGCAGATTGGCTCTTTTTTCCATATTCACGACATTACCAGTGACGTAGCTAGATACGAGGTGCAACATTATACCGCAATCCATGACAGCCTTACAAAGCTGTATAACCGCGAATATCTGCTGCAACGCATACACCACGAGCTTATGTTGCATCCTGAAATAGAGTATTACTTATTCGTCACTGATATAAAAAGCTTTAAGCTGATTAACGACATTTTTGGTCGTGCTATCGGCGACGAAGTGCTTATTCGCTCCGCAAGAATTATCAAAGAGCATTTAGGTAGCAGCGCTCTTTATGGCAGAATTGGAAATGACCGCTTCTGCTTATTGCTGACAAAGCCGCAGCTAGATGACCTTGCATTTATAGAAAATCAAGAGGCAATTTCTCATATTACTAAGGATATTTACTATCCCATTTTAGTTCACGCAGGTATTTACAAGATTACAGACAGAGAAAAGCCCGTCTCTAGCATGATTGACCATGCTGCTATTGCACTTGATTCTATAAAAGGAAGCCATGAGCAGCGCATAGCATTTTACACAGACGAAATGCGACAAAAGCTCCTTTGGGAACGCCGCATTACAGCAGAAATAGATACAGCTATAAAAGCGCAACAATTTGAAATCTATCTGCAACCGCAGGCAGATAATCATGGGAAGGTAAAGGGCGCAGAAGTGCTTATCCGCTGGAATCACCCAGAAAAAGGGCTCCTTGCGCCGGGTGCCTTCGTGCAAGTTTTTGAGCGAAACGGCCTTATTACTAAGCTTGATATGTTTGTATGGGAAGAAGCCGCTAAGCTTTTGCAAAGATGGAAGAAGCTCGGACACGAGGATTTTTATCTTTCAGTCAACATTTCGCCGAATGATTTTTACTACGTCGATGTACACAAAACATTTTCTGCGCTTACAGAAAAATATGCAATCGACCCGAGTAAGCTAAAACTTGAAATTACAGAAACAGTAATGATTACTGATTTAGATGGCAAACTACAGCTTATAGACCAATTACACAAATCAGGCTTTGCGGTGGAGATGGACGACTTTGGAAGCGGATACTCATCGCTCAATATGCTAAAAGACATTCCCGTTGATGTGCTTAAAATCGACATGGCTTTTCTTTATCATGCAAAAGACAAAAAGCGCAGCCAAATTTTTATAAAACAAGTAGTTGTTCTCTCTAAAGAATTAGGGATTCCTGTTATTACCGAAGGAGTTGAAACCGAAGAACAGGTAAGCTTTTTACGCGGTATCGGCTGTGATATGTTCCAAGGGTATTATTTTGCAAAGCCCCTTCCCGTGTCTGTATTTGAAGAGCGCTACTTCGGCAATAATAATGATACCGATGCGCTGTACGCATAAATAACGAGCTACATTACGGTAACCGTAACACTAAGCCCCGCTATAAAAGCAGCTACGAATGGCATCTAGCTTTTCCTTATCATCATAGGTAACGTGATGATGGCGAGCAGGAACAAAGACTAGCTTGTAACTGTTTTCACCTGTGGGCTGTGGCTGTAGCTCCGGCACGTAGTCGCTTATATGCTGCTCGTAGCAGAACCATGCCTGTAAGTACACAAAATCACCACCGATGGTATAGCGGTCGGCGTGCACAAGCGGACTTAAAAGCGGAATGCCGTCGAGTCGGGTTTCATCCGTAGCGTGTTCTGCATTCGCAGCCTGCACCGCCTTAAAAAGCGCATAGGCGGCTTTTAGCTCATTTTGGTCAGCATCGATAGCAGCATCAGGCGTTAAGAAGCTTTTGTAGCGCTCAATAACGGCGCGCCGCTTTGCATTCATAGCACCGTTTATAGTGTCCTGCTCGGTCGATGCCTTTTTTACATCGGGAGCATCGCCGCCAGCTGCAATAAACCGCTGAAATTTCTGTGCAAAAGCGTCAAACGCTTGTGCCGCAGTCTGTTTACCATCTGCCAAAATACGCCTCTTTCCGCTTAAGTCTCTGCAAAAATAAGCCTAAGCTTACAACTTATACATTACTTGCCTTTAACAACAGTGGCGCGCACATGGCAGCGCCCGCAAATCCACGCATTGTTTCCACAAGTCTTACTCTTCCTACCCGCCGTAAACAATAGACAAAGTACGCCCGAACAGAAGCCATAAATTTTCTGTTCGGGCGTACTGTATCATGAATGACAAATCAAACGTTCACATTCTTTGTAAATCTCGCTCGTCTTCGCAACGACATCAGCAGGAATCTCCTTAATGTTCGGGTCGCCAGCAAGGTTGTTCGCCTTAAGCCAATCACGAACGAACTGCTTATCGTAGCTCGCGGGACTTGTGCCCACCTTGTAGGTGGCGGCAGCCCAAAAGCGCGAACTATCCGGCGTAAGCACTTCATCTGCAAGCACAAGCTCACTGTTTTCATCAAGGCCAAATTCAAACTTTGTGTCAGCAATGATAATGCCGTTTTTTATTGCATGTTCATAGGCCTTCTTGTAGACGGCAATAGCGACCTTTTCAATTTTTGAGCCCAATTCCTCGCCAATATCACGCTTCATATAGTCCAGCGATACATTTACGTCATGCCCCTCAGAAGCCTTTGTCGATGGTGTTACAATCGGCTCATCAAACTTTTCTGCCTGCTGATACTCCCGATTAAAGCTCACTCCCTCGGGGAGCTTCCCCTGTTTCTGTGCTTCATACATACTGCCGAACATATAACCACGCACAATGACCTCGTAGGGAATCATCTTGAGTTTCTTTACCAAAATTGTTCGTCCTTCATACTCTGGCTTCTGAAACTCCTTTGGAAGTGTCATAATATCGCTTGAAATCATGTGATTCTTCACAATATCAGCAGTATGGCTAAACCAAAAATTGGAAAGCGCATTTAAGACCTTGCCTTTGTCGGTAATAAGCGTTGGCAAAACAACATCAAACGCTGAAATGCGATCAGTGGTAACGATTACCATGCGTCCATCTTCCAAATCATATACTTCGCGGACTTTGCCGCTAATAAGCTTTTTCATACAATCCTCTTACAACTATGGTAACACACTAGTTTTTTTTTTTCAATGCGATTTGAAAATACACGAAGGATAAAAGAGAAAATAACTGTATACACCTTCCTACTCTTGCTGCAATTTTTACTGAGTGCTACAGTATCATTATGATAAAGAATCTTACCGAAGGAAAACCATTTCCGCTTATTATCAATTTTACAATTCCCGTACTATTAGGATACCTTTTTCAGCAATGCTACAATCTAACTGATACTGTTATTGTTGGAAAATGTCTTGGTGTCCAAGCGCTTGCAGCCGTCGGTTCAACAGGTGCAGTAAGTTTTTTAATTATTGGATTTGCAATGGGACTTTGTTCTGGTTTTGCAATTCCTGTTGCGCAGCGCTTTGGTGCAAAAGATTATTCAACCATGCGGCGCTACATCACTAATATTATTTACTTAACAATACTATTCGCAATTGTAATGGCAATACTCACTGTACTATTCTGCAAGCCACTTTTAGTAGTCATGCAGACGCCTTTTGACATCATAGAACGCGCAACAACATATATAAAAATTATTTTTGCAGGCATTCCATTTATTTTTCTATACAATATGACAGCTGCAATCATTCGCTCCTTAGGCGACAGCAAAACACCTGTATTTTTTTTAGTGCTATCGTCCGTCTTGAACATTGTGTTAGATTTAATCTTTATTATCGTCTGTAAATGGGATGTAGTCGGTGCCGCGCTTGCTACAATAATCGCACAAGGAGTCTCCGGAATTGCTTGCCTTATTTTCATGGCAAAACGATTTGAGATTATCCATCCACAGGAAAATGAGCGCACATTTTCCCTACGACATTGTGGCATTTTGTGTAGCGTAGGAATTCCTATGGGCCTACAATATTCAATTACTGCTATCGGAAGCGTCATTTTGCAAACTTCCGTAAATGGACTTGGTTCTGGCGCTGTTGCAGCCGTAACAGCGGGAGGACGTGTAAGCATGTTTTTCTGTACAATCTACGACGCACTTGGCACAACGATGGCAACCTACGGCGGACAAAATACAGGTGCTTATAAGCTTGATAGATTAAATACCGGCGTCAGGGATAGTATGATTATTGCAAGTGTATACTCCATAATTATCTTTTTTGGATATTTAGCGTTCGGACAATACTTCATTATGCTTTTTATGAACGGGGCAGAAAAACAAATTATACAAGATGCAAAACTCTTTTTATTGCTAAACGCTTCTAGCTATATTCTTCTCGCAGGAGTAAATATCTACCGATTTATGATTCAAGGGATGGGGTTCAGTGTCTTTGCTATTATTGCAGGTGTAATGGAAATGATAGCACGTACTATTATGGGAATAATTATTGTACCACACTTTGGCTTACTTGCAGCGGGGCTAGCCTCCCCATTTGCATGGCTCCTTGCAGATTTATTTTTAATACCCGCCTTCTACTATTGTAAACGCCGCCTCAAAAATCAAATTTTCCACAGTGAACAAGAAAAATACATAAACAACAGATAAAACACTAAGAATAAAAAATGAAAAATCGTAAAAAAAAGACAGATACATATTTTGTATCTGTCTTTTTAGAATTCTTTACAATGCTACTTCAAAGAAGCACTAATGCGCTCAAGAACCTTCTTACGGTCAAGGGGCTTTACAATATAGTTCTTTGCTCCTAAAAGAAGTGATTTCTTTACCAATTCCTCTTTTCCAAGGGCACTTACCATCACAACACGAGCATTTTTGTCAAAAGCCATAATCTGCTCTAGCGCGGTAATACCATCCATACGAGGCATTGTAATATCCATCGTCACCAAATCGATATTAGGACACAATTCCTTATACTTATCGACGCCATCTTTTCCATCAACGGCTGTAGCAACAACTTCGTAGCCTTCGCTTGTCAAAATTTGCCCAAGCTGCTTGGCAACAAAAATAGAATCATCAACAACGAGAACCTTCAACTTCGACCCATCGAGCTTCATTCCCTCTGGCGGACGCTCGTTAATTGAAGGAAAATCTTGTCGTGTTTTCATATCGTCCTCCTAGTTACATGCGCTCACGAATAGCGACATTTACTTCAACTTTTCCAAAATCCGTCAAAAGCGGAACAATCAAAGCTTCTACACTTTCAGAGTTTCCACTTAATGCGGCAATTTCCATATTCTGTCCAGCAAACAGAGCTGGAGGAGTAAGGTCAAATTTGAACCCTATCTCATGCAACTTAGTTACAGCCTGTGCTGTAATCAAGTTAGCAAGCTCGCTAATAGTCGCCTTTGCAAGGTCATCAAATACCGTCAACTTTTCACTATTCATCTGAGATGCAATATTCAATGCAGTCTCATAAGTCATGTCAAAAAGTACACGGCCTTCCACATCCCCTGCTAAACCAACTAGAGCCGCAACACCCATAACAGGCATAGCTGTTGACTTCAAATACAGGTCACCTCGCGTAACCTGTGCACCACCGAGCACTTCCGATAAAATCTGATAAGAGGTTTCAACGAAAGGATTAATATACTCTACTCTCATGTGCTTCTACTCCTATAATTATTTTCTGAATACAGTAATCTTTCCAACAGACTTTCCAGTCCATTTTCCATTATTTTCAAGAGTCTCATTCTGGCCTAGAATGATAATGCCATTTCCCTTCACCTTCTCAGCAAAATCACTTATCAGCGATTCTTGTGCAGCTTTCGGCAAGAAAGAAAGCAATTCTCTTGTAAATACAATATCTAAAGTCGGCAAAGCATTTGTGTTCATACAATCATGATACTCAAACATAATACTATTACGAATATCAGGAACAAACGTATAATCACCATTTGCCTTTTTTGTAATATATGGTGCATACCAATCATTCGCAGCTTCTGCAGGAACAGAAAGCAAAGGTGCGTTTGAAACACTCAATAAATCAGTATCATGCGCATATATCCGAATCTTTGCATCAGGGTAACGTCTCTTAAGCAAACACGCTAAAGAGTAACTTTCCATTCCTTTTCCACAACCGGGATTCCAAACTACAATTTGTTTTGCAGAATTATCTGGCAATGCCTTATATACTGCATCTGCATAATCCCTAGTCCACCACGTTCCCGTACATGGAGAAGCAAATGGCTTTAAGAACTCGTCTGCATCGGTTACACTTTGTAATTGTATTTTAGCATTATCTCGAGTCTTTGACCAGTCCTCAAAACGCTCTTTCACCCATTTCTCATTAAGCGGAGAGACTTCAAATTTTCGAAGGGAAGCCAGAGAGGAAACAAGGAATTTAAAATTCTCCTCTGCAGCATTCGCTTTCGGCGAGACAGTATCTTGCTTATTTTTTACAGTTTGACCAGCATCAGCGACCACAGACGGCTCAGACTTTGCTTGCAATTTCACAGGTGACGTCGCACGAGCCATCATTTCTTTTGCAACTGCTGATTCTCTATCTTTAGTTGTAATTTTTGAACTAAAGATACGATCGATATCAAGCAAAATATACAGGCGATTGTTAGTCTCAACAACCCCTTGTATAAACTTGATATTAATATCCCCAAATAATGGATGAGGCGGTTGGATCGAAGACTTCTGAATACTGACAATCTTATCAATATCATCAACAACAACGCCGAAAACTTGTTCTCCAACAGATACTATTAGCATTTTTTCAAGCTTATTCGTATCACGAACACCTACATCGATATTAAAGAAAAGCCTCAAATCGACGATAGGTATAATCTCACCGCGTAAATTATAGACACCAAGAACAAAAGGAAGAGTATTAGGAACATAAGTAAAGCGACCTGCTTTAAATATTTCCTTTATCTTCATAATATCAATGGCATAATCTTTGCCAGCAAGCGAAAAAGTCACCATTCGATAATCAAAAACAGCTATTTTTTCTTTATTTATCTCCTCATTAGCCGTAGCCTGCATTTGAAGAGCAGTATTCTGACTTGCGAGTACATCATTTATGCTTTTTTTAGCTTCCATCATCCGACTCCTTAGTTATCGCTGAAATTCAAAGCTACTTTCGTGTCGCGCCTCAATTTCTTGCCGAACACCGAGCTCCAATAGCTGTGTTACATCAATAATAAGCGAGACGGAACCATCACCAAGAATAGATGCTCCTGCGATTCCTGGCGATTGTGTAAACTGATCACGTAATGGCTTTATAACTACATCCTCTTCACCAATAAGAGAGTCAACCATAACTCCAATTTTCTTATCCTGAGAACCAACAATAACGATAAAGCAATACTCGCCTTCCGTTGAAGTCGAAATGCCAAATAAGCGGCTCAGACGCAAAACACTAATAACTTCATTACGAACATTCAATACTTCATAATTATCAATAGTATTTATTTCTTCTTTCTTTACGCGAACACTCTCAATAACTGACGCGATTGGAATAGAATATGTTTCTGTACCAACACGAACCAACAGGCCCTGAATAATTGCAAGCGTCAATGGCAACTTTATACAGAAATTAGACCCCTGCCCATGCTCAGAAGTAACAGTCACCGTGCCATTAAGCTTTTCAATCATCGTTTTTACGACATCCAAGCCTACACCACGCCCTGATATATTAGAAATCTTTGCCGCGGTAGAAAATCCTGGCAAGAATATAAGCTGAGCCGCCTCTTGATCCGTGAGGACTTTACTAGGGTGTATAAGTCCCTTATCTATTGCCTTTTGACGAATCTTATCAACATTGATACCAGCACCATCATCAATAATGTTGATAACAATCATGTTACCTTCATTAGCAGCCTTTAAGAGCACAGTGCCAGTTTCATCTTTTCCCGCATTCTTGCGCACATCAGGTGTTTCAACACCATGATCGCAAGAATTTCGTACGCAGTGCATGATAGGATCCATAAGGTCATCAACAACTGTCTTATCAAGTTCAGTTTCCTTACCTTCAATAATCAAATTGATTTTCTTATTCAAATCCTTTTGTAAATCGCGAACAACACGAGGAAAGCGATCGAAAATCTGACTAATCGGGACCATACGAATTTTCATAACGCCTTCCTGCAACTCGGCAGCAATGCGTCCCAAGCTTTGGGTTGAAGAATGAAATTTCGTATTTAAGTCTTTAAAACGAGTTTCAAACGCATCAAAATAATTGGCAATATTTCCAAACTCGTTAATAATATTCTCTTTTATTTCCTTAACACTCACACCTTTCTGAATTTCATCCAAATATTGTGGCAACTGATCGAACATACGATGGACTTTTTCTTTATACGACGAGTCCAACGACTGAAACTGAATAAGCAAATCTGATTGCTGTTGAGCACTTTGATTAAAAGATGCTTTTGTAATAACAGTTTCACTAACAAGGTTCATCAAATAATCAATACGACGCGAATCGACACGCAAAACAGAGCTAGCTTGTACATGCTCTGTATTATTTTGCTTGGCCGCTGGCTTATTAGCAGCCTTTTCAGGAGTCTTTGCAACAACAGGAGCTTCTTTTTTCTCTTCTACTACAGGAGCGGGCGTTTCAACAGCAGGCGTCTCCGGAGCAGCCACGGGTTCTGCCGGCGCTTCATCATTTACACTATCCTGGGAAACAGCATTATCGAGGCATTGCGCATCAATGCTAATCGTTACATCACTTAGAAATGCTGTATCTTCTAGCTGATCGCCAGAATTTTCACTCGCAACATAATAAACGACTTCCTTATAGAATTTATCTTCATACAAGGCATCAAAATCAGGCTCTGTTTTTAAGACGGTACCGCACGCTTTTAAAGCTGCAAACACTTGGATACCGCCTACACTATTCATCGGATTATCTTCATCAAAAATGACTGTTACAGACCAAAGCTTATCATTAGGTCCGCAACCTTGCTTCAATTCCAAAAGCTCATATTCTGACAACTTCACTACTTTTGTAGACGACGCTGTCTCTGTAGCAGGAGCCGACACTGGCGTAGCAGGCTGAGGAACGGCAGCCGAGGGAGCAGTTTTCTTTGCAGAATCGCCAGAAAAGAAAGAACGTATCTTTGCAGAGATTTCATCTGTGCTCTCTGTATAAACTGCACCATTCTGGCGTGCTTCCATCATGGCTTTTATAACATCAAGAGCATTTAACAGGACATCAATTATATCTTCTGTAACGCTAACTTTATTCGAACGCACCTCATCAAGCAAATCTTCCATCGTGTGAGCGAAATGTGAAATTTCAGAAAACTCAACAGCAGCGGAATTTCCCTTTAATGTATGTGCTACACGAAATATCTCATCAATAGCATCATGATTGCTTGGGTCAGTTTCAATTGCAAGAATATTGCTTTCCAGATTTTCAATCATCTGTTCCGCTTCAGAAAAATAATCCCTTAGAAGCTCTTCGTTGTCTGCATCAAGATAATCACTCATACGCTTATTTTACCCGTTCTACAATCAAAGTCAAGTAAAAAATAATGTTTTAAATTATTTTTGGAAAGCTTTTCTGCTTCTTTTTCGCTATATTTATATATGGGTATATATCTTTCAAGAAGCTCAGTATTTATGCCGATATGAGTAGAATAGGACTGTCAGCTGTTTTAAAGTCTATTTTGGAGGCCGTTTATGAAATTAAAAATATTGTTAGTTTTCGCTATATTATTTAGCTTTTCTATATTTTCAGTTTCTGCTGAACTCTTTTTTAATGGATATGCAGGTGCGAAAGGAGACTTTTATTCAAATCCTTCTTCTACAAAAGAGGGATTTGACCCCATGTTTGAAATCCAGGCATATTTTGCCGGTCAGTTGCACATAAGTAAACAACTCTTAGTACGTGGCGAATTTTCAGTTCAGTCTGAAGATATTTTTAAGTCAGGACTTTTCAATGATACAATAGCGCTTTTCTGTATAAACGAAATTTCTGCAACGTATGTAAAGCCTTTTTTAGGTAATACCCAGTACATAAGCGCCTTTTTTGGAACTTTTGAGCCAATCGGGAGTGATGTATTTTTACAACGTCAATTTGGTATGAGGCCCATAACTTCGTTAATAACCGAAAGTTGGCTGGGCCTACGAGGTTCGTATATCTACCCCTTCTATGGTGCCGGAGCCTCCTATATTTTGCATTTTGATAGATGGCCTATTGCTTCAGGTTTTTATCTGTACAAAAATCACGCCGAAAACAAAGAAAATGATGACCAAATAAATCTTGATTGGCGATTTGCAACAACAACGCAGTTTTTCACTATTGATTTTGCAACAGGCATTGGAGCCCCGCTCTCTAAAAAATACAATGATGATGATGTTATACTTTTGATTGATACTTTATATCTACATACAGGATTTGAAGCGCTTATAGGAAATCGCTATGCCTATTCCTTTTTTATACAAACCGGCTTTGAACAACTAACACTCAGAGAGGAAGCTTCTGTTGAAGATAGCAAAATATATCTGTTATTAGAGCCTCGTTTTGCTTTGGAAGCCTGCAATATTCACGTAACGTTCTTTAATTTTCCTGCGAGACTCTTAGAAGCAAATAATGATTTGCAGCTTCCAAACAAAAAGCTTATATTTGTTGAAGATTCTTTAGGCATAAATATGGCAATTTTTACCGAAAATTTATACATAAAGAATAAAAACATAGGTTTTGGCTTGCATACAACATTGTCGTTCCCCGAAAAATACTTAACTAATTTGAAAATTACCAGCAAAGAAAAGCTTGATGCACTCATAGATGACTACAACGTAAAATTGTCACCATTTCTTACAGCATCGCTTATGTCAGGAACATTACATTCAATGCTACAAATAAATATAACAAATCTAAAAGATGGATTAGAGAAAGCTTTAAAACTAAATATTGGCTATAAAGCACAGCTGTAAGCCTTTTGCCCACGCGATATGGGCAGTGCTTACAGCTGTACTATTACGCACCTTACAACACAAGCTGTGACAGGCGCTTGCAGGCTTCCTCGATGTCCGCTTTATGGCCGAAGGAGCTGAAGCGGATGAAGCTTTCGCCGGCGGGGCCGAAGCCACTTCCGGGCGTAGTCACCACGTGGCACTTGTCCAGAATCAGGTCGAACACGTCCCAGCTTTTCCTGCCGGGGAACTTCGCCCACACGTAGGGGCCGTTTCCCGTAAAGTACACTTCCACGCCCGCCGCCTTGAAATTCGCGCCCTCAAGCGTCTCCTTGATGCGCGCGCCGTTCGCAAGGTAGTAGTCCACGCTCGCCTTCATGTCGGAAAGCCCCTGCTCCGAAAGCGCGGCAAGCCCGCCCGCCTGCGCCACGTTCGACGCGCCGTTGAAGAGCGTGGTCATAACGCGGTTCCAGTCCTTGTTGACCGGGGTGCCGTCGGCGTATTTCAGCTCGTTCGGCACGACCGACCAGCCGAGGCGCACGCCTGTAAAGCCCGCGGGCTTGGAGAACGAGTTTACCTCGATGGCGCAGGTCTTTGCGCCCGGAATCTCGAAAATCGTCTTGGGGAGCGACGGGTCGCGGATAAAGGCGAAGTACGCCGCGTCGAAGATGATGACGCAGCCGTTTTTGTTCGCAAAGTCCACGAGGCGGGTAAGCTCCTCGCGCGTGGCGGTGGCGCCCGTGGGGTTGTTCGGCGAGCAGAAGTAGATGAGCGTGTCAGGCTCAATCGCGCTCAAATCGGGGAAAAAGTGGTTCTCCGGCGTGCACGGCAGGTAGGTCACGCCTTTATAGCCGGTGCCGTCCGCCTTTGCGGAGCCTGCCGCGCTCACGACCACCGAGCCGTCCACGTAGACCGGGTAGGCAGGATCCTGCACCGCCACCTTCACGTGGCTTCCGAAGAGCGTCTGGATGCGCGCGATGTCGCATTTCGCGCCGTCGGAGATGAACACCTCGCTTGCGTCCGCCATGCCCTTGTAGAACACCTCGGCAATCTTCTCGCGCAGGGCGGCGTTTCCCTGCTCGTCGCCGTAGCCCGAGTAGCCTTCTTTTGTGGCAAGAGCATTCGCGTAGTCGGCCATCGCCCGGGCGATATGCGGCGAAAGCGGCTCGGTCGTGTTTCCGATACCGAGGCTGATGATGGATGCGTCAGGGTGGGCTGCTGCATATTCGCGGCGGCGGCGGGCGATTTCCGGGAAAAGGTAGCCCGCGGTCAGGTTGGCTAAGCCAGAGTTACGTGTAATCATAATGGCTTATTCTAGCGGAATTGTAAGCCGATGACAACTAAAGCGCGCTTATGCTCAGGGGGCAGCATGAGAACGATTGTCTGCATAAACAGCAAACAGCGCAGTCTACGAGCTACACAGGCGG
>ERZ842401.6614-NODE-6614-length-12314-cov-4.915817_pt1 | contig 12314 bp, 12 predicted proteins | sample MGYA00521270_ERZ842401 | MGnify/ENA primary metagenome ERZ842401 (study PRJEB31892, sample SAMEA3878208) | bioreactor metagenome | biome: Moose rumen | place: Sweden | collected 2011-10 | study: EMG produced TPA metagenomics assembly of the PRJEB12797 data set... | reverse complement strand
ATGGAAACACTTCCCATGCGTTAGGGGCACTTTTATACCGCCATCTATTTCGCGGTGGGCACCCCACATCCTATCTGGAGCAAACGCTGTTTTCGATGTGGGAAGTTTGAATAATATTATCTATTAATCTTGCTGTCCAGATATTTAAAGCCGTAATATTTTATTTATGAATCGTCTCGACTTTAATCATGTTAGTATGGCCTGAAGTTCCGCCAATTTTACCGCCCGTCAGAACCACATTATCTCCCTTCTTAAGATCCAGTATCTTTGTAGCCTGTTGCATTGCATGGAAGAAAAGTACATCCAGAGAATCAAATTCATCACAAAGAAGCGGATATACTCCCCATGATAGCGCCAGCTTACGGAAAGCCTTAACCGATGTAGTCATGCCTATTATTTCAACAGGGCATCTGAAACGGCTAACCATACGTGCGGTAAGCCCGCTTATAGAGCTAACAACAATACATTTAGCATCAACGTCAATCGCCATGGAACATGTTGAATGGCTTATAGCATCAAGATTGTTTCTGATGCTGAAATCCATATTTTTGAATCTCTTGGTATAGTTGATATGCTGTTCTGTATATTCTGCAACTTCTGACATTGTCTTGACTGCCTCAACAGGGTATTTACCTGCTGCAGATTCTCCGGAGAGCATAATCGCTGACGCTCCGTCATATACAGCATTGGCAACATCAGATATTTCTGCTCTTGTAGGACGCACATTTGTAATCATGGACTCGAGCATCTCTGTTGCTATGATGACACGTTTCCCAAGAAGTCTACAGGTCTGTACAATTTCCTTTTGAACCGAAGGGACTTCCATAAATGGTATTTCAACGCCCAGATCTCCTCTAGCTACCATAATTCCGTCAACCACTTCAGAAATTTCTTCAATATTGTCAACACCTGATCTATTCTCAATCTTAGCGATAATATCTATATCTCTTCCGCCGTTCTTATCAAGGAAGTCACGCAAGTCCTGCGCATCCTGTCGAGTTGAGACAAAAGAAGCTGCTACATAATCTATATCATGCTGTATACCAAAGAGAAGGTCGGCCTTGTCTTGATCTGAAAGATATTCCTGTTTAAGGAGTTTGCCCGGAAAGTTCATGCTCTTCTTGTCCGAAAGGTCACCGCCGGCAATAACTTTTGTGACAACATCATTGCCCTTAACTTTAGTAACTTCGCAAATAACAAGTCCGTTATTCACAAGGATAGTATCTCCTTTTTTGAGATCCTCAGCGAATCCTTTATAACTTACAGAGACCTTCTTGTCATCTCCTATGATATCATCAACCGTAAATATGAATTCCTGACCCTCCTTAAGAGTTACCTTGTGATCCTTGAATACACCAATTCTATACTCCGGTCCTTTGGTATCCAGCATTATCGCAATGGGGAGTCCTAATTTGTCACGGACCTTATTGATAACCTTGATTTTGCCAAGTTGCTCTTCGTGATCTCCATGGCTAAAATTAAGTCTTGCAACATTCATCCCTGCTTCGCACATCTGTGTGAGGACTTCTTCAGATGAGCTGGCAGGACCTATTGTACAAATTATTTTTGTTTTACGCATTAATATTTCTCCTATATTTTGATTATTTACTCAAACTTCGCACTTGCCAGGCTGGCGCCAGCCTGGCAAGTGCGAAGTTTTAGTTATTTATCTAAAAAGATTTTCTGCTGCATCAACGACGTGCATTGCAAGCACTGCCGTTGTCACAGATCCTACTCCGCCCGGAACGGGCGTTATCTTAGATACTACATCTTCAACGCCTTCAAAATCAACATCTCCGACAAACTTTTGATTCTCCTTACAGTAGTTTATGCCCACATCGATTACAGTCTGTCCCTTAGCAAAATACTCTTTTTTAAGCATTTTTGCTTTTCCAATAGCTGCAACTACTATATCAGCATTTTGAGTCTTTTCAATCATATTTGTAGTTTTGGAATGGCATATAGTTACTGTGGCATTTTTATTCATAAAAAGCATTGAAACAGGCTTTCCGATCACAAGGCTCCTGCCTACTATAGTAGCTTTTTTGCCTTGCAAATCGCATCCATAGAAGTCTAACATTTCCATGACAGCTTGAGAAGTACACGGTGCAAAGCCTTCGCCCTTTCCGCTATATATGTATGCCATGGAACCTTTGGTAATCCCATCTACATCTTTACATGGTAATATTGCATCGCAGGCGGCCTGCTCGTCGAGCGTTTTAGGAAGGGGTCTGAACATCAAAATACCGTGAATCTTCTCATCCTCATTTAGTTCTTTAATGACAGATAAAAGTTCTTTATTGGTACATTCTTTTGAAAGAATAATATTATAAACTTCAATACCGTTTTTCTTACATCTTTTGCCTGCACTTTTTTCATATGATATGTCATCTTCTCTTTCACCGACTCTTATGGTTGCAAGCTGTGGTGTTATACCTTTTTCTTTAAGCGCAGATACTCTTTTTTGTGTAAGTTCGTCAAGCTTATCCGCAACCGGTTTGCCCTTTAATAATTCTGCCATTGTAATCCTCTTTAAAGTTATCTTTTCTATATTGTTACTCTTATCTTATCTATCCTGTTACTCTTACTTATTTCGTTACACTTCTTTATCTCGTTATTCTTATCTATTTCCTAACTTTTATCTATTGCCTTGCTCTTATCCATTTCCTCTCTATGATCTATTGTCGTATTCTCATAGTAACTTTTTCTGAAATCTTCTCAGCTCTTACCAGATACTCTTCAAGTATACTATCAGCTTCCTGTTCAAATCCAAAGGCCTTATCCCTGTCTTTTAGCGACTTTGTATTAATAAAAACATTTAGTGAAGCACTCTTTAGGGCTGCAGCTGCAAGAATTGCACCGCACCCAACATCTGATATCATCATAACTGACCCGATTTCTTGCATCCGTTCTAGCAGTTCAATAGATCTTCTTATCTGTCTCATCATTTCAAGCGGAGGTACAAGCGCTTTTAGTGTCGCCTCTTCAAGCTTAACAGTACGTTCTTTATCATCTTTTGGTATCGAATAGGCTTCTGACAAGGGTTCGAACATCCTTGCGTCCTCTTCTACCAATTCTAAAAGCCTTTGCCGTATGGAATTTGCTTCTTCCAGGATAGTTCTAAGTTCCTCTTCGCAGCTAGCATATTTTTTCTTGCCATATGTAAAGTTACCTGCCATAGAGCAAAGCGCTATAGCAAGCGAACCAACAAGCGCCGAAGCACCACCGCCTCCGGGAACCGGAACTTTAGCCGAAAGCTTATCTGCAAAATCCTTGCAACTTAAATCAGTAATTGCCTTATCCAATATAACCATCCTCCACAATAGCTCTCTAACTAAATATAAAAAAGAGCAACGCCTGAATTATAATAGCACAAAAAGCCATATCAGCGATAATTATTCTTATAAAAAATATGATAAACTTGTATAGGGCTCATCATTTAAGACAACTCCCAAAAAATATATCAATTATAGGAAAGATCGACTGCTATGGAAGAACTTCTTTTAATTCTCAACATCATAGGAACTGTTGCATTTGCCGTATCCGGAGCCATGACCGCAATCAAGAAGGAAATGGATCTCTTGGGCGTTATAATAGTCGCCGCACTGACTGCCGTAGGCGGTGGAATTATGCGCGATATTATCATTGGCAAGATTCCTCCGGATGCCTTCATTGATCCCTCATACGTGTTAATTTCCTTTATTACAGCTACCATTGTTTTTACCTATGTATATTTCAAAGCATCAGGCTATGAGAAGATACAAGGAGCAGCTTTTCAAAAAGTTGTTCTTTTGGCAGATACAGTCGGACTTGCTGCTTTCTCGGTACTGGGTGTAGAAGTTGCCTTTAAAGCAGGTGATGGTCCGAAGCTTTTCTTGACTGTATTTCTGGGAACTATTACAGGCGTTGGCGGAGGAGTCATTCGTGATCTTCTTGTAGGTGATAAACCTTATATACTCTACAAACACATTTATGCCTGCGCTTCCATTGCAGGTGCTTTAATATGTGCTCTTTTGTGGGATTTCTCCGGTCAGAAAGTTGCTACAATCATAGGCACTGCAACGGTAATCATCATACGACTTCTCGCAATCCATTACCAATGGAATCTCCCCCGTATCAAGCACCATGACATTTCTTGAATTTTTTGCCGCTTTTGCAAGGGCACAAATCGTTGCATCTGACATTTTGCCAGCTTAGCTTCTCTGCATTTATAGTATCTTTCTTTGATGGATATTCAGCTATAAGATTTTTATAATATGTATCTAACAGGCTTTTATGCAAACTTTCCATGTTCAAGTTACTATTGGCATTTCTTTCTTTGGCAACTATGTTTGATAACTCCAGAATTTCTTTTTTTAGTTCTTTTTCATAATTACCAGGATTTTTTTTAATTTCCAAGAATTCTTTTTCTAAAACCTTATAAAGGTAATGATAATTATTTCTTATAAGATCAAGGCAATCTCTTTTAGTTAATATATATCTACCAAGATAAAATCTATCGATTCGCGCTTTCAGCATCAGTTCAAGGAGTTCCAGATATCTTTCCTTATATAAAAATTCTTTATCAGATTTTCCGTTTCCAGGGTCTCTTTTTCCAATGTTTTCCAAAGGAAAATTCTCTTTAGTAGTATTTTCCCTTCCGGATTTTTTTTTGGAAAGATTCTCTTTTTCGACATTTTTACTTCCGAGATTTTTCCATTCAAGATTCTCTTTTCCAAGATTTTTCCATTCAAGATTCTCTTTTCCAAGATTCTCTTTTCCAAGATTTTCCCATTCAAGATTCTCTTTTCCAAGATTTTCTCTTCCAAGATTATCTTTTTCAAGATTATCTTTTTCAAAATTATTTATTCCAAGATTCTTCCCTTCAAAATACTCCTTTTCAGCAGCTCCATTGCCGGAAATTTCTTTATAAAAATCCCCCTTTAAAATATCTGCGATTGTCACTCCCAAATAATAATCCTCTACAATATCCGGTAGTAATTTTTGAACAAAAGAATCTGCTTTTGAATCTTCTGCAAAGGCATAAGATTCGTTTGAAGCCCATCCACTATCAAGCACATGCCTCATCTCATCAGTTCTTAGATAGTAATCTTCTTCCAAAAATGATAAAAGTTTGGTAAAAGCCTTTCGAAACCAGGCATTTGACTGATAGAAGCTAAGATTCTTTATGGCTTCTATCACAATGCCTTCGCTAGTTTCATCCATATAGCCTTCATTTAAATCCAAACACACCTTTTCTATATCGGTAAGACATTCAGACTTGTTTTCTTCTTCGATATCTTTATATATTTTTTGAATATCTTCCAGAATTATCCCGGGTGCATTTTCATCTCCTTTACCAAAGTGTCTTTTTATCTCACTTGTAAGGCTCATATAAGTCTCCTTAAGCTTTATATTGCAATTACATCCTCATAATAATAGAATGTAACTGTTGCAATATTTGAAATTAATAAGCGCAGCAACAGAAAGTTAGCAGGATAAAAGTTCGTTTATTGGGGAGGTTATCTTGAATTATATAGTACAGGCAAATAACACGAGAGCTAAATTTTCATTTCTATCAGGTTCGTTTCTGAAAGTATTCGCAATCGTCGTCATGTTTATAGACCACTTTGCAGCAGGTTTTATTCTTCCGTCTATTATCACAGGCGATATGTACAAATTCCTGTCATTTTGGGGCATTGATGTAACCCTAAGCCTTGAGATACTTATATATACCATTCTCAGAGGCATCGGTCGTATGGCCTTTCCAATATTTTGCTATCTTCTTGTTGAGGGATTTTACCATACAAGAAACAAACTAAGGTATACCTTAACGCTATCACTCTTTGCATTTATATCAGAAATACCTTTTGACATCACTTTGATTGCATACAAAGCCTATGATACCCTTAATCTTAAAGAAATATATACAACTTATTCCGCCAATATATGGGGATCCCAAAATGTATACTTCACTCTTTTTCTTGGGGTAATCGCAATCTGGCTATCAGATACCATAATCAAAAAGCTTTCTTTAGTAAATACCTTAATAGCCTATGTGGTATCAGTCATTCCTGTTGCCATTTCAGCCTACATAGCATACCTTTTGAAAACAGACTATGCCGCATACGGAATCATAGTCATAGCTATATTTTATTATTTTCATAATAAGAGAATCCCTGCAACCATACTTGTCTACCTTTTTCTGTTACTTACGTTATCTACTAGGGCAAACGGCGGCATGGAAGAATGGTCATTCCCTGCTTTTATCATCATTAACTTCTATAATGGGCAACGAGGATTTATAAAGAAAAACTTCAAATACTTTTTCTATATATTCTATCCGGCACATCTATTAGTTATATTCTTTATAAGATATTTTTGCATTTAAGTATAGATAGAAGGGTTATCATCTGCTCCAGGTTCTTTTGCTAAAAAGTATAAGAACAGGCATTAGTTCAAGTCTTCCCGCAAGCATATCGAATATAAGAACAATCTTGGATGCCCATGAAAAATCACTAAAGCCGCCCGCAGGGCCTACCATGTTAAGACCCGGGCCTACATTGTTGAGAGTAGCCGCTACTGCAGTAAGATTAGTCTCAAAATCAAAGACATTAAAATCTATCACATTAAATGATTCAAAAAATGCTATCAATAAAAATGATGAAAGAAATATAATACTGTATATAGCAAGATAAGCATTGGTTCCTCTTACCGTTGCCTCTTCCACAACATGCCCATCCATATATACTCTCTGAACGCTCTTAGGGTGAAGAGTCTTTATAACTTCATTTCTTGCATTTCTAAAAAGAATAATGATTCTGGAAAACTTAAATCCACCACCCGTAGAACCTGCACATGCTCCTATACAAGTCAGCATGAATATAAGGGTTCTTGAAAATTGGGGCCATGTGTTATAGTCAAGTGTTGCAAAACCGGTAGTTGTCATGATAGAAACTACTGTAAACATTGAATGATGAAAGGCTTCGCCAAATGTCGGCAGCACACCACTTCCTGCAACATTCGATGCTATAAGAAGCGCCGATGCAAACATAATAATAAAATACCAGCGAACTTCATCAATATGCCACGCTTCCTTGAATTTTTTTATAAGAAGGTAATAGTAAAAACTGAAATTCACGCCGCAAAGAGCCATGAATATAATTATTACAAGCTGCGTCTTATATGAATAATCCAAAATACTTGTCGAAAGAAGTCCAAATCCGCCTGTTCCGACTGTAGAGAATGTAAGTGTCATCGACTCATAAACAGACAAGCCTGTAATCTTAAGACATATCATTTCTGCAAAGGTTATAACAATGTATATACTATAGAGAATCTTCGCAGTATCTTTTACCTTAGGTGCATATTTGCCTACTGATGGTCCCGGGCTTTCTGCCTTCATAAGGTGCATTGAATATCCTCCGGCCATGGGAAGTATCGCAAGCATGAATACTAGTATTCCCATACCTCCAACCCAGTGAGTAAAACATCTCCAAAATTGGATGCCTTTATGGAATCTGGTAAGATCATCTATATCTGTCAGAATTGTTGCTCCTGTTGTTGTAAATCCTGACACCGTCTCAAATACAGCATCAAGATAATTCGGAACAGTACCTGATACCGTAAAAGGAATCGCTCCTATAAGCGAAAGTATAATCCAGGCAAGAGCTGTTATTACAAAGCCTTCTCTTGAATAAAAAGTCCTGTTTGCGGGTTTTATGAGATTTCCAAATATAAAGCCAAATGCAAGGCATCCAATAGCAACTATCGCAAATATTAGTGCATCTGACCATTCACCATAGAAAAGACATACGAACATCGGAACTATGAGAAGAGCTGCCATAAGTTCTACAAGTATACACAAAATATATCTTATTTCCGAAAAATTCATGGTATAAGGCACCCTTTATTTGGGTGTTTCCTCCTGATTTATAGATTAGGAAATGTTAATAAGTTCACTGCTGTGCCAAAATATCTTCTATCTCATCAAATCCCGTACATGTCGTAATAATAATAACGGAATCGCCTTCCTGTATCTGGCTCTGACCTGTAGGAAGTGTTATTTCGCCATGATGATTTATACATGCAATAAGCGTTCCCTTTTTTAAAGGAAGTTCATGAAGAGGAATTCCTATAACAGGACTTTTGGCCGGGATTATAAATTCTAGGGCTTCAACCTTGTCTCCATCCATCTTGTAAAGGGACTCAAGCTGCTGAGATCCCATTGAGTTCGTCATTCCTCTGACATATTGAACAATTTTATCTGCTGTAATATTCCTGGGATTAAGCACGCTTCCAACATCAAGCGTTCCTATGAGTTCATTATAACCAGCTCTGTGAACTCTTATTATGCGCTTAGCCTTTGAAACAGTAGCTGTATATAATGAAAGCATGATATTCTCTTCATCAACTCCCGTAAGGACTACAAACGATTCAGCTCCGACAAGTCCCTCTTCCAAAAGCTCCGCCCTGTCTGTACCATCGGCATGTATTATTAATGCTTCAGGCAAAAGAGATGCAAGCTCAGCGCACCTTTCTGCATTAGACTCAAAAATCTTCACTTCTATTCCAAAAGTTATAAGCTGCTGAGCAAGATAGTAACAGGTCTGTCCACCTCCGACAATGATTGTGGATTTGACCCCTACTGTAGGAAGATTGTTCTTTTTGAAGAATGCAAGCATTTTCCTGGGTGTTCCTATAATAGAGATCTCATCCTTGGCTCTTATAATGAAGGATCCATCAGGAATAAAAACCTCCTCTCCCCTTCTGACGATGCCTATTAGGACAGAGAGCTTAAGCTCCTGTGCAATTTCCTTAATAGATTTATCACAAAGCTTGGAGTTCTCAGACACAGTAATTCTGATAAGTTCTGCTCTTCCCTTTGCAAATGTATCTATTTTGTTGGCTGACGGGAATTTAAGGAGCCTTGCCGCCTCATTGGCACAAGCTTCCTCAGGATTTATGACCATCGAAAGGCCAAGTTCTTCTTTTATGAAATCAATTTCTCTTGAATATACCGGATTTCTAACTCTTGCTATTGTATGGCAATGTCCGGTTTTCCTGGCAATAAGGCAACACAAGAGGTTGACTTCGTCGGAATCTGTAACGGCTATCATTAGATCAGCAGCTTCAATTCCTGCATCCTTCAGAATTGAATAGCTGGCACCGTTACCAACTATTCCCATTACATCATAATTATTAACAACATTCTGAATGACATCACTGTCTTCTTCTATAACTGTGATATTATGACTTTCCTTGCTAAGCTGTTCAATAAGAGAACGACCCACATTGCCACAGCCCACGATTACTATCTGCATAGTTTTTTATGCTACTCCTATCCAAAAGTATTTGAATAACTGTGTTTAGTATTTTTTAATATTTGTTTATTCTTGTATCATTGTATTTTATACACATGAATAATAAAATTTGATATAGAAACTTGTACTAAACGACTGCGTTTTCATATGAACCACTACTTTGCCTATTAAATTAAGCTTACAAGGTTAATTAAAAAAGGGTATAAATACATAACCGCAAGCATTGGTTCATACGTCATTATAGTACCACAGGGGTTCATCTGCAAATTACAGAAAGGTGTTAAACATATATGCGCTTTAGGGATTACTTATTCAAATTCAATAATTTCATGTACACTCATATGCAAGGACGCTATATTACCTATGGATATGACGCTTTTTCCAAATTCCTGTTTGGTTTAATATTAGTTCTTATCTTTGTTAATATAATAGCCGGAAGTGGTATTATAAGCCTTGTAGCTCTTATTCTTATAATTTACAGTTATTATCGGCTTCTTTCCAAAAACATTCCACAAAGATATAAAGAAAATGAGCAATATATAAGTTTAAAAAATCGCTTCACGGGTTTTTTCAGAAATTTCAAATATAATGTTGTTCAAGCGAAAAACTATCACATATATAAATGCCCAAATTGTAAACAAAAAATACGTATTCCTCGTGGTAAGGGCAATATAATGATAATGTGTCCTAAATGCAGAACCGAATTCAAAAAAAGATCCTGACTATATCGAGGACATCTCATGTTTGGTTATATTACTATCAATAAACCTGAAATCAAATTCAAGGAATATGACATTTATCATGCGTATTATTGCGGTTTTTGTCGAATGCTCAAGAAAGACTATGGTCTTACAGGTCAGGCAACTTTGACCTATGACTTAACTTTCCTTATCATGCTCTTGTCGGGACTTTATGAACCCAAGGAGCAGATAGACAGTACTCACTGCATCGTGCACCCAATCGTTAAACAGACTACACGAATAAATAAATTCTCAGAATATGCTGCAGATATGAATGTCCTTCTTGCATACTATAAATGCAAAGATGACTGGGATGATGAGCATAAATTCACTAAGCTTCTGTACTCAGAGCTTCTTATAAAAGCCGTTCGAAAAGCAGAGAACAAATACCCTCAAAAGGCTGCTATCATAAAAGATGGTCTTAAAAGTATAAATGAGTTCGAAGCAAGAGGCGAGCAAAACGTAGATATAGTCGCCGGGCTTTTTGGCGATATATTTGCAGAAATTTTCTGTTACGAAGAAGATGACTGGTCAAGCGTTCTTAGAAAGATAGGTTTTTTTCTGGGTAAATTCATATATATTCTTGATGCCTGTGATGATATAGAAACGGATATAAAGAAAAATACCTACAATCCCTTTAAAGATATCTGGTCTAAAGACCCTGATAATTTCGACACTTACTGTTCAGAGCTTTTAACAATGATGATATCTGAGTGCTGCAAAGCCTTCGAAATGCTTCCTATCATTGAAAACGTAACCATTTTACGCAATATTCTGTATTCCGGTGTTTGGGTGAAATATGAGATAATCCATAACAAAAGAGTTAAAAAGAACGCTAAAGAGAATGACGGTAATAACCTGGCCGCTTCTTAATTACAGCAAGGAGGTAGAGTCCTTAACGCTGATTCTTGCAGCACAGGGCTATAAATAATAATGTCAGATCCTTATAAGGTACTGGGAATATCAAGGGACGCAAGTGATGACGAAGTAAAAAAAGCTTACAGAAACATGTCCAGAAAATATCACCCGGATGCAAATATAAATAATCCCAACAAAGATAAAGCTGAGGAAATGTTCAAACTGGTACAGCAGGCCTATCAGCAAATAATGAACGAACGTTCAGGCAACTATTCACAGTCAACTTCATCCGGCAGATATGGTTCCGGATATGGAGGCTTTGGCGGTTTTGGAGACTTTGGCGATTTTGGCTTTGGAGGTTTTAATAGCCAGAGGGCATCCGGAGAAGATGATGAAGATGCAATTCATCTACGTGCTGCTGCCAATTATATACAAAGCAGACATTTTCGTGAAGCACTTAACGTACTTGACAGCATAAGGGATAGATCTGCTATGTGGTACTACTACAGCGCCGTTGCCAACAACGGAGTAGGTAATAATGCAACTGCGCTTCAACATGCCAAGATGGCTTCCAGCATGGAGCCAGGCAACCGCAATTACCAGGAGCTTGTTCAGATATTAAGTTCAGGCGGCAACTGGTACATGCAGCAAAGTTCCTCCTACGGATATCCATTTGGTCAAAGTGTAGATTGTTCAAGGCTCTGCCTGACAATGGTTTTGTGCAACATTTGCTGTGGCGGAAGTAGTGGTTGCTTCGTACCATTTTTCTGCATCTGATAAAGAGGTTTTTATATGCTTAAATATCTTGTTGCTTATGCAAGTGAAACAGGCAACACCAAAAAAATTGCCGAAGAAATATATAATGCAATTCCAAGCCCCCGTAAAGAGCTTATTAATGTGCGTTCATTTGCTGGTCTCCATGATGCTGAAAACTATTTTATTGGATACTGGGTCAACTGCGGCACCTGTTCCATGGAAATCATTGATCTTCTATCTTCTCTTCACGGCAAGAATGTTGCTATATTTGGAACTTGCGGACTCGGTAATACCGAAGCTTACTTCAAAAAGCTGGAATTGGCAGCTACCACTTGGCTTCCAAACGATAACAGATTTTTAGGATCTTACTTTTGCAGAGGCCGTATGCCTGTCGAGTTCAGACAAAAATATGAAGACTGCCGAGGCAAGTGCCCTGATGAACAATTACAGCTTGTAATTGATGCATATGATAAAGCAAAGTCTCACCCCGACAAACAAGACCTTTTAAAAGCAAATATCTTCACTAATAAGATGATTGAACTTATTGGTGACTACAATTCGTGAATCAAACTTCCCACATCGAAAACAGTGCTTGCTCCAGCTAGGATGCGAGGTGTCAGCCACGAAATAGATGGCGGGATAAAAGAGCTCCTGACTC
>ERZ842401.6613-NODE-6613-length-12315-cov-5.606525_pt1 | contig 12315 bp, 9 predicted proteins | sample MGYA00521270_ERZ842401 | MGnify/ENA primary metagenome ERZ842401 (study PRJEB31892, sample SAMEA3878208) | bioreactor metagenome | biome: Moose rumen | place: Sweden | collected 2011-10 | study: EMG produced TPA metagenomics assembly of the PRJEB12797 data set... | reverse complement strand
AGTCCTCTTTTCAGACTTTGTGGGGTAAGAAAATTTCTTGCCTCTTGCCTCTGACCTCTTGCCTCTAGTGGCTGGGGGTGCTTTTGTGGCGGCTCTCACTTCGATACGCTGCGCGAACCTTGAAAAATGTTGACTTTGTGCGCTGTAGGTAATTTTGATTAAATTTCATTTCGCCCCACTATAACTGTGTGGAGATTTTTTCAGACCTTTGTGTTTGTGAGTTTTACCGCAAAATTTTGTAAACCGTTTTCTTACCTCTTACTTCTTACATCCTACCTCTAAAAGCCCCTAGCACTCTGACCACTAGCGGCTAGCAGCTTACCTCTAAAAGCCACTAGCAGAAATGCACTAAGAAAACAAACACCGTGAAGTTTCTTTTGTGTTTTTATCCGAAAATCAAAAAAGTGCTTGACAAAAAATAAACAATGGTGTATACTCATAACTGTAAACAGCAAAGGCGCTGTGGACCAGACATTCGGGGTCCGCAGCGTTATTTTATTTAGGAGGAATATTTATGAACGTACCTGAGATCTTCGGTTCTGACGTTTTCAATGAAGCGACCATGAAGGAAAGACTTCCCAAGACCACCTATAAGGCTTTGAAGAAAACCATCGACAACGGCGATCCCCTCAGCGCTGAGGTAGCAAATATCGTTGCCAACGCCATGAAGGACTGGGCTGTTGAAAAGGGCTGCACACACTACACCCACTGGTTCCAGCCTATGACAGGTCTTACAGCTGAAAAGCTGGACAGCTTTATCTCGCCCACCGATGACGGTCATGTTATTATGGAGTTCTCGGGTAAGGAGCTTATAAAGGGTGAGCCTGACGCTTCCTCGTTCCCCTCGGGCGGACTGAGAGCTACCTTTGAAGCAAGGGGCTACACCGCATGGGATCCTACATCCTATGCATTTATCAAGGAAAAGACCCTGTGCATACCCACAGCCTTCTGCTCATACAACGGCGAGGCGCTGGATAAAAAGACCCCTCTGCTGAGATCAATGGAGGCTGTCAATAAGAGCGCTCTGAGAGTTCTCAAGCTCTTCGGCTCTGACGCTACCAGAGTTACCGCTAATGTGGGTCCCGAGCAGGAGTATTTTCTGGTGGACAGAGAGATGTATTCCCACAGAAAGGACCTTATCTTCGCAGGCAGAACGCTCTTCGGCGCACCTGCACCAAAGGGACAGGAGCTGGAGGACCACTACTTCGGCACTATCAAGACCAGAGTTGCCGCTTATATGAAGGATCTGGACGAGCAGCTGTGGAGACTGGGCATCTACGCCAAGACCAAGCATAACGAGGTAGCCCCCGCTCAGCATGAGCTGGCGCCTATCTACGGCACCACAAATATCGCCACCGACCATAACCAGCTGACTATGGAGATAATGAAGAGAACTGCCAGAAAGCACGGCTTTAAATGCCTGCTGCACGAGAAGCCCTTCGCAGGCATAAACGGCTCGGGCAAGCACAATAACTGGTCTATCTCAACAAACACAGGCGTAAACCTGCTGGAGCCCGGCAAAACACCTGCCGAGAACGCACAGTTTCTGCTGTTCCTGACCGCCGTTATCAAGGGAGTTAATGATTATCAGGACGTTCTGAGAGCCTCGGTAGCCACCGCAGGCAACGACCACAGACTGGGCGCTAACGAAGCACCCCCTGCTATCATCTCCATCTTCCTGGGCGATGAGCTGACAGCTGTGCTGGACTCTATCGTGAACGGCTATAAGTATGAGGGCGAGCACGTTGAGATGGAGATCGGCGTTGACGTTCTCCCCCACTTCCCCAAGGATACCACCGACAGAAACAGGACCTCACCTTTCGCTTTCACAGGCAACAAGTTTGAGTTCAGAATGCCCGGCTCGAGACTTTCCTGCGCAGGTCCTATGACAGTGCTCAACACTATCGTCGCAAAAATTCTTGACGATTTCGCAGACGTGCTTGAAAACGCTGACAACTTCCAGGACGCTCTTGACGACCTTATCAAGAACACCATCAAGGAAAATCAGAGTATCATCTTCAACGGCAACGGCTATTCTGCCGACTGGCCTGCCGAGGCTGAGAAGAGAGGACTTCTCAATCTTAAATCCACACCTCAGGCTATCCCCACATACCTCGCTCCCAAGAATGTTGAGCTGTTCTCAAAGTACGGCGTATACACCGAGACCGAGCTCAGGTCGAGAGTTGAGATACTCCTTGACGAATACTGCAAGACCCTCAACATCGAGGCTCTTACAATGATAGATATGGCAAAGAAGGATATCCTCCCTGCCGTGGCTTCATATATCAAGGAGCTGGCAAAGACCGCCAAGCTTGCAAAAGACTGCGGCGCCGAGACCAGCTTTGAAGAGGACCTGGTGCAGAGACTTTCATCTCTGGCGTCACAGACCTACCTGAAGCTCTCAGCTCTTGAGGACGCCGAGGTAAAGGCAAGAGAGATCGAGGACGTTGAGGAGCTGGCAAACTACTACCACGACACCGTATTCGTAGCAATGGGCGAGCTCAGGGCAGCCGCTGACGAGATAGAGACGCTGGTAGGAGAAAAATACTGGCCATACCCCACATACGGCGCACTGCTGTTCTATGTAAAGTAAATAAAACACCAATGCACAATGAAGTGTACCCAAGGCAGCACCATGCCCGGGTACACTTTTTTGATAATTTAAGACTTTCACTAAACCCCATCTGATAACATCGGCGGCGTACAGCATATCTGTACACCGCCGATGTGTTTTTATCTTCTGAAAAGCGCAGGGTAATCTGTGCGTCCGTCGGCAACATGGTAAATGTAAACCGTGTCACCCATGACCTTGTAAAAGCAAAGATAATTTTTGCATACCAGCTTTCTGAAATGACTGCCCTCAAAGGGCGGCTCGTCACACTCTGTCCCCATAAGGGGGGTGGTTTTCAAAAGCTCTATCCTTGAATAGATATCCTTCATAAACTTTCTTGCCGACTTTCCGCCGACCAGCTCTGTACGCACCTTTGCAAACTCCTCCAGCTCCCTCTGAGCTGTATCAAGTATAATTAAATTCAATTCATTCATCTTCTTCAAATATCCTTTCCAGTTCTGCAAAGGACTCCTCCAGCGTATAGGTCGGGTCGCCCCTCAGTCTGCTCTCCTCGGCTCTGTCAAGGGCAGCTTTCAGTTTAATGAGCTCCTCACGTCTTTCAAAGGCGTCAATGCTCATCACCACAAGGTCGCCCTCACCGTTTTTGGTGATGTAGATAGGCTCTTCCCTCTCATGAGCCAGCTTAGATATGGCATTGTAGTCATTTCTCAGGGTAGTTGATGATTTGATTATCATAAATATTCACCTCATTGAATTATTCTCGGTCTAAAGTTATATTATTCTGTATTTATTATACCACAATTATTTATAAATTTCAATAGGCATATCAAATTTTTCACAAAAAGCTCCCGAAGGCTGCTGCCCCCGGGAAAATCAATTTTGATAAAACATAGCTTATTTTTTGCCTATACACTTTATACATAAAATTTCTGCAAACTTGCCTGTTTTGACAGCCTGCTCATTCAAAAATTGATTTGCGTGTGCTGCCCTCGGGAGATATAGCTCATATTTTATCAGATAAAACTCATTTCAGCGACGAATAATGCGCCACGATATGCCGCTGCTTGCCTGTGGTGATATCAGTGCCCTTGATGTCGGTGCCGTTGTGGCTCATAAGCTCGGCGCATATCAGCCCCTCCAGCGAGAGATCGACTATCGGCTTGCCGTTGCACACAATGGTCAGCTTGCCGTTGTCGGGGTCTACCGATATCCCCCCTGTTTTGCCGATGACCTCTTCATCGCCGCCGAAGCGCTCCACCACATAGCTCAGGCGCTTGCCGTGAAAATTCATTATCTCTTTAAGGGGAGTCCCCCTATCTTTCTTTTTACCGAATAACCCCATGCCGCGTCACCTTTTCTCAGCTTTTTTCCTGCCCATTATCTCAAAGCCCCAGGCAAGACCTGCCGCAATGTAGAAATAATAGGTCGAGAACGCCCAGGTGGTGTTGAACCATGCCTGCGCCAGATAAGCGCACATAGCTCCCAGGCTTGCAGCAGCCAGCCAGTCGCCCTCGCCCTTTATGTATCTCACCGCTGCCTTTATCGCTTTGATAAGGCATATCAGCACAAACATAAGGTGCAGCACCAGCCCCGGCACACCTCTCTGTGCCGCAATGTCCAGATACTCGTTATAAACTCTGTCCAGCGTCAGGCTGTATTCGCTCAGGTGATAGCTGAAATTATCAGGTCCCGTACCCAGCAGCGGCTTCTGAGATATAACATACTCGCCGTCAGCTTCAAGGTAAGCGTAAATGCTCCTTTCGTCGCTGCCGTAGTCCTCCTGTCCTGCTTCATACTCATACCTCTGGTTCCTGCCTATAGACCTGACGATGAAGCTGTCGGTGAAAATCACCGCCTCGTCCTTGCTCTCAGCCGTGCCTGTGCCCAGCATTATGCCCACAACTATGCCCGAGAACACTATGGGCACAAGTCCCACAAGGGCTGCCTTGCTGCCATTTTCTTTTTTAAACGCCTTTATAAGCGCCAGCACCAGTATGATACCCGATGATACCCCCAGCGCTATCTGTGCCGATATCACCCTTGTAAGGCAGCCTGCCGCAGCCATAAGCACCGCAGCCCCCGAGTAAAGGCTCTTTCTTTTTCTCGAGCCGCCGAAGGCCGCACCTGCCAGCGCCACCGCAAACGCCACCGATATCAGCGCTGCCAGCGCATGGGGCGAGGTGAGAAAGCCGCTGGCAGCCCTGCCGTGCTCGTAAATGCCCTGCATTATAGGACCGTCCTGCTCTAAAAACAGCTCACCCGAGCCCACCGTGTTGGCTGTGCCCGGTCTTATGTAAAGATATTCAAAATAGTTGTGCATAAAATCCGATGTGGCAGGTGCAGCCTGCAATATGCCCACCAGCGAGTGAAAAGCTCCCAGCCCCACGATAAAATCAGCCACCGCAGCCTTTCTTTTCTCGTCAGATATGGCAGCTGCCACCGCAAACAGCCCGAAGCAGCCAAACAGCGTCAGCAGCCCGTCATGCCTGCCTATGTAGCCCAGCACCGCGTCATGTATGCTCTCAGCGCAAAAGCATGATACCAGCGCCAGCAGTATTATCACAACAGGCAGTATCAGCAGCCTGTTGTGCTTTATATCAACATTCCCCTTCTGCCTTGCAATGTTGAACACCAAATATCCCACACCGCCCGACAGCATTACCATCGCAGCCGAGTAAAATACAAAATTCTCGCCGAAATAGTGATATGTATCACCCACCATATACTCGCCCACACGCTGGGTAAAATATGCAGGCACCGCCATGATGGTTATGATGATCATAGACAGCACGGCATATCGGCTGCACATCTTCTGCGCACCGTCACCGTCCATATTAAGTATAAAGTCCGACTTCTCAGTGGACCCGAAAAGGTGCCTGTGCCCCTGATTAGGCACATCTTGCCTTTTCTCTTTTTTAACCTTATTCACTTTTTTATTTTTTTCATTAGCCATAAAAACTGACCACCCTCTTAATTAATTTGACCCCGACCCTGTCATGTTTCGCTGCAGATAATAGTTTATCATACTGCCTGCAGAAGTTACTGGGGAAAACCTTTCTGAAGAAAGGTTATTCCCCAGTAACTTCTGCAGACGGTGCGGTAAATTATCATTTGCAGCGAAACATGACAGGGTCGGGAGTGAAATCAATAAATAAAGGCGGTCTGATCCTAAGATCTGACCGCCTGTGTTTACGCTTATTTTGCGTATTCTACTGCTCTGCTCTCACGGATAAGATTTACCTTTATCTGTCCGGGGTAATCCATCTCCGTTTCGATCCTCTTGGCTATCTCCCTTGCGACCAGCACCATTTTTTCATCGTTGATCTTTTCGGGAGCGATCATGATCCTGACCTCTCTGCCTGCCTGGATCGCATAAGACTTCTCAACGCCGTCATAAGATGTGCAGATCTCTTCAAGCTTCTGAAGTCTCTTGATATAATTCTCATAGTTTTCGCTTCTCGCACCTGGTCTTGCGGCGGATATAGCATCGGCAGCCTGTACCAGTGCAGCCACGACAGTCCTCGTCTCAACATCGCCGTGGTGAGCTTCGATAGCGTGTATCACCTCAGGGCTCTCCTTATACTTCTTGCACACGTCAACACCTATCTGTACGTGTGAGCCCTCTATCTCATAGCTGAGAGCCTTGCCCACGTCGTGCAGCAGACCTGCTCTTCTGGCAAGGTTAGCGTCAACGCCCAGCTCAGATGCCATCATACCTGCAAGATGCGCTACCTCTATAGAGTGGTTGAGCACGTTCTGGCGGTAGCTTGTCCTGAACCTGAGCCTGCCTATGAGCTTGATGAGCTCATGGTTAAGACCGTGTACATTGGTCTCCAGCACAGCTCTCTCGCCCTCCTGTTTGATCTTGTACTCGACCTCTCTCTTAGCCTTCTCCACCATTTCCTCGATACGTGTGGGGTGTATCCTTCCGTCCTGTATCAGCTTCTCCAGGGCGATCCTTGCGACCTCTCTCCTCACCTGGTCGAAGCACGAAATGGTTATAGCCTCGGGAGTATCGTCGATGATAAGATCAACGCCTGTCAGCGTCTCAATGGTCCTTATGTTCCTGCCCTCTCTGCCGATGATCCTTCCCTTCATCTCGTCATTGGGAAGAGCCACCACCGATACGGCAGTTTCCGATACCTGATCAGCGGCGCAGCGTGCGATAGCAAGTGAGATATACTGCCTTGCCTTAGCCTCGCATTCCTCCTTGACCTGGGTCTCATAGTTCTGGATCCTGACAGCCTTTTCATGAACGAGGTCTCCGTCCAGCTGGCTCAGCAGATAATCCTTAGCCTGCTCCACAGTGAACTGTGAGATCTTCTCCAGCATATCCAGCTGGGATTTTTTGATCCTGTCAGCCTCCTGCACCTTTTCGTCGGCATTTTTCAGCTTTCTCTGCAGGTTTTCTTCCTTCTTCTCCAGATTATCCAGCTTTCTGTCAACAGATTCTTCCTTCTGCTGAACTCTGCGCTCCTGTCTTGAGATCTCGCTTCTTCTTTCCTTAAGCTCCTTCTCTGTCTCCTGGCGGGACTTATGTATTTCGTCCTTTGCCTCCACCAAAGCTTCCTTTTTCAGTGTTTCGGCATTCTTCACAGCATCGTCAACTATCTTTTTAGCCTCAGCCTCGGCAGACCCCAGAGCCGCCTCGGCAGTTTTCTTACGATAGTTTATACCTGCTTTAAAGCAGATATAACCGCTTACTCCTGCGCCAAGGATCAGAGCAACTACACACAATACTATAGCAATTACCGGATTCATGTATAGCTTTCCTCCTTCTTGAAAGTGATATTAAATTGTAAAGATACAAAATTGCAAAATTAAATTTATAATAAGACCCGCTGCAGCGGCTAAAACACCTGCCTTATGACATCACCCTGCCACTTTGCGGCAGCACCGCGGCTTCGGATACATATAAAAATTATAATGCATAATACTATTGTATAATAAATTGACGAAATTGTCAAGGTGTTTTTTAGTTATTTGCACAAAAAATTCAGAATTTTTTCCTCAGGCAGAAAATACCGCTTGACAAAGGGCAAAAACAGTGCTATAGTTATTAGAGGCAAGATGTGAGAAGTAAGGGGTAAGGCGGCTTGCTTTGCTGCTTCCTGCTCTCTTGCAATTTGATATTTTAAAACCTTGACGGGGAAGCTTTATCACAGCGTGTGATGTTACAGAGAGCTTTGCGCAGGCTGAAAGCAAAGCAGTTCACAGTGATACGGACACCGCCCCTGAGTGCGTTTAATACACGCCGCAGCTCTGCGTTAAAGACATTTCAATGAGGCTGCCTGATATTTCGGCAGTAAAACTGGGTGGAACCGCGTTCTGATACGTCCCATGGGAGCGACTGCTTCTGTGGGGCTTTTTTAATTCATAATTCATAATGCATAATTATTCCGGCTATTACTTTGGCTCATTAATTATTGCATGATGAACTTAAATTATGAATTATGAATTATAAATTATGAATTAAAAAGGGGGTAATCATACTATGACTGCAAGGCGCATACTTGCGATCGTTTGCTATACCGCCTGTATGGCGGCATACGGCGTCTGTGGGTTCTTATCCTATCAGGCGATGACCAGCAAGATATCATATGTTTACGGCTTTCTGCTGTTTTTGCCTATCTGGATAAGCTCATATTGGTTCTCGACCTTTTTCTCACAGCTGATCTATGTAAAAAAGGGCGAAAAAACAGTTTGCCTGCTGGATAAAACTGCCGCCTCCATACTAAGCGGCATATCAAGCTTTATCAGCGTGGTGCTGCTGGTACTGTGGGGCTACATCTACATTTTCAGGGTGCTTGATACCAGCGGCATACCCATACTTGATGATATCGTCAAGCATAAGATCAATAAGCAGACCTGATAAACTTTAAAAATCTGACAATATTGGAGGTATAAATATGATAGAACTAAAACTGAAAGACGGCTCTGTTAAAGAGATCGAGTCGGCAATGCCTGCCTATGAGATAATAAAGGGCATTGGAATGGGACTTTACAAGGCAGCCTGCTGCGTTAAGATAAACGGCGAGGTCAGGGACCTGCGCACAGTGGTCGACAGCGACTGTGAGTTCGAGGTATGCACCTTTGATACTCTTGACGGCAAAAAGACCTTCTGGCACACCGCTTCCCATATCCTTGCCCAGGCGGTAAAGCGGCTCTACCCCTCTGCAAAGCTGGCTATCGGTCCGGCTATCGACAACGGCTTTTACTATGACTTCGACCTGGAAAAGCCCTTTACTCCCGAGGAGCTGGAGAAGATAGAGGCTGAGATGAAGAAGATAGTCAAGGAGGACCTTGATATAGAGCAGTTCCTGCTCCCCCCTGACGAAGCAATAGCTAAGCTGCAGGGTATGGAAGAGCCCTATAAGGTGGAGCTCTGCGAGGAGCACGCAGGCAAGGGCGAGCCTATATCCTTCTATCAGCAGGGCGAGTTCGTTGACCTCTGCGCAGGTCCCCACCTTATGTCAACAGCGCCTGTTAAGGCGTTCAAGCTGCTTTCGTGCACAGGTGCTTACTGGCGCGGCAATGAGAAGAACAAAATGCTCAGCCGTGTATACGCTATAGCTTTCCCCAAGGCTTCAAAGCTGGACGAGTACCTGAAAATGATAGAGGAAGCAAAGCTGCGTGACCACAAAAAGCTGGGCAAGGAGCTGGCACTGTTCATGTTTGACCCCACAGCGCCCGGTATGCCCTACTGGCTCCCCCGGGGCTGGAAGCTCTTCAACGCACTGCTGGAATACTGGAGAGGTGTTCACGAGGACCACGGCTATACCGAGATATCAGGTCCTGTTCTTTCAAAGAAGGAGCTCTGGATAACCTCAGGTCACTGGGACCACTATCAGGACGGTATGTTCGTTATCCCCGCGCAAGAGGACAGCGAGGTATACTGCGCAAAGCCCATGAACTGCCCCAACGCTATCAAGGTGTATATGAACAGACAGCGTTCCTATAAGGAGCTGCCTATCAGACTCAATCAGGTTGACGTTATCCACCGCAAGGAGAAGTCGGGCGAGCTCAACGGTCTGTTCCGTGTTCAGCAGTTCAGGCAGGACGACGCACATATCCTCGTTACAGAGGAGCAGATAGCTTCTGAGATAAATGATATCATGGATATCGCAACAGAGATGTACGATACCTTCGGTCTGACCTACAAAGCAGAGCTCTCCACCCGTCCCGATGACTACATGGGCGATATCAACGTGTGGAACAAGGCTGAGGCTGACCTCAAGGCTATCCTGGAGAAGAAGTACGGTCCTGACGGCTATGAGCTCAACGAGGGCGACGGCGCCTTCTACGGTCCTAAGATAGACCTGAAAATGAAGGACGCTATCGGACGTGAGTGGCAGATGGGCACTATCCAGCTGGACTTCCAGCTCCCCCTCAACTTCAAGATGAAGTATATAGCTTCCGACGGCTCCGAGAAGCAGCCTGTAATGATACACCGTGCTATATTCGGCTCATTCGAGAGATTTATCGGTATCATCACCGAGAACTTCAAGGGCGCATTCCCCTTCTGGCTCTCGCCTATGCAGGTGGGTATCGTTCCCATCAGGACCGAGCACAACGAGTATGCCAAAAAGGTAGCCGATCTGCTCAAAAAGAACCGTATCAGGGTCGAGGCAGACTACACCGACGACAACATGAAGAACAAGATAAGAAGATTTAAGGACTTCAAGGACCCCTACGTTGTTATCATCGGCGACAGCGAGGCTGCAAACAACGAGGTTTCCATCAATATCAGAGGAAACAAGCAGCTCAAAAACGTGCCGCTGGATAAGTTCATCGAGATGTGCCGCACCATGAACGAGGAGCATTCCCTCGACGTGATAGATACGCTGTAAGCGCAAAGACCTGCGGCAGATCATAAATAGTGAAAAGTTAAGCCTTCCCCCACGGGAAGGCTTAAAAATTTGTCCGCAAAGCTGACGATCCACTATTCACTTAACGGACGCATTTCAAAGCAACAAAAAGGCACTTCTGTCAGTATACTACAGAAGTGCCTGAAATTTTCACCGTTCTACGGCTCGTAGTGCTCTCCCCACTCTACCTCACCTACCGACTGTACATCGGGTATGGGGTCGGGGTACTGACCTATAGCGCCGTTTTTATCTCTCCACTGCACAAAGAACTGTGCGTAGCTGTTACCGGTTTCCATATAGCCCACATATATCGTGCCCTCGGCGTTTTCTTCACTCATAAGGCTGCCAAAGGTAGAACCGAGCTCGCTTTTTGAGCTGACGTTATCCCCCACATAATACTCACCGTAGCCGTCAAAGCTGTAGCCCTCAGTCTCCCTGTCTGCGGCATATTCGGCAGCGGCGTTGAAAAGCAGCTTAGCTCTGCCGTTGGCAGTTTTAAGGCTGTTCTTTGTCAGTGAAGAGCTGCCCAGCTCCTTGTCAGCCTCCTCCGCAAGCTTCATAGCTCTGCTCTCGGTGGGCTTTATCTTTTTGTAGTCCTTAAATTCAGCTTCCAGCTCAAGCTCGTCGCCCTCATACTCTACCTCTACCTTAACCCTTTTGAGGTAGCCGCCTGAGATAGTTATTTCCAGCTCGCAGTCTCCGTCAAACTCCTCCAGCTCATTTATGAGCTCCTTGTTCAGCTTTATGTCATAGTCGTTTCTTGCAGCCTTAGCCATTTTATAAAGGTCGAGCTCAAACCTGTAGGTGTTGCCCGTTTTCGAGAAATCCTTAACATAGTCAGCCTGTCCCTTGTTAAAATAATCCCTGACCATGCCCTTTAAAAGAGGTATAGCTTCATCATAGTTCTTAACTATATACTTGGTGGTCTGCTTGATATACTTGTTAGACTCCACCGCACCGACCCAGTCTCTCTCAAAAAGCTTGCCAAGCAGCTTTTTAGTGTCCTTGTCGATTTCCTCCGACTCGATATCGCCGTCGTATTTCAGAAAATACTTGCCGTCAACATAAGCGACCTCGCCCTTTTCGCCGTCCACCTTGCCCGACATATAAAACTGCTGAACGTCCTTGTTTCCGTAAATATCCATAGAAAGTGACGCCGACTCGCCGTCCAGGTCAGCCTCAACGTCCAGTGAAAAGCTCTCGCACCTGAGTGTTTTCTCAAATGCCTTAACTATCTTGTCGCCGTTGTTTCCGCCGAAGGCAAAAACAAATATCATCACCACAGCCGCCACAGCTATCACCGCAGCGCCTATTATCAGCGGCTTTTTGTTTTTTACCCTTACCGCAGCACCGCCGTTTGCTGCCGCATAATCCTGCTGATAGCCACCCTGAGCGTTCTGTGCATACTCGCTCTGTCCGCCAAAGCTGTGCTGTATGTGAGGACCGCCCTGCTGATAGCCCTGCTGAAAATCATTCTGCTGATAGCCCCCCTGAGCGTTCTGCTGAAAACCCTGCTGAGTATTCTGCTGAGATCCCTGCTGAGCACCCATCTCAAAGCCCTGTGCGTTACCCTGATACATAATACCCTGACTGTCAGAAGGTATCACAGGCTGCACCGACTGTACCTGCTGCCCCTGATCTTCTCTTTCCACAACAGCGCCGCAATAGTTACAAAATCTGGCAATATCATGCAGCTGCCGACCGCAATTTTTACAAAACATATTAATGCGCTCTCCTTAAAAATTTATCTATGAATATTTTAGCACACTATTGTTAAAAAGTCAATTATAAGTTACCGGGTCCTCGGGCGGACGGCTCGCTTCCCCCACCTGTGCCTCTAGAAGCAAGAAACTAGAGGCAAGAAGCAAGAGTCCC
>ERZ842401.6611-NODE-6611-length-12317-cov-5.231773_pt1 | contig 12317 bp, 11 predicted proteins | sample MGYA00521270_ERZ842401 | MGnify/ENA primary metagenome ERZ842401 (study PRJEB31892, sample SAMEA3878208) | bioreactor metagenome | biome: Moose rumen | place: Sweden | collected 2011-10 | study: EMG produced TPA metagenomics assembly of the PRJEB12797 data set... | reverse complement strand
CCACAAACAGAGTGTTTTTGAAAGCCGCAAACTCTCCTTTGCGCTATTTTTTTTACAATCTTTGCCTGTTTTATATGTTCGGAATTATAATGCGTTTGCCCTGTTTTCTATCATTCACATTCTCAAAATATATGCTAGAATAATTTATCATGGACACAAAAAACATCTTTATCATTGGAGCGGGAGTTGCAGGGCTTGCCGCCGGAGTATACGCACGACGCGCAGGCTTTAACGTAACGATTTTAGAAAAGCACATCATTCCGGGGGGGCTTTCCACCAGCTGGAGCCGCAAGGGCTATCTTTTTGAGGGCGGAATGCACTGGCTTACCGGCTCAAGCGAAAAAATGCCGCTCAACAGAATCTGGAAGGAAGTTGGCGCCCTCAAAGAAAACAACCCCATCTTTTACAAGGATCCCATCTATACGCTGGTAAACGGCGACACATGCGTTCATCTGTACCGCGCCGTAGACAAATTAAAGGCAGAGCTGCTTCGCGTTGCACCGGAAGACAAAAAGGCAATCCGCCGGCTTTGCAGCGACATAAAAAAATTTCAGGCGGTTCATTTTGTGGTTCAGGACATTCCAGGCCTAAAGGCGGAACGCCCCATGCGACCGTCGCTTAAGGAACTTATTTCCATGGCACCTGCGGTCACGCGGCTCAGCGCACTTACAAAGCAGTCCTACACCGACTACACCGCGCAATTCAAAAACGCCAACGTACGCGCACTTCTGAACGCAGTAATCGGGTCGCGGTACAACGCGCTCTCGTTCATTTATACGCTGGCATCCTTTTCAAGCGGAGACTGCGGCTACCCAGAAGGCGGTTCCCTTCGCATGGCAAAAAACATGGCAGAAACCTTTGAAGCCCTTGGCGGCACCATAGAATACCGCCAGAATGTGGAGAAAGTCGTAATTGAAGGCGGAAAAGTCCGCGGTGTTCTGGTGAACGGCAGCCTGCGCACCTGCGATGCGGTTATCGTAACGCAGGACACGCGCCAGGCAATAGACACGTTGTTTGAAAAGCCGCTTGAGGAAAGCTGGACGCAGAACATGCGCAAATCCATCATCTCGGAACAGAATATGTTCGTTGCGCTGGGCGTAAAGGCAGACCTAAAGCAGTATCCGCGCTCAATGATTTTTCCGCTTGAGGAACCGTTTGAGGCTGGCGGTCTTACGTTCCAGCACCTTGGCATAAACAACTACGCAAGCTACACCGACAAGCATTCCCCGGACGGCTGCACCGCGCTGACCTGCCTGCTTTTGGGCGACAGCTACCACTTTTGGAAGGATGCAAAAGCGGACGGCACATACAAACAAAAAAAGGAAGAACTTGCCGAACGCTTCATAACGCGCCTTGAGCAGTTCATTCCCGAACTCAAAGGCAACGTTGAGGTATACGATGTTGCCACGCCGCTCACCTACGAGCGCTACTGCTCAACCTTTGAGGGCAGCTGGATGAGCGTAAGCAAGCCGGGCGCATTCATTTTTTCATTCCCCTCAAAATCCGAAAAAACAGACGGTCTGTACTTTGCCGGACAGCGCACGATGATGCCGGGAGGCCTTCCGATTACTGTTAATTCAGGACGAAAAGCGGTACAGTATCTTTGCAAGGACAACGGAGTTATCTTTAAATAAACAGCAGTGCGAGCATCAGGCAGGAAACACATGAGTTACAAAGCAGCAATTTTTGACATGGACGGAACTATTCTTAACACGCTGGAGGATTTGCACGTCGCCACAAACGTAGCGCTCCGCAAGAACAAGCTTCCGGAACGAACGATAGACGAGGTGCGCCAGTTTGTGGGCAACGGCATACGAAAGCTCATTGAGCGCGCGGTTCCGGCAGGAAGCAGCGAGGAGCTTATCAAAACCGTTCATGCAGACTTTTCGGCATATTACCATGAGCACGACACGGACGCTACCGCGCCTTACCCAGGAATTCCACAGACAATACGCATTCTTAAGGCGCAGGGCGTAAAAACGGCGGTCGTTTCAAACAAGGCGGACTACGGAGTTCAAGATTTGGTAAAGGAATTCTTTCCTGACCTTTTTGACGTTGCCATTGGCGAAACGGACGGCGTTGCAAAAAAACCCGCGCCCGACATGGTTCTAAAGGCGCTCAGCGTTCTTGGCATTCAAAAAAGCGATGCCGTGTACATTGGCGACAGCGACGTGGATTTTGCCACCGCCGCCAATTCCGGCTTGAACTTTATTGGCTGCTCATGGGGCTTTAAAGGGAGAAATTTTCTCGAAAACCTGGGCGCAAAAACAATTGTCGACAGCGCAGAAAAATTAGTAGAATTAATAGTATAAAAAAGAGGTGAAAACATGCGTAAATCTAAAAAAAATGCATTGCAGGGCGACAACCTGATTGAAAACTATAAGCTGTTCCTTAACAACGGAAAAACTGAGCGCGAATGCGTTGCCCAGATTATTGAGACCGCGGAAGCGCACGGCTACAAAAACATCAAAGAGTTCACAAAGCTCACTCCGGGCGAAAAGGTGTACGTTCAAAAGATGAACAAGGCAATCGCACTGTTCCAGATTGGTGCCGGCGACATAGAAAACGGTCTGAACATTCTGGGAGCGCACATAGATTCACCGCGCCTCGACGCAAAGCAAAACCCGATATATGAAAAGGACTTCGTAACCTACCTGAACACGCACTATTACGGCGGAATCAAAAAATACCAGTGGGTAACGTTGCCGCTAGCCATTCACGGCATTGTGTGCAAGACCGACGGCACGACCGTAAAAGTTAACATCGGTGAGGATTTGACTGACCCGGTTTTTTGTATCTCCGACATTCTGCCGCACCTTGCGCAGGATCAGATGAAGCGCACGGCGAGCGAGATTATAAAGGGCGAAGAGCTTGACGTTATCATCGGCTCAATCGTTCCAAGCAAAAAAGACGAGAAATCTGAAAAAGAAGAAAAAAAGGACAAGAAAAAGAAGAAGGACGAAAAGCCGAACGGCAAAAAAGTCATCCTTGAGCTACTGAAGAAAAAATACGGCATTGAAGAAAAGGACCTTGAATCTGCGGAGCTTGAAATCGTTCCAGCAGGAAGCGCCCGCGACCTTGGACTTGACCGCTCGCTTATTCTTGGCTATGGACAGGACGACCGTTCCTGCGCGTACACGTCGTTTGCGGCGCTGCTTGATTCCACTGCCACAAGCCGCACAAATTGCTGTCTTTGCGTGGACAAGGAAGAAATCGGCAGCGTAGGCGCTACCGGCATGGCTTCGCACATGTTTGAGAACGCGCTTGCCGAAGTCATCGCGCTGCTTCCAAACGGCTACAGCGACCTTACGTTGCGCCGCGCATTAGCTAACTCCAATATGCTTTCAAGCGACGTAAATGCCGCCTACGACCCAATAAATGCAGGTCTGTATGACCGAGACAACGCCTCTTTCCTTGGCGGCGGGCTTGTATTCAACAAATACACTGGCTCCCGCGGAAAAAGCGGTGCGAACGATGCAAACCCGGAATTCATCGCAAAGCTACGCGGCGCTATGGAAAAGGCCGAGGTACGCTATCAGATGGCGGAACTGGGCAAGGTAGACCAGGGCGGTGGCGGAACGATTGCGTACCTTGCCGCAAAATATGGCATGAACGTAATAGACGCGGGTGTACCGGTGCTGAGCATGCACGCTCCATGGGAAATCACCGCACGCGAAGACCTTATGCACGCCTACAACGGCTACAAGGCATTCCTTTTGCTCAAATAGTACGCTGGCGTTGCAGTTGCCCTTGCCGCGCGAATACGCGGCAGGCAAGTTGTCATGCACACACACGCGCCAAAAACACAAAAATACTGACGGACTTAGAACGAAAGCCCGTCAAGCGTAACGCCTGCCGTTACGCCAAGCCGCTTTTGCTCGGTTTCTGGGTAGAAGCGGTAAAAAATGCTTCCCGTCAATTTTGTAATAAAATCAGTGCGCGCAAAGCCACCCACATTAGGCGTAAGATACAGCGAAACAGAAGCGCGAAGCTCATCGCGGTAGTCCGCAGTGCCGTCCGCAATATGAGAAAAATACTTATCTGCCTTTGTAATTGCCCATGAGTCCAGCAGCGTTCTTTCCTTGAATTTGGCGACATACGAAACATCAAGCGAAACGCGGTTCGCATACAGAATCGCAAAAAAGTTCGTGGACTTCTGCAATTCCGCCGTAACCAGATACAGCCGCGCCATTCCAGCGGCAACATAGGAATCATTTGGAAACAACATTGCCTCAAGCACAACAGGCAGCGCGCCCGGAATGCACGCGCGCATATCAACCGAAACGTTTATAAAATCGTAGTATTCCCGCTCCAAGTTCGCCATAGGCGCAGAGCGCGTAACGCTGAGCGACGGCGACACCTGAACGCCCGCGCGGTTAAAATAGCCCTTGCCTGCCTTATGAATGTTGCCCACGCCAAGTCCAAACGCATTCTGTACAAAAAGCCGAGTTATTGACAAATCCTGTCCCGGTTTTTCTTTGTTCAGAATGCCAATGTAATCCTCGTTGTCCTTTATGTCGTCCTCGTCATATTCGGTGTTGGACTGCCAGCCTTCAAAAAAGGTGAATGAGTCCGACGCATACGCATACGAAACGCCTCCCAGCGGAACGCTTGATTTTACCGCCGCCTGTGCGCTGGACTGCTTGTAGCCGCCGTCATCAAATTCTGCCTGAATGAACCCCGCGTATCTGAACAAGTCCGTCGTAGTGCCACCGCTGTAAATACCAGCCCGCGCTGCGTAGGAATCCGTAAGCACACCGTACCCCGCGGAAAGGTAATAGATGGGGCTTGTCCAAGGAAGAGAGGAAGCGTATGTTGCGCCAAGCGGAACGGAAATAAATTCAAGCGTGTCGCCGTAGCCGCCTATCGCCGCCGAGCTTGCAAGACTGAGTGGAAGGAGCGCGCCACGCTTACCGGTAAAGGTATATGAAAGCGCCGAAAATTCGCGGCTCTGAGAAAGCACCTCGTAAGCGGTGGCAGAGTCAGGTTCCGCATGTGAGTGGGCTTCGGACGCTTGTGCGCCAAGTGAATTGCCGCTAAGGGCGGCTTGTGCAAGCACTGGCACAGGCACTGCACGCGCTTCGGTAAAATGCCATGTGCTAAGCGGAACCGACTGAACCTTTAAGCCGTTCGCGTAGCTTGCGATGTAGTCCAGGCGCGGCGTGGCATTCACGGCATTTGCATTTAAAGTATCCGCGTTTTCTGGCGCGGGCTTTGCGCTGTCCACAGCGGGCGTATCAAGCACAGCGCGCGCATCAAGCGCATCCGCCGCACCATCTGCGCCATTTTGCAAAACTGGGCACAGCACGCCGCCTGACACGTCGCCGTCAGCAAGATAAAAGCGCGCGTCTCCGTCTGCACGCGTAAAATACCCCGGTCGCGGGAGCGTTCCCGGAAGCGCGTAAGAAAAGAACAAGCGCCAGGTGCGTTCGTCCCAGCTTAGGTCGCGCAGAACTATTTTTTGCGCTGAACGCGAACCAAGCTCCTGCGGAACCGTCCAGCGCTCCGTGGTGCGGTCAGCCACGTCCAGACGGCAAAGCAAAAATTCCATGCCGTTCTTGCAAATGTAATAAAGGTTACCGTTACTGTCGCCTTCAAGCGAGAAGGGCTGAACGCCGTAATCAAACGCGCTTGTATGAACCAGCTCCGCGCCGGTAATGCGACCACGGCGGCTTTGCGCAAGGCGATACACGTTCAGTGCGCAACGCTCGGATTCCGTCTGAACGCACGCAAGGTAATAACCGTCCGCCGCACGCACGACCGCCGCATGGGAAACGCCTTTATCCCTAAGCAAAAACCGGACCTTTTTTTTAATATCATAGACAAAAACTCGGTTCCGCGGGTTTGCTCCGGACTCGTCAGAATGAATTACCGCGAGAAAGTGTCCGTCGTCGCTAAGGTTGACTGAATCAAGCCGACTCTGCAAAAACAACCTCTTTCCGTAAGGAATGCGACTGGCACCTGCGTTTTCCAAAGAAGTCCCCGAAAATTCCTTGTCTGAAAAAAACACGGTGCTGGAGTACCAATCTATCCACGCGCGCTCGTTTGTGCTGCCGGTGAGCGAACCAACATAGGAAAGGCTTTTGATTTTTTGCGGCTTGACCTGCACGCCTTCTGGAATGGGAATGGAATCGTAGAATTGCTGCCATGCCTGCCTGATTGAAAAACCGTACACCTTTTTGAAGCAGCCAAAGTAGGTGAGCGTCTGAAAGTTGACGCACTTGTACCAGAATTCGGCGTATTTTTGCATTCCGTAGGTCTGCTGGAGCCAGTAATTGAACGCGCCGCCAAAAATGTAGCTCTGCGTGGTGTAGGGGTAGATGTCGCGCGCACCCTGAATTTCTGAATACTTTGGAAAAACGCCCTCTATTTTTGCCTGTTTCAAAAGTTGCATGGCATACTCGCTGTTAACGCGGCCTTCGCCGGCGGCGCTTTCCAGCGAGACGGCGGCTCCTTCTGCCCAGGCAATGGTAATCGTAAGCAGCGCGGGGTTCATTACGTCGCCAAAAACGCGCCGCACGCCGTACCAAAAATTGTTGTGCAGATTGTAGGTTATGGCGTGGGTAAGCTCGTGGCGAAACGTGTTCATCAGCGTTTCGGTAAAAACCATCATGTCAGCAGGAGGAACGGTGTCAAACAGCACGATGTGATTGAATGGAAACGACGAAAAATACGCGTTGAACGTGTCCAGCGCCGGGGAAATTACCAGCGGAAGACGGAACGGATGAAGCAAATTGAGCGTTTCGGTAAGCTCCTTGTACACGCCGTCTGCACGTTCCGCAAGAATTGCCGCGCTCTGAGCCGACCCAGGCGCGTAGATTATGTCAAAATATTCCGTCTGAACAATTCTAAGATTTTTTTGACCCGCCATAACGCCCTCGTAGGCAAAAAGCGGACTGGCAATAGCAAAGCGGGCAATGAGCAGAAGGGCAAAAATGATTTTTTTCATAAGTGATTCCTTTGGGGCAAATGCTTAGTAATGCGGCGGCTTGCGATTGGGAATGTCGCCTTCCAGCGCGTCAGACATCTCGTGAATTTTTGCCGACATAAGCTTTATTTCCTTTTGAAGCAGGTCTATCGTTTTTGCCTGCTCCACGGCAACGCCCTGAATTTGCGCGACAAAATCCTCTGTGTAGGCAAGCTTTGTTTCAAGCTGAACGAAGCGTTCCTCGATTTCTTTTTCTGTCATACTGTTTTTCCTTTTTTATAATGAACGAACCCCTCCGCACGAATACAAATTCTGTGAACACTCTTTATAGCAAAAGCGTAATGTCGCCTTTTATGTTCAGCAAATCCAAAAGCGGAACCGATTTTTGCACGGTGCCGCCGCCGATTTTTTCAAGCACAACCGTTATCGTCGCATTTTTTAGCTCGTCGCTCACCGTCTGACCGTAGACGGCGGCAATAAGCTCGGCGTATTCGTCGTCCGTCATTTTTTCATACGTGAATGTGGGAGCCATGAACATTTCTATATACGACTGCATGAGCGGCGGAAGCGAATCGTACAGCGCGTTAAGCGTCTGAGCAGAAAAGCGCAGTTCTACCTTTCCTGCAGGGGTGCGGGTAAGCAACTGTGATTTTTGAATGAAATCCGAGGAGCGCAAAGCGGGCTCAGCTGTGGTTTGGGGTGTGGACGTGGCTGCCGACGCTGATGTGGGCGAGGACGTGGCTTTGGGCGCGTTTTGAGCCGAAGCGCTTGGGCGTTCCATAACTGTACCCGCGCCACGCCCAGCCGAAGCGCCAAATCCTGCGCTTTCTGCGCGAATTATAAGCGACTCCACCGTCTTTGATTCCGCGCGCACGTTCCTAAGCCCGGCTTCCGTAAACAGAGCGGCAATCTGTTCCGTGTCAAAAATGGAACCGCCGTCCTCGCCGGTAAGCGCGCCAAGCGTATCACGCAGCGCCGCGCCAAGCGACGCAGAATATTCCGCTGTAACCGCGCCCGTCTTTTCGTTCACGCGTAGGGTAAGATTGCTTTTGCACGAAGCGCACAAAAGCACCACCAGCATGGCAGAAAAAAGCCGCACACTGCGGGCAAAGCGCACAAGATGCAACCTTACGTTTGCAATAGTATTTTTTTCAGCGCAGAACCTCATCCATTCACTCCGTCCTGCGGCACGCATTTATTTTGAAAAAACAGAAAAAGGGAACATGACCCTTACTCCGGTGCAGAATTCCAAGCCCGCCGAAGCCGATTTCAATGCAGAAAGTGCCGCATTCGATTCATGATTATACACCGAATAGCAAATATCTTGAATAAGCTGAACTTTAAAATTTCCCTTTGTAAAGGACGGTACCGCAAACGTAACGCCAATCACACCCGGAAAAACCGATGCCTTAATCTCGTCGTCCGTGTCTGGGCTGGTGCAGTCTCCAAATGAAAACAGCGGTCCCGCATACGCGCGGAAGTAGTCGCCAAAATACAGCGAAGCCACCAGCGGCAGCTGAAAAGCCTTTACGCCGTAGTTCCAGCGCACAATCATTCCCAATCCCGGCGAAAACACTTTTCCGCGGTAAATTACGTCCGCCTCTGTAGAAACGCCGCGAAAATTAGGCATGAACTTTTTTTCTGTAAAAAGCGACCAGTCGGCGGTGGTGTAGGCGGTAAACGCAAGATGGTCGGTAAAACCACCGTTCCCGGAATAAGAAAACGACGACCCGCTTGCCGCACCCGCGCCGCTTGCGCCCCTGCCACTTCCACTGGAACCGCTTGCGCCGCGCCCATTCTTTGCCCCGGAACTGCCAGAATCACTGGAGCCACCCGCGTTCCACACGTTCTTTTCTCCGGCTTTTTTAGCATCGCCCGCCTTAGCGCCGCTTCCCGCGTATTCCGCTTCGGCTAGTCCCGCATCCGGCAAAAATTTTCCGCTCGACGCATAATGCGTCTTCCAATAATTTTCACGCAAAGAAGAAACAATAACGCCCGTGTTCGGCCCGTCGCTTACCGCAGAAATAAACTGCCCCTTGCCAATATACAAGCCCACGTGCGAAATAGTTCCGTCGCCCGTAGTCCTAAAGAACACAAGGTCGCCCGGCTCCCGGTGAGATTCCGGCACAATCTTAACATAACCGTAAATTGCCTTAACCGTGCGCGGCAGCTGGTACGCAATAGAATCATGCGAAACCGTAAAAATCAGCCCCGAACAGTCAAATGCGTCCGGCCCTGTAGCCCCGCGAACATACGGCACACCCACATATTTTTTAGCCTCGGCAACAAGCCGCTCGCGATACACCCGCGACTCAGACTCAGTAATATTCTGTGCAAAACAATTTCCGGGAACCGTCAAAAGCCCCATAACGGCGGCAACAACAAAAAAAATCCGCCCTCGAATTTTCAAATTACTCATACTTCGATTAACGGAATTTTTTAGTTTAGAGATTAGAATTTTATGGGCGCAAGGGCTAACCGTAACGGGCTTGCTCCGGGCTACCCTCACGGTCGGTACGGGACGCCTGCGCTACGCTCCGGCATCACGCACAGTGCGCGCACGCGCGCACTTCCTGCGCATCCCGCGCCGGAGCTTAGCAAAAAGCAAATTATTTTTTTATTGTGTAGCGATTTCTATCAGAAATAGCCCCCGACCATGTCAAGGTATATTCCTTGCCAACAATGTCGCTCAAAAGCTCTGGAGCAGACTCAAACTTTAAAGTAAAAGTTGGGTCTTCTCCTGTGGTTGTGCGGTATGAGCCTGTGGCAGTGCCAAGTTTTTTATACTTTTTATAGTCCTCGGACTCATAGTTACGCTCCATATCAAATACAACCCCAGAAAACGTGTTTTCAGAAAAATCTGCATATATAGAATGCTCATAATTTGTATTACTGATTTCCATATATCCATCTGATATGTATATGCTTATTCTTCCCTCAAAAGTACCATAAAAGGAAATACCACCAAAAAAGTATCCAGTACTTTCTATCGTTCCATCAAAAACAGGCTTTAAAGTTACTGTTTCATCATCTATTGCATAATCAAGCACCTCATAAGCGGCTACGTATTTTTTTACGTAATATCCCTCTTCTTCCGAAATTTTAAATGCCTTTTCAATGTATTCGCTTGTACTATACTCTTTTCCGTCTATAACAACAGACTTTAGGGCAACGTACAGCCGTGCATTTTTTTCATTGTATGTATAACTACATTTTCGGGTCATGCTGTCTATGTTATCTTCAGTATCCTCAATGATAACTAAATTGTCAGTAAAGGTGTAAACATAGCTCTCCCATCTGTCCGTTAAAACCAGCCCCTTAAAAGGGTTCGTTCCGCTTACGCTCACCGTTTCAGGCAAGGTTGATGCCGTATAGGTTACGTCCGCGCCGCCGTCAGGGCTGGAATCACCGCTTGAACACGCCGCAAATAACATAAAAACTGCGCAGCAAACCGCAGCCAAAGAAACAATTTTTTTCATAGATTTCTCCTCTTTCTTATTTTGTGCCATGCACAAAGTTTCTATTTAGAAAATACCGTTTTTTTTTGTACTATCCACTATACAAAGATAGGGAATTTTATACATTTTTTTCGATACAATGATAACTTTGTGAAAACTAAAGAATGTTCAAATTATTGAGAAAAAAGAGAGTATTAAAAGAAAACTATGCAAGCATTTGATACATAAAAATACAACCATCATCGTATTTTGGTTTTACATGATTATGTACAAATTGTTCCTTTTCAGGTGCAAGGCGTTTAAAACCCATGTGCGTATAATGCTGAATAAGTCTTTCTTGCGGAAGGGCGTAAATATATAATGCCGCCGCTCCAGAAAAAGAACGGATAAAATCAACTAATGGCAATACAAAGTCCGCTAGCACTGTTGAACCTATTTCTTCTATTTCGGGATGCGCAGAACGAAATGCCGAATTCACCGCAAAATTAGAAAGCTCAACAGCAGGAACAGTATAAAAATAATCTTCTGCAAGTTTTAGCGTAAAAAGTCCGTTCCGCAGAGTAAAATACGCGGCAATCTCATTCGTTTTTTTGCTTTTTACCAAATATGTCCGGGCAAAACTGCTCTTTTCGTCAATAACAGCGGCTTCCTTTAGGTACACTTCTAGCCCCATGCCTGATTGTTGCCCAACAGAAAAAGATTGAACTTTGAGGAAATTTGTTTCATCATCCAGCAAATGCTGGACGTAAAAAGTTTCATTCTCCAGAGGAAACAACATCATGCGCTTTCTCCTGTTCGGCTTTTAGCCTGTCTTCTTCTGCCCATTCCGCAAGCAATTTTTTTTGGTAGGCAAGCGACCGCTGATGCAATGCTTCTCGATCTACGGGTGGGGTATTCAGAATTTCCATCAGAACGCGCTTTCCTGGCGTATCGGGCAAATCTTCTAGTCGTACTGGTTTTCCGTATGTCATGACGGCCTCCTGAAAATAGTATACCACATACCTGCCGATTTGTCAGAATCTTGAAATCGGCGACCACAAATAAAAAACAAAAAAGACCTTTGAACAATCGCGGTTTAGGTGCAAGGGTTCAAAGGTCTTGATAAGTTTACTTGGTGCTGTTTATCTTATTCAAAATCAGATTTGTTCAAAGTCAAGCTGAATTTTTTGCTGTCGTCGCTGAGTTTTACAGTCTTCCAGTTATCTCTCTTGTCTTCTACCAATCCATCCTCACCCATAGATTTTGTCATGCTAAGAACCAAGGTTTTGCCGTCCTCTGTTGTAAATGTACCTTCTGCCATTTCAATCGGAATAAAACGTCCTGAAACTTCAGCGGCAGTACCAAATTCCCATTCTTTGGCTGCAGTATCTACGTCTACATAAACTGGTTCGCCATCATACTCACTAACGTAAACATTATAGTCAGTATCAAACTCAAAGTTCAACGTAACTGAGTCATCATCATCGTCATCGTCGCTGGAGCAAGAAACTGCTGCAAATGCAAACAAAATGGCAACAAGTACCAAACCGATTTTTTTCAATGTTTTCATAAACACGTCCTTTTGATTACGAACCTTTTGGTCGTAACCGCTTAAATTTTATTGCGTTGCAAAAAACAACAGTATTGATTATACCCCCCCCCATGTATTGTCAAGCGAAATTTTATTTTTTTTCAAAAATTTTCAATTTTTCCCAGGGAACTAAGTTTTATGAAAAGATGCATAAAAAATAGCGCGGTAGTTGAGCCTGTCGAAACCACCATTTTAAGATGTTTTTGTCCGAATAACGGTCATTTCGACAAGTTCAATGACCGAATGCTTCAAAAATTGATTTCCCTGATATTTTCCCCATGGAAATCAATTTTTGATGTATAGGTATTAAAAAAATAGCTTCCAGTCGAAGTTCATCCTTCAAAATCGCAAGCTAGCTTGC
>ERZ842401.6610-NODE-6610-length-12318-cov-5.023078_pt1 | contig 12318 bp, 12 predicted proteins | sample MGYA00521270_ERZ842401 | MGnify/ENA primary metagenome ERZ842401 (study PRJEB31892, sample SAMEA3878208) | bioreactor metagenome | biome: Moose rumen | place: Sweden | collected 2011-10 | study: EMG produced TPA metagenomics assembly of the PRJEB12797 data set... | reverse complement strand
GCATGGCAAAGCGTTCCGCATCTATAAGTTCCGACGACCCACCATGGTCAGTGGTCATCGTGCGGAACTTATAGATGCGGAACGCTTTGCCATGCTGCCCCACGCGCTGTTGCGTGAACATCACCGGGCCGCCCGGCATTTTCACTCTGATGAGAATTGCCACCACCAGCAGCACGGGCCACAGCAACAGCAGTCCGAACAATGAGACCACCTTGTCAAACAAATGCTTCAGTTTCATATTCATTCTTCGCTATTTACTATTTACATTCTTGACGTATAGCAGTTTCTTCAGCACTCCAAAAAGCAGGTTGCCGCACATCAGCAAGAACGAAGCAGGTGCCGACATTTCCTCAGAATGACGGAACAAGAAATAGTGCCACTTGATGAGTTCCCTGTAGCCATGGGTGGTGATGGAGCCACTGCGTCCGCGGAGGTAGCGCGCCAAGCATTCATCGAGCAGATAGCAGTCGGCCTTACGTATCACCTTCAGCCACAGCGCATAGTCATTGTTTTTGCGGATGGGCTTTATTTGCACCAATCCTACCTTTGATGCATCATACATCACCGTCAGGCAGCCTGGCCAGCAGAAGGCGTACATCCCGCAGCAGATGATGTGCCGTGGACCGGTCACCAATGTGCCAGTCGGTTGCAGGTGCTCATTCATCTCCTGATAAGCGGTATAGCTGAAGGCGTAGCCATGCTCCTTCATGAAAGCAATTTGCCGTTCCAACTTAGCAGGCTCCCATTGGTCATCGCTGTCGAGGAAGGCTATCCAGCGGCCACGGGCCTCGCGCAATGCCCAGTTGCGCGCCGTGGCGGCTCCACTCCGCTTCTCGTGGCGGAGCACACGGATGCGCGGGTCTTCCTGTTGCAAGGCCAAGGCCGTCTGCAACGAACCGTCAGTCGAGCAGTCGTCCACCACGAGCAGTTCCCACTCCCGATAGGTCTGGGCCTGCACGCTACGGATGCTCGCCTCAATAAACATGCCGCAGTTGTACGATGGCATGATGATGGACACCAACTCGTTATTCATTTTCTTTCTTCTATATAACTAACCTCAACGAGGGGTTATAAAACGCCTCTGCTATCGGTCAGCCGAAAAGTTTGCTGTAATGATATAGAATCCCCATTTTGTTTTTCTTCCCTTGGCGAAGAGTTTAAATCCGTTCTTCTCCACGCAGTGAATACTGGCCACGTTGTCATCGTTGACACACGTGAAGATGTCCCGTCCTGGATGGCTGGCAAGAACATAAGCCTGTAAGTAGCAATGATAACCCTTGCCGCGTTCGTCCTTTGGTGTCCAGCCCGGGCCGAGGTGCAGGCTGCCCTTGGGAATGAATCGGAAATTAGGAATCCGCGTCACCAGTTCGTCCTTGCTCACCATCTTGTCGCCAAGCCACAACTGGTATTCATAGTGGAACCCACCTGTCAGGCGAGTGTAGATTCCCCAAAGGAAATTGTGCAGCGAGGCGAACAGTGGGGGCGCAATGCGTCGCACCTCCAGGCCTTCCCGCATCTCTGGCTTCTTCTCATTGGCATCAATGTGCCTTTTGTAATACAATCTCATATTTTACTATTTATCTCTTTACTTTTCACTATCTCTGGCTAATTCCTCCTGTCGGAGTATCACCTTGATAGCATTGTTTGGTATATAGTTTCTCAAGGGGAACAATATGTTCACACCCACTGCTATCCACGGTTTGTAGAACATCTGCAAGCGGCAGAAAGCCTTTCTGAACAGGAATTTATCTTCGAGCATCTGTTGAATATTCGAATGCTGTGTAATGCTGCGTGCGCCGTCCATAACATATTTCAGGCCGCGTTCTTGCAGATAGTAGCGGTTCATCTCCAGTATAAGACCATACATGGGATAAGTAGATTTCGGGGCATAAGGGCTGACCCCCATCGAGACATAGTTGCAGTAGTCACCGTAACACCTGTTGATGGCCAGCCCTTGTGGAGTGCCTGTCGTTTTCTCTATAGCTAGCCAAAAGTCTTGTCCGCCACCCATGATGCGCTGCTTCCATTGCTCTTTCGTAACTGCTTGGGTAGCACCGAAGCGTTGGCGCGAAGCCACAAACAGGTTGTAGCCGTTTTCCACCATTTCTTCTGCTGTCACCATTCTTATGCTATATGTGTCTAAAGATCGCCTCACTTGATTGCGCACTTTTGTGGGCAGCTCCTCTATGCCGCCGTATGTGTCCTTTATCAGATACCAGAATGAAGTGGCAAATGGCAAGTCCCAGCCGTAGGTGTTGCGCACAAACCATCCCCCTTCGTTCAGCAGCATGCGCGCATCTTCTGTACTTATCTTTTCTGACAAGTGTGGCCGGAGGGTTTTTGTCCACCCTCTCTGGTATAACTTATAGTCGCCTATATATTTACTGCCGTTTTGCATATTCATTCCTCAAAAGTATAGCCTCGCTTCAGCGGAAACTGGGTTAATGTTGATGTTTTTCGTTAATTATTCTTATTTTTGCTCGTTTTCTGGTAATTATCTGCCCTCGCACAACCTTGAAAGTGCGGAAAACGTGTAAATTTGCACAAAATTCATACCTGAAATGTGAAGATTTACACATTTTCCGCACATAGGCACCCTTCTCAACATTCCGATCTTCCTTGCCGACCGCACAAACGACCTGCTTGCCGCACATATATATGTGCGCGCGATAGATGATGCCTGTATGGAGTAACTTGGAGTCATCATTGCTGTTGGTTGTTTACCTCAAACTTATATCCCCGCTTCAGCGGAAGCAGATTCGTGTTGATACCTTTTCGACCTAATGCAGTGAGTACATCTACCACCTCTTTTGCCTCAAAGCAACATATTTGCAGGTTGCTTACTTGCTGATAGCGACGGTGAAGGTATTTATTTGCGATGTGCCGTTGCTTGAAATAGCTTGGGATTCTCATCTTTGGGCCAGACTTCGGCATACTGTAGTTGTAGTAGTGCTTCTGCTGACCGTCATAGTCAATATAGTCATAGCATGTCGGTTCGGCATCCCACAGGTCGGTAAAGTATTGCACTTTTCTTCGCAGCAGTGAGTCCACGCAATGGCCAATCGTGCCTATCCAATAGGCTCCAAGTCCCAAGCCGAAACATAGCCCGTCAACCAGAGAGAGCTTGTAGTAGGGCGATTTCTCGTCCCATGCCGTTTCGCCAAGGTGATGTTTCCCTAACAGATAATCTGCTTTCGGACCGATGGCGCATACGGAGTGCCGCACATTGATGCTGCGTTTCACGCCAGGATAGCGGCGGAAGCACTCTGCCAGCCACCCGGCGCGGGTAGGCGTGTTGACCACGTCGAAGGGCTTGCCGTGCAGTGCCACCGGCATGGCCGCCATGCACAACGTACCCTCAGGGCCAAGCGCACAGAGTATGGCCTCTATTAACTGCTGTGGTGTGCCCGTGCAGTTGTAGAACTCACCCCACGAACTTTGTATCAGTATCGTGCTGCCCTGCTTCATCCCCGCACGCTGCATGGCCGCCACCACGTCGTCAGGGGTGTACTTCTTCTTGTAGAAGTACGGCCCCAAGCGTCGGTGCCAACAGCGCAGGAGGCCACGCATACTGAGGTCTTCTTTCCGCTTGATGCCTAACAGGGCTTTGACGATTGATTTAATGCTCATGGGTCGTTTGGTCGTTTAGGAATTGGTCGTTTGGTCGTTTAGGGGATAGGTAGTTATGGTAGATTTCTTTGTATTTCTTGGCGATTTTGTTCCAGCGGAACTGCTCAAAGTCAACTTCCTGATTCCCGGCATTTTTGCTGATGAGTAGCGTGGCAAGGCCGTTGGCAATATCATCAATGGAGTAAGGGTTCACAGCGATGCCTGCCGATGGCGGCAATAAACCATCAATGCCCTGTCCCTTAGTGTAGAGCACGGGCAAATTCTGTGTCAAGGCCTCAATATATACAAGTCCGAAGGTTTCATGGAGCGACGGCATGGCGAACAACTTAGCATTGGCGAAGACCTCGCACATTTTTGAAGGTTCCGTTATAGTCTCAACGAAACGGAATACTTCTGTATGCTCGGCAATCATACGCTCCATCTCATTAGTGTCAGCACGCCCACCACCCACGAGTGTCAGCGTGCAGTCGGAGAATTGCTGCTGTTCTCTCAACTTTAGTACTGCCTTTGCCAGTCGCACCACGTTCTTGCGTGTAGAGAATCGTCCTACATAAACTATATTATGCCCTATTCCTTGCCAATGGCTGACGTTGTCCAGATAATAGTCGTTGATGCCGTTGGGCATGAGCAGAAACCGGTCTTCAATCTCGGATGCGATGCCGCATATGGCAGGGTGACGCACCAGGTCATCACGCAGCCCCTTGTTGATGAAGACAATCTTCTTTGCATTCAGCAGAATCTTCCTTGCCGCCATCCAGGTGTGGGGCATGAACTTCAGGAACTCGTTCACATCCGTACTGCGCACAGCCACAATGTAGGGTATACCATATTGCTTGTAGAGCCGATAGGCCAAGCCTCCGTCCCTACACGACGCTCTTCCGATCTCCGTGAGCAGCGTCGTGGCGTGCGCCAGGCTGTACTCCTGCGGACGGATGCGCTTCAGCATTTCATTATACACGTGCCGCCGTTTCAAATGATAGGCAAACTTATGCCAAGGCTTCACTACGTGTGCGTATATAATATCGGTGTGCTGCCCCTCGAAGCGGTTGCGCCCCACGTGTGCGGCATCCCTCACGGGGTTGAACACCGTCTGCTCAACGCCCATCCTGTCCAGCTCTTGGTAGAGCATGGAGTGTACCTTCGTCAGGCAGAAGTCGTTGCTGATATGCAGAATCTTCATTTTGCTCTGTATTAACTCTTTATTTTTATGACCTTTGCTGGCACGCCGCCAACCACGGCATTGTCGGGGATGTCCGTGGTTACCACGGCACCGGCACCAATGGTGACATTATTACCGATGGTCAATGGCCCTAGGATGGTGGCGCCAGAGCCAATATAGCAGTTGTCACCAATGGTCATCGTACAAGGTCCTGGATTTTTCTTGCCGATAAGCACCATAGGCAGTATAGTGCAATTCTTGCCGATACGCACATATTTCCCTATTCTTCTGAATCCGGCATGTACGGGATAGAAACCAGACCCCGTAGTGATGTACAGGCTCGCTTTTTGCTTTAGCCGATGATAGTTCCAGTAATAGAAAAAATAAGGTATATAGTCTATTAGGCCGCGTTTCTTGTTCAGGTGGTACTCGTAATGGCGCAATGTGACCATGAATAGCCGCACATGGAAATCATCTCCATGCATAAGCCACGTCTTGAACAAGTGGTATGGGCGCCCATATCGGGCTTTATCCGCCTCAAGATATTCCCAGAGGTCTTTCTTTGTCTTTATCATAAATTACTTGTTGCACTGAATCCTTTTTTCCATGAAATCCACAATACCAGAAGCTCGTTCTGCTATTGTCAGCTTTTTCGCCATATCCAATGCCCCTTTTGACAAACGGTAACGCAACTCCCTGTCATCTCGTAGCCTCATAATAGCAGCTGCTATCTGACTGCTTTCTTGAGGGTCAATCAGTATGGCATTATCATCCGAAAGAATGTCATAGTTAAACGACCTATCGGAAGAGACAATGGGCAGACCGCAAGCCATCGCCTCCACGATAGCATTACAGCAGCCCTCGTGTAGCGTAGGCAAGACGAAAATGTCGGCAGCATTCAGGAAGGTGGCGATTCTTTCATGAGCCACGGGGCCACAGTGAAGTATATTGCGACAGGTTGGGAGTTCTCCCGTTGGCCGCCCGATGAATAGCACATGAACAGGCTTCCCTTGGCCTATACTATCAATGGCATCAGACAGGACCTTTACGCCCTTTCGATGACTTAGCTGGCCACAGAAAGCGACAATATAGGCATCCCCAGGGAAGCCAAGCTCTCGACGGCAGGTCTGTCGGTCTAACGGATGAAACAGTTCGGGATTAATACCATTGGGTAGTACCACACAGTTCTCACCAGTAGTCATCCCTAACGAGATGCTTTCCTTCTTGTTTTTCCCAGACACACAAATCACACCACGGACGTAATCAAAGAACGATTGGTCTTTGGCATTAAACACTTTGGCATCAATAGTGCTCTCACCCGATGCCACGAACAACGGCAATCCTTCTGCCTTGGCATAAAAATATATCTCCTTCCCAGTCTTCCAGAAATGTGCATAGACGACATCTGGGCGGAACGGTAGTCGCTTTAATGCCCGCTTCAGGGCTATTTTACGCAACATAATGGTTGGCTTGACCCCAAAAACATTAAGATTTGACATCCCTATGTAGTTAGGGCGAAGCAGTGTAACCCCATTATCGTCAGTGCGGAATGGATGTGTCCCCTTATTTCCTACAACATTGTAAGGTGCAAGTACACAGCATTCATGCCCCAGCGAAGAAAACTGGAGTGCCAACTGCCTTACAAAAGGGTATGTGCTTCTTTTGTGGTCAGGATACCCGAATGATACTATCAAAATCTTCATTAGTTAGAAATTCTTCTTGATTGCTTTCAGAGCATATCTAAACATATAGGTATAACCCCAAAGCCCAGGTTTCACATACCGATAGATATTCCACCACGTCTTGATGTCTCCTTTGAAAAAGGCTTTCATGGCCAGTGCGAGGTGGTTTTCTTCTATTACCTTTCTTCGTTGTTTCGCAGTGAAGTGTGTCATGAGCGGCTCTATCGATGCTATGTACTGCTTCCGTAGTTCGAACGCCTTTACAGAATCTCCTGCATTGTTACGTCCCAGCATGTATTTCCTCAACCCGATGAAGTCCAAAGGCAATATTGGATAAAACCTGGCCACGCGGGCCGTGAACTCATAATCCTGATGTCGGCGTAAGCTTTCGTTGAAGCCATTCAACTGCTGCCATACCTCGCGCCTCACCATCAGTGTGCCGCTGCTGATGCCCCGCCGATGGGTGACGAGATCGAAGAAGAAGTCGTCGCTGGGCAAAGCCCGCAGCCTACTCGACAGTTTCCCGTCCACATACATCTCGCGGGTGCAATAGGTAAGACCACATTCGGGCAGCAGTTCACTACTTCCCACGCTGTTGTTCGCGGCACCTGGCGTTGGTGACAGTTCGTACTGCCATTCGTTGCTGCCGTCAGTAATGCGGCCGAATGCCACGTTCGGTGCCGGCATCTCATCGTAGTAGAGTGAATCGACAGGCATGCCATCGTTGGCGAAGAGGAAGATTTGTCCGTTGCCTGCCTCCAGATTGAAGTTGTAATGGAAAGGCGCAGCAGTTGTCTTGTCACAATAAAGGACGAGGTGGCCGCCTGGTTCGATATATGTTACCGTATTGGATAGGCGCATACCTTCTGAAAAAACATTGGTAGTACCGATGCGATAGTTGTTGACCTGTATTCTTGTATCGCTTCCGTTATAGAGTTCTACCCATGAATCTGGGAAATCGTGGTCTAACATCATGAAGTCCACATTGGATTGCATCACCTCGTTAATGACCACCTTCGGTTGTGCCATCGTTTGACATAAAGGCATCAGAAACATTGTGCATATCATGAAAGAAATGAATGTCGGTAGACAACCAAAACGGTTCCCTGTTAGATTAAATTTTTTCATAGTCTTGGTGTTGTAAAGAATTTCCGATATTCAAAATAAAATGCAGCCCACAGCATCCATAAGAACTCGTCGCCCGTAACGATAGACCTGTTGTGAGCCAAAGAATTGAGAGTGAAGGCGACATAGGCCAGACCAGCAAAGAAACAGACAGGATTGGTGCGGACAATCTTTCTTCTGAGAACCCGCCAAAGCGGCTTCACTTGCCAGAACAGAATGAACAGAATGGCAACCCCGCCTACTATGCCGCCGTAGATAAAGGCATTGAGAAACAGATTATGCGGAGCCATGTCATACATGTGAACAAGACGGTGGTAACCTCCGATGAAGGGGTGGTCCATCAGGTAGTCTGTTGTCTGTTCGTAGATGTCGCTTCTGCCGGTATCTTCAAGGCCAAGCTCTGCAAAGCGGCTTTCTCTCAACATGCTTGAGTAGTAGCCTGCCCCCTGCTTGTCATCATCTTCATACATCATGGCAACGACACGCGAACCACCATCGTTTTGATTTGCCTGCAGCATGGTTGACGAGACGAGCCCGGACAGCAAATAGAGGGCCAGTCCGAAAAGTGTCATCAAAAAGAAATACTTGAGCTTTTTTACAATCAGTATCTTATAAAAGGCGAAAGCAGAGAGCACGCCGAGAATGATAATGGGACCACGCTCCTGAACGCAGATGCAGCCCACGACAATGATAATCCAGGGGACGAGCCGCTTCAACTGCAGCTTGCGAACCAACAGCAGCAACGATGCCACGCCAGTGGTCATCAGGAAATAGCCGTTATAGACGGCTGAGTTAAACAGTCCGGGGCGTGTCAGCATCAGTGCCATGACCTCGCCTCCCTCCCTGCTGAGCTTGTCGAGATACTTCTCAGGAAGTTTCAGATGGAATGACGAGACGAGCTGGTCAGCAAAGGGCAGTCCGACCATCTGCCCGATGGTCACGACGGCGTTGATCACGCCCAAGATAATGATTGTATTAAGCAGCAGTTTGGCATCGTTATATTTTATTACCAAGATCTTGGTGGCCCAATAGCCTGTGCAGGCTGCAATATAGTATGTTATCAGCAGTTGGCTGAGATAGCCCGTAAGCGTGGCTGACACCACGAAAGTGAAGACGAACAGCAGATAGGCTTTCATGATGCGCCCCAGCGGGAAGGATATGCTCTGCCTGGCGCAGGCTATGAACATGGCGACAATGGCAATATGCCGGGGAGTAAGCCCAAACATCATACGCACCTGACCATAGAAGACTACGGCTATTACAAAGGCCACGTAAAGACCTTTGAATGAGAAGAGTGCGGAGATGAACCTACCTGTCATTTTCTTTACAGCTAATCTTTCTTGAGCGGAAATATGGGCGTGGTGGTTTCGTCAATATGCTCTTTCACTATCCTAGCGGGATTGCCTGCAGCAATGGCATTGGCAGGAACATCATGCGTAACTACAGTATTGGCAGCAACAATGGCATTATCGCCGATGGTGACACCTTTGCAAATTCGTGAACCAGAACCGAGCAACACGTTTTCGCCGATAATAATTGGCGCACTGGCGGCATACTTAGGTGAACGTTCTTCGGAACGATGGGGTGTATGGCGCATATAGCGACGGTCGGCAGGGTTGGTGGGATGATTGTTGTGGTCTATGATTGTCACGCCAAAAGCAATGGCTGTGTCGCGGCCTATCTCTATATGGTTGGCGCAGCTGATAACACTGTCGGGCCCGATCTTCGACCATTCGTGCATCACCACTTTGCCGTGATTGTAGCTCTCGATGGTTCCAAACATTTCACTATGGGCGTGCAAAACGACATCGTCTGGCGTAGAGCCACAATTTAAACGCACCCTGGAGCCAAGACGGAATCCGTGACTTGCCCCCTCCAGCGTGCAGTTGCGGGCAATTTCCTTGCGCACGAATATCATTTTCAAGTTTTTCCGCAGATTGCGGACGTATGAATATATCTTCTTAAGCATGATGATGTTTATTGATGAGTTTACGAAGTGATTTTCTTTCCTTACGATTCAGCCCCACAAAGTAGGTTGCAATGAGTGAGACGACAATGGCAAGGGGGGTGACGAACAGTTTCGTATAGCTGTCGTCCACCATATAAATGATTGGTAAAGAGGCCAATAGCGTGAGCAATGCGGCGCAGGAGACCGGCACCAATACGCGGCGGGCATAGCCCGCGAGCGAGAAATGCGGCTGTGTGGCATGGGTATAGTATAGCCGCACAAAGATGACTACGAAATTCAGGACTGCTTTCATTGCAACACCGGCCACCAGCGAGACGCCCAACCGGAAGAGCACGTAAACCGTTATCAACTCAGCAATATAGACGGCTGACAGCCCTAACTGGTAACCCCGGATATGCCCTGTCGAAAAAATGTTCATCCACAGCGGAGCCGACACGGCATTGCACAGGCTGGCCACGATAAAAATGATGCATAGACTGCCGGCATGGGCAGGAACTTTGTCAAGCCAGAGTTGCAACACCCAGTCGATGTTCAACATGACGGGCAGCGACACGATGAAGAGCAGGAAGAACGAAATCTTCGACGCATAGCAGGTCAGCGACGTGAGATAGTCGTAGTCGCCCGCAGCGTATGACTTGGTGATTTGCGGTTTGAAGGCTGTCTGGAAATTTGACACCAGACCCGTCAGGGCGGAGTTCACCTGATGGCCTACGCCCATGGCGGCATTGGCCGTGACGCTGTGGAATATGTTCACCAGGATGTTGGTGCCCTGATTCGACCCGACTACGGCCATCTGCCCGTAGATGGTCCATCCGGAGAAGCTGAAAATGCGCCGGAAGAGAGTCTTGTCCCAGAAGAAGGAGTAACGTGTCTCAGCAAATTTGATGCGGCAATAGACCCAGTTGAGAAACAGATTGAGTGCCGATATGCCCATCATCAGTGCCCCATACAGGATGAGATGGTCGCCATCGGAAAAGAGCACGACGTAGGCAATCAGCAACTTCAGCACCGCATCGAGGATGGAGAGGAAGGCGAAATAGCCCATGCGCTCATTCGACACGATGTCAGCATCGTAGGGCAGCGACACCATGCTCATGCACAAGGAGATCACTGCAAACTGATAAATCCAGGCAGCAGCCGTTTCGCGTCCGGCCGGGATGTTGAGTTGGGTGTTGAGAAACCACAGGCCGACGGTCTCTGCCAGGACAAGCAGCACCACGGCGAGCAGCAGATGGGTGGTGAGGCATACGCTGAACACCCGGCGCAGACTATCATAGGTTCCACGGCCCATCTCGTAGGCCAAAAAGCGCTGAGTACTCGACGACATCGACGAGCGCAAGAAGGCAAACAACGTCACCATGCCGCCGATGACATTGTAGAGACCGTAGTCGTCGAAGCCAAGTGCCTGTAGGATGATACGCGACGTGAACAGCGTAATGAGCATGGTCACTATCATGCGCACATACAATATCATCGCATTCTTGGCAATGCGCCGTGTCCTATGGGAGTGCTGTACACTCTCCCCCTCTAAGACGCAAGTTGGGGAGGGACCAAACTTTACCCCCCCCAACTTTGGCGTTTCCATGTTGGTCTCGCCTGCATTGTCAGTCCTCAGGCGACGTGTCTCTTTATCTGACATTTTACGTATTTAGACAAATTCGGGTGCAAAGATAAATAAAAAAAATGAAAAAACAATGCACTGCATTGAAATAAAGTCATCTTTTCCTGTTTTCCGCAGGATTTTGTAATAAAAAAGTTAGGCGCACCCGGATTTTTCCGTGGCAGGCCCCACAGACCTTGCATGACAGCATAAACATAGGTGTCAATCCTTATCCATATATCTTGCAGACTCTGTAGAAGAAGAACGGCAGGTTGGATATGCCGTGCAGTTCGGCGCGGAAGCCTTTGATGCCGGAATTCAGTGATTCAGCAGATGCATTGGTGACAAAAGTCTCGTAATAGTTCAGCAGATCCTCTTCCCTCTCCTTGATAGTCCTCATGAAGGTCTTCATACCTGGTGATTTGCTTTTCTTTACATGGCCGTACCATGCGTGCAGGTTCTCCCCGACGATTTCCTTGAATGCGTTCCTTTCTTCTGGCGCAGGCATCTTGTCTTTGAGTTCTTCCTTGTCCCTCTTGCTCCAATACAGCTTGCGGAATTCCTCCTTGAGGTCAAATGCTTCCTTAAGCTCAGGGAATTCCTCGAAGAGGATGTTCATCCGCTCCCACTGCTCATCGCTCCACTTTCCTCTCGAAGGCGGCCTTCTCATGCTTGATGGCTACCAGCACCTTGTCGCGCACCTCGGCAAAGGCTTTCATGAAGTACTTGTTCAGGTCCTGGAACACATGGAAGCGGTCGAGCGAGATCTTGGCACAGGGGAAGGCGGTCTTGGCTATCAGTTTCATGCTGTCAGAGAAGTCCATGCTCACGTCGAGCACGTCTCTGCGTTCCTCCTCGGGAATCTCCAGAAGCCAGCGGAGCACCGTCTCTGCCTTTACGCCTGCGATGATGGCAATGATTGTGCCGTGTCCGCCACGGGCATCCTTGTTGGAAACGAACGTGTAGAGCCTGCCGCAGTACATCGTCTCGTCTATTGACAAGTGCCTGCCCATGTTCTTGGCCATGAGTATCCACTCCTTGGCATGTGCCTTCTGGTCCCAGTGCTCGTAGTCGCTCAGGTGATCCTTGTACACCCTACCAAGATAGTCACCGTCAATGCCGTGACTGCGACCGACGGAGCGCGAGGTGACAG
>ERZ842401.6608-NODE-6608-length-12321-cov-9.512555_pt1 | contig 12321 bp, 10 predicted proteins | sample MGYA00521270_ERZ842401 | MGnify/ENA primary metagenome ERZ842401 (study PRJEB31892, sample SAMEA3878208) | bioreactor metagenome | biome: Moose rumen | place: Sweden | collected 2011-10 | study: EMG produced TPA metagenomics assembly of the PRJEB12797 data set... | reverse complement strand
AAACCCTTAACAAAGTAGCCGACCACCAGGTTGTAGACGGTAAGGTTATCTCCGTCGACAAGAAGGAAGTCGTGGTCAACATCGGCTACAAGAGCGACGGTATCATCCCCGCTTCTGAATTCCGCTACAATCCCGACCTGAAGATCGGCGACACTGTAGAGGTTTACGTAGAGAGCGCAGAGGACAAGAAAGGCCAACTCATCCTCTCTCACAAGAAGGCCCGTCTCAGCAAGTCTTGGGACCGCGTCAATGCAGCCCTCGAGGCCGAGGAGGTTGTTCATGGCTACATCAAGTGCCGCACCAAGGGCGGTATGATTGTCGACGTGTTTGGTATCGAGGCATTCCTTCCCGGAAGCCAGATTGACGTTCATCCCATACGCGACTACGACCAGTTCGTGGGTAAGACGATGGAGTTCAAGATCGTCAAGATCAACCAGGAGTTCCGCAACGTCGTTGTGTCTCACAAGGCCCTCATCGAGCAGGAACTCGAGGCCCAGAAGAAGGAGATCATCGGCAAACTCGAAAAGGGTCAGATCCTCGAGGGTACTGTCAAGAATATCACCTCTTACGGTGTATTCGTCGACCTCGGTGGTGTTGACGGACTCATCCATATCACAGACCTCTCTTGGGGCCGCGTCGACGATCCCCACAAGGTGGTGGAACTCGACCAGAAGATCAATGTCGTTATCCTCGACTTCGACGACGAGAAGAAGCGCATTGCCCTCGGCCTGAAGCAACTCACACCGCATCCTTGGGATGCCCTCGACCAGACACTGAAAGTGGGCGACCACGTGAAGGGTAAGGTCGTTGTGCTCGCTGACTACGGCGCATTCGTTGAGATCCAGCCCGGTGTTGAGGGCCTGATCCACGTCTCTGAGATGTCTTGGAGCCAGCACCTCCGTTCTGCCCAGGAGTTCCTGAAGGTAGGCGAAGAGGTAGAGGCTGTCATCCTGACCCTCGACCGCGACGAGCGCAAGATGTCACTCGGCATCAAGCAACTCCGCGAGGATCCGTGGGAGAATATCGAGACCAAGTATCCTGTCGGCTCTAAGCACAACGCCAAGGTTCGCAACTTCACCAACTTCGGTGTGTTCGTGGAACTCGAGGAGGGTGTCGATGGCCTGATCCACATCAGCGACCTCTCTTGGACCAAGAAGGTGAAGCATCCTTCAGAGTTCACACAGGTGGGCGCACCGATCGACGTCATCGTGCTCGACATCGACAAGGAGAACCGTCGTCTGTCACTCGGCCACAAGCAACTCGAGGATAATCCTTGGGATGTGTTCGAGGCTAAGTACACCGTCGGCTCTGTCCACGAGGGTAAGATCACTGAACTGCTCGAGAAGGGTGCCGTTGTGGCTCTCGACGAGAACGTGGAAGGCTTCGCTACGCCGAAGCACCTCGTCAAGGAGGATGGCTCACAGGCTCAGGCCGGCGAGACTCTGCCGTTCAAGGTGATCGAGTTCAACAAGGACTCTAAGCGCATCATCCTCTCTCACAGCCGCACCTTCGAGGATCCCGCTCGTGAGGAGAAGAAGGCCGCTGCCAAGAAGGCTCCGCGCGCCAAGAAGGACGATACGCCGAAGATCGAGAACGTTGCTGCCAGCACCACGCTCGGCGACATCGACGTGCTCGCTCAGTTGAAGGCTCAGATGGAGAAGGGCGAGTAATCCCCCACTCCACCCGCTTATAATCGAGCGGCCCGGACATCCTGCATGTCCGGGCCGCTTCCCTTTTTCAGACGCCTTGCGCGACGCCGACCGCGCCTAACAATGCCGTGAGCACTGCCACCACGATCTTTACAATCGTCTTCCAGTCCTTCATCTCTCTTTACCTCCTTTCTTCATTTTAAATTCTCAATTCTAAACTAACCTTCGCCAGTCGTCTCCTCACCACCAGTCGTCGCCTCGTCGGTCGCCTTCGGCGTCTTGTCAGTGGTATCCACCGCGTTCTTCGGAGCCTCCTGCACACTACAGCCGCTGATGAACGTCTTCTGGCGCGTGCCGCCCGTGTCGGTCTTCACCTCGGGCTGGAACACCACGTGCAGGTCCTTCACGTCCTTGCGGGCATCGAAGTCACCGGCCTTTGCCACGCCCTTCGAAGAGATGCCGATCTTGAACGAGCCGAAGCCGTTCAGTTTCACGCGCATCGAGTTCTGCAACTGGTCCTGCATCGTCTCAATCAGTTCGGTGATCACCGCCAGGATATCCGACTTCTTCACCGTACAGTTGCGCTGCATGATCGTGGCCAGTGCGTCGGTGTCCACCGTTCCCGTCATCACGGCCTTGGCGTACCACTTGCCGTAGGCGTTGGAATAGGTGTTGTTGTTCTGGGCTAATCGATACAATACTGCCATCGTCTGTCCTCCTTTCCTCTTTCTTTTCCCCCTGCAAGGCGTCCCTCCTCCCGGACAGAAGGGACAGGGTCTTGTTTCACACTTCTCCGAACGGGACTTTCCCGCCCTGCCGCAACCGCCTCATTTGCATCTGCAAAGGTACAACATTTTTCGCCCGATTCCAAGCCTTTCCGCCTCGGAGAGTTAGCCAAAATGAACACACTTCAGAGTCCGTCAGTGAAGACCTGGATGACCTGCTCAGCCAGCCCTGCGATCCGCAGGCGCTTCAGGTGCTGCACTTCGTGGACGAAGTCGCAGCAGACGCAGGTCTTCTGGTCGCTGCCGTGGGGCGTGATCTCAATGTGCATCGTGCCGGCCCGCTCGTAGGCCTCGAAGTGGAGACCACTGCGGTCGAGAACCAGGTGGCTGCCGACGGGCTGGAAGCCGAGGCGCAGCAGCAGGCGATGGTCGATGCGCACCGGCTTCACCTGCTCAGGCCGTCGCTGGAACAGCCGACTGCCATCCGACAGCCACACCTGCCGACCGTCCTGACGGAAAAAGCGCAGGACGCGCAGCCGACTGTCCACCCGTGTCTGAAACACGTCACCCACACTGGGGAACTCATCTTCTATCCGATACTGTTTCCGTTTCATCTTCTATACGCTAAAAGTTACATTTCCGAGCCTCTTCCGGCTCGCCTCCAGCCCTGTCCCGACGTGCCGCCAGTGCTCCCCCGATAGCCGAATCAGCCTCCGCCGTCGGCGAATCAGGCTCGCTCGTCCAATTCGCGGAGGATGCGGCGGTCGCGGCTGGGCTTGATGTAGTACAACCACTTGCAGTGGTTGCAGACCCGACGGTATGTCCCCGTCTTCATCCGTTCTAATTTCGACCGTGGCAGCGACTGCCCGCACTTCGTACAAACCATCGTCTCCATGACTAAAACAATTCGGGTTCCTCGCTCCGGTCCAGCCAGCAGTGGCGGCTGACGGGGAGCACGTTCAACTGATTCAACTGGTTCGTCACGTGGATGGTCTGCACCATCCCGTGACGGTAACTCTCCGGGTCGAAGGAGAGGTGGCAGATGCCCTTGCGGCCCATCTGGTCGTCGCGCACCTTGTCGACGATCACCTTCAGCAGATGCAGGTTGCGCGGACAGCCCGGCACGCGCTGCGCATCGTCGTCGTTGACCAGCACCAGCCCGTAGTCCGCACGGTTGCGGAACTCCGCCGACCCGCTGGCGTTGTAGAGCGACGTGATCTCCTCTCCCTTCTGCGGCTTCGACGGGTGTACCACCACGATCACCAGCAGCCCTGTGCGGTGGGCGAACAGTTCGATCTCCGCCAGGATGTCGCCGATCTTCATCGTGTCGCTCTTCGCCCCGTCGGGCAGTTGGATGTAGTTGAACGGATCGAGCAGCAACTGCCTGATGCCGTAGCGCTGCTGCAACTGTTCCGCGCGGTGGAGCAACTTGTGGATGGTGCGCCCCGACTGCTCGGTGACGAAGAAGATGTTCTCCCCGAGCCAGTCGAGGATGCGCTCCGCCATCGGCTGCGGGATCAGCGTGCGCCGGTAGTCGACACCCCGCTCCGTGGTTACCTCCTCGCGCCTGAACCGCCTGCCGGCAATCGCCGTGGCCAGCCGCTCGATGTGGCGTTCGGGTGGGAACATCTCCGGCGAGTAGAGCGCCGCCTTCCAGCCGTGCTGCAGCGCGAGGTTCAGCACCAGGTCGTCGGCAAAGGTCGACTTGCCGGTGTTCGGCGCCCCGACGATGACCACCGACCGCCCCGGCTCCCACTGCACGTGGTCGTCAAACTCGCCCCACCCCACGCGCTTGCCCGGCTCGATACCGTTTCGCCAGATGTCCATCACCCGCTCGCGGTAGTCGCCGATGGTCTCCACGCCCGTGATCGGACAGGGCTGCGCGTGGTTGATGCACTGCAGCACCGCGTCGGCCCCGTGCCGCATCAGCATCTCGTTCGCGTCCTTGGCCTCCTCCCACCTTACGATCCTGCACCGGGCCTCGCCGAAGTACTCCGCCAGCCGCTGCCGCAGTGCCTCGCCCTCCTCGTCCATGTCGCCCGCCAGGTAGATGGTGGTCAGCGGGTCGAGGTGGCTGTAGCGGAACCGCTGGAAGGAGCGCATGTCGGTCTGCGCCCCGTTGGCCACCGAGATCACGTTGTCGAAGCCCAGTTGCATCAGGGCCAGCGCGTCCATCATGCCCTCGGTGATGAAGACCGACTCCTGGCCGATGCAGGCGTCGATGTTCCAGGGTATCAGTTCGCAGTCGTGCTCCAGGGCGAACTGCTTGTCGGTGGTCTTATACTGGATGTTGACGGTCTTCGTGCCCTCGCGGTAAGGGAAGGCCAGGCAGTCGCGTTCCACGCCGCCGATCTTGTACTTGGCAGAACAGACGCCCGCCCGCTGTGCCGTGTCGGGCTGGATGCCCCGCCGCAGCAGGTAGTCGATGGCCACGGCCGACAGCGGCCCGAGGTGGGCGGTCGAGGGCTGTTTCCAGTCGTGCTTCTGCACGCCCCGCTTCCGGGTGTAGTCCTTCACCTTGCCGCTCAGGATGAAGCGGAAGTCGCACTTGTAGCAGCGGCCTATGCCCGTGCTGAGGTTGAGCCTGACACACGGGTCCTGGCCGTGCTGCTTCGCCGAGGCGCAGTCGGGGCAGGTGCAGCGCACGATGTTGCCGGCCTGTCCCAGTTCGTCGGTCTTCCGGCGCTTGATGTCGAGTTGGTCTGCCGGCACGATGTAGTAGCCCGTCGGTGTCTGCTCCCACTGCTTATACGTCTGATGATTATATCCTTCTTGCATTGTCCTGTATCCTAAAGTGTTCTGATTCGTCAAGCCGTTCCCAAGCGGTCTTCATCATGAAGTCCTCCGGCTGCATCTCCTGCAAGCGCCGCTTCTCGGCACTGCCATCCACCGCCGACGGTGCCGTCCAGCAGTCCCCGACGAGACTCCAGCGGGCATATACGTCGGTCTGCGGCGGTGCCCACCACGGCACTGGCTCACCGTGGCCGCCGCGTCGCCACCCCTCACGGTCAACCGTCTCGTAGGCCGACGGCCCGATCCGACTGCCGTGCGTGTCGTCAGACTCACGCACAACGGCATTTTCTTTATTTTCTTTTTCTATTTCTACTTCTTTATCCTGCGTGCGTAGAGATAGGTACGCAGGTGAGTTTTGATTCCGGTCTTCGTCATGATTCGATCCCGACGCAACCCGGAAGCGTTTGCCGTCGATTCGGAACAGCCCGTAGCGGGTGATGATGCAGCGCACGTAGGCCCGCGACTTATGGGCCATCGCCGCCAGGGCGGAGAGTTGGGCGTTGGTGAACAGCCCCTCTCCGTCATCACACTGCGACAGGTAGAGCACGATCATCAGGTAGGTGCCGAACCCGGTCGCTCCCTGTTCGGCCACCAGGTCGGTCATCTCAGGCTTCGACAGCACGCTCCTATACAGTTTGATAAACCCTCGATTCTTCATAACTCTCAATTCTCAATCATCAATATTTGTCGGCGATTCTTCCGGGTGTCTATCCGGCAACTGACATGCACCCACCACGAGGCGCCGTGATGCTCGAGGATCAGTTGGTCGTAGCCGACGTTGTCCTTCATCCAGTCGAACAGGATACGGGCCATCTGCTCCTGCGTGGTCACGCAGAAAGGCCAGTGCCTACGGGGGATGACGATGTCGGCGGCCTCGCCCCTGAGGTGCTGCGACGTGGTGGCGCCGCCCACAGCACTGTTGAGGGGCTCGCAACGGTAGCCGCTGCTGACCTGGATGGGCACCTTGAATCGCTGCCGCGTGGGTTCGAGACAGCGCACGCAGAGGTTGCGCAGTCGCTCGATATGGCATTTCAACGGGACGTTCGGTATCTTCAGCCGCTCCGCCGTCTCGGAGCGTAGCATCTCGCCGAGCGTGAAGTGCTCCGTGAGACGCAGGTTCGGATCAATTATCTGTTTCATAAATCGTTGTTTTTAAATTGTTATAGACTCCACAACCCGTAAACGCGGGCGCTACCATTGCTGATAGCGCCCTGTGATAATAATCTGTGAGATTCCGTCTGTTGCATAGCCTTCGGTTTTAAAAGTTAAACACTCGTGTTCGCGAACTTGTCTGCAAAGTTACAACAAACGTAATCACTTTGCAATAGAAGGAATCAAATAGCCGTCCTAAGTTAGGACAGGTTTCTGCCTGTTTCCACGTATGTCAGCCATAGTGCTGGCAGTAGCGCGACAGTTGACGGTAGACGGTCGCGGGCTTCTGCGCCAGGTTGGTGTGGTCGACCAGAAACTGTGCCAGCACGGTCGCCGGAGGAATCAGCGCATCGTGCTTAATGAGTAAAGCCAACGGGCGATACACGCTATGCTGGCGCATACGGGTGAAGTCGAATCCAAAGTGCGTCATCTCCAGGGCATCGACGTTCGGATTGTCGCCAACAAGAAATGGCCGCCATGACTCAATAACGGTTCTTAACTCTTCGTAATGGTTCTCACGAAACAGGGCCGACAACGGCGTGTCGGCAGTCAGTTGCAATTTCTTTTGCATAATTGTCAAACTTTTGAATGATTGTACATTATGCAAGGCCGGTCCTGCAATATCAGGGGACAAAGGTACGTCAATTCTCTCGAAACAGCAAATACATAACTATAAAAGAATTACAAAAATTGTTACTTTCCAGAATAAGAATAGGGAAAACCCTTTAAAAGTTTAGGGATTTTCTCTTGTCAAACAGAATCATTTATTCTAATTTTGCAGCATCAAACAATCAATTAACAACAATAAAGCAAAACAATGATGCAATTCACTGACATTTACAACGGTTGTCCTCCGTAGCCAGTCATTGGCAATTTAGAGGCAATTTTCAAAATAATCCCCAATTCCTTTGGCCGTTCGGAATAAAAGTCGTACTTTTGCCATTGGAATAATGTCCGAAAGGACGGCGTTCTAAGAACATCGTGGGTAAGAAAATAGGAGCGTTATGCTTGTCTGATTATTGCAAAGCCTGAGAAACTTGACAATACAAAGTACAGACGACAGCGTAATATGCTTCCACGTTCAGCGTGGATTGCTATTATCGTGTCTTGTACTTTTGGGATTTCTCAGGCCCCAGCAATAAGGATACGACCGTAGTTCACGCTTCTTTTGTGCCCAAATCTAAAAGACAATAACAAAAATCATCGAATAAAATAGTATTTATGAAAACAAGAGTTATCACAACGTTGGCGGTGACCGCCTTCTTTGCAGTCGGTCTCTATGGTCAATCCTCAGTGGGAATCAGTTATGAAAAGGCGAAATACGCACCTGCTATGCGGTGGGTATGTCCTGAAATTGAAAAGTATCAAGGGCTTATCACCTCATTGGAGAACGATGACGCCAAGGTTTATGCAAACAATGTCAAGGAGAAGATTGAATTATATGCCGACCCGTCATCTCCATCAGACAAGTATATACTCACCCAGGCTGTATTTAAGATCGAGAATCCCATGTTCAGCACGGAGAACCTGTTAGGCCACATCAGTACTTGGCTTAAGAAGAGGAGCAAAGACTGGGGTAAGAAACTGAATGTTGATCTGGCAAACAAGAGGATCACTTCAACCGCCTCTATACATGTGGCGAGTAATGGAAGTTTCCTGAATGTGAATAAGGTTTACGTCTCGCCGAACCTCGTTATTGGCCTCATTGATGAGAACAAACTTATGGTTTCATTTGATGTAGACCAATACAAGAATGACGAGTACGGTGGTAGTGACAACCGCTATCAGCGGACGTATAACGTAAAGATCGCAGAAGTATTCCCATTTGTACAGAAATCTTCCTATAAGAACACTTATGCAAAGGCATACGTCGGAACATACCTGCAATTCTGGAACTTCATATATGATCTGTGCCAGGACCTGAACAAGAACTTTACCAGAGATACGGAAATGATCAGCCAGTTGCACTACGCATACGCAAAGGATTCTCTATTGACAAGATATGGTGAACCGACCAAGGTAATCACAGGCCTGTCAAATACGCAAGACATTAATAATGAGATGTACATCTTCGAACAGGCTGGAAAGATTGTTTTTATGGGTAAGACCATCGATTTCAAAGACATAATGAGTTGTGAGATTGTTGATGATCCGCAGTTCATTCCTGGTCGTACAACAACGGGAGGCGGTGGTATCTCTTTCTTCGGTATCGTCTTGGGTGGTGCCGAGACTACAAGGACGGCAGACAAGACCATCCATAACTATGTTGTTGACATCAAGATAGACAACCTTAGTACGCCTTTTATCCGTATCGCCACTGGTAAGAGTGAGTACAAGGCTACCGAGATTGCATCTGTCTTCGAGTATATTCTGCGCCACCAACAGAATAACAAAACTACTGACGCTCAGAAATCGAGGACTGTAACCAGAAGGAGGAAATAACAAGCAAGAACAACTACCAAAAAGGAATTAGGCAAATTATCAAATAATGTATTAGAAAGGAATTTGAATATGAAGAGATTTTTACTATCATTATTGGCCATAGTACCAATATTCATCATCGCTCAGACTGTAAGGATCAATGGCATCAATTATGAACTGACTCCTAAGAAAGTAGGAACTGCGACTGTTGCCAAGGATGGATATATCACCACATATAAAGATATGGATACGATTATTATTCCATCTACGATTATATACGAAGACACCGAATATAAAGTGACAAGTGTCGGTGCGAGTGCATTTCTTGCTTGCACTGCTAAGTATATCGAATTGCCCAATACCATTGAAAGAATTGCAACCGGTGCATTTCGAGATTGTAGAATGAAAAGAATCAATATTCCTGAAAATGTGATATATATCGGCAGAAATGCATTCGATGGTTGTAACAATTTACAACGAGTCGATATAACAGATTTGAATAGTTGGCTGAAAATCACATTCGATATCGACGGAAGTTGGTATCCAGAAAGGGAACGTCCTAACCCGCTATTTTATGCCCATCACCTTTATCTGAATAATGAGGAGATCACGTCATTATCGATTCCGTCAGGAATAACACAAGTTAATACATATGCTTTCGCAGGTCTCAGCAACTTGGAAGCCGTTGAATTTAGCAACAGCATAACATCTATAGGCGTTTTTGCATTCCATGATTGCATATCACTAAAAGAAATTGTGATACCAGACAATGTCATAAGTATCGGGGAGAGAGCATTCGAAGGATGTACGCTTTTGGAAACAATAACTTTATCAAAAGGGGTAAAGGATTTATCCAAAGGGCTATTTACTGATTGCATCACGCTCACAGAAGTAAGAATCCCTGAAGGAACAAAAACAGTCGGCTATGATTGCTTCAAGGGATGCAAAAACATCAAAAGAGCCTACATAGAAGACGGTGTTGAAGAACTAAAGGATGGGGCTTTTGAAAATTGTGAGAATCTTGAGGATTTCTACTGCTATTGCGCCAATCCCCCCAAAGCATACACACTCGATTATAAAGGTAAAGTTCTTGACTATGTCTTCTCTGGCTCTTATACTAATTATGCTACTCTACACGTTCCTGCTTCAGCATTGGAAACATACAGAAGTAAAGCACCTTGGAATCTATTTGGTAATATTGTTCCACTGACAGATGAAGAGACAGGCATTTACAATTGCCATAATACAGATAGTACACCGCAGCGATATTATACTATTGAGGGCAGACCTGTCGATTCTCCTAAGAGAGGTATCTACATTATGAGAGCAAGTGATGGTACATCTAAAAAGGTTCTTATTAAATAATAACAACAGCAATAAGCCCGCCATTCTCAGATGACGGGCTTATTAAGTTGCAGAGTGGCTGACGCTCTGTGAGTATGTGGAAATTAGTAATTACAACTTTTGACCTATGCGGTAAACTTTCTTCTGGTGTTCTCCGATGCTCACAAAGTGCTCACAAAGTGTCTGACACTCTGTGAGCATTTGTTTATATTTAGTTCATTCGGAAATTTTTCGTCGAAATATTTGGTAGTTTCGGAAAATAGTCGTATCTTTGCAACGACCATTCTCACCACGCTTCCCGTAGACCAGCGTACCAGGGTGAGACTTTTTTTGTTTATAGGCTTATGGAAGAATATCGGAAACAGGCTCTCGACACTCCCGAACTGCTGGCTATGTTGAAGCAGCGCGGACTGGTGGTCAGCAACGACGAGGCAGCTCTCCAGACGCTGTCTGTCATCAGTTATTTCCGGCTGGCTTGCTACTTCCGGCCGATGGAGGCTGACAAGCAGACGCATGAGTTCCGTGAGGGTACGACGCTGGAGCATGTGCTGGCCCTGTATGAATTTGATACTGCGCTGCGCGACCTGGTGTTCGGCAGCACGCGGCGCATTGAGGTGGCGCTGCGCACGCGTATCAATCATCATTTCTCGCGCCATCATAGTCCGTTCTGGTTTACGCAAGTTGACCTGGCCACGGACGGGCATCTGTCCGCTGAGCATCTGAGCAGCGTTGACCGTGAACTGCATCGGAGCAAGGAGGGCTTTATCAAGGAGCATTTCGCCCGCTACGACCGTCCGGGGTTCCCACCAGCGTGGAAGACGCTGGAGACAGTGTCGTTCGGAACGCTCTCGAAACTCTATGAGAATTTCTTTGTGAAGGCAGACAAGAAGGCTGTGGCCGAGGACTTCGGGTTGCCGCAGCATGAGTTTCTGATTAGTTGGATGGAGAGTCTGACATCGCTGCGTAACTTCTGTGCCCATCATTCTCGTATCTGGAACCGTCGCTATGCCCTGAAACCGCAGATGCCGCGTACGCTGGCCGGTGGCAACTGGCTGACGGACTTTTCTTTCCCGCCCGACAAGATTTACCCGCAACTGTGCTGTATAGCCTATCTGCTGCATAGCATCGACGCAGCCAACACCTTCGCCGCCGACCTAAAGGCGCTGTTGGCGAAGTACCCTACGGTGGATGTCACCGCCATGGGATTTCCCAGTGAAGGTTGGGACAGCGAGCCGCTGTGGCGGTAACGCTTCTTGGCTCCCGGACAACTTGCTCACAAAGTGCTCACAAAGTGTCTGACACTCTGTGAGTAAGATTAATATTTATCATCAATGTCAACATCCCACTCGAAGATACTCTTAATAACTTTACAGATAATTCCATCCATATATTCTCTCTTCACAGCAATCTGATATGATTTCGACACCTCATCTGGGGTGAAATATGTCATAAAGTGAGTTATGAAGTATGATTGCTTTAGCAGCGGTTTAGTTAACCAATCGTTTTGTATCTCTAGGGTATATTGAGGGTTATGATTCTTGCTTGAAATGAGAACGGCATAGAACATCCCGCTTTCGTCTTCTTGCAGGTTGTTACCCGATAACACAAGGGCCGGATGGACTTTGTATCCTTCATCGGGAAACTTGAATGTTACTTCAACGATTTCACCGTATCTGACCTGTTTTACAGCCATTTCTCAATCGGTTTAATAGTTTTGCCAGAGGTAGCCTTAAGAATCTGATCTAAAGAGTCTACTTCTGTTGGAAGTTCAACAGGTTCTTGACCCGCGAAATATTCTTCCCACTGCTCGTCGGTAAATCCATCATTATGTAATCTCTTCGCTTTCCGTTTGGACTTAAGTCCTGCAAGGTTTTCGACGAGGAAGTTTATAACCCATGCCTGCTCTTCTTTGTCTAGGGCAGTGAGTGTTCGTATCAATTGTTTTCTTTTAGATTCACTCATATATGATTGCATTTACGTTGCAAAGATAATAATAATTATCGAATAAACAAAGTTTTTTGAAGAAATCTGTGGACTTAATGAAGCAAAGAAGGCTTTAGACTGAGAAAAAGGACGTAAAGCGAAAGCCGATTCGCCTTTGTGAAAAGCGAATCGGCTGCAAGTATCACTGTCTTAGGTCACTCATTTCTTCTCTTCCACAGGCACGGCGAACTTGCCGGATGACTGGCGGACGAGTTCGCGGGCGTATGGCTCGGGGAGGCCAGGACGCTGGATGC
>ERZ842401.6607-NODE-6607-length-12323-cov-18.712749_pt1 | contig 12323 bp, 10 predicted proteins | sample MGYA00521270_ERZ842401 | MGnify/ENA primary metagenome ERZ842401 (study PRJEB31892, sample SAMEA3878208) | bioreactor metagenome | biome: Moose rumen | place: Sweden | collected 2011-10 | study: EMG produced TPA metagenomics assembly of the PRJEB12797 data set... | reverse complement strand
CGAACAGTTACGGACTCTATGTTCTTTTAAAAGAAAAGATTAATGTCGTTCACTATACTTTCTTTAAAGTCTTGCAATAACTGAAGAATCCATCAGGTAGTGACTGCACATCGGCGCCTATGGTTACCCGTTCAGCAGAAAAAATACCTGATTCACCGGATTCACCATCAAGAAAGGCATTCTCTGCCAAATAGATAATGCTGAACAGATTTGTTTCATCAAAGATACCACTTCCCAATTCTGTGACATCTTTGGGTATGGTCACTGAACCTGCTAAGGACGTACAGCCGCTAAATGCGCCACAACCAATCTTCTTGATGGACTCTGGAAATGTCACACTTGTCAGTTTGGTACAATAAGCGAAAGCCCCACTACCTATCTCTTCCAATCCCTCTGGCAATGTTATACTCTCAAGTGAACTGCAATAATAGAAAGTATGTTGCCCGATGCTCTTTAAAGTAGATGGGAGGATGACTGATGTTAGACCTGTGCCTCCGAATGCCCCTTCATTAGTAGTATAAACATCTCCGCCCCACTGATGAGGCGATTCGTCCTCAATACTTTCCAGCCCCTCTGGGAAATTGATACTTGACAAGTTTGAACAGCCATTAAAAGCACCTCCTCCTATCCTCTTAATCGTTTGTGGCAAGACTACACTTGTAAGATATTCCTTGCTATCATTTGACATAAAGTTTGGCGCAATAGACTCAGTCCCCTCACGAATAGTAATACTAAAGTCGGCACGGTCATCATTCATATACCGAACTGCAATATTATTCAGGTAGACGACTCCGTCTACGGCAGGAAGAGTACTAAGCCATGGGGTATTACCAAACATGTCATAATCAAAATTCTGAACAGAGGATGGGATATTGACGGTCGTTAATGATGAACAGCCATAAAAAGCATAAATGCCAATCTCTTCCAACCCTTCTGGAAGGACAATTTCCTCTAAACTTTCACAATAGTAGAATGCTTGTGCGCCAATTTGTTTTAACTGCGTAGAAAAAACAATGTGCTTAAATGCTGTTTCACCAAAAGCATTGTCGGGAATAATATCCAAGGAGGAAAGGTCGAGTGTCTCATCTGCACTTCCACGCAGACTTTCACATCCAGCAAAAGCACCTTGACCAAGAGTCTTTAGTTTACTTAAATCTATGTCCTTCATATTTACACAAGATTCAAAAGCCCTCTCGTCTATCACTTCGATAGGATTAGCGAATTCTACATTTATCAGGTCCTTACACTGAAAGAATGTCATGGGGCCAATCTCCTTGACGTTCTTGGGCATCACCACTGTCTTATAACTCTTGTTAGCAAAAGCACCGGCAAGTTGATTGCTGTAGTAGGTAATATGAAAATTGTTTCCGCCAAGCATATTACTTTCAAATGTCGTCTCTTTTCTGTTCTCTTCGGCGACATAGAATGTAATGACGTAGTTGTCCATCGTATTACTGTTGTCACTGTAACTAACTGTTGCGTAGGATCCTCCTCCGCTTACGATGGTCACTTCGCTCAAATCTAGATTTTCAACTGTAGCGATCCGACCCGTCCCAGTCCGTAAATAACTAATGTCTACAGCATTGATCTGACCTGTAATCTTCAAATCTTTAAACGACGGCTCATCGGAGTCATCAATCACTTGTTCTAATGTTCCTGGAGTCAAAACCTCAATTGTCACACCTGTGGTAGTTAATGGAAACATGAACAGCAACATTACTACCATGTTGCATAAGTACAATAGTTCTTTCATAGTTGTATTGTTCTCATTATTAGTATTTATACGCAAAGGTACATATTTTTTGTAGAACTCCAAAAAGAATCAAAAAAAAATTAGACGGTGCCCTCTAAACTTTTCAGCGACAGGATGTATTGCCATAGTTGGCGATAGAAAGGATGACGGGTCATGGTAGGGACATCACCGAGGATGATAAGTTTCATGCGGGCTCTGGTAATGGCGACATTCATACGACGGAGGTCACGCAGGAAGCCAATTTGTCCCTCGTCATTGCTGCGCACCATTGAGATGACAATGATGTCACGCTCCTGTCCTTGGAAGCCGTCAACGGTATAGATACTGATCTGACGACGGAAGGGTTTGAAAAACTCCCGTTTCATCAGCAACTTACGGAGATACTGCACTTGGGCACGGTAGGGGGAGATGATTCCTACATCAATACGCTCATCCAATAGACGTTGCTTGCCAATGCGCTCGAAATATTGTTGTAGGGTCTTTAGGGTCAGTTCTGCCTCTTCCTTGTTGATACGTCCGAACGACTCACCAACGAACTCTTCTTTGAACTCATACGCTGAGGTATCCACCCATTCCATCGGGATGTCTAAATCAAGGATACCACGATATTTCACGTTGGGTGCACTCTCCACCTGACCGTCGTAGAAATAATCAGAGGAGAAGCGCATGATGTCATCGTTCATGCGATACTGCATCTTTAACAAGGTGACAACCTCTGGCTTATTTTCCACGATGCGCTCCATGAGGGTTTTTCCTAAACCTGCTTTCAAGGCAGCGATACTCTTGACAGTAGGGGGCAACTGACAATGGTCACCGGCAAGGATGACACGACTGGCACGACGGATGGGAATCCAACAGGCTGCTTCTAATGCCTGTGCCGCCTCATCAATAAATAAGGTGCCGAATTTTTGTCCGTCCAACAGGCGGTTGGCGGCTCCTATCAAGGTACAGGCAATGACACGTGCCTCTCCAAACAACTCATTATTGATGCGAATCTCCAGTTCGGTGGCTCTTCCCTTCAGACTCTCTAACTTCTGGTGGAACTTCTCGTCACCTCGTTTACGATGGGCACGCAACTCACGGATTGCCTTGCGGATAGCCCACAGGTGAGGATAGTCGGGATGTGCCTCGAAACGTCTTTCGTAGGTGAACGACAGCATCTTGTCGTTGACACGGGTAGGGTTGCCGATACGCAGTACATTGATGCCCCTGTCCACCAGTTTCTCAGAAATCCAGTCGACAGCCATATTACTCTGTGCACATACCAACACCTGACTCTCTCGCATCAAAGTCTCACGGATTGCCTCCACCAGCGTTGTGGTCTTACCAGTACCAGGAGGTCCATGGACGATAGCGACATCCTTTGCCCGTAACACCATGTTGACAGCCTCCTCTTGTGTGGGGTTCAGGTAAGGGAAGTGCATAGGGGGGAAGACAAAAGTCTCTGCCTTCTGACGGGAATAGAAGAGGTCACGCAAGTAACCGATACGTCCTTTCCCTTTGATGGCACGGTCGAGTGCCTCTAACATCAGTCGGAAACTCGTCTCGTCGAAAGAGAGTTGCACGCCTAAGTTCTGGGTGTTTTGTAGAGTGACCAGATAGCCGTTGTTAGGGATGATACACACCATACGGTCGCCATCCACATAACTAACGATGGCGGTGAAGGGAAGGTATTTGATTTTGTTGTCGTCACAGGAGAAGAACATCACCGTCTTACCAAACTCGAAGGTATGCTCTATCTCTTGGTCAGCCGTACGGATCACCTCTACCGCCAGTTGGTTCAGGGAGTTATAGTAACTCTTCTCCACCTTCAGGGGCCACCATGCGTCACCCCGCTTGACCTTCCGCTGTACCCCCATCTCCTCAGTCTGTTTGCGGAAAGCCTCTTTCTCCGTCTGATACTCCAGTTGGAGCAGCAGCCGTTGTTGCTCTAATGCCTGTATTGGTGATTTCTGTTGTGACATTTGAGTGCAAAATTACACAAAAATCAAATAAAAAGATGTATATTTGCAAAATAAATGAGACTTCATCTTTTACATACCGATATTCCGAAGCCAGAACGGTTCACCTATCCGTTCTACTACGAGCCGCATCCGTTATGCCAGTTGGCGGCAAAGGAGGTGCAGGCGTATATCGGCAGTCATGCGGAGATCAGGGAGGATGCTGACAAGGGTAAGATGTTTGGGGTGTTAATCGTGGAGTCCCCATGTGTTTCTTCCCCTCAACAGGGGGAGTCAGAGGGGGTCTTCTTCCTCGCCGCCTATAGTGGGTTGCTGGCAGGTCGTAACGACTGGGACTATTTCGTCCCTCCTGTCTTTGATGCCCAACAGCCTGACGGCTATTTCAAAACGAAGGAACGGGAGATCTCCCTCACCTCTCACCACTCATCTCTTACTTCTAAAAAGATGTCCCAGGACTTGCAATTCTGGCTCTTCCATCAGTATCAGTTCCTGAACGCACGAGGGGAGACGAAGGACCTGGTGGATATCTGGCAAGGGTATTACAGTCGTGAGAAACTGCGACGTAAATTCCCATTACCCCCAGGAGGGACGGGTGACTGTTGTGCGCCTAAATTATTGCAGTATGCCTACCAGCAGGGACTGAAGCCGGTATGTATGGCTGAGTTCTGGTGGGGGCGTTCCACCAAGGAGGAACTGCGTCAGCATCTGAACTACTACCCTGCCTGCCGGGGTAAGTGCAAACCCATCCTGACATGGATGATGCAAGGGCTGGAGGTGGATGTGAACCCAGAGACGTTGGGTTTCCCCCATCTGGAGATAGAGACTGTCTACGAGGATGACTATCTGTTGGTCATCAATAAACCGTCTGGTTTGCTCAGTACTCCTGGCAGGGTGGAGCAGTATAGTGTGGAGACGGTGATGCGTCAGCGTTACCCTGATGCCGTGATAGCCCATCGGTTGGATATGTGGACCTCTGGGCTGTTAATCGTGGCGAAGTCGATGGAGGTCTACCGCCCTCTGCAAGAGCAGTTCGTCAAGCACCAGGTGCGCAAACGCTATATCGCCCTTCTTTCCTCCCCTAAGTTAGGGGAGGTCAGGAGGGGTCTGAACGAGGGTAGTTCACCCCTCCAATCCCCTAATTTAGGGGAATTGAAAGGGCGGATATGCCTACCGCTTCGTCCAGACCCGATGAATCGTCCGCGTCAGGTGGTAGATTACGAGCATGGTAAACGTGCCGTGACAGATTACGAGTTTCTGAGTGATGATGTCGTGGCACTCTTTCCCCAGACAGGGCGAACCCACCAGTTGCGCATCCATTGTGCTCATCCTGATGGGCTTGGTAGACCTATTAAAGGTGATGAACTCTATGGCACGAAAGCAGACCGTCTTTATCTCCATGCCGAACAGATATGGTTTCATCATCCAGTGACAGGTGAGCCGATGCACTTTGTTTTGCCATTTCCGCATGACAATACGCCCCTTTTTAATAATAAATAAGGTTAAAGGGAGTCGAAATTTGTATTTTGTGAATCGATAATTGAGAAATATTGTTTAATTTTGCAAGTTGAAAGATTTCAATTAAAACGTTTTAAATATTTTAGTATTATGATTATTGAGAAAATTCACGCAAGAGAGATTCTGGATTCACGTGGTAATCCAACAGTTGAAGTTGAGGTAACTCTGGAGACTGGCGACATGGGTCGTGCTAGCGTACCCTCTGGTGCTTCTACTGGTGAGAATGAGGCTTTGGAACTTCGTGACGGTGACAAAGATCGTTACTTGGGTAAGGGTGTCCAGAAAGCAGTTGAGAATGTAAACACCAAGATTGCTCCTGCCATTGAAGGCATGAGCGTACTTGATCAGCGCGCTATCGATGAAAAGATGCTGGAACTTGATGGTACTCCTACTAAGAAAAACCTTGGTGCCAATGCCATCCTTGGTGTCTCTTTGGCTGTTGCTCACGCTGCTGCCAATTATTTGCAGATTCCTCTTTATCGTTATATTGGTGGTACTAACACCTATGTGTTGCCTGTTCCTATGATGAACATCGTGAATGGTGGTGCTCACTCTGATGCTCCTATTGCATTCCAAGAGTTTATGATTCGTCCTGTTGGTGCTGCTAACGAGAAGGAAGGTATTCGTATGGGCGCTGAGGTGTTCCATAATCTCGCTAAGTTGCTGAAGGCTCGTGGTCTTTCTACAGCCGTAGGTGACGAGGGTGGCTTCGCTCCTAATTTTGATGGAATCGAGGATGCCCTTGACACCATCATGGAGGCTATCAAGGCTGCTGGTTATGAGCCAGGCAAGGATGTGAAGATTGCTATGGACTGCGCCGCTTCTGAGTTCGCAGTACAGGAGAATGGTGAGTGGTTCTATGACTATCGTCAGTTGAAGAATGGAAAGAAGAAGGATCCTAACGGAAAGAAACTCTCCGCCGAGGAGCAGATTGCCTATTTGGAGCAACTGATTACTAAATATCCTATTGACTCAATTGAGGATGGTCTTGACGAGAACGACTGGGACAACTGGGTAAAACTGACAGAGCGTATCGGTGACCGCTGTCAACTCGTTGGTGACGACCTCTTCGTTACTAACGTGAAATTCCTGGAGAAGGGTATTAAGATGGGTGCTGCCAACTCTATCCTGATCAAGGTAAACCAGATTGGCTCTCTGACAGAGACACTCGATGCTATCGAGATGGCTCACCGTCATGGCTATACCACCGTTACTTCTCATCGCTCTGGTGAGACTGAGGATACCACCATTGCTGACATCGCCGTTGCTACCAACAGTGGTCAGATTAAGACTGGTTCACTCTCTCGTACCGACCGTATGGCTAAGTACAACCAATTGATTCGCATTGAGGAACAACTTGGTGGACGTTCTGTATATGGCTACAAGAAACTGAAATAAATATAGGTCATATATAATTAAGAGGGATACTTGCAAAGAGTATCTCTCTTTTCTTTTGATATACGTCAAGAAACAATACAAAATTGAATAAAAAGTGAAAAAAGCCTTGTTGTGTTCGCACACAATACGTAACTTTGCATCGTCAAAAGAAAAACGAAAACCCTTGATAAGGGATTGGCGTAAGCCAAAGTTTTAGGATAACATTATTAATTAAAAGGAAGAAGATTATGATTATTTTGAATTACGTAGTAGTTTCGCTCGCTTCCAAGGCCATTTCACTGATGAAGAAATAAGCCAGCGAGCATTTTCTTAGAAAGATTTGAAAAATTGAGAGAATAAAGAAATCCCTGTGGGTCATGCGACTCGCAGGGATTATTTTTCTCGCTAAACGTTAGACACCAACCCTTAACCTCTCCCTACATTCCTCTAAAATGGCATGAATACTGTCTACCGTCTCGGCACGGAGCATGGCGATGCGGGTCTGGCGGAAATCTGGTATGCCCTTGAAGACGGGACTGGCGGCAAGATGGCGACGAGTGTGCAGAATGCCTCGCCTTTCGTCGATGCGTTCCACATTGATACGCAACTGCTCCTCCAGTACGTCAATCTTCTCGTCCAAGGTCAGTTCCCGACGACTGAAGATCCACGGACAGCCGAAGGTGGCTCGCCCGATCATCACGGCATCCACCCCATACTCCTCGAAAGCACGGTCCGCATCGTCCAATGACTTGATATCCCCATTGCCGATGATAGGGATATGGATACGGGGATTCCTCTTCACCTCCCCGATCAAGGTCCAGTCCGCATTCCCCGTATACATCTGTGCACGTGTTCTGCCGTGAATGGTCAGAGCCTGTATGCCACAATCCTGCAGTTGTTCAGCCAGTTCGGTGATGAAGAGTTGTTCGGCATTCCATCCCAGTCGTGTCTTTGCGGTGACAGGCAGTTTGACGGCATCCACCACCTTGCGTGTTATCTCCAGCATCTTGGGGATGTTTTGTAACATACCAGCACCAGCCCCTTTCCCTGCGACTTTTTTAACGGGACATCCGAAATTCAAGTCTATTAAATCAGGACTCGCCTGTTCCACTATCTTCGCAGCCTCTACCATTGCCTCCACATCCCTGCCGTATATCTGAATACCCACAGGTCGCTCCTCATCGGCAATGGTCAGTTTCTGGATGGTAGACTTCACATCCCTTATCAATGCCTCAGCCGACACGAATTCCGTATACACCATTGCAGCCCCGAACCGCTTGCACAGCATTCGGAACCCAATGTCCGTCACGTCCTCCATCGGAGCCAGAAACACGGGTCGCTCACCCAGTTCAATATTGCCTATCTTCATAATCTTTGAAACCAGCGAAGCCGATTCTTCACATTTTCAAATGATACGTTCCTCCAGCCAGAGGTTTCACGATGCCCTTCATTTCCAGTTGGAACAGTAGGGCAGCCAGTTGACCGATGGGGATATTCGTCTTCACGCTGATCAGGTTCAGTTGCAGGTCGTTGGACTGCCGCAGGGCATCCACTATCAGCTGCTCCTCAGCCGACAGGTCGGGAAACAACTCCCCCTGTTGAGGGGGAGTATGAGGGGGGCTCTCCGCCCATCCCATCGACTCCATGAAGTCGTGTGCCGAGGTGATGAGTGCAGCCGTATTGTCGCGTATCATCTTGTTACAACCCTCCGAATAAGGCATGCCGACAGCACCAGGGAAGGCAAACACATCGCGCCCGTACTCCTGAGCAATGCGACAGGTAATCAGTCCGCCCCCCTTATAGGCACTCTCCACCAGTATGGTGGCATCCGACATACCCGCCACGATGCGGTTGCGCTGTCGGAAGTTATTGGGCAATGCCTGCGTCTGACTCATATATTCCGTCAGCAGACCGCCCTGTCGGGTCATAACGGCAGCAGTGTCGCGATGGTGATGCGGATAAATCTGGTCGAGACCATGAGCCAGCACCCCGACCGTCTCAAACCCATTATCCAGCGCATGCCGATGGGCACAGATATCCACCCCGTAAGCCAGTCCGCTCACTATCAGTACATCAGGGCACAGTGTGCGCAGGTCGCTGATGAAGTGGCGTATCAAGTCCTGTCCGTAGGTGGTGCATTGTCGCGTCCCCACGATATTGATAACCCTCAGCTGGTTCAGGTCGGCCGACCCTTTATAATATAAAATGATAGGGGCATCGGGGCATTCGCTCAACCGTCGGGGGTAGTCGTCATCATTGAGTGTCAGTGCTCGAATGTTATTCTTGGTGATGAACTCCATTTCGGCAGCCGCCCTGTGCAGAGCCTCGTCCCAGCGGAAGCGCTGCTTCGTCTGCTCATAAACAGCCTGACCGCCGCCCAGCTCCTTATAGTGTTGCAGCACGACAGCATGATTCACGCCCGACAAGCGTGTGAGTGCTATGGTGTAGTATATCTCTTCGTTCGTCATTACGTTGCAAAGGTACGATTAAGCGAGCAGAAAACCAAATGAAATTTGAATTTTCTCGATATCTTGAAGGTTATCCGTAGAATGGAATTAGCATGGGTAAAAGTTAATGGGTCGAATTTTCGGCTCGTTGAATCTGCCCCTAACATTTTCTAACGGTAACATCAGAGTAAAATGAAATAGTCTGGTATTAATTTATGTTCCAGGCCCTGGAACATTTCTTAGAGACCGTCTCTTAACTGATAAGAGGTTGTCTCTATGACTCGCGGAGGCTATTTTCATGCTCAAATCCCCATTTGATGTCACAATGCCACGCTAAAGCCATGCGTAACCCACTGATTATCAGTGAGTATTGCAACGTGGCAATGATTGCATTAAAAATAAAAATTACATGAGAGTTTCATGACGGGTAACTACCAGTTTGATTACTTTACGAGGGCAGAAATTTCAGCCCTTGTCCAGAATCTACAATCCTTTGGTATGGTAAATTATGGAAAACACATTGCCATAATGGGTAACATAGTCATTGCGAGTCTTCTATTCAAAATAATTCTCCTATATTTGCAGAATAAAAGACCCCATAATGGGTATGAATAAATACAGTGTTTAATTTAAAAGGAGAATTGACTTATGAGAAGTATCGCAACACTCGATTTGCAGTATGCACATCGTTTCTACGGATTCCGTGGCGAAGCCCAGTTCTTACACGGCCATACTGGTGTTCTTACTATTGAGGTGGAATACACTGTTAACGAAGGTGTAAACATGGTGTTCCCATGTAACGAAATCAGGAAGGTTGCCTGGAGCCTGCTTCAGAATTTTGACCATGCGCTGATATTGCGTGAAGATGACCCGCTGCTGCCTGCCGTTCTAGACGTTTATGAGAAACAGGGTATTAAGAATGGACATCCGCAAAACAAGATGAAGGGGGTAGCCTTCGACACCCCATTGGCCAAGGCTTATCCAGACTGCCGGCTTGTGGTGACAAAGGAGACCATGACTGTAGAGGGCATGATTAAGATTGTCTATGAGCTTTTGAAGGACAAGTTAAACATTGTCAAGCTGACCTTCACCAGTGGCGTTAATGCTGCATCATCAGAATTCGACACCAAGAACGACATCGAACGCTGTCCTCTCTGTGGCATTGCCCTCAATGAAAAGAGGTGCTGTCCCAAGTGTGGCTATTCCAAGCAGTAACATCTCTCAAGAACTGCCACATCGATTGCATGTGGCAGTTTTTTAAAACAAGACTGTTTGACATTCCTTAAAACTAGAAGATTGATCGTTCGTTTGTCAGCAAATGGTAAATACAAGTAAAGGAATTGTCATATTCAGCAGAATAATTTTTCAGAAGATTAGGTTTCATTCTTTTTCTGTAACTTTGCCGATGATTGATGAAACCATATAAGAAACATATCCATTAAATTGGATATTCTCTTGTCATGAGTGTATTTGCCTCTTTTCGAGGTCAGCTAGGGAAGCTCCGCCTTTTATGTTTGACTATAACAGGCATAAGGCAGGAGCTTCTTTAAGGGTAGCTTCAATCTAAGGAAACAAGAATGAATAATTTCTGGAAAGACAATATGATAGGAATCAATGCAGTAATAACGGGAGTCAGTGGCTATGTTCCAGACTACATACTTACCAACGATGAACTGTCACGGATGGTAGATACCAATGATGAATGGATTGTGTCACGGACCGGGATAAAAGAGCGGCGTATTCTAGTCGAAGAAGGACTTGGAACGAGTTTCATGGCTCGAAAAGCCGCTAGTATGCTAATCAAGAAAACGAATGTGGATCCTCAAAGTATTGATGCTGTTATTGTTGGAACTTGTACGGCGGACTTCTGTTTTCCCAGCACTTCCTCCATTGTAGTCGGCAAGTTGGGCTTAAATAATGCTTATGCTTTTGACCTGTCAGGTGCATGTTCAGGCTTTCTATATTCTCTGGAGACGGCATCGATGATGATCAAGAGTGGCAGGTACAGGAAAATCATCGTTATTGGAGCGGATAAGATGTCCTCACTTATCGACTATAAGGACCGCCAGACCTGCGCACTGTTTGGAGATGGAGCTGGCGCTGTTTTGCTAGAGGCCACAGGAGAGGAGAATATTGGATTGATAGACAGCCATCTGAGGACTGATGGTAAAGGGTTGCCATTCTTGCATGTGAAATCAGGTGGATCCGTTTGCCCTTCTAACCAGTTTAGTGTTGACAATAGGCTTCACTATTTATATCAGGAAGGGCAGGCTGTGTTTCGGAATGCTGTGTCGGCCATGAGTGAGGATTGTAGTCTTATTGCAGAACGAAACGGATTAAATATAACCAACATTCGCTTTATAGTACCTCATCAGGCGAATATCAGAATCATAGAAGCGATAGCCAGACGGATGGATATACCCATGCAGAAATTCATGGTAAATCTAGAGCATTTTGGTAATACCTCTGCTGCTACTATACCTTTGGCTTTGTGGGAATATGAACACCTGCTCCGAAAGGGTGACAACTTGATATTGACAGCTTTTGGAGCAGGTTTTACACATGGTGCAAGTTATTACAAATGGAACTATGACGGGAAGTAACTACCCCCAACAGAATTGCACATCCTCGAAATAGCGCTTCTCAACTACTTTCCAGTTTACAGCCTGCCATATAGTAGACAAGTAATCTGGACGACGATTCTGATAATCAACGTAATAGGCATGTTCCCAAACATCAAATGTCAACAGTGGTATTCTCCCTTCTGTAACGGGGTTTTGTGCATTCAGTTCCTGAGAAATCACCAGTTTTCCATCACCATCCTTTGATAGCCACACCCATCCACTGCCAAACAGAGTAACCCCCATGTGCATGAATTCCTTTTTGAATGCCTCAAAAGAGCCGAACTGAGCACTAATGGCTCCTGCGATATTCCCCATTGGGCGATTATCGGGAAAAGGAGTTCGAAGATTCTCAAAGAATAAATTGTGATTCAACACCTGCCCGGCATTATTGAAGATGCCGCCATCAGATTTTTTGATGATTTCCACTAATGAAAGGTTCTCGAACTCCGTACCAGGCAATAAACCATTTAGGTTATTTACATAGGTCCTTAAATGCTTGCCATAATGCAAGGCAACTGTTTCACGACTAATCACTGGCTCCAGAGCATCTGTAGCATAAGGAAGAGACATTAATTCAAATTTTTCCATCATCAATAGTTCGTTAAAAATTCAATATATGGTGTAACGGCTAAGCCGCGCAGCCAAA
>ERZ842401.6606-NODE-6606-length-12324-cov-5.667455_pt1 | contig 12324 bp, 10 predicted proteins | sample MGYA00521270_ERZ842401 | MGnify/ENA primary metagenome ERZ842401 (study PRJEB31892, sample SAMEA3878208) | bioreactor metagenome | biome: Moose rumen | place: Sweden | collected 2011-10 | study: EMG produced TPA metagenomics assembly of the PRJEB12797 data set... | reverse complement strand
CATCCGGCGGGGACTTTCCACAGCAAATAGTTTGCGCGTTCTGCGAATGATTCCTCCCTCGCCGCCCGGCGAAGCCAAGCGTCACGCCCGCTACCGCAACAGCCACGTCTCGCTCCAGGACATCATCGACGCCAACTGCCAGCTGTAGCCGGCTTTGGCACGCTATTTGCATTGGTGAAGGGTGAACAGACTAAAAAGAGTTATATTATGCATTTTTCAAGTGGTATCAACCGGCCTCCCTACGAGGCCAACGACGCTTACCTGCAGGTGACCAGCGGGTGCAGTCACGGCAAGTGCGACTTCTGCACCTTCTACAAGGACGCCCGTTTCCATGCGTCACCGATGTCGGAGGTGGAAGCGGACATAAAGGAGCTACGTGCCTACGGGCCTGGCTACAACCGTATCTATCTGCAGGGGGCCGACCCGTTCATCCTGCCCTACGACCGTCTGAAGCAGATAGCCGAACTCATACACCGCCACCTGCCGTGGGTGACGTCCATCGGTGGCTACGCCCGCATCGACAACTTGAAGAACAAGACGGTAGAGCAACTGCGCGACCTGAAGCAGATGGGCTACGGCGGTTTCTATTTCGGCATCGAGACGGGCGACGACTTCCTGCTGAAGCGGATGCACAAAGGCTACACCTCGCAGGACATCGTTGCACAGATGTCGAAACTCGGAGAGGCGGGCATGGATTTCGTGGGCAACTTCCTTGGCGGACTGGGCGGCCACGGCTATGGCCTGAGCCACGCCCGCGAGACGGCCCGCGTGAGCAACCTCATACGTCCCGACATGATCTACGCCTCGGAACTGACCCTCTTCCCCGACACGCCGTTGATGCAGGACGTGAAGGACGGTAAATATGAAGAGGCCATCGAGGTGGAGCGCTTCGAGGAGATGCAGGAGTTTCTGCGCTGCCTGACCATTCCCACCGTGTTCAAGGCCGAGCACGTCACCATGCCCTCGCCCATCCGGGGCCGTCTACCCGAAGACCGCGACCGCATGATAGGAGAGCTGCAAAGTCTCATCGACCTGGGCGAAGACCGCCTCAGAGCCTACCGCGAGCAAGTGTATGGGCTGTAGACGAGCCGCTTGTCAGCACCGACGATTTAAGGAGATTGCTCCGCTGTTTGCTGATGCTCACGGTGTGGAGAATATCGTGCTGCCTCCAAATTGGTAGGAGGTCGTTGGAACGTCTCAGCAAGTAAATAAAAGTCAATCTTACAGGACATGAAAGTAATTGTTGCGTTAGACTCTTTCAAGGGTTGCCTTACCTCAGAAGAAGCCAACAGAGCTGCTGCCGAGGGGGTGCTGGACTTGTATCCGCATGCAGAGGTGGTTCAGATACCCGTCAGCGATGGCGGAGAGGGGTGGCTGGAGGCATTCTATGCAGCCATTGGCGGCGATTTTGTTCGCGTCAAAGTCAGCGATCCTCTCGGACGTCCTATCATGGCTGAGTATTTGATGAAGGGGAAGACGGCCATCATCGAAATGGCTCGTGCCAGTGGACTGCCTTTGCTGAAACCTGAAGAGCGTGACGTGGAACGGACGAATACTGCAGGAACCGGCCACCTGATTGTCGATGCCATCCGTCAGGGATGTTCGGAAATCATTGTGGGACTTGGCGGCAGTGCCACTTGTGACTATGGCTTTGGCATGACGATGGCGATGCAGCAGGCGCTGAGCAAAGAGCATGGATGGAAGGAGCATGTGCTGCCCCGATTACATGGTATCCGATTTGTGGCCGCTACTGATGTGAAGAACCCACTGTTCGGCTCCAATGGTGCTGCGTATGTGTTTGCACCACAAAAGGGTGCGACACCAGAGGTGGTGGCGCGACGCGAGGCATTCGGCAAGCATATTGCCAGTGTTGCAGCAGAGACAATGGGCTACGACTGTTCGATGCGCGAGGGAGCAGGAGCCGCAGGAGGTCTTGGCTGGGCGATGATGCAATACCTCGGAGCCGAAACCATCAGCGGTGCTGAGCTGTTGCTCGACCGTATCAAGTTCGACGAGACCATTCTTGGTGCCGACCTCGTCATTACGGGTGAGGGTTCTGCTGACCGCCAGACGCTGATGGGCAAACTGCCTTACGTCATCATGCTGCGAGCCAGACAACAGTGCATTCCCTGTGTGCTCGTCAGTGGACGCTTACGCAACCGAAAGGCTCTTGTAGAAGCAGGTTTTTCCGAAGCAATGAGCATCAATCCTCCTGGCACTCCGCTCGAAAAGGCGATTCGTAAAGATTGGGCCGTAAGCCACATCCGTAAGGCAGCGGGGAAACTGAGGTTTATTTCGTAATACCGCCTTCAAAATAGGAATCTATAATTGGTTTTGAGGTCAGCGGAGGACACTTATGGCGCTTCATCCTACTGACCCCAAAACTCATGCAATGTAGAATCGTACTCTGACAGAAATCACTTCATGCCTTTTTGGTAGGTTTGCCATGGCATCGACAACAGTTTCGTCAAGTAACTTAGCATAGACCTGTTCTGTTATTCTCGTAGAGGAATGACCACAGATTTTCGAAACAATTCTCATGTCGGTACCACCGTTCAAAAGTAATGTTGCGCCGGTATGCCTTGCCCAGTGGCTGCTCACAGGCTTGTCAATTCCGGCGTGCTGTGCTACGGATTTCAGATACTCGTTATACTTGACATTGCTGATGATAGGCAGCGCGTTCTTATATTTTTTCAAGATGGCGAGTGCCGGCAACAACAGAGGTATCGTAAAAGGCTGCTCAGTCTTGGCACGTTTGCCCGTATACACCTTCATATTCTTCACCTCCTGTATTTTGGTGGCATCGAAATCTTTGAGGTCAGTATATGACAGACAGGTGTACGTATGAATGTAGCCCTCAGAGATGGCATCAAGGATGAACGAATTGAGAAAACGATGATAGTTGTTCCACTTGGAATAAGGCTTCAGTTTCTTTTTGACCAGATAGTCATCAAGAGCCTTGATGTTGAAGTCGGTTATGTCCTCAAATGAAACAATCTTCACCCAAGACTCAAAGAACTTCAAAAAACGGTCATACCGCTCTTGGCTGTCATCGGCCTTGTTCATCTTGTGGATTTCTGCACGTTTAAAGCAGAACTCGATGAAGGTGATGTTGCCCTCCCTCATACGCTTCAGTTTGTCAGGAATGGCAAAGATATCGATGTGCCCGTCATCCAACATTTCGAGGATAATCTGGCGCACATCCTTCATTAACTTCTCCATTGTCTGGTTCAATTGGAGAGCATCAAGGCGTTTGACGATAGTCCCTTTGTGCCATTGCTTCGGCAGCACCCTGATTCCCGTTGTCATGTACTTCTGTTTGCGCTCAAAAGTAACTCTGAGTTCCACAGCTCCTTCCTTGTTCGCACCCGCTGTTTTCTTACGGTCGTAAACGAACTCTAATAATGGTGTCTTGTTCATTTTTAACTAAAAGTATTACTTTAAACTATTGACAGCGGGGGATGGTAATACATTTGGTAATACATTTTGTCCTCATGATGTCGGGTAACATCTGATGATTACTGATGCACTTTTCAGGAACCCCTTCCCTCTATAATGCTTATTTTCAGTAGGTTAAAAACGTAAGACATTGGAAATCAGGCACGAAAAAAGGGAATCCGTTAGGTTCCCTTTTCATTAAATTGCGGAGAGAGAGGAATCTATTTTCGTTATCTCCACGTTTTTTCTAACTTATTGAGAATCAACACTCTGTATTGCTTATTCTACGTCGTGTCAATCATCTACTCTAACAATTATATAGTTACTTTCAGTTGCAAAAGTAGACATTTTTTTCTGTTTTACCAAACAATTCTCAGTTTTTTTTCAATTATCCCATTATAATTTTGTATCTTTGCACCCGACGAATGTGTCTCACCCTCGTTAAAATCGCCAATTGAAACATGGGTCTATATGGAGGCACAGACGGCAGTTCATATATGTGGACTGCCCATCTGTGCATATAGACGAGTGTTTGGCGATACTCTACGAGGTGTGACGGATGGCGCAGTCCACTTTTATTGTAAGTATTAACTCGTAAAATATCGCCTTTATGAAAAAGTTATTTTCAACAATCGCATTAGTTGTGCTCACAGTAGCAGGCTATGCACAGTCAGAGAATTTAGAGCCTGAGTTTATCGGTCAGGTAGTAGTAGTAAACGCAGACAGCACAACAACGCTGCTCCAGAAGGAAGCAACGAAGATCAAGACAGGTTCAACGAAATTTGGGTACATTCCCCTTTCTGGTACCGGTCTGCTTGACAAGAGTAAGGTGAATATGACCGTGAAGGGTAAGGAATCCCAGACAAAGTTGAAGAGCGGTCGCCTGACATTCATCGTGAAGGCTGGCAAGAATGACATAGACCCGAAATCGGTGTTTGGCGTGTTCCAGTTCGAGGTAAAGAAAAAGACCCGTGAGTTCGTGCTGGCAGAGGGTAGTTTGCTTGGTGGAGTACAGTCCACGACTAACTTTAACACCATACCAACGCAAGTAAAGAAGTACGGAACTGAATCTTATCTGGTAGTCATTGAGAATGCAGAACCAGGACAGTATGCATTCACTACGACAGATGTCTCTTATGTTTCAACCTTTGGAGTGGAGTAAGACTATTCAAGCTTTTGCAATGAAAACAATTTCAATTATTCTGTTCTTGTGTCTTGTGTCATTGGACACAACAGCACAATATGTTGTGAAGAGGAACAGACCTGGTGTAAGCCAGAGTAAGGTACATCTAACTTTTGAAGGTGTACCTATAGATGGTGAGACAACTGTCTTTTGGGACAAAATGAAAAAAAAGGGATTCTCCGTTAGATGTGCAGATGATTACTGCTTTAACAAATACACAACTGCAACGATAGCTGGAATTTCAAACTGGAAGGTTGTTGACATAAGCGAGGGAATCGATGAAGAATATGTATATGGTGTCAGCATGTCCCGAGAATATTCAAGAGGAAGTTCCCTTCTTGAGTGTTATGAAAAGATGAAAGAATACATAAAAGAGAAATATCCCATCACGAACACTGTGCTATATATAGGAAATAACAGCATTGATGATAAGGATACAGAAGTACACTATATGATTGCTGGAGTGGGGAAAATCATCGTGGACTATAAATCTACAAATAAGGGACTTTTCATTAAAGTGACATTTATAGATAAAGAAAACGAACTTACAAAAGCGATACAACCTGTTCGCGATTATTATGAACTTAATCAAAGTTCTGGATTATACAATAAATGTACTATAGAAACCTCGAATGAAGAAATTAAGTACTACGTAAATAGTGGGGAACATGTATATCGTTTTTTATCGCGAAACAATGACAAAAGTCAGATAGACATGCTTCTAAGAGGAAACTATGATGAAAGAATGAAAATCTTGCTAATAAACAATTATATCCTTAATGGAATAGAGAAATGCAAAAACTGTAAAAACATGTCCATTCCTGTAATTGAAAATGACTTCATGGGAATCTGTAACAACTATCTTGTGAAAGCAAAAGAGTATAAGAAGATAAATTCATCAGCACCAACTAATTTGAAAGATGCCATATTGGAGGAATTTCGCAAGTGGATCTTCTCACCAAGCGAAAGAGATGTGTTAGATAAAGTCGTTCCGCCAGAAATGATGCGCCAAATGATGGGAGGCGTGTTAAACTTTATGGGGACATCTTCTGATAGTCACTATACAGATTACGAAAAATACATCAATCCGTATTTGCATGACTGAAAAGAAAAGGAATAATTGGTGATACTATCCTTATGAGAAAAATCCTATTCCTCGACTTCGACGGTGTGATGGTGACGGACAGATACCAGGCACAGCTGATGGCCACCAACAGTTCACTGCGGGATGAATACGGTGCAAAGTTCGATCCGGTATGTGTGGAGAATCTGCGTCAAATTATCGACAGTACCGATGCCGACATAGTGGTTACTTCGACATGGAAGATGGAGAGGGGACTGGAAGGCATACAAAAGATGTGGGAAGCCAGACACCTGCCAGGCAAGGTCATTGGTGTGACACCCGACATCGACCCTATCCATCGAGGAAACGAGATAGCAGCATGGCTGGCCGCTCAGACGGTTGCAGTCCGTTATGTCATCATCGATGACTGTCCAATTCAGGACTTCTTCAGGAAAGAACAGCTGCCGTTTCTATTCAAAGTGGATGAACAGACAGGACTCGATGAAGAGACGGCAAAGAGAATTATAGAATTGCTATAATTGCAATAGTTGCAATTAAGAGTTGCAAAAATTGCAATAACTCAGCTCGAAAATTGATAAAATATCAATTTCTGTTCGACAAAATATCAAGTCGCCACCTGTACCACGGATGGCGCAAAAATTAGGGAGTCATCACTTGGGTAACTACCTTGTTGTAAATCATCAATGTTATTAGAGTATAAGAGTCCCGATAGCAAACATAGTCCCCAATAGCCCCCATACAACACTAATAATAACAGCCCATTTGAAAAAACGAATATCATCAGCAGCCTCGCTAAGAGATGCAGTAGATGTTTGTGTCTTTGTGGCTATATCATTAACAAGATTGGTGAATTTGTCTGACAAGTATTCATCCAGTTTCTTTGTTACGCTTTCGCTTAGACCGTCGAGAGACGCAGCCGACTCAGGAGAAAGCTCAATACCATCTTTTGTGAGTACTTCAATTTTTTCCACCATGCCTGTTAACTTGTCTATAGCATCAAGCAAGAAATCCCTGTTCATCACAAGGGCTTCTGTCATTTCAGACAGCGTTCTGACATACTTGGAATACAAGTCATCACAAGCTTGCTTTCGCTCTTCCTGAGATTCCACAAATGCTTGCAGACGTTCCATTCTATCGAGTAAGGCCGTCTGCTTATCCAGATAGCTGTTAAGCTGCTGTAGATAGTCACTGTCAGTCATCACCGTTGCCGGTATCGGTAACGAATCTAACGAAGGCTGTGACTGGGGATCTGATGTCTGCTGCAGCAATGAACTAAGGTCGGTTTTTGGACCGTATTTGTCATTCTTACCCATATTTTTATCTCTTTAGACTTGACCTACGTAAATACATACCAAAGGCGTTTTTGAAACGATTCCAATTATCATCTTTCTGCTTGGGGAGATTGTTGTTACTACCCGGACCACCAAGAGATACGTTTTCGGGCAAAGCAACTGTCATCAGGATCTCACCAGCCAATTGTGTCATACGCAGGACGCTCAGGCTTGTATTCTCTGCCACCTCGTTACCGAGTTCTCTTGCAGCCCCCTGCATGTTCACATCAACCCATGGGGACTGCCCATTCTCTATACATTTGGCACCGATGCCAAGACCGAGAATATTCTCATCACTTTCGCTAAACATCATTTTATGGCTAACAGACCATTTAGATAGAGTCTCACGCGCTTTTTCGATGGCTGATTGCCGTTCTGTTTCAGCTTGAGAAGGTGATGACACTTTGGTAACCTTAGTGCTAATATCTTCATGTTTTATTTGATGTGCACCGCTGGAAGAAGATTTCTTTTCAGGAGTAGAAGAAGGCTGTTCCCGTAGTTCAGAACGGCTTTTGGCTTGTACGTTGTTAGCTGCTGCCTGTCGCGCTTTCTGGAGTGCTTTCTGACGTTCTTTCTCATATTCCCGAACTATCTTTTTAGCTGTCAGTTTAGTGCCGATTTGAGATGCATTATACTTCTTGCCATCTCGAATGACAGAATAGTTATAATACCCCCCATCTGGGTTTGCACGGCCATCAAATTGGTAGTGCTGCTCATTGCCTTCAGCATCGGTATATGTCTTCGATTCCAGCATTTTTATGAAAGAATCCCAATCAAATTTCGGAGTGTTCATCGTGCGCAGGACATCATAGATATTATCTTTGATTTCCGTTTCGACATCGACGGGAATCGCTTTGATTTTCTGTCCGAGTTGCTGGGCTGTAAACGTGCTTTTGCCACGCCCAATAGCATAGCCGTCAACGATTCCGTGACTGTTGTGATGTAGTTCAACAGTGTAGTTCTGATGTCTGTTTTTGTAGTCCAAGTAAGTGGTGCTTTCAATGCTTTTCTTGAAGTATTCTGCATCGAATTTCTCACCAGGCATTTCATCCATAACGGTATTGATTACTTTGTTGATTTCATCGATGTGCTGCTGTCTGATATCCATTGCCTGCGTCCATCCGTTACGTTTGTTTATGCTTTCTGCAGCTATTGCAGAACGCTTCGCAATATCTGTCACACAGTTCAACTTATTATCTTCAGTAAAGCGTGAAACGGCTATATGAAGGTGATAAATACCACTGTCGGAATCACGGTGTAACATTGCCATCCACTTACTTTTGTTCAATTGGGTGTGAGGTACAGGGAAGAGTATCTTCTTTCCGTTCTCATCACGAATCCAGTCGCCCGTTTTTGGGTTTCTTTTAGCCTTGGAATGGTCTGTGCTATCAATCTCTTTCAGCAACTCTTCAGCCCTATTGAACCAATCCTGTTTCGTCCAGTTTGCTGATTCATTCATGGTGGGAGAATACTCTATTGCAATGATGGTATTCGTTACGTCTTTACTACGTTTTACATAGTCGCGTCCGGCATCCTCAAACTCATCCCAAAGGTCATCAAGCTGGTCGTTGCTGACAATCAAATCCGTATTCGCAATAACGTTTTTTGCGCCCACGAAAACAGCCAGGTTCTTACGTGTTGTATACTTATTGTAGGCTGCGCCATGCGATATGTTTCTTGCTACTGCTATCATAATATTTTCATACTCGTTTAATCCACTTATCCAGGAAGTCCAACTCTTTTTTCACACCATTAATCCACCTTTGTAGGAACCCGAAAGAAGTAATCATCTCCAGTCGTTTTTGCTCCGTTAGATGGAGTGCATCCAGCATCTTGAAAAGATTCTTGATGTCATATCTTACAGCCATCATTTCCCGACGAAATTCTGGGTCTGGAACAATAGGTTTATATTTCAGTGAAACATCACGAATATATGCACCGTTTTCCATGTCGAGATTACTTGCTTTGTACGTAATCGACCTCCATTCTTCATCGGTGTAATATACCGCATGACTTTTCCGTTTCTTGTCAAACAACGCGGTTCTACCACGTTTTTTCTTCACTCTTTCTGTGTCTTTTTTGTAGCCCATAACAATGAAATTTATATCTTTGTTCAACTATAGAGAGGTACGAGCCTGCGAGTACTCTTTCCCTAACGGATGCATGCCATTTGCAGGCCGTTAGCAAGACATTTTAGCGTGAGCTTAAAATAAGTCTTGCTCCACGCGGCAAGGTCAGAGACTTTGAGCGCGTTTTAATTTACCGTCACAAAGTTAGGAATCTTCGATGACATATCACCCTTGAAAAAATAAAAAATCTGTTTAGTGAAAATAACAAAAAAACAGATAAATACACATATCCAAAAGAAAATCAATTAAATAAACAACAAAAAAAAGTAAGCTATTCTGATGTTCAATCAGGATACATGTTAATAGGTTTTAGAGGGACACCGATAATCGACAAGGATTCATATGCCTTAGATGTTTTAGCAACTATTTTAGGAGAAGGTCGCTCTTCTGTTTTAAATCAAGTTCTAAAAGAAAAAAAACGAATCGCATTTTCTGTAAATGCAGGAAACGCCACATATAAAGATGACGGAACATTTTTGATAAATGTAAATTTTGAACCGTCAAAATGCGAAATGGTTCAAAAAGCAATTTTTGATGAAATTGAAAAAATACAAAAAAACGGTATTACAGAAGAACAATTACAACTGGCAAAAAATATTATTGAAAGAAATACCTATTATTCAAGAGAATCCGTATCGAATATATCAAACGAAATTGGCTACACAATGGCTTTAACCGGAGATATCAAATTTTACGAAAACTATTTAAACAACATAAAAAATGTAAATAAAGAAGATGTAAAAAAAGCAGCTCAAAAATATTTGGGAATAGATAAAAGCGCTATTTCCATAGTTATGCCAAAAGGAGACGAAGAAATCCCTATTGCACATAATAAAAAACAAAATAAATCAAGTGCAGAACTTTTAAGCCAATTAGCTCAAACATCAAAATATAAATTATCTAACGGATCAACTCTTTTATTTACACCAAATGACTCTAACGACATTATAGCCATAAATATATATGCAAAAGGAGGGCAATTAATAGATAATAAATCCGGAGTCGCAAATATGACAGCCTCTGCGATAATGAGGGGCACAAAAAATTATTCATACCTCGAACTATCACAAATTTTAGAAGATAACGGTATAAAAATTGTTCCGTCTGTTGATGCCGACACCTTTTCAATTTCAGTATTAACAACTAAAGATGAATATGATAAAACTCTTGAATTATTAGACGAAAAAGTAAATAACGCATCTTTTGATGAAATAGAAATCGGAAAATTAAAATCCGACAAACTAAATCAAATAAAAGCAAGCAAAGATATACCTATACAAAGAGCATTAGATGAATACAGATACTTAATTTTCAAAGATAGCCCGTATACTATTTCAACAAAAATTTTAGAACAAAACATTCCAAATATATCACGTCAGGACATGATTGATTATTATAACAAAATCTTTTCACCTGAAAATCTTATAATATCAATAAATGGCGACATTGACAAAGAAAAAACAATTAAAGCTTTAAATAATATATTTAATGCTGATAAAAAAGGGGAAATAATATATTCAAAATATAATTCCCAAATCCCTTATCCAAATTGCCCAAGAATATCTATTCAACAAATGCCTTCCACTCAAACAGCATGGATTATGCTCGGCTGGCAAACTCAAGGAATTATAAATAAAAAAGATTACGCAACACTGCAGGTAATTGATTCCTTGCTTGGTACAGGCATGAGCTCAAGATTATTTATTGATTTAAGGGAGCAAGAAGGACTTGCATATCAACTAGGTTCAGGATATTCAGCACATGTACTAAGAGGCAGCTTTATTCTATATATCGGAACCAATCCCGCAACTGTCGACAAAGCAAAAGAAGGTCTATTTAACGAAATAAAAAGACTTAAAACAGAATATGTAGGCGACAAAGAATTAAAGGACGCAAAAGATAAATTAATAGGGAATTACATAATAGGCCAAGAAACTAATCTCGAAAAAGCCTCCACTATCGGCCAATATGAAGCTCTCGGACTTGGCTATGAGTTTCACAATCAATATGAACAACTCATAAACAGTGTAACTGATACCGATATTATTGAAGTTGCAAATAAATATTTTAATGATAATTATATTTTATCAATAGTTAATAAATAAAGTAATTAAAATTGATACTCGTCCTTAATCATTCCCTAATAAGAGAAGATAAAAGTGCAGGTTATATATTTTCCAATGCTGCAATTTTCATATCTTTAAAATCGGGAATTCTGCCGGTCCAAATTCTTTGAGCCTCAACAGCTTGGTATACAAGCATATCCATTCCTGTTATTGTTCTATAATTATGCTTTTGCGCAAGTTTAATAAGCATAGTTTTTTTAGGATTATAAATTACATCATATACAATAGCACCTGACTTTAAAGTCTGTAATTCATTTTCTTCAACCGGACTATATCCTGATGATATTCCGCTCATTCCAATCGGTGTCGCATTTACCAAAATATCTATATCTGATAAATCTTTTATTCTATCAATTTGGAAAGAATTAAATTCTATATCAGGATATGTTTGCCTTAGATAACTTAAAAGTTCAATAGTATTAGCAACATTTCTTGTGTATAGCTTTATTGTTTTTACTCTGCATTGTGCAAGCGCTGTAATAGCAGCACGTGCTGCACCCCCCGTTCCCAAAATTCCTGCCGTTTTTCCTATAAGTTCTACATCTTGAGGAATTGCTCTGCGAAAACCAATTGCATCTGTATTATAACCCTTTAAAAATTTCGTTTGTGAATCTATTATAACTGTATTTATTGCATTAACAGTATTGGCAGAAACATCTACTTCATCTAAAAACATAGTCACAGGCAATTTAAGAGGAATTGTTACATTAAAACCGCTATAACCTGAATTTTTTAAATGTTTTATTGTATCAACTAAATTTTCCGGTTTTGTTTCAATAAGCTCATATGTAGCATTTATACCAAGACTTTTAAAACCTGCCATATGAATATACTCAGATAACGAATGTCCTAAAGGAAATCCTATTAATGCAAATTTCTTTGGCAAATTAGGATTTTCTATTGCATTTTGTCCCACTGTTGAAGGAACATTTCCAGTATATTTTTCAGACTCTTGATTAACCGAATAAGAATTCTCAGTTGAAGCATGATAATCAAAACCTGAAGGAGAAAATTGCGAATTATAATTTAAACG
>ERZ842401.6605-NODE-6605-length-12326-cov-4.557086_pt1 | contig 12326 bp, 8 predicted proteins | sample MGYA00521270_ERZ842401 | MGnify/ENA primary metagenome ERZ842401 (study PRJEB31892, sample SAMEA3878208) | bioreactor metagenome | biome: Moose rumen | place: Sweden | collected 2011-10 | study: EMG produced TPA metagenomics assembly of the PRJEB12797 data set... | reverse complement strand
ATATACCGCCGGAGGTTTATGAAGGCCTCCTGTCGGTTTTCTGCTTAGGTGTAGTCTTGTTTATGGTATTCAAGGGAGTAAGAACAGGCTTCAAGTGGTCATCAGTCCTTCTGCTGATAGAATACATCTTCCTGCTATTCTGCTCAACAGTCATCTTCAGACCTACAGGCGAGACGAGACAATACGATTTCCATCCCTTCTGGAGCTATAAGGCAATACAAGATGGTAGAGAAGACTTGTTGGCTGAGAATATCATGAATGTAGTGGTGTTTATTCCTGTTGGCTTGCTCATAGGCATCGCCTTCAAACAAATGACATGGTGGAAAGCCCTCTTGATAGGCTGTAGTATCTCTATCACGATAGAGGCACTACAGTTCTGCTGTATGAAAGGCTTCTCGGAGGTGGATGATGTGATGCATAATACCACTGGTTGTATCTTGGGATACATCCTGATTCAGGGTTCAAGGTTCATGGTGAAGGGTTTAAATGACCTTAACGATAACACTAACAATGACTATAAATTGGAGGATATAGAAAAGCAATAATAATTGTATGGCAGATTTTTTACAACAGTTGGCAGAACAGAAACGTAAGGTTGATTTCAATACTTATGATATGACGACTAAAGAATTGGTTTCTTTAGTGGCAGATGGTACAATAAACATATCACCTGAATATCAACGTCAATTCAGATGGGAAGAAGAGAGACAATCGTCATTGATAGAATCCATATTCTTGGGAATTCCTGTTCCTTCCCTGTTTATGGCAACGAATAGTGACAATACATGGGAGGTTATTGATGGTGTTCAGCGTTTGAGCACGATAATAAATTTTGTCGCAGATTGTGATTCAGTTATTCGTAAAAAAATAAAGAAATCTGAGCCGCTGAAGTTGAAAGGTCTAAATAAACTGTCTCTTTTCAATGACCATACTTTTAGCGAATTGCCATCTACTGTCAGACTTGAGTTTAATCTCAAACCTATAAAGGTAATAACACTAAGCGATAAAAGTGACAAGCTGGTTAGATTTGACCTCTTTGAACGATTGAATACAGGGGGTGTTAAGTTATCTGACCAAGAAATACGTAGTTGTGTTTATACCGGTGATTTTGTGAGGTTTATTAAGAGACTTTCTCGTGAGGAAAACTTCAGGGCTGTTACCAAGAAACCTACAAGAAGGGAAACTGATGGAACTATAGAGGAACTTGTTCTAAGGTTCTTTGCGTATCTATACGACAGAGATTCATTTGAGCATAATGTGAAAGATTTTCTGAATGAGTTTATGGCCAAGGGGCAAGAAATGGACCAGGAAGATTTGGAGGATATCTTTAAAAAAGTGTTTACTCAGTTGCGCAGACTTGACCATGGTATTGTGAAAACAGTAAACGGGAATAACACTTCTACTATTTTGTGGGAAGCCGTTTCTGTCGGAGCTGCAGAAGCCATTAAGAGTGGAAAAGAGCAGTTATATTTGGATGATTTCTATGAATGGGTAAAAAATCCTGAGTTTAATAAGCTCGTCACAGGTGCAACGAATTCTAAGGCCAAGGTAATGCAGAGGATAGAATATGCCAAACAGAAATTCATGAGGAATGAGTAATTTTGATGCGGTTGGAATAGAGTCGGGAAAAAGGCTGCAGGATGCGAAGCGATTGTTGGACCATATAACTCAAATAGAGCGAGATGTTGCATCTCAGGAACTGGTTAAAGTCCTTAAAGGCAGTTTCTTTGTCCTTCTTTATGGCGCTCTTGAGAAGACTGTGTTCTATCTTGTGAATCAGTGTATCCAGATACTGAACACCAAACATGAGAAATTGTTGAGCTTGAAACCCGTTTTGTGGGCTATTGTATTTAATGACGAATGTAATGCGATACATGATGCTAGCGATAAGAAATGGACAAAGCGTTGGGAACTGTTCTCGCAGGTTCAAGATGTGGATGCAAAACAAATGAATGATGCCCTATATCCAACCACAACAGGTAATATTAAACTTCCCCAAATTGAAGGGATATGGAGAACATTCGGTATAGCCACACCAGCACGAATGAATGAGAGAATTGCTACCAGACTGTCAAATTTGGCTGATAACAGAATGAAAGTGGCTCATGGAAGGGAAAGTGCTTCTACGGTAGGTGCCGGATATACTGCAGCTGATTTAAATACCATTTATACTGAGGTGAGGGACTATATTGCGTATCTTATCAGCTGTTTTGAATCCTATATCGATAATCAGGAGTATAAGAAATAGTGTTTGCTATGGATGAGATTGATAAAACAAAGGAAATAAAGGCCGCAATAGAGGAATTGTTGAAATCGGAAGAGATAGATTACTCCCGATTTACAACACTTTCAAACGAGTTGTTGAAACAAGACCGGGAGCACGTGAGGTTTTCGGTGGATGCTGGTATCATCAACCGACTTGGGAAAGAGTTGGTGGGTCGCGCAGAAACAGCTATATCGGAACTTATTAAGAATGCCTACGATGCAGAAGCATCATACGCTCACTTGATATTTAAAGATGCAGTCAGAGCAGGAGGTTCGTTTGAGATAGAGGATGACGGAAACGGTATGACGTACGATGAACTGATTAACGGATTTATGCGTATATCTTCATCAGACAAGATACACCGCCCTGTCAGCCCTCGGTACAAAAGAAAGAAGGCTGGGAAAAAGGGGATTGGTCGTTTTGCTGCGCAGCGATTAGGGAAACAACTGATAATAATTACACAGACAGAAACCAGTAATCAGGCAATCAAGGCAACCATCAACTGGGACGACTATGTGATTGATTCAGACATTAACGAAGTGACGGTTCAAATAGAGTATGTTGAAAAAGAAAGAGCTTGCGGAACTACCCTCATTATCAATCAACTATATGAAGGATGGAGTGATAGTGCAATCCTAAGAGCCTATCGCTATACAGAAGATTTACTGATACCTGAGCCGTTGTCACGAGAACGAGTAGAATGGGACAAAAGAAGACAAGATCCAGGGTTTAGGGCATCGTTTTATCGGGACAAAGTCTCAGAAAACACAATAATAGTGGATGAGGATACTGCTTTTTATGATCATGCCTTGGCTGTGATAGAGGGACATATTGATGCTGAAGGTCAAGGATATTGGCGTTTCTCAAGTAATAAACTTGGAGTAGATACTACTGAGTATAAGAAGATAGGCAAAGATAGAGAGAATGATTCAATGCCTTACATTTCAGCTCGTTCGATACATTTCAAAACCTATTATTTTATCTATGATAGGAGTCTGATACCTGGACCATTGTTTACCTACGTAAAAAACTTAGGCACAGAGATGGGCGGCTTGAAACTGTATAGAAATGGTTTCAGAGTGCCACCATACGGCGAGAAGAACAACGACTGGCTGGGCTTAGATGAGTCAGTGAGGAGAAAGACATATTTGTTCCCTCACCAAAACCAAAGTTTCTTTGGTTTCGTGGAGATAGATGATGCCTCGTCTGACTTGTTTGAAGAAACATCAAGCCGTGAAGGCTTGATAGAAAATGAAGCCCTTGTAGAGATTGAAAACTTTGTCTATAGATCTATCACAACAGCCTGTCAAGAAGTTGCTGCACTGAGAAATAGAAAGCAGACCGCCAATCAAAAGGATTGGGAAAAGAAGAGCCCCAACCAGAAGATGCAGGAAGCTCTGACCGAGTTTTCGGATTTGATAAATAAAGACAAAGAAGAGCAGGATGATTCTTCTGGCAGTAATGGGCAAAGGGAAGAGCAGCGACGGAAGTATGAGCAGGTGTATGAGAAAATGCGTGAAGGACAAGAGGAGCAGGAAGAGCATACAGAGAAACTTCAAGACAAGATTAACATGCTTCGAGTGCTGGCAGGGCTTGGACTTGCCATAGGAGAGTTTATTCACGAAATTAAATATTACTTCCCAGGATTTACAGCTGAAATAGATGAGTTGAAACGCCTGTTGGAATTTAACTCAGGGGCACTGGAAAGAATAGATACATTAGAAAGTAACTTGATGGCGATGAAAAGCTATACCACATTCTTTGGCAGTACCATCTCGAACAACGCACAGCGTGTTTTAGAGCCGGTAAGTCTGAAAGAAGAGATTGGCAGTTTTGAGAAGGTTATTGCAAGAGATTGCAAAAAAGCAGACATTGAAATCACTGACAATAGAAGTGAAAGAAATGTGCTGATGTCAGAAATGAAGACAATTCCGATGCACAAGTCGGAATGGGCATCAATCTTCTTCAATCTCTACACCAATGCGAAGAAGGCTATCAAGAAATCGACCAACTCGGACAATGGAAGAATCAGGATAGAATGCTATGAAAATGCTAACAATTTGACACTGGACTTCTCGGATAATGGTTGTGGCGTAGATCCTACTATTCGCGAGCATATCTTTGAGGCATTCGTCACAACTACATCAGCTGCAGGACAAGGAAGCCCTGACGAGGAAGCCTATACGGGAACGGGGCTTGGCTTGAGCATTCTGCACGATATGATAAATAGTTATGGCGGCCAAATCTTTCTGATTGAAACACCAAAGGATGGATTCGTGACAACTTTCCGTATAGAAATACCCAAAAAGAAACAATAGAGTTATATGATACCCAATTATTTGTTTATAGATGATGAGACAGGTTCGGTGACCAAGGCGTTGCTGGATGGCTTGAATGACCAAAAACTGATTCGTATCAGCCCACTGACGCTAAGAAAGGACGAGCCCTTTGAAGCGGTATGCAATAAGATAAAAGATGAGTTTGCTGCGCATCATTATGACGGTGTGCTGATAGATTTGTGTCTTGATGGAACGGGAGCAAACAGCCTGGCGTTCAAGGCCCAGCCGTTTGCCCAACAAATAAGGACATGGGCATCAGAAGGAAAGATGCCTCAGATTCCTGTGGTGCTTTGCTCAACATTAGGAAACTATGATGTATATAGGAAAGACAGCGCAAGCCATGACTTGTTTGACTATTATTTTGACAAGACGGAAGTAAACTATAAATGTGAGACTGCCCGTATGAAGTCGCTTGCAGAGGGCTATCAGTTGTTGAACAAGAAAGATGTTAAAGTAGAAGAATATCTTGGCAGAAAAGATATAGATGAGATTGACGATAAAGTCATTGATTACCTGAGAGGCCCGTCTACGTTTGATATAGCCCGACGTATTGTGAAGGATGTCATGCCTTATCCTGGATTACTCATTGACAAACATACTGTAGCTGCGAGAATGGGGATTAATATGGATGAGAGTAAGGGTTGGCCCAAGTTGAAAGATGCTATCTATTCACAAGCCGAGTATCAAGGAGTTTTTTCTGCCGGTTGGAAACGTTGTTGGACGGATAAGGTCAATGCATTCTTTATGAGTCTTTCAGAAGGGAAACCTTATCAAATTTTGAGTGCGGAAGAACGAGTTTCCATACTGGAAAGAACTGGGTTCGAGGGACTTGTGCCAGCGAAACCCATTGAACTTAATAACAGCAGTTACTTTAATACCGTATGCTATTATAGCGGACTCCCGCTTGACTCGATGGAAGGTATTCCAGTGGAAGACCGAATGTCATTGATGCCCTGGCAGGAGAATCACTATGTCTCTTTCTTATTTGTTGCAAGAGGAGACTTCAAGGAAGAAAGACTCTGTCAGGAGGGTTTGAAGAAAAAGCAGGAAATCTTACATCGACTTCAGGATGAGCAAGCAAAAGGTGAATAAAAACAAGACATTCTTTGAAAATAGAGCAAACGAGTTGAATCAACTCTATCAATGTCTGTCAAGCCTGTTTTCGAAGGACTATTGTGAGCTTTCCTCATTGAAAAACGCAGCCAAGACCTTGGAAGCACAAGCCAATGGTAACGTGACACTGGATGAGTGGGGCTATAAGATTGAGAATCTAATATTGCCTGTGGGAGATATTCGAAATACAGAACCGGGAAGAATTATTGTAAGATTAAACATGGGATGTGAGTGCAAGGCAAAAGTGGCAGACTACAATAAGACTTGCGACCCTTTTACAGCCTATTCATTCCATCTGCAAGTTTATGGCGACTATCAAGGGAAGAACTACAGCTGGGGAATGCATTTGGAGAAAGATACATCAAACCAATCAATGGAATGGCATCCGCTTTACCATTTGCACTGCTTTGATGGACATAAACAAATGAAACATGCGCTATTTGACACTCAGCAAAAAAGAGGAATGCTATATCTTAATGTGCCTAGACTAGCTCACTACCCTTTGGACATAGTCTTAGGGGTAGGTTTTTGTCTGATGAATTTCCATACAAAAGAAGTGTTTACTAAATTAATAAAGCAAGACCGCGTGTTTCCCCGACTGTATCAGTCGTCGCAGCAACGGATTTTGGAACCCTACTATAATGCAATCACAAGCACCAATGGTGCAGGTACTGGATGGGTGGGAAAGAAAGAACTATGCCCTCAAATCGTTTAATACCAAGCTTCGTTTTACGGAAGTTCGCTTCGCTGTGTGACTGTAAGAACAGCCATTACACCGACTGTTTTATCGTTTCTGCCTATCTAAGACAGAACAAAATATGTGCGTCGAATAACCGACTGATACTAGAGCATACCATTGACAATGAAAATGTAGCCAAGTTTGTAGAATATTTGAATCGAAAGGGTATTCGACTTGGGTTAGAAGATTTGATTGCTTTCTTTGAGTTTGTGGTATCACCGCAGGAAAAGGAGGTAAATGGAGCCGTTTATACGCCGGAGTATATAAGAGAACATATTGTTGGTCGCGTTTTAAGACTTCTGGCAGGGCCGCTTGGTGAGAAGAAGTTTGCTGACATAGCCTGTGGCTGCGGTGGTTTTCTGATTACGCTGGCGAGACATCTGCACGAGGCAGGCATCCCGTATCGGAAGATATTCGCAAACAGTCTGTATGGCGTAGATATAGCAAAATATAGCATTGATAGAACTCGCTTAATGCTAACTCTACTCGCATTAGAAGAAGAGGATGAGGAGGAATATAAGTTTAACCTTATACATGCTAATTCTCTTAAGTTCAAATGGGAGAATGTAGATGAAGTGAGACAACATGGAGGATTTGATGCAATAGTTGGTAATCCACCATACGTCGGCGCGTCTAAGATTGACGAAGAGAGTAAAACCCTGATTAAGCTATGGGAAGTTTCGAAGACGGGCAAGGCAGATATGTATATCCCTTTCTTCCAAATAGGCATTGAGAACCTTATTCCAAACGGAATACTGGGCTATATTACTGTTAATAATTTCTATCGGAGCGTGAATGGTAGGGCTTTACGGCATTATTTTTTACGTCGTAGGCTTGAGGTAAGCATCATTGATTTCGGAGCTGAGCAAGTGTTCCAAGGTCGTTCGACTTATACCTGCCTCTGCTTTGTAAGGAACGTGGATGACGGATATGTCTATTATACCAAGTGCGAGAGTAACCGACTGAAGGGACTGCAGGAAGAGGATTTTGAACGTTTTGATTATCATAATATTGAAGGACAAGATGCCTGGTCCCTGCTACCAATCCGAGAGCAGGAATTTATCAGCAGAGTAAGAGAGACGGGCATCCCGTTGGAAAAGTATGCATCTATCAGAAATGGATTTGCAACTTTAAGGAATGATATTTACCTGTTTGTACCGACGCGCGAAGATGAACGGTATTATTACTTTGAGTCGGAAGATGGCGAGGTACAGGTAGAAAGAGAAATCTGCCGTAATGCAGTGAAAGGTAATATATTAAGGTGTGAAGAGGACATTAAGGAAAATCAAGAGAAGCTGATATTCCCATACAGGATAGGAAACGAAGGCGAAGTGTCACCGATTGACGAAAATGAAATGCGTCAGCGTTATCCGTGTGTGTACAGATACTTAGAAAACAAAAGAGAAGTGTTGAATGAAAGGAGTAAGTCGGACAAGATAAAGCCTTGGTATATTTATGGTAGGTCGCAGGCATTGAATGTGTCGGGCTATAAACTCCTGTTCCCATATATTGCTGATAACCCTTATTTTATTTTGAGTGAGGACAGAAACTTGATGTTTTATAATGGGTATTGCATTTTAGATGAATCGATAGAGAAGCTGCGTTTTTTGCAGAAGTTACTTAGTACGAGACTATTCTGGCGTTATATAGAAGTGACAAGTAAACCATACGGTGGCAATTTCTATGCGCTTGCTAAGAATTATGTCAAGACCTTTGGCGTAGTGGATATGACGGAGGAGCAGAAACAGGATTTTATTGCGATGACAGAGGATGAGGCAGAAAGGTTTGTAGAAGAGTTGTATGGAGTTGAATAGTTTTAGAATAATAGCGGTAAGAGTGTTCTCGTATTGTGATCCAGCAATCATGCGGGCACTATACCCGGAAACCACCTATTTCTTAAATAACGACTATGAGGACGTATATGAGTGGAATGGAAAATGGGTTGGTATTCGCAAAGCTAGAGAAGCTGATCCAACACCCATAGATTTCTTTGCAATACCTTCACAGAAAGACGGAAATAGAAGAAGATTGAAAATGCCAACGGTAAGTGTATCTGCTATTGTTGGTAAAAATGGTGATGGTAAGAGTTCGTTGGTAGAGATAATATTGAGGATTATCAACAACTTCGGATATGCCTGTGGTTTCACAGAAGACCAAGAGTCACTGGCTTATGTCAACGGAGTGGAGGCGAGACTTTTTTATGAGGTAGATGAGCAAATATACTTCATCAGTTGTTCCAATAATGAAGTGAAGGCATCATTTCTGGATGTGAGCAGGAATAAGCGGGAGTTGAAGCGCCATCAAGAACAATTATTCTATACAGTGGTGGCCAATTACTCTATCTATGCCTACAACGCGCGACATTTACAAAGAGAAGTGGAGGAAGGTGAGGAATGCTGGATAAATGGTGTGTTCCATAAGAATGACAGCTATCAGACCCCTTTGGTGCTGAACCCCATGCGTACTGATGGTAATTTTGACATCAATAAGGAAGAGAATCTTTGCCGTCAACGTTTGATGTCCATCTATGCAGAATTGGGTGACGATGAAGATGCGCGTGTTATTAACGAGAATAAGATCGCATCGGGTTTCGCCTTCAATCTGGAAGAGAAATCAAAATTGGAGACGGTGACGCTGAAACGTTATTTCCAAAAGACATGGAAGGCAACAGAACTGAGGCACGCTGCCATTAACTTTGAGGAATTCATTAAAGTAATGGAGACCAGCGAGAATCCGCCAGCGAGGGAATCCTCAAGAAGGGATTTTGACTGGCAAGAGAGATTCTGGGCTGGATATGCAAACTTGTGGGACAAGTATAAGGAGTTATTTAAACTGGCTGAACAAGTAGCCAAGAAGGTCTATGAAGAGAATAATGCCGTTTATGAAGAGGCAGAAGAGACAGACTTGCTACGGTATTTGAAGGCCGCTAAAGAGGCATTCCCCAGATTTATGCAGGGAAGAGAACTAAAAACGGTAATGACCTCTTTGGATAAAGTTGAAAGTCTTTGCGGAAATCTGACGGCTATGCAGTTCCAACGTGTGGTGTTGATAATCGATGTCTGCGAGTTATGGGCAAAACACCAGTGGTTCAGTAAGAATGCCTTTGCGAGTGCCATCAAACAATATACCGATGATAAGAACGCTCGCGCTAAGGTGCGGAGGCATGCATTACTATATGTGGTGTATAAGACCATCAACATTTTTTCTCAATACAAACGGTTTGTTAATCTGCTGGATGTAAACATCCGGTATTTCTATTTGTTTGACTATCGTTTTGAAGATGGCTCAGAGTATTATACCAGGCTGCCGATGGTTTTTGCCTTACTATTTGCGGATGAGACGAAGGAACACGTTGTAAAGAAGTATGACACATTAAAACTGAGGCAAACAATCAACTATCTGGTGAATCACAGTTTTGACCTGAGTAGGACGGATGACTGGAAGACGAGCAACGACTTTGGATACTCACACTATGTGACGTTCAATCGGCTGAGCGGATTTATAAAGGCTGCTAAAGAACAATGTGACGAGGAGACAATAGCCTTGCTGCCGCCACCTATTTTTGAGGGAGATATTCTTATTAGAGAAGGAGCAGACAGAACTGGTTTTCCACGATTCAGAATGAGCCATTTGAGCAGCGGAGAGTTGCAGATGCTGAATTCCATCAGCACGTATATTTATCACTTAAGAAATCTGAATTATCATACAGGTGCCAATAATACGATAGAGTATTCGAATGTGAATCTAATACTAGAGGAGGTTGAACTATATTTCCATCCAGAGTATCAAAGGCAGTATATCTATCGTATGTTAAAGCAGATAGAGCAGGCACGGCTTGAAAATATCAAAGCAATCAATATTATTTTGGTGACGCATTCTCCATTTGTGTTGAGTGACATACCGAAGAATAACGTACTGTTTTTAAAAGAAGGACGGCCTATAAGGATTATGCAAGAGAATACGTTTGGAGCAAATATACACGCACTGTTGCAGAATGGGTTCTTTCTGGAAGGTGCCCCAATGGGTGAGTTTGCCAAGGTCAAAATCAACCATATGTTTGAGCGGCTGCATAAAGGAGAGTATGGAGATGAACTTTTTGAGGAGATAAATAAGGTTAGCGAGCCGTTGCTTAAGACACAGCTGTATCAGTTGTACAGTTTGAATAAACTGCCTTATCAAAGTCCAAAGTACAAAGAACTGGAAGAACGGATTAAAGCGTTGGAGGCTAAGTATAATGGTTGACATTAGAATACCTGAAGCGGAGCAGATAATAATCCGAAACGAGTACTACAAGCGGCTTGTGAGGTGGATTGATACGGAAAAGCTTTGGACAAAGCTGGGGAACGCCAAGGCAAATGCTATGATGCGTTATGTGAGAATAAACTCAGCCTTCTTTTTCCTTTCACCTGTAGAAGAGTTGTTGAATCGTAGTGCGGTTTTTGATACCATCTTTGCAAAAGAGAAATATGCGTATGAAAAGGCGAAGGGAAAAAAGAAGAATCATACCGCTTATGGTCTGTTTATTAGTCGTATGAAAACCATTTATAGCGCTTTTATGCAGGCGAAAGATGATAAAAGCAAGAAAAATGGCTACTGGCTGATGGAGAAACTAAATGTTAGGGTCTGCCCTTATTGTAATAGGAATTATACAATAACGGTAGATGAGGATGACATTCATGTAAGACCGGAATACGATCATTTCTATCCCGAAGTATTGTTTCCTGCACTAGTATTGTCATTCTACAATTTGGTACCTTCTTGTTTACAATGCAATCACTTGAAGAGAGTAGAAACGCTGGATGTGAATCCTTGGGTTGGGTATGAGATAGGTAAAAGGCCTACTTTCAAAGTTGATACTTCAACAGGAGATTTTCCGGCAGATCCATGCATCTTGGTAGAGAATATAAATGCCAATATCGAAAAACTTGGTATCGAGGAATTGTATAATGAGCATAGGGACTACGTCAAAGAGATTCTCGACAAGATACAGGCGTATAATCCCGTGACATACTGCGCTATCAGAAAAGACTTTCAGGGAATTGTGCATACTGAGGCTGAATTAGAGCGAATAGTATGGGGGAATTACACCAAAGAGGAGGATTTAGGAAAACGACCATTTGCTAAATTGACGGTAGATATTTTGGAGCAATACAAGAAGTATCTGTGAGCAGCTGTTTATTTAAGACATTAGGCGAAACGAGTTGCCTCTGATGTCCAACAAGGCTGCCGGGTTGGCGTTAAAGATGTAGAAGTGATGGTTTAGCGCTAACGAGAGTCATCTGTGCGACTATAAAGACAATAAGGTTCAACGATAACCTTGACCTTAACAGGTTATGGGGTGAATCAAGTATTAACTCGAAATAAATTAAACTAAAATAAATTATGTCAGAAAGAAAAACAATTTACCTGTGCCTTGCGCACATGAGCGAGGAAGGTTGGGAACAGAAATATGTGAAAGAGGCGTTCGACACCAACTGGGTGGTGCCTATGGGACCTAACGTTAACGAATTCGAGAAAGACCTTGCTGATTTTGCCAATAGTAAAACGGATGGCAGTGAACCCCTTGACAGGAAGGTGGTGTGCCTAAGTGCGGGTACGGCGGCAGTGCATCTGGCACTGATAGCCTGTGGCGTGAAGGCGGGGGATGAGGTACTGGTGCAGAGCTATACGTTCTGCGCAAGTTCGCATCCTATCACGTATCTGGGAGCGAAGCCGGTGTTCGTGGGCTCTGAGGGTGAGACATGGAATATGGACCCTGTGTTGCTGGAAGAGGCCATTAAAGACCGTATCGCCAAGACGGGCAAGGCGCCTGCGGCCATTGTGCCGGTGGCTCTGTATGGTATGCCGTATCGGATTGACGAGATTATGG
>ERZ842401.6604-NODE-6604-length-12326-cov-7.687963_pt1 | contig 12326 bp, 9 predicted proteins | sample MGYA00521270_ERZ842401 | MGnify/ENA primary metagenome ERZ842401 (study PRJEB31892, sample SAMEA3878208) | bioreactor metagenome | biome: Moose rumen | place: Sweden | collected 2011-10 | study: EMG produced TPA metagenomics assembly of the PRJEB12797 data set... | reverse complement strand
ATGTTGCATGATTATTTGCATTGTTTAGTTTTCAAAGAACAATCTGTTTCGCTTTTCGCTCTTGCGTAGCGACTTGTATTATATTACACGCTTTACTCTTTCCTGTCAACACTTTTTTCTAAGAAAAGTTAAAAACGGGCAAAAAAACTCCCGCAAGCTTACTTTTTACTTGCGGGAAGCTTTTCAATCGACATTAATACCGGCACGTTCGTAGTATTCTGCCAAAACCTCTTCCGTCTTTTGCCCGGTGCGCTCACCGATTTCATCAGCCATCAATTCACAAGCATAGCTGAGATTGGCAAAGAGATTAATCAAACTTTGATATTTGTTAACCTCCGCGTAGCTGCTTTCTAACATCTTCATTTTTTCTAACTGCTGCAAAGCTTCACGCACCGGACGTTTTACATCATGCATAATTTTGTCCTCCCTATTACAATATTATCCTTTGTTTTATATTCTTGATTTTTCCGCTAAAACCTGCTGCTTGTCATAACTTTTTTCTCACCGAAAAAGGAATAGGGCACTTAACAACGAATAAGTCCATATAGAGAACTCATTATATCATGAGGAGGGATTTGAATGGAGGCTTTACTTTTATCGCGATGGCAATTTGCCATTACGACCATTTACCACTTCCTGTTTGTGCCACTAACTTTAGGACTCACGATTTGGGTAGCCCTGCTGGAAACCTGCTATGTGAACACCCAGCGGCCTCACTGGAAAGAACCCTGCCGCAAACTGGTACAGTTCTTCGGCACTTTGTTCCTGATTAATTTCAGTCTTGGTGTGGTCACGGGTATAGTCCAAGAGTTTCACTTCGGCATGAATTGGTCCGAGTATTCTCGTTTTATGGGAGATATTTTTGGCGCACCATTGGCATTGGAAGCTTTGACCGCCTTCTTCCTGGAATCAACCTTTCTCGGTATTTGGATGTTTGGCTGGGATAAGCTATCTCCCAAAATTCATTGTCTCTGTGCCTGGCTGATTGCTATTGGCAGTAACTTATCGGCTTTCTGGATTCTCGTAGCAAACTCCTTCATGCAGCATCCTGTGGGCTATGTGCTCCAAAATGGGCGGGCAGAAATGAACGATTTTTTTGCTCTGATTACCAATCCCTATGTGGTCGGTGAATATTCCCATGCGCTGTTTTCCGGCATTTCGACCACAGGCATGTTGATACTTGCTGTGGCTGCCTGGAAATATGTCCACGACGCAAAATCCCGTGCCGCTTTTGCGACAGTGCTAAAAGCCGGTGCTATCTATCTGGCTATCGGCGTCTTAGGGGTAATGGGCAGCGGTCATATGCACACACAATATCTGGCGCAGGCCAATCCCATGAAACTAGCTTCCATGGAAGCCCTCTGGGAAAATGCCGATCCAGCTCCCTTTGCCGCTATGGCAGTAATCAATCAGGCTGAAAACAAAAACGATTTTGAAATCAAGATTCCTGCATTGTTCTCCTTGATGCTCTACAACAAGCCTGAAGGCGAAGTCAAAGGCATCAACACGCTCAATGCGGAACTGGTGGCAAAATATGGCAACGGCGATTATCGTCCCGATGTATTTGGCATGTTTTGGAGTTTCCGCATCATGGTAGCCTGTGGAGGTGCCATGCTATTCATTGCCTTTGCCGTAGCAACTTTGTCGTATCTCAATCGCTTAGAACAATATACCTGCCTGTTAAAATTCCTGCCGCTGGCGCTTCCTTTGCCCTTTCTGGCTAATACTGCCGGCTGGTTTGTTGCTGAAGGCGGGCGTCAGCCTTGGATTGTCGTGGGACTGCAAAAAACAGCTGCGGCTATCTCGCCCAATCTCACGGCCTCGGAAGTATTTTTGACCATGGTCGGCTTTACTTTACTCTATCTTTTGCTGATTGTTGCTGCCCTTTACGCAGCTGTACGCTTTATCAAGAAAACATCCATTACACAGGAATCTCATGAAGGGAGGAACCCATGATGGATTATCAGGTTATTTGGTTCATCCTTATCACTGTGCTCTTTACGGGATTCTTCTTTTTAGAAGGCTTTGATTATGGTGTGGGAATGCTCTTTCCCTTTGTCAGCAAACGCGAGGAAGATCGCAGTCTCATTCTGCGAACCATCGGCCCCGTTTGGGATGGCAATGAGGTATGGATGATTACCGCCGGCGGCGCCCTCTTTGCGGCCTTTCCTCATGTATATGCCACCATGTTTAGTGCCTTTTATCTGGCACTGTTCCTGATGCTGGCAGCTCTAATCCTGCGTGGCGTGGCCTTTGAACTACGCACCAAAGAACAATGTGCCTGCTGGCAAAAGATGTGGGATGCGGCTATCTTTATCGGCAGTATCGTACCAGCCTTTCTCTGGGGTGTAGCGGTTACGGATTTAGCTGCCGGCCTGCCCATCGGTGCCAACATGGTCTATCAGGGTAATTTTCCGGGGTTGCTTAGCCCATACTCCATACTGGGTGGAATCCTCTTCGTGCTGGTCTTTGCCTATCATGGAGCCTCATTTCTGCAGTTGCGCCTGCTGGATAAGGGGCTGCTCTACAAGATTCAGGGCTTAGGCAAATGCGTTGGCAGCTCGGCAGTTATCGCTTATGTGCTTTACTTGATGCTTACCATAGAAAACACGGATTTGCTGACCCGTCCTTGTGCATGGGGACTCTTTATCGCTACAGCCATTTTTTTCCTGTCCAGTCTATATCTCTTTGCAAAGAAACCATCCCCGCTCAGCTTCATTTTAGGCGCATTAGCCATTGCCAGTATAACCATCGGCTTCTTTGCCGGAATGTTTCCACGTCTTATGGTATCCAGCCTCAATCCCGACTGGAGTCTTACCATCACCAATGCGTCCTCCACGGAATACACCCTCTCCATTATGACGGTGGCCGCATTCGTACTGGTTCCCATTGTGTTAATTTATCAGAGTTGGACCTACTATATCTTCCGCAAGCGCATCCATGCAGACAGCGCACACTATTAAAGACAGCAAACCATTACGCAGAAAGGCCGTTATGATTCCACCACGTTTCAAACTCTATTTACAGAACTATAAAAAACCATTACTGTTCATGCTTGTGGCACAGCTAGGCAGCATCAGCCTCTATACTGCTGCCATGAACGCTGTCGCGTTAATAACCGACAACGTATTCTTAAAACAAAAAAACCTGCAGGAAGCAGCACCAGTTTTGCTGGTGCTGCTTTTCCTGTTCTTTTTACGGGAAATCATTTTATACGTGCAAAAGATTGGATTACGAAAACTCTCTCTGCACTGCCGCCAGCAATTACGGCAAAAACTGCATCGCCACAACCTCATGCAAGCAGGCACCACCACTGACCATGCCACTCTTTTGACCATCGCCTGTGAAAGCGTCGAAACCCTTGATGATGACTGGCAGATTCTTATCCCCGCTCTTATCCGTCTTTTTATTGAACTGCCCTTCCTGCTGGTGGTCTTTGCCTGGAATGATGGGATTACCGCTCTCATTTGCTTCATTACCCTGCCCATTGCCCCCTTCCTGTTGTATTTGCTTAGCAGCCTGACCCAAAAACGCAGTAAGCACGCCTGGGAAAAACTCGCTCAACTTACAGCAGGTTTCCATGAACTAATCCGCACCATTCCCGTACTGAAAATTTTTCATCAAACAGGCGCCCAGCGCCATACAGCCAGCCAATTAATTCAGCATTTTTCTGCCGCCACCCTGCATGTGCTGGAACTAGCCTTTTTAGCCAGCTTTGTCTTGGAACTCATAACCACGCTGGCCATTGCGCTGGTTGCCGTGACCATTGGCTTGCGCTTATTAGCTGGGGAGCTTTCTTTTGCAACGGGATTTTTCATCCTGCTTCTGCTGCCAGAATTTTATCGTCCCCTGCGGCAAAGCGGTACAATCTTCCACACAGCCATACAAACGAATACCGCAGCCGAAAAAATTAAACAGGCACTGCCTAAACCTCATAATCATAAGCCACAAGAACATCATGCCAGCCTGCCTGCCCCCCCCGCTATAACCATCAGCAACCTGACCTTCACCTATCCTCAGCGTCACACAGCAGTGCTGAAAAATCTCACCCTGCACCTGCCAGCTAGGCAAATCACCGTCCTTACGGGAAGCAGCGGCTGTGGTAAAACAACCTTACTCACTTTAATGGCCGGATTATATCCCCCCGACAGTGGAGAAATCTATCTGGAAGACCAACTCCTGCACACCATGCATCCAGCCAGTCGTCAAAAACTCATCGGCTATCTTCCCCAAGAACCTCATCTTTTTAAAGGCACACTTGCAGAAAACCTGCTTTTGTTACAAAAAGCCCCTGCCCAGAGATGCCTACAAGCTCTGCGACTGGCTCAATTGGATGATTTTCTCCACAAACTGCCGCAAGGATTAGCTACCCTTTGCGGTGATGGCGGGCAAAAACTTTCACAAGGACAGTTAAAACGTCTCGGCCTTGCCCGGCTGATACTGCAAAATCCCCCCATCATGCTTTTGGATGAACCAACCTCCGGACTGGATGAAGCTACCGAAAAAGCCATTATCCGTACACTATCCGTATTAGCGAAAGGACGCACGATGATTATCAGCAGCCATCACCCTGCGGTGCTGAAACTCGCCAATACGGTTATCAATCTCTCAGACTTTCCCCCAAAGGAGGCTGACTTATGCTAAAAAAAATTATCGGCTTGCTGCATCCCGGGGAAATTATCCTCCTGCTTGCGTTGAGTCTTTTTGCGCTGCTGGCTAATCTTGGTTTGCTGGGCGCTGCCGCCTGGCTCATCAGTTCTGCCGCCCTGCTCCCGCCACTCTACGCCCTGACACTAGGCATCACTGCCGTCCGTGCCTTAGGCATTGGCCGGGCACTGCTCCGCTACGGTGAGCGTTATTTTACCCACAAGAGTGCCTTTGCCGTACTGAGCAATATCCGCTTGCAGCTCTACGACAGAATAAATTGGGCAGCCAGTTTCCCCTCCCCCGAAAAAGATAAAGGCACATTTCTAAGTGACCTGTTAAGCAAGGCGGATATCATCCGTGACTGCCTGCTGCGCGGGTTTATTCCTCCGCTCATTCTCTTACTGGCAGTATGGATTGTGTCTTTCCTGCTCGCACCCCTGCTTTCCTATTATGTTCTTATTCTGCCTTTACTCTATCTTTGTCACGTTCTTCCAGAACTGCTTGTCCGGCCAGCTTCTGACCACAGCAGTCACTACCGCAACTACCTGCTGGACTTTGCGCAAAGCAGCCATGAATTAGAGATGGCGGGCAGTGTAGAACTTGCCGCCCGTCGGCTTGACCTTATCGCTTTACAATGGCAGAAAAAACTTTTAAGGAACAGCAACAGGCAAGACAAAATCGGCCTGCTGCTCAGCTTTTTACGTTATCTTTCCTTTGTTCTGCTTTTTGCCCTGCTGCTTACAGCCGTAAACCACAACGAAATCAGTGGCATCACCATGTCCCTGTGGCTGTTAGTGCTTCTAGCTCTATGCAGCGAACTCACCGCCCTGCCTCCGGCTCTGCACCAAATCAAACAAGCCCAAAATGCAGCCAGCTGCCTAAACGACAAACCTTCCCTGCCTCAGTTTCCCGGTCAAAACACGACTACAGACCTGCTTACCGTTTCCAATCTCGCTTTTCATTACCCGCAAAACCCGCCGGTATTTTCAGGCGTAAGTTTTACCCTTGCTTCAGGCTGCCATACCGCAATTATCGGCGATAGCGGCAGCGGCAAGACTACACTCGCTTATCTTTTGGCCGGGTTATGGCAGCCCACCCAAGGCACAATCAGCTATGGCAATGGCACCATGCCCTTTGTTTGCACAATCCCCCAAAACAGCTTTCTCTTTTCTGCCTCCATTCGTGAAAATTTTCTGCGTCTGAAGCCTGCCATAAGCGAAACGCATATTCATCACTGCTTGCAGCTCGCACAAATGGAAGAAGTAATACACCATCTTCCCCAAGGTATTGATACCCCTTTAGGAGAAAATGCCTGCCATCTTTCCGGCGGGGAACGAAACCGCTTGATGAGTGCTTTGATTTTGTCCAGCACATCCCCTATCCTGCTCTTTGACGAACCCACCGCCGGTCTTGACCATAAAACGGCCAACCGGCTGCTGGATTCTATCCTTGATGAGGCCAATCGGACCGGTCAAACCATTCTTCTCATTACGCATGATTTACCCCAGTTGCACAGATTTAAGCAAGTTATCCGTCTGGCCGCACATAAACCTGCCTAAGAAATATTGGTTTTTCTCACTGCCTATGGTAAAATATTGCTATATCATTTTTATAAGGATGTGACTTTTCGTTGGATAGTTCTGACACAGGTTTATTACTGATGTTATTATGTTTTTTGCTGGTATCGCTCGGCTTCTTTTCCCTGATGGAAACAGCCATTGCCGAAAGCCACCGCAGTAAATTAGAAAGGCTGCTGGAAGAAGGCAATGCACATGCCGCAAAAGCCCTTGACCTCTTAGAACAAAGTGACCGCATGCTGTCACTGACACAGATTGGCATTACCATGAGCAGTATTTTGATTGGCGCTTGCACCGGATTACTTCTTACCCCACGGATAGCAAAGCTCCTGCCTGTTCCCCATGCCGATACTCTGGCTCTGATTGTCAGCGTGCTTCTCATCACCACTGCCGCTCTGCTGTTCGGAGAATTTCTGCCGAAGAAAACCGCCTTGCAAAAACCGGAAACCATGCTGCTAAAATACCATGGCATCATGCGGCTGCTGGCTCGAATCACCCGTCCCCTTGTCTCCCTGCTCTCCGGTGCAGCCAATATGATTCTCCTGATTTTCGGCATCAATCCTCATGCAGCAGATACCGTAACCGAAGACGAAGTCAAAGACCTAATCGAACAAGGCACCGAAGACGGCACCTTTGAAAAAACCGAACAGGCCATGGTCGACAAGATTTTCCATCTCAGCGACCAGACAGCCTACGCCTTGATGACACCACGCACCCAAATGCTTTGGCTGGATTTAGCCGATTCCCTCTGGGAAAACATGCAACTTATCCGCCAAACCCCTCAGGATATTTTCCCTGTGGGACGAGATAGTCTGGATGATTTTTGCGGCGTACTCTACGCTAAGGATTTACTCAATGCCACACTGGCCCATGAGGTACTGGATTTATCCCAATATATCCGTAAGCCTCTCTTCATCCCCCGTTCCATGGAAACCTTCCGCGTACTGAAGCAGTTCCGCTCCACCGGCATTCACGAAGCTATGGTGCTGGACGAATACGGTGGCGTTATCGGCTTTTTGACTATGGATGATATTCTTCAGGAAATTGCAGGTTCCTCCTTTACCACTCACGAAGAAGAAACCGCCCAGTTGACTTCCCGCGACGAAAACAGTTGGCTGGTGGACGGACTCTATGATATTGATGACTTCAAGGCAAAGTTCTCCATCGATGAACTTCCCGATGAAGACCATGACCACTATCAGACCATGGGTGGTTTTTTGACCTCATACTTTGGTTATATTCCCCAAGCCGGTGAACACATTGACTGGCAGGATTTCACCTTTGAAGTAATGGATATGGATGGGCCGCGCATCGATAAAATTATGATTACCAAAAAAAATACCGAAGAAACTGCATCAGCAATAAGTGAATAATTATCGTATTGCTTACATCTTGGTGCTAAGATGCCCGATGGCTGGTGATATCTTTCCTTCGCTTAGACAGGCTTGTCAAACGCTGCGAAAAGGTATCACCAGCCACCGGGCTTTTTTCGTTCTTTTCTTTATACTGCTTTTGCGGTTTTCTGATTCGCGCTTATTTGCCGGCTATTATAGCAAATAATGGCAGGGTATCAAAATGCATATCTTTATCCGTACGAACCTTGGGCGCTATTTCTTCCTCCACAGTTACCTGCATGCCCAAACTGCGCAGAAATTCTGCATCCCATAATGGGCGGCGATGCGTGCTGATACGCAGTTCGTCTTTTATATCATTGCACTCCGTCACCAGTTCCTGCCGTATCCCCGCATGAACATCGGCCTGGTCTTCCTTGCGCGAAAAGGTCATCAGACCATAGTCCGAATCAAAATTAAGAAGTCTGCCGCCCTTTTTCAACACCCGCTGCCATTCGCGATAGGCCTGCATAACATCCGGCAGAGTCCAGGTGAGATTGCGGCTGATAACCACATCAAAGGTATTATCGGCAAAATCAAGTTCCTGCGCATTCATCTTCTGAAATTCCGCATGACAGCCTGATGCTAATACATTTTGCCTGGCCTGATGCAACATATCACCGGACATGTCAATGCCTGTAACCTTATGCCCTAAACGGGAAAGTACAATGGCAAAAAAGCCTGCTCCCGTACCAACATCCAGCACATTTAACGGTTTCCGTTCAGGCAGTTTTCCCGCCAGATAAAGCCCCCAGGCATCAGCGCAGGGACCTTTTAATTCCTTTTGCCGCAGTTTGCTGAAGTCAACACTTCGTTCATCCCAATACGCTTCAATCTGATTATTTAACTGCTGTTCTCTATCATAACGTGATAACTGACGTTGTACATTGTTCAGCATAATTATACTCCTATCTCCTATTCCACTTTCTATCAACCATTTTATCGCCTTTCATACAAAAATTTAAGCCCCCCAGGGGGTTAGTCCCCTTGGAAGACTTAAAAAAAATCTGTGTATTATTTATACCAGTTTTATGACCCAGGAAAATACATTTACCAGCCATGACCCCAGACTAAAACCACTCTTGACGGGTTCTGCGAGCATCGGCACCTGCTCTACATCTTCGCCATTATAGCGAATCACAATCTTTCCCACCGGCGTTCCTGCTTTTAGCGGTGCCGATACTACCTTGGGCACATCATAGGCTAACGAATATTTACTCTTGTCCTCACCATTAATCAACGGATATTCGATGTCTTCAGCAGGATAGAGCTGTACCGAAGCCTGCTGCCCATTAGTCACCCACACTCTGCGGCGAGTGCGCTCCTTTGACAAAGCTTTCGTCATTTTTACACGGGAAAACCCATAATCCAATAACTTCTCTGCATCCTTAAACCGGTCATCAGCGGTAGGCGTTTTCATCAGCACCGCAATAAGTTCCACACCATGGCGCTTAGCACCAACGGCCAGACAGCCGCCAGCTGCTTCAGTCCAGCCTGTTTTTATACCGGTCATACCATCATACTTTCCCAATAATTTGTTGGTATTATGCGCTTTAAACGTCTTATTTCCAGGAGATATCCATGAGATTACCCGCTGTTCCTGTTTGACAATCTCACGAAAAGCCTGATTCTTCATGGCATAGCGAGCAAGGTTTGCCATATCTCTGGCCGTTGAATAATGCCCTTCTGCCGTCAAGCCATTGGGATTGACAAAATGTGTATCCTTCATGCCCAATTCCGCTGCCTTGCCGTTCATTATGTTGGCAAAAGACGAAACATTTCCCGCCATGGATTCGGCTAAGGCTACGGCTGCGCCATTGTCTGACTCCAGCAGCATCCCATTTAGCAATTCATCCGTGCGAATGCTCTCACCAGCCAGCACACCTAATGGAGATGATTCCGTATTGGCCGCCGCTGAAGACATGCTAATCGGTGAACGCAGATTCATCTGCTCCAGCGCCAGTATTGCGGTCATCATCTTTGTCATGCTTGCCGGATACATACGAGCATCGGCATTTTTCTCCCAGATTACCCGGCCTGTGGAAGCTTCAATAATAATAGCCGCCTGCGCAGTAATATCCGGCTCGCCGCCTTCACCTGCCGCCACCGGCACCTGTATGGACAACATACAGGCAATCAAAAGCAGTGATGCAATCTTATGCCAGAATTTCAAAGTACCTATCTCCCTTAATCTATCGCAAAAAGAAAAAACTAATAAAGCTCTCCCAAAGGAAAGCCTTATTAGTATAACACGTTACAGCCTTTTGTGCATGATTTTTTTTCATGTTTCCTCACACCGTTATCTGCAGAACAAAGAATAACAGCAGACCGATTCCTGCACCGACAATGGAACCATTCATGCGTATCCAGAGCAAATCCGGCTCTACCTTGTCATAGACCAGATGATTCAGCTGCTCATCCGTCAAACGGGAAAGTACATCTTTTACAATTATCCCCACCAAATTTTGAGCATGCAAAGCCGAACGTCCAATTAAGTCAAAGAGAAAATTATCCACGGTATGATGCAATTCTTCATCTGTTTCGATAAGATACAACGTACGCTGATACTCCTCGCTGATTAATTCTTCCAGTCGACTGCGCAGAACAGGCAGATGTTCTGCCAACGGGTCAACATCTCTGGCCTTATCATCCAGAAAGTGCAGCCGCAAATGATTAAACATCGTTTCTACCGCTGCTTCCAAGGGAATATCACGCAGGAGACTGTCCTTTAATTCATGCGTCAACTGATGGAAAGCTGCTTCTTTATTCAATTCCGCAGCCTTTTCATAGAACATGGCCAACAGCTCATTCTGCAATTTAGAACCTCTGCTGCCTAACTCATCCAGCATAACCAAAAGCTGCTGCTGAATAAGCGCCGCCGCCTCTTCGTAGTTGATTAAATCCACGGCCTGCGCAAAACCTGCCAGCAGCTGCGCAAATACATTTTCACTGGTCTTTTCCTGCTCATAGGCTTCCAATATTCCCTTAATCTGTTGGCGCGTGGCTGCAGTAGAAGCCTGTCCCCGCCAATAAGCTGCCACTCGAACCAAAAATTCCCTGTCCTTACCTGTTTTTTGCAGCCAGCTTCCCCAGAGGGCAAAAAAATCCTCTGGCTCTATTTTCATCAGAGCCTCCCGAAGTTTAGCCGCGATAACGGCAGCCTGTGCCTGCGTCTGCTGTAAAAGAAAGTCCCGCATGTAATCCACCAGCTGATTAATCAGCCTTGCCTCCACAGCCGAATCGCGCAACCAGGAAAGCAGCATCGGCATAAGATGCAGCCTTTCCAAATGATGAAAAATCTTTCTGCGGGAAAAGAACTCTTTTTGTACCAGCGTTACCGAAGCCTCGATAAAGGATTCCCGCCGCTGGGGCAAAATTGCCGTATGATAAGGAAAGCCCAACGGCTTTTCAAATAGAGCCGTCACCGCAAACCAATCGGCGATTCCGCCTACCAATGCAGCCTCAGAACAAAAAAGCAAGGCATCCGCTAACAGATTATGCGGATAGGACAGATGCAATGCCAAGGAAAGCAAAAAGAGCACAAAAACGGTTACAAGGGTTTTGTCCGCTTTATTAAAGCCCCTATTCATAGCCCCCACATCCTTTCCGCCAGCACAATGAGCACATACAGCCCCATGCCCACCAAAGAGCCTACCACAGAACCGTTTATCCGAATCATCTGCAAGTCATCCTGAACTTTATCCTCCACAAACGTCACCAGTTCATCATCTGAGAATTCATTGAGCCGTTCGCGAATTAATCCCGGAATCAAATCGTGATGCTTAACCAGCTCCGAACGCAAGAACTCCTTAACATTTTGGTCAAAACGTGCCTGCAAATCAGCCGAACTGATAAACTTATCAATCATTTTATCTACGTAAGCATTAACATGCGGCAGCCAAAAGGGATTATCGCCCTTGACATTCAATTCCAGCCAACGGGCAATAATGCTTGTCAAATCTACCTGTTCCAACAGTTTGTCCTTACGGTCACGCATTAACTCCCGCAACCGTTCATCCTGACTGAGACTGTAGAGCATCGCTTTTAACCCGCGTTGCAGGTCACTATCTTCCATAACACCCTGCTGCTGGATTTTACTCAAATGGCCCTTAATGCGTTCGAGCAGCATAGTCAGGATTTTTTCATCAGTCAGTCCCATGGAAGCTAATACAAAAGCCCGGCCAGCCGAATCCTTTTCATAGCTTTCTCTAAGTACACGAATATGTTCGGACAGCACCTGCTGCAACGATTGTGAATCCGCTACCTGCCTGCCAATAACGGCTAAACTGTGCAGCAGCCGTTCCATATGCTTCTTCTCAGTCAGCAGACGCAATACCTCTGGTAAAATATCCTCCAAAGCAAACGAATTAAGCCCCTGACGAATAGCCGGAGACAATTCTTCCGCTATTCGCTGCGCATCCAAATCATTGACCATTTTCAATAATACGGCATCCACCAGCTGACGAACTCTATCTCGTCCCCCCCGATGGATAAAATAAGCGGACAAAAGCTGGGCTGTATTCTGTTTTTCTACCACAGCCATGATATTTTCCGTGCTCAGCAGGTCTTCACTGGCATAAGTTACCAACGCATCCATAATACGGCTCCGATTACGCCGTAGAATATCTGTCCGGTAAGAAATTCCCAGCGGTTTACGAAAAATGGCGGTCACGGCAAACCAATCTGCCAGACCGCCAATCGTTGCCGCCAA
>ERZ842401.6602-NODE-6602-length-12328-cov-4.294142_pt1 | contig 12328 bp, 10 predicted proteins | sample MGYA00521270_ERZ842401 | MGnify/ENA primary metagenome ERZ842401 (study PRJEB31892, sample SAMEA3878208) | bioreactor metagenome | biome: Moose rumen | place: Sweden | collected 2011-10 | study: EMG produced TPA metagenomics assembly of the PRJEB12797 data set... | reverse complement strand
CTACCCTCTTTCCCTACACGACGCTCTTCCGATCTCAACACCTGTTCAACAACGTGGGGGTAATGCTCCATTTCCAGCACGTGTTCCTTCTCGGCAATGTCGTCGGCAGTGTCGGTGGGCAGGAGCGCCGACGGCCATACTCCACTCACCGTTACCAACGGAGGTGCGCAGCCTGTCCTGTTCAATCTCAGCGTCCGTCATGCCGACGCCATCGCCGCCCCTCAGTCGGAAGACATGGTCGGCTTTGCTTCTGCATTGTCCTCCCTGCCCGCCCCGTCGGGATTCGACAAATCAGTAGCCGCCGAGTACGAGGGGGAGATTATCCGTGCTTCCGTCACCGGCGCCAGCGCCGAAGGAGTCAAGGCGCTGAACGGCAAGAACGCCTTCCTTTCCTCCCCCGGAGACGGCTCCGGAGTGTATTCGTCGGCCATCCATGACGGCCGCGTCACCTTCTTTACTTCCAACATCTACGGCAAGCAGGAAATGTTCCTCGAGATAGAGGGCGTCGGGCGTGACAATATCTGCCACCTCGAACTCGACTCCCCGTTTCTGGACCTTCCGGCAGGGGAGATACCTGCCCTGGCGCTCTGCCCCTCCTATGCCCCGGACCTGACTCTCAGGGGGCTCGGGATGCAGCTGGAGCAGGCGTTCGATGCCGATACCCTTTATTCGCCCCTGCCCGATTCGCGCCCGGTCGTGTTTGACCGCAGCCGCTGCAAGAGCTACGTTCTTGACGACTACACCCGTTTCCCCGTGATGGAGGAGCTGTTCACCGAGTTCATCCCCGAGGTGCGCGTGCGCACTGTCGAGGGAAGCAAGCAGCTACAGGTGCGCACCATCGACCTCATCGGCAACAACTACTTCGCTGCCGGAAGCGCACTTGTGCTGCTCGACGGCGTGCCCGTGCTCGACCAGCGGAAGATACTCGGCTACGACCCCCTGCTGGTGCGGCGCATCGATGTTTACTCAGGCCTCTATTTCCTGGGAATCAGGAGCTTCCGGGGAGTCGTCAACTTCGTGACTTACAAGGGGACGCTCGAAGGGATGCAGTTCGAGGACAACGTCCGCATAGTCACGTTCGAAGGCTGCCCCCTGCCGCTGGCCTATACCTGCGAGGATGTGGGCAAGGACTATCCAGACTGGCGCCAGACCCTTTACTGGCATCCTCTGCTGGTGCTCTCGCCCGGCGAGTCCGTCGGAATCGACTGCAAGTCCCCCTTGTATGAAGGCGACTTCGAAGTGATGGCCGAGGGCCTCACCGATTCCGGAGAGCCTGTGCGCACGACTACTTCTTTCAGGATTTCGCGATGATTAACGCTCGCCTTTTCCTCCCATATGCCGTCCTGGCGGCCGTCCTGGCGGCTCTGTGCTCTTGCAGCCGTGAGCCTGCCGCAATCCCTTCAGGGCAGACCGTCATGGCAGGGCAGCAGCTGTTTGTCCCCGACGTGCTCACGGTATGCTTCGACGAAGAAGCCGCTGCGCAGCTGGAAACGGCGCTCTCGGGAGGAACGCTCCCCGAATATCTGCAGGCGGCCGGTGTCGTGGCCGCTGAGCGTTCCTTCCCTTACGACGAAGAGTGGGAGGGGCGCCACAGGCAGTTCGGACTGCATCTGTGGTACCGCCTGAAGGTTACGGACCGGTCGCTTACAAAGGCAGCCGGCGACATATCCGGGCTTCCCGGCGTCGTGAATGCCGAGCCCGTGCGAAGGTCCCGCCCCGCCTCTTTTTTCAATGACCCCAGGGCGTATTCGCAATGGGCCATCAAGAACCCCGGTTCCCCGGCAGATACCTATACGCCCGGCATTGACGTAAATGCCGAGCCTGTCTGGGCCCATTTCACTGCCGGGAGCAGAGACGTCATAGTCGCTGTCATCGACCAGGGCGTGGACATGAAACACGAGGACCTGCAGGGAGTGTGCATCCCCGCCGGCGCCGACGGCAGCCACAACTTCATACCCGGCGACAAGGAAACCTACATTCCCGCCGGTGACCACGGGACCCACGTGGCCGGAATCATCGCCGCGGTGAACAACAACGGCAAGGGTATATGCGGCGTTGCCGGAGGCGACGGGGTCACTCCGGGCGTACGCATCCTGTCGTGCGTCGTATTCAGGGACGACGAGTCCAGTGAGGATGGTTCCATCTCGGGATATACCGACAAAGCCCTTGTCTGGGCGGCCGACCACGGCGCCGTCATCGCCAACAACAGCTGGGGATATGTCTATGATTCCGCTGACGATGCAAAAAGAGGCGGCGTAGGCAGGGAGATGGGTGCCGCAATCGACTACTTCATAGAAAACGCAGGCTGCGACAGTCAGGGCAACCAACGGGAAGACAGCCCCATGAAGGGCGGCGTCGTGCTGTTTGCGGCAGGCAATGAAGGCTGGGCCTATGGCTGGCCCGCCCAGGATTCCCGCGTCATCGCAGTGGGTTCTGTCGCATCTTCGGGTGCCAGGGCCTATTATTCCAATTACGGCAGCTGGGTCGACGTGAGCGCTCCCGGAGGCGACCTCAAGCTGGGGCCGGGCATAGTCAGCACCACAGCCGGCAACAACTATGCTTCCCTGCAAGGCACTTCCATGGCATGTCCGTATGCAAGCGGCGTGGCGGCGCTCATACTGTCCCGCTACGGCGGTCCCGGTTTTACCAATGCCATGCTCACTGAACGCCTCATCAAGGGTGCCAGGCCCATGCAGAGTCCCGATCTTGCACCTTTGGTGGATGCGATGGGCTCCATTTGCCTTGGCGGGACAATTGCCCCCGACCCTGTCGAAGGGCTTACTGCCCGCGGCCGGGCCGACAACATCGATCTTTCATTCCCCGTCCCCGCCGACGAGGACGACGGCCGGGCCTATGGATTCCGCATCGTGGTGGCCAGGGACGGCAGTTACCTCCTGAGGCTGAACCCTTCCATCCTTCCCGTCGACGTGGTCGGCGAGGATGTTTTCACGGGTACGGTCAAGACAGGGGAGGAATACGAAACCGTCCTCGAGAAGCTCGAATTCTCGACAGGTTATTACATTCGGGTGTTTGCATTCGACTACAACCGCAACTATGCTGCCGGCAGTGAGATAGTGTATGCCGAGACCGGTGTGAACAGTCCTCCTGTCATTGAGACCGACTGGTCCGGCAGCGTGGGCGTCAAGGCCCATGAAGTGTTCAGGACGACGCTCCGCTACCACGACCCCGATGGCCACGAAGTCAGTATTTCTGTCAGTCCGGGTTCGAACGCATGCCGCCCAAACATCGAAAGCGGAAAGATAACGCTCGTCATTACCGGAAACGCCGCCCCCGAGGGCCGTTATACGGCAGTGGTCACCGTTACCGATTCGTACGGAGCGGCAAGCTCCTGCTCCCTCGAATACGAGCTGCTTGAAAATCATCCTCCGGTGCTTGTGAAGCCTCTGGAGGACATCCTGTTCGACAGGAAGGAAGAGGTCCGGACCGTGCTTCTTTCCGACTTCTTTGCCGACGAGGACGGCGAGGACCTCAAGTATGCCATAACCCAGTCCGAGTCCAATGTTGCGGCCCTTTCCTGCTCGGGCTCGACTCTCGAGGTCCGGGCAAGCGAATTCGGCTTTACGGATGTGAACGTGGTTGGTACCGACGCGCGCGGCTACAAGGTGGAGTCCGATTTCAGGATTCTGGTCCGTGACCCGGCTTATCCGTACGATGTTTTCCCCAATCCGGTAAGCACCACTCTGTACGTCCGCCCGGTCGAGAGCGGTACGCTCGAATACGTCCTTAGCGGCAAGGCAGGGGCAGTGGTTATGAGCGGCAGCTCGGAGGCCTCCCTGTTCGAGCCTCTGGAGCTTGACGTCAGCGGCCTGCCTTCCGGGACATATGCCCTGCGGCTCAAGGGCTGCGGGCTCGATACATCCGCAACGGTAGTTAAGATTTAGCCCTCCATGAAAAGACTTTTGACTGTACTACTGTTTTCCGTCATTGCCGTGCAGGCTTTCGGCCAGGCTGTTCCTGCCCTGCTCGTGCCGGCAGATTCCCGTCAGCTTGCGATGGGCGGCGTCACTTCCCGCAACTATTCCGGCACCGGCTTCGCCGCGCTCGGCGCAGGCATCTGGGCTCCCCGGTCCGCATCTTCCACGGTGCTTGCTCTCGATGGTTATATGATTGTGGATGAGAAACTTGTCCTTGGCCTGGAGGGGCGCGATTTCATCGACCGTCCATACAACGTCTCCGACAAAATGGGCGGCGTCACCGGCACTTTCAAGCCCTACGACCTCTTCCTGTCGCTGTATGGGGCGTACCGCATCAGTGGCGCCCTCGGCGCCGGCCTGAAGCTGACGAGCGTCACCTCCGACATTTCTCCCAAGGCCAAGGGCAGCGCCTTCTGCGGCGATGTGTGGGTGCGGTACGGTGGCTCCGGCTGGTCCGCCTCGGTCGAGGGCCGCAACCTGGGCGGAAAAATCAATTACGGCGGCGGCGACTATGCCCTCCCCGCCCTTGCGGCCGTGTGCGGCGACTGGTCTCCGCTCCATGGCCTTACCCTCGCTGCCGAGGCGGATTATCTCTTCAGCGGTGCTTTCATGGCAGGAGCGGGAGCCGAATACTGCTTTGCAGACATCGCATACGCCCGCGCCGGCTTCCATTATGGCGATGCGTCCGGGGCGCTTCCCACCTTCGCCTCCCTGGGCCTCGGCGCCCGCTACGCCGGAGCCTTCCTGGACGCCGGCGTCCTGCTTCTCTCCCAGACCCTCGGCACCAGCTTCCTCGTCACCCTCGGCTACGGCTTCTGACGCTCCGGCGGGCGATTGGACCATCGGCACTGCTCCTACCCCTACAAACGCATGTAGGGGTAAGAGCAAAAACGGGCAAAACTGACGCTACCCCTACAGACGCGTGCAGGGGTAGGCGCACCGGGGATGCACCCGGTCCGGCTTCTGAGGTCCCGGCGGGCGGTTACAGGGTGTCCTGCCTGATAGATTCGATGTAGGTGTCGATGCGGGAGAGCTCGCGGGGGATGCGGATGTGCTGGGGGCAGTGGGGGGCGCAGCGGCCGCAGTTGATGCAGTGGTCGGCCTGGCGGACAGTCTCTACTGCCGAGTCGTAGGCGGCAAGATAGCGCCTGCGGGCCTTGGCGTAGCCCTTCTGCTCGGCGCTCTTGACGTAGGTGCCTTCGATGACGCTCTTGTCGTAGAAGCGGAAGATGCCGGGAATGTTGATGCCGTAGGGGCAGGGCATGCAGTACTGGCAGCCCGTGCAGCCCGTGAGAGGGAAGTTGGCCTGCTCGTCGGCGATTTCTTCCAGGAGGTCGAACTCGCTCTGCACCAGCGGCTTGAAGTGGCAGTAGGTGTCGAGGTTGTCGTCCAGATGGTCCATGTAGGTCATGCCGCTCAGGGTGACCATCACGTTGGGGAAGCTTCCGCAGAAGCGGAAAGCCCACGACGAGATGCTGCGGTCGGGCTCGAGGGCCTTGAGCTTTGCAGTCTGGCTCTGGCTCAGCGAGGCGAGGCCTCCACCCCGCAGGGGCTCCATTATCACCACCGGAATGCCGCGGGCCGTGAGCTCCTCGTAGAGGTATTTGGCGTTGCTGTTGCGGCCGCCGGCGTGCGTCCAGTCGAGGTAGTTCATCTGGATCTGGACGAAGTCCCAGTGGTACTTGGGGTGGAGCTCCATCATTGAATCGAAGCCCGGCTGCTGGCTGTGGATCGAGAATCCCAGATTGCGGATGCGGCCGGCCTTGCGCTCGCCCTGCAGGAAGTCCATGATGCCGGTGTCCTCGAAGCGGCGCTTGAAGTCGTCGGCGCTGCCGATGGCGTGCAGCAGGTAGTAGTCTATGTAGTCGGTCTTGAAGACCTTGAGGGAATTGCGGTACATCAGTATCGAATTCTCATAGCTGGCGTCGGAGAAGTTGGACAGCTTGGTGGCAAGCAGCCAGCTCTCGCGGGGATAGCGGTTCAGGGCCTCGGCAGTGGCGCGCTCGGAGTCGCCCTGGAGGTATACGGGGGAGGTGTCGTAGTAGTTGACGCCGTTGGCCATGGCCTTGTCTACCAGCTCGTTGACCTTCTGCTGGTCGATGTGGTCGCGGCCGTCTTCGCCCTTGACCATGGGCCAGCGCATGCAGCCGTAGCCGAGTACGCCTATGCCCGGGAAGTTCTGGAGCATGGAGCCGTCGGTCTTGAGGGAGCGGGGTTCGGCTCCCTGGGGGGTGACGGCCTTGGGCGCGCAGGCGGCAAGGCCCGCTGCGGCGGTGAGGACGCCCGAAGTGCGTATGAATTCTCTTCTGTCCATGGTCTATTTGATGATGTGGGTTTGGAGGCCTTTGACGGATATGGCGCTTTCGGGGCGCACGGGGCACAGGTACTCGCAGCGGCCGCAGCCTATGCACTGCTCTTCGCTCACTACGGGGCGGGTGGTTTCGCCGGTCTGGGTCATTACGATGGCGCCGGTGGGGCAGTGGCGGGCGCAGTTGCCGCAGGTCTCTTCGCCGCTGGCGGCAAGGCAGATGAAGGGATTGACCACGGCCGTGCCTATGCGGATGAGGGTCTTGGCGTCGCGGTCGACTTTGCGTATCGCGCCGGCGGGGCAGACCTCGGAGCAGGCCGTGCACTCGGGACGGCAGTAGCCCTTCTCGTAGCCCATCTGGGGCTGGAGGAAGTGCTCCAGGTCGGTGGAGGGGCGGAGGACGCCGTTGGGGCAGTTCTGGACGCAGAGCTGGCAGGCGGTGCACTTGCTGTAGAAGTTGCCGGGGCCGCCGGAGCCGGGGGGTACGAGGCGGGGATTGCGCTCGCGCGGCGTCTTGGGCACGACTTCGGCGAGGCCGCCGTCGAGCTTCATGTTCTGCGCCTGCGCGGCTATGCCAGCCCCGACCAGCAGCGCTCCCGTAGCCAGGAAGTTCCTGCGGCCGCTGTCATTTGGAGCCTGCGCGCTGTCACGGCTGGCCTGCCGGGAATTCTCCTGCTTCCCGGAGATTTCTCCGCTGCGCTTCGCTCCGGCCGGAATGGCAGGCCTGGTGCGGCCGAAGGAGATTGCGCCCTGCTTGCAGGAGCCGATGCAGTCGAAGCAGTCGACGCAGCGGGAGTAGTCGATGCGGAGTGTGCCCTCCTCGATGCAGGAGGACTTGCAGGCACGCGAACATGCGCCGCACTTGATGCATTTGGCGTCATCGACCCGGACGCCGAACAGCTGGAAGCGGCTCACGCATCCAAGGACGGTGCCCACGGGGCAGACGGTGTTGCACCAGGCGCGCCCCCATATCCATGCGCAGAGCACGATGAGGATGAATGTTGCGCCGGCGGCAATCAGCAGAGGGGCGGGGCCGCCTCCTGTGACGCTCCTTACCATGCGGCCGTAGGCGCTGTAGGGGCCTATGAGGGCCACTATGAGCTGGATGTCGAAGATGACGGCTGCCGCCACCAACACTGCGACGGGATACCTGACCCAGCGGCGCTCCTTGTTGAACTTGAATCTCTTGCGTACGGGCTTGAGTCTGGGGAGCGGCTTGACGCCCTTCGCTGCTCTCTTGCGGACGCGGGCCTTGTGTGCGCGCTCCTGAAGGCTGCCGACTGCCTTGCGGACCCATATGACAAGGTCCTGGAATACGCCCAGAGGGCAGATTACCGAGCAGTAGATGCGTCCGCACGCGAAGGTGAGGAGCAGGATGCCCAGCACTGCTGCGATGTTCCCGAGGGTGGCGCCGCCGATGAGGCGCAGGGTGGCCGGAAGCAGCTGGAGCTTTGCCGTCCAGCCCCACCATTCCCGGCCGATGCCGGCAAGCAGCAGCGTAATTCCTACAAGGAACAGCGCTGCGAGGGCAATTCTTATTTTGCGTAACATGTGTGCAAAGATAAAAAAAATTGTTATCTTTGCGTTGTCAGTTTAGTAGAGAGTTCTGTCCCATGGCAGGACTCCTTTTTAGTTCGCTATTTATGTCAGAAGTACACTACATGAGCCAGGAAGGGCTCGACAAACTCAAGAAAGACCTTGCTGAAGCTCTCGCGCAGCGCCCGGTCATTTCGGCTGCCATAGCCGAGGCCCGCGAAAAGGGCGACCTCTCCGAAAACGCCGAATACGAATCGGCCCGCGAAGCGCAGGGACTCCTCGAACTCAAGATCTCAAACCTCCAGAACACCATCGCAAACGCCAAGGTAATCGACTCGTCGCAACTGAGCGCCGACAAGGTCCAGATGCTCACCACCGTCAAGGTCCGCAACCTCTCCGCCGGATCCGACATGACCTTCACCATCGTCGGACAGAACGAGGCCGATTTCTCAAAGGGCAGGCTCGCCGCCACCACCCCCATCGCCCGCGCCCTCATGGGCCACTCCAAAGGCGAAACGGTCGAGGCCCAGGTGCCCTCCGGAGTGCTTAAATTCAAGATTCTCGACATCTCGCTATGACAATTTTCACCCGCATCGCAAAAGGGGAGATCCCTTCATGGAAAGTAGCCGAGGATGAGCGTTTCTACGCCTTTCTCGACATCAATCCGCTCGCTCCCGGGCACACCCTCGTCATCCCCAGGGACGTAGAGGACGATTATATCTTCCACCTCGACGAGTCCACCTACGAGGGCCTCTGGGCCTTCGCCCGCAAGGTCGCCGTGGCGATCAAGGCCGCCGTCCCCTGCAAGAGGGTCGGCGTCGCGGTCCTGGGCATGGAGGTCCCCCACACGCATGTCCATCTCGTCCCCCTGCAGACCGAGGGCGACCTCGACTTCCGCAAGGAGCGCCCCGTCCTCACTCCGGAGCAGCAGCAGGCCATCGCGGCATCCATCCTCGCCGAGTATGAGAAACTTTAGCCTCATCGTGGCGGCGGCCCTCGCCCTTGCGGCCTGCACCCCCGGCGCCCGCATAGACTGCACCGTCCAGGACGCCCCCCGTGCCGGCCTGGTGCTCCGTCAGCTCGACATGAACTCCTACAAGCTTGTCGACTCCGTCCGCACCGACGCCTCGGGCCGCGTGCGCTGCACCGTCCCCGTCAGGGAGGGCGATCCCGAGTTCGTCTACATCTTCTACAAAGACACCCGCATCGCATCCCTGCTGCTCAATCGCGGCGACCGCGTGACCGTGGTCACCGACACCCTCGGCCACGCTTCCTATACCGGTTCCCCCGAGTCGGAGGCTCTTGCGGGAGTGGAGGCTGCGGCCTCGCGCTTCGGCGCCGCCATGCTGGCTGCGTCCGACCCTGCCGAGCTCGGGCAGATTTACGTCTCCCACTACCGCGAGAGCGTGCGCTACGTCCTCGAGCATCCCGGTTCGCTCACGGTCATCCCCGTCCTGCTCGAACAGCTCGACGCCGCCACGCCCGTATTCAGCCAGTACACCGACGCCATCATCTTCCGCCAGGCCGCCGACAGCCTTGCCGCCGTCTATCCCGCCTCGCGCTACGTCAAGGCCCTCGACAAGGAGGCCTCCCGCCGCGAGAACGCCATGACCCTTCAGCGTATGGTTTCCGGCGCCGAGGCCCTCGGCTACCCCGACCTCGAGATGCCATCCGTCACCGGAGCCCGCGTGCGCCTGTCCGGCATGGACTCCCGGGCCGTCCTCGTCCATTTCTGGGATTCCTCCTCCGCCACCGACAAGATGTTCAACCTCGACGTCCTCCTCCCCGTATGGGACAAGTGGCACGGCAAAGGCCTCGAAATCTACTCCGTCGATGTGAACCCCGACAAGTCCGGCTGGGCCGCCGTCGTCAAGGCGCAGCAGCTCCCCTGGGTCAACGTCAACGACGGCCTCGGCTCATTGCAGGCCGTGGGCCTCTACAACGTCACGGCAGTTCCGGTCACGTACCTGCTTGTCGACGGCGACCTCTCCGCAGCCGTCATCTCCGGCCGCGAATCCCTCGAGAAAGAATTGGCGAACGTTCTAAAATAACTTCTTGCCCGTCGTGGCGATGAAGTCCTTGAGATAGAAAGGCTCGAAGTAAGCCGTATCAACCCGGGCGCCCGCTGCGAACAAACGCATCGCGGGCGCTTTCATTGACTGCGCCCTGGGGCACTCCTGACGGAGGACGGCATCGGGCGAGCCGAGGACCTCCCTGCACTTGAGCACGCCGTCGCCGATGAAGAGGACGGGGCCTTCCGCAAGGAGATCCCGGTATGAGTCGGGGCCGACGATGCGGGGCTCGACCTCGGTGAGGCGGGTGCCGTCGGGGGAGTAGACGGCCGTGTAGACCTCCATCCTGCGGGCGTCTATCATGGGAACTATGTGGCGGCAGCCGGCGGGAAGGCCCTCCTCGATGGCCTGCGCCGCGAGAATGTCGAGCGTGCCTGCGGCGAGCAGGGGGATGCCGGCGCCGAAGCACAGGCCCTTTGCTGTCGACGAACCCACCCTGAGCCCGGTGTAGGAGCCCGGCCCCATGCTGAGGCACACGGCGTCACAGTCTTTGACCCTGAGGCCGCGTTCGTCGAGCATTTCCTTGACGAAAGGGGCCGTCATGGAGGCGTGCATGCGGGGCTCTGAGCTCTCGCGCACGGCGGTGACGGCGCCGTCCTCCAGAAGGGCGGTGGAGCAGAGGGCGGTGGAGGTCTCGATAAGGATTATACGTTGACCCATTGCGAGAAGAAGATCTTGAGCTGGGGGAGTATGGTGGACGAGAAGTCCCTCAGGACGGGATAGACCTTGAGGCCTTCGAGCTTTTCGGGGGAGACGAGCTCCCAGCTGGTGTTGAGGCCCTCGAAGGCGGATATCAGCAGGCCCAGCACAAGGGCGGTGGTGAATATGGCGAACACGGCGCCCAGCAGGCGGTTGAGCCAGCCGAGCGTGGCTATCTTGAAGAGCTTGGTGACGAGGCGGCCGAAGAGGGCCATGATGAGGGCCGTGGCAAGGAACAGGACCACAAAGCACAGGATGTAGGTGACCCTTTCGTCGCTGCCGAGCTGGAGCATGACGACGGGGGTGAGGTCGGGGGCGAAGCGCCCGGCGACTATGGCGCCGGCAAATACCGACAGGAGCGAAACCACTTGTATTATAATGCCTTTTACGGCTCCGTGGATGATTCCGGGGACAAAGAGCACAAGGAGTATAATGTCTACTGGCTGCATTGCTAAATACCTGCGAATTTATTATATTTGCAAATTCATTTGCGCAAGTGCAAAAGTAAGTAAAAAATATGACATTCAAAGAATACAAGGGCCTCGATTTGGTTGAGGTGGGGAATGAAATCCTCCGCCGCTGGCAGGAGCGTGACGCGTTCGGCAAATCCCTCAAGGTGCGCGACGGCGCTCCGGAGTTCATATTCTTTGAGGGCCCCCCCAGCGCCAACGGCATGCCCGGCATCCACCACGTCATGGCGCGCAGCATCAAGGACGCCGTCTGCCGCTACAAGACCCAGAGCGGCTACAAGGTCCGCCGCCGCGCCGGCTGGGACACCCACGGCCTTCCCGTGGAGCTCGGCGTCGAAAAGAAGCTCGGCATCACCAAGGAAGACATAGGCACCAAGGTCAGCGTGGAGGAGTACAACCGCGCCTGTAGGGCCGAGGTCATGAAATATACCGCCGAGTGGCGCACGCTCACCGAGCGCATAGGCTACTGGGTCGACATGGACGACCCGTACATCACCTACGACAACCGCTACATCGAGACTCTCTGGTACCTCCTCAAGGACATCTACGGTAAGGGCCTCCTCTACAAGGGCAAGTCCATCCAGCCCTACAGCCCCGCCGCAGGTACGGGCCTCAGCACCCACGAGCTCAACCAGCCCGGCTGCTACCGCGACGTCAAGGACACCACCGTCTGCGCCCAGTTCAAGGCCGTCGGCGAGCCCGACCTCTACTTCCTTGCCTGGACCACCACCCCCTGGACCCTCCCGTCCAACACCGCCCTCTGCGTAGGTCCCGACATCGACTACGTCAAGGTCCGCAGCACCAATCCGTATACCGGCGCTCCCGCCACCTACATCCTCGCCCAGGCCCTGGTCGGGACATGGTTCGGCGGCAAGACCGCTTTCGAAGTGCTTCCCGGCACCGTCAAGGGCAGCGAGCTCGTGGGCATGCGCTACGAGCAGCTCATCCCCTGGTTCAATCCTGGCGGCGACGCCTTCCGCGTCATTCCCGGCGACTACGTCTCCACCGAGGAGGGCACCGGCATAGTCCACATCGCCCCCACCTTCGGCGCCGACGACGCCCGCGTGGCCCGTGCGGCAGGCATCCCCCCGCTCCAGGTCATCGACCGCAACGGCGACCCCCAGGCCCAGGTCGACCTCAAAGGCCGCTTCTTCCGCCTCGAGGACCTCGACCCCGCGTATGTTGCCTCGAGCGTCGATCCTTCTTACTCCGAGTGGGCGGGCCGCTACGTCAAGAACGCCTACGACTCCTCCCTCCCCCAGGATGCCCCCACTCTCGACGTCGCCCTCTGCGTCATGCTCAAGTCGC
>ERZ842401.6601-NODE-6601-length-12329-cov-6.397588_pt1 | contig 12329 bp, 8 predicted proteins | sample MGYA00521270_ERZ842401 | MGnify/ENA primary metagenome ERZ842401 (study PRJEB31892, sample SAMEA3878208) | bioreactor metagenome | biome: Moose rumen | place: Sweden | collected 2011-10 | study: EMG produced TPA metagenomics assembly of the PRJEB12797 data set... | reverse complement strand
CCCCCGACAGGCTGATTACAAATCAGCTACTCTACCAACTGAGTTACATCGGCTTCTGCCAATCTTTCAAACCTCACTTCCCCTATGCATCCTCACAGCCTCTCTCGCTTGAATTGAGGGTGCAAAGATACTACTTTTTCAAATACCGGCAAAGTTTTTTTGACATTTTTTCTGAAAAAATATGCAATCTATTGGTTTACAAAACCAAGCAAGTTGATAATTTTATCCTCGCCACCATCGCTGCACACCCCCAAAACAGGCATCCAGCGTGTCATTTCTTCCGTTTTTGGGCACTTCCGACATCGCACCACGCAGGCACTACCCCTCCTGTCGCATCCTCTCCGCACCGGTCCAGCTACGGCACTTCTACAATAGTATTACAATACTTCTACAATAGTATTACAATAGCACATTGTAGAACTATTGTAGAAGTATTGTAATACTATTGTAGAAATGAGGGATTTTTACCTCCTTCGGCACGGCGGCAAGGACGTGCGGAGCCTGGGGGTAAGGAGGGGGGGGGCGGCCCGGAGCGGACAGTCTTTCCACCAACCCGCACGCCGCCACTGGCGGCACTTTTTTTTGTCAGCATGCGAAAATGTTTGTATTTTTGCACCGTCGTTTCCGCTCCGCCGGAGCCCCTCTCGAGAGCGACGGGCAAGCGGGTGGGCACGGGCGCGATCCCTTTAGCCAGCCGGGAACGGCAGGACATATAGAAAAGACGTTGTGACGGCGTTTTATCTGCGGCGAATAGGAACTTCGCAACTTCACTGGTTACCGCGATAACGCAATGCGCAATGTCCATGGTTGGCATATAGTGGCCTTCACTATATACTTCAACGCGTGGGCTCAGGCATTGCTTATTCTGTAACCAAGGGCAATGCGAAGGCCTCTATTCGCGGGATAAGCAAGGACAGCAGATCCCGCGCTTTTTTTACGAGCCATGATCCTGGTCTGTTGAGCTGCGAGACGACGAGGCTACAGAGCAACAAAAAAAAACAACAGCTATGATAACAGGCGAAATCAAGAACCGGATTGACAAGATTTGGGATGCCTTTTGGACGGGCGGCATCACCAATTCGATTACCGTCCTGGAGCAGATGACCTACCTCTTCTTTATGAAGATGTTGGACGACAGCCAAGTGAAGAAAGAGGCTTCGGCGGCAGTGCTGGGGTGCGGAATCGAAGACCCCACCTTCAAACCCGGCAACTGGCACAACCCCGACACCGCCCGCGATGTCCCTTATTCTGATTTGCGCTGGCGCACCTTCATCAACTTTGAGCCGGAGCGCATGTTCAGCACCATACGCAACAACGTGTTCCCCTTCATCAAGAACCTTAACGGGGGCAAGGAAAGCGCCTACAGCCGCTTTATGGAAAACGCCGTGTTCCTGGTTCAAAGTCCGCGCACGCTGGTTAAGATTGTCGAGGGCGTGAACAGCCTCGACATGAATAACCGCGACACGATGGGCGACGCGTATGAGTATGTGTTGGGCAAGATGGCTGCGAGCGGCAACAACGGCCAGTTCCGTACGCCGAGGCACATCATCCGGATGATGGTGGAACTGATGCAGCCGACACTGAAAGACACCATCTGCGACCCGGCGATGGGCAGCGCCGGCTTCATCGTCGAGAGTGCCAAGTATATCAAGGAGCGCTATGGCAAGGATCTGCTGAAGCAAGAACACGCCGACCATTACAAGAACGGGATGTTCCACGGATTCGACACCGACCAGACCATGCTCCGCATCGGTGCGATGAACCTGATGCTGCACGACGTGGAGAACCCCGGCATCCGCTATCTCGACAGCCTCTCGACCGACAACACCGACGCAGGCAGCTACACCCTGTGCCTAGCCAACCCTCCTTTCACTGGGAACCTGGACTATGAAGCGGTCAGCAAGTCGCTGCTGGCTGTCACCAAGACCAAGAAGACGGAGCTGCTGTTTGTGGCGTTGTTCACCCGGATGCTGAAAGTGGGCGGTAGGTGTGCCAGCATTGTACCCGACGGGGTGTTGTTCGGCAACAGCGCGGGGCATAAAGCCGTCCGCAAGGAGCTTATCGACAATCAGCGCCTGCAGGCTGTCATCTCGATGCCGAGCGGGGTGTTCCTGCCCTACAGCGGAGTGTCCACAGCCGTCGTGATATTCACCAAGACCAATTCGGGCGGTACGGACAAGGTGTGGTTCTACGATATGAAAGCCGACGGTTTCAGTCTTGACCAAAGACGGGAAGAGGTCAAGGAAAACGACATCCCCGACGTGATAGCCCGTTACAGCGACTTGAAAGCCGAGGAACACCGTACCCGTAAAGACCCATCCTTCATTGTTCCTGTCGATGAAATACGAGCCAATGACTACGACCTATCCATCAACAAGTACAAGGAGGTTGAGCGTGTAAAAGTGGAGTATGAGCAGCCGGGGGTTATCCTTGGGCGCATCAAAGCCTTGGAGAGCGAAATAGGCGATGCTTTGTCTGACCTTGAAAAGATGATGTAGTATGAAGCATGGATGGGAGTACAAGAAACTTGGAGAGATTTGTGACGTTTCTGCAGGGCAAGGTGCACCACAAGGGAATGACAACTATTGTGAGGATGGGATTCCATTTGTTAAAGCAGGCAACCTTGAGGAACTTGTCAATGGGAAAGATGAGATGAGTGTTCAGAAAGTAAATCGAAAGGTGGCGCAGACACATAGGTTAAGGTTGTACAAGGCTGGTTCTATTGTTTTCGCAAAAAGCGGGATGTCTTGCATGAAAGGGCATGTTTACACCTTAAGAAATGATTGCTATGCGGTAAGTCATTTAGCAATATTAACCCCAAGAGACATTGATTCGTCTTATCTTAATTACGTATTAAGGTATTTCAAACCGAACACACTGGTCAAGAATGAAGCATATCCATCTATCGCATTAGGAGATATTGCAGACTTTCTAATACCGGTTGCTCCCCGCTCTACACAAATGCAGATTGTTTCACTTCTGGACAAGATTAGTGGTGTCATTGAATCCAAGAAGGAACAGCTGAAAGAACTTGACAACCTTACTCAAGCTATATTCTATGATATATTCGGCGACCCTGCCACCAACGAAAAAGGTTGGAATCAGCGAAACTTTGAACAATGTATAGAAAAAGTGAAATACACAAAGAAAATTCAAACAACAGATTTTTTAATACAAGGGGTATATCCTGTTGTTTCACAAGAAGAGCGCTTCATCAGTGGTTATTGGAATGATTCGACCGACGTATTTAAGGTAGGTAACAAGCCTGTCGTAGTATTTGGAGACCATACTAGAGAGATAAAGTATGTGGACTTTGATTTTGTATTGGGGGCTGACGGGGTGAGGATTTTTCTTCCTAAAGACTCCATTAATCCAAGATACTTGCAATGGTTTCTAAAAACATACCGTGTTCCAAGTCTGGGATATTCCAGACATTATAAGTTGGTGAAGGAAATTGATGTAGCTATTCCGCCTCTAAACATTCAACAAGTCTTTGCCGAGAAAGTGGAGGCCATTGAGCGACAGAAAGACCTAATCAATCAATCCATCAGCGAGGCACAGACGCTGTTCGACAGCCAAATGGAATATTACTTTGGAGAGTAACGACTATGAGAAATTTCGACTATCTGAAAGAGATAGACACATTGCGGAGCCTGTACGACTACTGCAATGCAGCCGAAGTGAACCAGGTGGGCGACCCTGAACAGTCGGCCATCAATAGCCGAAGAGCCTTGGAATGGATAACCCGTGCCATCTACAAGATTGAGGGGTACGAAACCAAAGAACGGGCATCGTTGTTTGAGCTGGTGGACGGCCAGCCATTCAGGGATTTTGTGGGCAACGACAACTTGTTAAAGGCAGTCCACTACATACGCAAGGTTGGCAATGCCTCAGCCCACACGGGTAAGGTGTCCAAGAAAGAGTCCTTCTTCGCCTTGCTTAACATATACAACTTCGTCGGAGCCGTGCTGCTGAAGCTGGGCGTGTTGAAGACTTTGGCACCGTTCAACAAAGAGCTGATACCAACCCGGGGTCCCATACACCTACTGCCCCCGTCGAATCCTGAACCTGATGAGCAGTTCATCGGAAGCATCGATGTCGGCATCATATCCAAGGAGCCTGTTCAAGCCCAGGCTCCCGACATCACCGAAGCCGAGACGCGGAAACTCTTTATCGACCTGATGCTGAAAGAAGCTGGCTGGGAAGTGCTGGATGAGGAGGGGACAATAGTACCCGGCAAGGCCTGCGTGGAAGTCGAAGTGCAGGGGATGCCCAACGGCGAGGGTAAGGGCTATGCCGACTACGTTTTGTTTGGCAGCAACGGCAAACCCCTGGCTGTGGTGGAAGCCAAGCGTACCGGCGTAAGCCCTGCGAAAGGGAAGCACCAGGCAGAACTGTACGCTGACTGTCTTGAAGCCAAGCATGGGCTACGCCCCGTTATCTACTACACCAACGGCTTTGAGACCCACATTATAGACGGCATAGGCTATCCTCCGCGTCTTATCTATGGTTTCCATACCGAGAAAGATTTGACCTGGCTGATACAGCAGCGAAACCGAGGCGGTATAAAGGATCTGAAGATCAAGGACAGCATAACCGACCGTGCATATCAGAAGACAGCCATCAAGAACGTCTGTGAGCATCTGAACGCTATGCACCGAAGGGCGTTGCTGGTGATGGCCACCGGCACAGGCAAAACCCGCGTGGCCATATCGCTGGTGGATGTACTGATGCGCAACGGCTGGATTAAGAACGTGCTGTTTCTGGCAGACAGGACAATGCTTGTTACACAGGCTCACAAAAACTTTGTCAAGCTGTTGCCGAGTTGTACCACCTGTGTACTCAGCGACAACAAGGGCGACCGAGACCTCAACGCCAGAATCATGTTCTCAACCTACCAGACAATGATTAACTACATCGACACCGAGGCCAAGGAGTTTTCAGTCGGCAAGTTTGACATGGTTATCATTGACGAGGCACATAGAAGCGTGTTCGGCAAGTACGGAGCCATTTTCCAGTACTTTGACAGTTTCTTGATAGGCTTGACCGCCACGCCGCGCCATGAGATAGACCGCAGCACCTACAGCCTGTTGGAGTTGGAAGACGGCGACCCCAACTTTGCCTACGAACTTGACGAGGCCATTGCCGATGGTTTCCTTGTTCCATACACTGGATTGATGAAGGGTAGCTTGATGCTGAAAGAAGGTATCAAGTACGACAATCTTTCAGACAAGGAAAAAGAGCAGTTTGAAGAGATTTGGGAATATGAGAAAGCCAAGAATACCCTGAAAGGCGACGATGGGCAGCCCAGGGACATTGATTCGGCTGAGATGTTTACCTACATCTTCAACCAGGACACCATAGACAAGGTATTGCAGGACTTGATGGAGAACGGCCTCAAAGTCCAGGGTGGGGAGCGTATCGGCAAGACTGTGATATTCGCATGCAACCACTCCCACGCCGAAAAGATTGTTGAACGGTTCTACAAACTGTATCCTGAATATGGTTCTGATTTCTGTGTGCTGATTGACAACTACGTCACATACGCCCAAAACTTGAAGGACAAGTTGGAAATACGCGATGCCAACCCACAAATCGCTGTCTCGGTCGACATGCTTGACACGGGCGTGGACATACCCGACATCCTGAATCTGGTATTTTTCAAAAAAGTCCGTTCCAAAATCAAGTTCCTGCAAATGATAGGACGCGGAACCAGACTGTCGCCTGACATCTTCGGCCAAGGTCAGGACAAGGAAATGTTTTATATATTCGACTGGTGCAGAAACTTTGAGTTTTTCGGAAGCAATCCCCAGGGCGTTGAAGCCAAACCCGTAGTGTCATTGACCGAAAGGCTTTTCAGCCTAAAAACTAACATTGCCTTTGAACTGCAACACGCAACCCACCAGGCCATACCTTACCACAAACAGCTACACGACAACCTCAAAGCTGAGTTAATCGACCAGGTGAAGAGCCTGAACAACCATCACATTTCAGTCCGCACACACTGGCAAGTTGTGACCAGGTTCAGGAATGAGCAGAACTGGCTCTATATCTCTCAAGTGGATGTCTCGCAGTTAACGAATGAGATAGCCCCAATGCTGGTCAAGAGCCAGGAGAATGAAGGTGCTAAACGGTTCGACATACTCACCCTTGTTGTAGAGCTGTCATTGCTTAATGATGAGGTGAACGCCAGGCGCAGCAAGAGGAACATTATCACCATAGCGCAGCACCTTCAAGAGAAGGGGTCAATCCCACAGGTGATGGCCAAGATGAATGTGATTAACGAGGTGCTGACGGAAGACAACTGGAAGAACCTGTCGCTTGAATGGCTGGAACGTGTGAGGGTTGAACTTCGTGAGTTAATGAAGTTCTTGGTTGGTGAGAAAGACAGAACCTTTGACGTGGACGTTGAAGACACTATCTCCTATGACGGTGAGGGCGACGGCATAGTCACCACAACTACATACAAGCGGCGTGTCATTGACTTCCTGTCGCAGAACAGGGACTTGCCCGTCTTGCAAAAAATATTCAACTTATCGCCTTTGGAGCAGGCCGACATCCGGGAACTTGAACGAATTTTGTGGGACGAACTGGGCAGCAAGGACGACTATGCCCGCTACACTAGGAATATGATATGCGGCGACTACGTGGCCGTGTTTATCCGTTCCATCATCGGGGTTGACAGGGGTATAGCAATGATAAAGTTTACGGACTTTATCAGCAATGCCAACCTCAATTCCCAACAAGAAGAGTATCTCAAAACCATTGTCAACTACGTCTGCGAAAACGGCGACATATCAAGGACGACACTTATCAACGTATCGCCCTTTGACAACTATGATTTAGTCGATACGTTCGGGACAAACGCCATTTGTGTCGGGCAGTATGTGGATGCCCTGCACAGCGTCATAGTGGCTTAACGCTGCCCTGTGGCGCTCCATGACGCCGCTGGCTGCCTTCCCTTCTCAACAGGCATTGCAACAAGAAACGGTGCAGCCAAAGGTGGCTGCGCCGTTTCTTCATCCGTTCCCCGTCAGGGGAACACGGCAACACACTATGCATTCTTGTATTTCTCAATCTGTACTTTCATCGCATCCACACAATCTGATATTGCTCCTTCAAACGAATCCGCCTGCTTGGAAAGGAAAAGATCGTTCCCCGGAACACATAAACGGAGTTCGACAATCTTATTGTCATGACTTTCCGGTTTATCCACTTTCAAAGTCACTTCGCACCTGACTGCATTATCAATCATCCGATCCAGTTTATTTACTTTCTCGTTGATGAACCTTTCCAGCTTTTCATCGGCAGTGAATTTTGCCGCATTGATGATAATGTTCATATTCTCCTCCTTTTATTTAGTTAGACTTTTTTCTACTACTATCTCTTCCGCCCCCGAGGGTGGGCATCCTTGTACACTTCCTTTAGCTGCTCACGCGTTACATGGGTATATATTTCTGTCGTTGTGAGACTTTCGTGCCCAAGTAGTTCCTTAATGGCCACGAGTTCGCCTCCCTCCTTCAGCATATGCGTTGCAAAACTGTGTCGGAACACATGCGGTGAAATTCTATCTGCATTTGAAAGCACTTTCATATACTTTCTCACTATGCAATACACCTGTTCTGTCGACATTTGGCAACCTTGTGGAGTTACAAAAAGCCACTCTTCCGCACTGCTTGCAACCTCCCTTTTTAACGCCACATAATTGGAAATATTGTATGCAAGTTCTTTTTCTATTGGAATTATTCTTTCTTTGTTACGCTTGCCAAGTACTTTTATTGTGAATGACGCTAAATCAACTGAACTCTCCTTGAGGCCTATCAGTTCCGATCTTCTGACCCCGGTTTCATAAAGCATCCGCAGCATCAAGGCATCCCGTTGTCCTACGAAATCATTGCCAAAGACCCCTTCGTCATATAAGTGCTCTAATTCGCTTATTCTGAAGAATACAGGCTTACGTTTAGGCTGTTTCGGCGATGCAATTTTTGACATCAAGTCGGCATCAAACAGCCCGCTGCTTCTCAGCCACCGAAGCCAGCTGCCTACCGACGACAGCCTCCTCTTCACAGTGCCCGGGGATTCTCCCTTCTCAATATGGGCCAATTGCCACGATCGTATATCACGAGCAGTCAAATCTTGCAAATCTGCCACACCCAATGGTTCTAAAAAAGCCGACAAATCCTGCAAATCTGCCATATAGTTCCTCACTGTCCCCTGGGCCATCCGCCGTTCAGTGGCTATATAGTCTTTGAAGTCCTCTATAGAGTCCGTTATTCTCATCTGCCATTCTATTCGGTTCCTTACTATTGACCTTACAGATTATTCTTCAGTTCTATTAGAAAACGCCTCAATTCACTGAGACTGTTAATTACTTCCACTTGTGGATTGTCCATTGGCTTTGCCCGCATCTGCTCTCTTGCGCCATCTAGTGTATATCCACATTCACGTGTCAAGTAGTATATTCTTTTCAATACATCTATATCATGTTGTGAATACAACCTCACCCCCCTTTTGTTTTTCGCAGGCTTTATCTGCCCGAACTCGCTCTCCCAAAAGCGCAGCACTGAAGGTGCCACGTCCAGCATCTTTGCCACTTCTCCTATATTGTAGTACAGTTTTCCCTCTTCCATTTTGTAATCTCCTACTTTTTGTCAATAGGTATAATATCCCTGGTTTTCCTGATAACTCTCTTTCTTCTCATATTTCAAGTCTTTCAGGGCATCCGCCTTGATGTTGATTTGGAAGAACCAACTTCTGTAATAGCCGAAGGGTACCCAGCTGAAACGCATTTCCCAGCAATGCAGGTCGCGGTATATGTCTACCGTTGTATAGCTCATTCCCTTGTTCACAAAGTCATACCCGGTGCTCATAGCCACTCTCCAGTTTTTTGTCAAACTCACATTGCCCGACAGACTCACACTCTGCACTGTCTCGTGCTTCATCCCCATTTCCCGTGCCACATAGCTGGCTGCATGGCTGAAACTATAGCTTACACTGATGTTCCACGGCACCGAAAAATCTACATACCCACCCATCATCGGCACTGCACTATAGTTGTATGGCGTCTGCAGCAATGTGTATACGGGTCTCCCTCCTGCACGCCCTTTCTTTTCTTTCTTGAAAGTGTTGTTGTTCAAACTGAACGACACCTGTGTGCTCCATGTTGAGCTTTGGTGGCGGAACAGCTTTCCTTCCTCCACCCAAAGGTAACGGTCGTGCATGTTTCCAAATGAATCCACCACATATGGACAAAACGAACCGCTATAGTTCACCACTACCGACCTGAACAGGGTCGTCCTGCCGCTAACCCCCAGATTGCTCCAGTTGAGCGAATCTTTGGCCAGGTCATATGAAGCATTGAGGCTCAAGTTTTCCAGCAGCACCACTTTCTTCACCTCTGCTGCACTGTCAAATGGATTCTGCACTTTTATCTCGAAGTTGTTGCCCACACTCATTCTCACGCTCCCGCTCTTCCCGTCGGGAGGACCTCCATAGAGGCTGTTCTGGAATATCGAGTAGCGATGCACATATCCTGTAGTATCAGTGTATTGTTTCCAATATCCCATCCATGCGCTTCCGAAATCAGGCCTGTAGGAGAATCCGACCGTGGGGTTTATCACATGCCTCAGGGCTTTCAGCGGGCCGTATTTGAATTGGAACATTCCATACACTCTCGTGCTGAGCGACGACGAGAAACTGAAATCCCTGTTACTCCTGAATCCCCACACCGTGTCGATAGTCAGTTTCCCTGTTGTCTCATCATACTGCCTGTCTACCGTGCTCCAATGCCACCGTTCGTTATAGCTCAATGTGTTGGTCCAGTTGAAGAACTTGAGCACCTTCACGCTGCTGCTCAACGGCACACTGTGCTGTACGCCATACTGCATTCGGTCGAGAGTGGCCTGCTTGAACAGATCCGAATCCTGCGCTGTGATGTTGTTCTCCGCATTCATCACATAGCTTAATGAGATATTCTCCCACCATCGGTAACCTCCAACAGGATTTTTCCTTCGCAATGGGTATATGGTGGACGACGACAAGCTGACACTCGGCAACTTGATGTTCATCACACCTGTCTGTGCATTGAACGATTCCCTCGCTGTAGCTGCCAGATTGAAATAGGAGCCCAGCTTGGCGTTGTAGCTGATTGACGAGGTGGTGGTACTGTTGAAGTAGTCGGCTCGGTTGGTCGTATTGCGGTTGTAGTTGCGGCTCTGCAGGTTCACATTGGCCGAGAAGCGGCTGTTGGGGTTGGCTTTCGCATCCTGGTTGTGCTGCCACGCCACCTTGAAGTCCGTGTAGGCAGCAAAGGTATTGGTGTCGCCCCTGATGCCGGTGAAAGTGCGCCCAAGCCTCATGTCGAACAATCCTTTATATTTGTACCGCTTGTAGTAGTTCGACTTCACCTCTCCCGCCCACGACAGGTTGGTATACAGTTCTGCCAGCGCCAGCAGATCTACCCTGTCGTTGATGGCCCAATAGTAGCCACCGTCCTTCAGGTAGTAGCCTCTGTAGTTCATCCATCCATACGAGGGTATCACCACCCCCGACGACTGACTGTTGTGGGTGATGGGGAAGAATGCAAAGGGCAGTGCCACGGGGGTAGGCGCATCCTCAATGCTAAGCCAGGCCGGCCCGGTAACTATTTTGTCGCCGGTGATGAGCTTAGATTTCGTGAAATTGATGGCAAAATGTGGGTGGGCATAGTTGCATGTTGTGTAGCTTCCCCCGCTGAGGTACATCACCGAGTCGTTCATTTTCTTCACCTTGTGGCCGTGCAGGTAGCCGTCGCCCTCTTGGGTTATCACTCCCTGTATGATGCCTTTCTTGGTGCTGTAGTTGAAGGTGATGGTGTCGGCATAGTATTCGTCGCCCTCCTGCTTGAAATAGGGTCTCCCCTCCACTTCTCCCACTGTGTCTATGGTGCCGTGGGCGTGGAGCGTTTCTTGTTCAAAATCCACCTCTATCCGATTGGCTTTGAGCTGCATCTTCTCGTAGTCTATCACGCCCTCGTTGTAGAGCGTCGCGCGCCGGGTCGCCACATCCATCGCCACCGAATCCCTCGCCTTGTACTTCACCACCTCCTTCACCGCATTGGCCGACACCTTCATCAGCGTGTCCACGTCGGTCTGCGACCTCGCGCCCGCCGCCGACAGCCCAAGCATCAGCAGTATCAACACCCATCCTCTATGTACCCCGCACCACCTCAACTCAATTAATTTTCAGCATTCAAAAAATCTTTGTATTTTTGCACTTTCATTTTGCAAATATAAAACTATTTGCGCGAACTATGAAACAAAAAAATATCAATTTGTCTATGAAACGCTTAATCGCCGTCTTTATTGTGGCTCTGCTTCCTTTCGGATGCGCCTTTTCGCAAAAAAAGGACACCTATCAGGTCCGCACCGTGGTCATCGACCCGGGCCACGGCGGCGCCAAACCCGGTGCCCGTGGCGGCCACTCATTCGAGAAAGACATCACCCTTGCCGTGGCCAAGAAGTTCGGCAAACTCATTGCCGACAACTACCCCGATGTGAAAATCATCTACACCCGCACCACCGACGCCGACATCTCCCTCGCCGAGCGCGCCCGCATTGCCAACAGCAACAAAGCCGACCTTTTCATCAGCATCCATGCCAACTCCCATCCCACCGCCACCCCCACCGGTGTCGAGACCTTCGTGATGGGCCTCTCCGAAAGCCGCGCCAACCTCGAGGTGGCCAAAAAGGAGAATGCCGACATACTCCTCGAGGCCGACTACAAGACCAACGCCGACTACAACGGCTTCGACCCCAACGCCCCCGAGACCTACGTCATGCTCACCATGTTCCAAAACGCTTTCATCGACAAGAGTCTCAATTTCGCCCAGGCCATACAGAACCAATACAAAGCACAGCTCCGCACCATCAACCGCGGCGTCAAGCAGGCCGAGCTCTATGTGCTCTACAAGACCTCCATGCCCTCGGTGCTCACCGAAATTGGCTTCATCTCCAACCCCAACGAGGAGGCCTTTATGCTCAGCGACGAGGGGCAGGCACGCATCGCCGTAAGCCTTTTCAACGCTTTCATGACCTACAAGGCCACCGAGGAAGGCACCAACAAGCCGGCCAACCCCGTCATCAACCTCCCCGGCTACACGGCCAACCCCGACAAGACCGCCTCCAAAGCCGAACCCACCCCCGAACCGGCACCCAAGCCCGAGGCCCAACCCAAAGCTGAGCCCGCCCCCGCTGTGGCCGTGGCCGACCCCACGCCTGCCACCACCGACGTGAAGCAGCAGCCCGAGGCCCTAGCCAAGGTGGCCACCACCCCCGAACCGACCGCCGGAT
>ERZ842401.6600-NODE-6600-length-12332-cov-3.607885_pt1 | contig 12332 bp, 9 predicted proteins | sample MGYA00521270_ERZ842401 | MGnify/ENA primary metagenome ERZ842401 (study PRJEB31892, sample SAMEA3878208) | bioreactor metagenome | biome: Moose rumen | place: Sweden | collected 2011-10 | study: EMG produced TPA metagenomics assembly of the PRJEB12797 data set... | reverse complement strand
AACATATTTTTCTCCCGGCCGTCTGAGACGGCCAGGAGTGAAATATGTTTGTATTTCATTGCTTATGGTTCAATCCTTTGCAGGAATTCTCGTATCTTTGAAAACGCGTCCGAAGCAGGGATTTCCATCCAATTTTGCATGGACTTGGACACGCGGTCAGCATATCGCCTGTCCTTGAATGTGGCATCGATTCGCCGGCAAACCTCCGCTATATTCTTTTCCCGCATCCCGGTATCCTCAAAAATGTAAGTTTTCATACATTCCATAAGTTTCTCGGAGTTGGTGATTTCCATCAAATAACACAGGTCAAATATATCCTTATAGCGGGTTGAGTAAATGCCGAACTTAAGCAGGGAGCGCAATTTTTCGGAAACTATTTGTTCCTTGGAGTTGATCAGGAGATTGGCTCCCTCGTCAAAGCAAGCGATATCAAAACAGTATTCGTCTTGCTCAATGGACAGTCGGTTATGCACGCCGAAATCAATTTTGCTGTGGACTACGGTATCGCCGTCGTCTGATATCTTGATGTCGACGCTTTTTCCGTGATAGTCTTGCTGGCGAAGTTCTCTTGTTTGTCCTGCTTGCTCAAAAAGGATATGCGGCAGGCAATTCAGCTTTGCGATGAAGTTTCGGATAGACGCGTCGTCCAAGGAGTACCGTATGAAGTCGATGTCCATGTCGCGGGTGGCTCTGCGGGAATCGCCTGTAAGACTGCGCATGACTACGCCGCCTTTGATGGTGGCATTCTTGCATAGCGGGCTTTCTGACAGAGCTTTCAACACAAGATCTTGGCAGACTCTGGCTTCCGCGTTTTCATTGAAATAACCTTCCTCATTGGACGCTTGTATCATTTTTGCAATGATGGACATCAAAATACCTCCGCTTCCAGCAATTTTCCAATCATTTTGCGTTTTGGAAAGATTGCCGTATACTCCTGAATACGCGCAATGTCCAGCTCGGGAAGCTGTATTCGGTAATTTCCCAAAATTTCTTTGTAGTAGTCATAAGGAAGCTTGTTTTTGAAGCGAAGAAGTTCAATGAGCATTCGTTCTTTGTCGTAGATGCGAAAAGTTGTATGATTCCGCCTCATGGTGACTGCGCCCAATCCCCAGAGTTCCTTTGGGATGAAATATTGCTGTACTCTTGCATCGCGCAAAAGCCGTGCGGATTTTGGTGTGGCAATGCAATATTTATCGGGGATGAGATCCGTAAGGTTGTGGTAATAAAACGCTGTATCCATGGTGATGATGGCGGATGGGTATTTTGCGGCCAATATGGATAGAAATGACGCTGCCGGTTCACTGGAATAGATGCCTTTTTCCAAGCGGTAGAGTTTCCCAGCAGCAATCGCTTTTTTGATTTGGTAGGCAGAACGCCCTTCTTCGATGCAGCGTCGATATTTCAGGATCATGATGGCACCTCATTAAACCAAATGCAGGCTTTTTTTTGATTTTTACCTGCGTTTGGTGAAATTATAGCATTTGCATTCGTTGCCGTCAACGGGAGAGGAGAGGATTTTATGGGCGATTATCGTTATCTTTTTCCGTTTGAAAAAATACCGCTTGGTTCTCGTGTGCTGATTTATGGGGCTGGCGTTTTGGGGCAGGAATATTTGAAACAGATGATGATTACGGGCTATTGCGAGGTAATCGGGTTTGCGGACAGAAACCACGCAAGCTATCCGCCGATGGTTGTGCCCGTTTACGCGCCGGAAGAGATTCATGGGCTGGCGTTTGACTATGTGGTCGTTGCGCTTCGCGGCGGGTTTGGCGTGCCCGAGGTGAAGCGTCTGCTTTCAGAGCAGAAGGTTCGTGACGAACAGGTCGTTTGCATATTGGAGCGCGCGCCGTCGCCTCCAGTTGCAATTTCGGCAGTACCTGCGAGGTTCTGCTACGTTCCGGCATTTGAAGCCGACCGGATGTCTGTTGCCCTGTATTTGGCGGGCGGAATTGGCGATATGATATGCCAAAAGCGATTTGTCATGGAGTTGCTGAGCTTGATGCCGCAAGCGGGCATCGACATTTACGCGGCGCAAAACGTGGACTTCCTGCGCTGGCTGTATAGCGACAGAGAGCAGGTGCGAAATGTATTGCTGGATGCGGGCGTGGAATATGGCAGAGTTTGCACCGATTACGTTTTGGCAATAAGTATATTCGGAAGTCAATTTTTGCGTGTGGAACATTTTGCGGCTTCGCAGGCGGAAATGGAAGCCCCAGTTTGCTCTGAAAGAATCAAGGAGCTTGCACAACAGGCGGAAGCGGATTCCCTCAGTCCCGCCAGTCCCAATGCTCTTTCGACATTGCGGCATATTTGCAATGAACAGGATTGTTATTCGTGGTTCAACTATAATAACGTCTTTTTCATCAAGGATCGCCGTGTAACCATCCCACCCCTTCCCGAAAAGCGAACATTTTTTCAAACGATGGGGGATATTGCTTATATTACCGTTCATAGTGGAAATGGATCTTCCAAAACAGGAAAAGGAATCGCAAAAACTTGGCCTATGGAATACTTCCAAAAAACCATATTGCTATTCAAGAAACTATATCCATCGATTGCGGTCGTGCAGGTCGGCGCAGCGGAAGAGGCAAAACTTGGCGGCGCGGATTCGTTCCTGATGGGACGGGAGTTTGAAACTGTGGCAAGTGTTCTGCAAAGAGCAATCTTTCATTTGGATATTGAGGGGGGGCTGGTGCATCTTGCCTCCCAACTTGGGACGAAATGCATTGTCTTGTTTGGCCCGACGCAAATGGAATATTATTCGTACCCGCAAAATATCAATATCCATGTGGATAATTGCCATCCCTGTGCGGGATTGTACCCTAGCGTTGATTATTGCGCGCGCCATATGGAAAAACCGAAATGCATGTATGGTATCACGCCGGAGCTTGTCATGGAAAAAATTACGGAATATATGCAGAAACGTTGTTCGCAACGGCAAGAGGATTGAAATGAATATTATTTGTTCTTCGTTTGGGGACATGGCCGAGAGGATACGCGCCAAGAGGAGTGAGATTGTGCTTTTTGGCGCCGGGGTGCTGGGGCGGATTACAGCACCGCAGATTCTGGAACGGCTTCATTTGCTGCCTTTGGTTCGTTGCTGCTTGGACAATGATTGCTCCAAATGGGGGGAGAAGGTTGATGTTTGCGGGACTGGATTGGCCGTACGCGCTCCAGCGGAGTTGGCCAAATGTGGTTCGCGGACGGCGCTCGTTGTTTGTGTCAGCCGTTTCTTTGATGTGGTTCGGCAATTGGAAGCTATGGAATGCACTCGCAATATGGATTGCTATATTTTGGCAATGCTGTGTGTCCACAATTTCTGTTCGCAGCCGTCTGCAGGAGTGCCGATTTATACAAAGGAGGCGCTTATTCCAAAGAAGTTGCACTATATGTGGTTCGGGGGGAATCCGATCCCTGAAATGCTGAAAACATGCATGGAAAGCTGGAAGAGATATTGCCCAGATTATGAAATCATTCGTTGGGATGAGAGCAATTATGACGTCGAAAAGCATCCATATATGAAGGAAGCGTATGCGGCTGGAGCGTATGGTTTCGTGCCAGATTATGCGAGGCTAGACATTTTGTATGCACATGGCGGCATTTATCTCGATACGGATGTGGAACTCCTTCGGAATTTGGATACGTTATTGCACCAAGAGGCTTTTTGTGGCGTGGAGAAGTGGCAGACGCTCAATTTTGGCGGGTGCAGCGGGGCGGCCAAGGGAAGCCCTGCCATAAAAACGTTTTTGGAGGCACGGAAGGATATCCGTTTTTTTCACAGGGATGGAAGGGAAAATCGAAATACTTGCGGTTTTTACGATACAAGAACAGCTTTGGCGCAAGGATACAAGATCAATGGCAGGACGCAAACCGTTGGGAATATGAATGTGTACGCATACGATTATTTTCATCCATATGATTATATGTCCGAAAGGTTGGATTGCACGGAGCATACTTATTCGGTGCATTGGTTCAACGGCGGCTGGCTCACGGGGGACGAGCGCAAGGGAAATGCGTGCACATTTCGGATGTATGATTCGTTGTATCAAGGCGCATTGCGGTTGGCGCAGGATGAAGAGGCAGGCAGAAAGGCGGGTTCCCATGTATTTTGAACTGATGGCGTCGATGATGTGCGCCGATTATGGGCATTTGGAGAAGGAAGTCCGAGATCTGGAAGCGGGCGGCATTGACTCCTTCCATATCGATATCATGGACGGGCGCTATGTGCCGAATTATGCGATGTCGTTGAACGATATGCGGTATATCCGTTCGGCGACGAAGAAGCCGATAGACGTTCATCTGATGATCGAGCACCCAAATACGAATGTGCATCTTTTTATTGATGCGTTAAAGCCCGGCGATACCATTTATATTCACCCCGAGGCCGAGTACCATCCTTCGACGACGCTACAGAAGGTCATTGATGCGGACATGATTCCGGGAATCGCCATCAATCCGGGGACAAGCGTGGAGACCGTTTACGAGATGCTCCGGATTGTGAAGAAGGTATTGGTGATGTCGGTGAACCCCGGCAATGCGGGACAGATGTATTTGCCTTATGTCGGAGAGAAATTTGTTAAGCTCCTTGCTTTGAAGGACGAGATGGGCTTTGAGGTGTACTGGGATGGCGCGTGCGGGGCCGACAAGATCAAAAAATTTGCGCCGCTCGGCGTGAAAGGGTTTGTGCTTGGGACGACGTTGCTCTTTGGTCAGGGAAAGCCGTATGGCGAGACGTTGGCGGCGATACGGAAGCTGGAGTTTTGACCGATGAAGCGGATTGCGCTGATTTTGGCGGGAGGCACGGGAAGCCGGATGGGGGCGGATGTGCCGAAGCAGTATATTTCCGTGCAAGGGCGTATGTTTGTAACGCGGACCTTGGAGAGGTTTTATCGGCATGACGGGATTGACGATGTGCAAGTTGTCGCGGCGATGGAGTGGAGAGCCAAGATTCGGCAGGAACAGGATGAATGTATTTTTTTCCGTTTGCCGAATTGCGCGGTGAAATTTCGTGGGTTTTCCCATCCGGGGGAGACGCGACAACTTTCGGTTTTGAACGGACTTCAAGATATTGCGTCGTATGCATCGGACAAAGATATTGTTATCGTGCATGACGCGGCGCGTCCATTGGTGAGCGCGGCATTGATTTCCGCAGGAATTGAGGCAATGGCGAAATATGATGGCGTCATGCCTGTATTGCCGATGAAAGATACCATTTATGAAAGTGTAGATGGGCATCATATTTCAAAACTTTTGCGGCGGGAGCAGATTGTCGCGGGGCAGGCGCCGGAGTTCTTTTGTTTCGGGAAGTATTTGTCGGCAAATGAAGCCCTTGACGCAGAGACCATGCGTTCTGTGAATGGGGCAACGGAGCCTGCGGTATTGGCGGGCATGGATATTGGCATTATCCCCGGTGTGGAACGGAATTTCAAGATTACGACGCCGGAAGATTTGGAGCGATACAAGGAGATATTGCAAAAGGGGCAGGCCGATTGACCTGCCCCTTTTCGGCAAGAAGGAGAGATGGGGAAATGAAAGCATATGTCTTGCACGGAATAGATGATTTGCGTTATGAGGAAGCGGCGAAGCCTGTGCCGGAAAGCAGCGAGGTGCTGGTGCGCGTCATGGCGGCGGGGATTTGCGGCTCGGATATTCCACGCATTTTCGAGACGGGTGCGCACCGACATCCGCTGATTCCTGGGCACGAATTTTCCGGCGTCGTGGAAGCGGTCGGCAGCAAACATAACAAAGAATGGCTGGGAAAGCGTGTCGGCGTTTTTCCATTGATTCCCTGCTATGAGTGCGCGCCTTGTGTGGAAAAGCAATATGAGATGTGTCGGCAGTACAGCTATCTCGGTTCGCGCAGGGGCGGAGGCTTTGCGGAATATGTTGCCGTTCCCAGTTGGAATCTGATTGAACTGCCGGAGAATGTCTCTTTTGAGGAAGCGGCGATGCTGGAGCCAATGGCGGTGGCCGTCCATGCGATGCGGAGTGCGGCGCCGAAGATGACGGATACGGTGGCGGTGTGCGGGCTTGGGACGATTGGACTTTTGACCGCAATGTTCCTAAAAGATGCCGGAATTGAGAATTTGCTTCTTATCGGCAATAAGGATTTGCAGAAAGAAATGGCGTTGCAAATGGGAATCGATGCGGAGCATTTTTGCGATATACGGACACAAGACGCGAAGGCGTGGATTACGGAGAAGACGCGTGGGAACGGTACGAACGTGTTCTTTGAATGTGTGGGACGCAATGAGACAATCTCGATGGGGCTTGCCTGCGCCGCGCCGGGCGGGACTGTCCTGCTCGTGGGCAATCCCGCCTCGGATGTCCGGCTTTCCCGTGAAGATTATTGGCAGATTCTTCGACGCCAGCTTACGGTGCGCGGGACATGGAATTCGTCGTTCACGCACGAGGAAAGCGATGATTGGCATTATGCACTGGGGCGATTGTCGGCGCGTCAAATCAATCCGGTCACATTTATTTCTCATCGGCTGCCGTTTGATCGATTGGAGCGGGGGCTTGCCATCATGCGTGACAAAACGGAGGATTTTTGCAAAATTATGATACGAATTGCCAATGCAGGACGTGCGGTGCTCGGCAATGCGGGACGGTGAAGTTTTTCTGTGTTGCGGCGAGCCGGAGAGGATGAACGCGCTCTTGACGATAAAAATACGAAACGCTATAATAGCACGGAACTCTTAGCCGACAAAACGGTTAAGTCCAAATTTTAGAAATTGATTGCAACCAGCCGCCTGCCGTCGGAAGCGTGTGACGGCTTTTCTTGTTCCTTGAATGCAATTATTGACGCAAGCGGAGGGAAACGATATGCCAAGCAAACAGACGCGTCCGGACTGGACGGAGTATTTTCTCGATATTGCGCGGGCGGTCGGGCGGCGTTCGACGTGCCTTCGCCGGAAATACGGCGCGATTATCGTGAAGGATAAAATCATCATCAGCACGGGCTACAACGGCGCGCCGCGCGGCGAGGCAAACTGTATCGACACGGGCGTTTGCGAGCGGGAGCGGCTGCATGTGCCGAAAGGGCAGAACTATGAGCTTTGCGTAGCGGTTCATGCTGAGCAGAACGCAATCATCAACGCCGATCCCGTCAAGATGAAAGGCGCGACGATTTATATCGAAGGATACAACGCCGACGGAACGCTCGCGTCCGGAAAGCCGTGCCTTTTGTGCCGCCGTATGCTTCGGAATGCAATGATTGCCGAGGCGGTTTATCGCGAGCCGGACGGGCGGATCGTGCATATCGCGCCGGAGGATATAGCGGATGGATAAGGAAACAACGATTAAGTCAATTTATGGACTTGCCGAGGGATTTTCCCGTCAGGCAAGGAAGACGGCGCGAAGTCGTAGCAGAGCTACGTCGAGCGACATCTGACGCGGCATGACGGGAAAAGAACCGGCAAGGGCGAAAGGGATTAATCGTTGTTTCCGTAAGGAAAAAGCCGTGATTTTGTCATGGAAACATTGACAAATCGCGGCTTTCGCTTTAGAATTTGATTGATTGCATAGGAAAAACACGCGATAAACGGGGAAAGGAGGAGTCCGATGATGGTACGGCGGCCTTGGATGCTTGCGGTCGGCGGCATTTTCGGGCTTCTTCTTTTTGCCGGAGCGTTTCTTTGGTACATGGCCGGAACGGAGCGCTTCATGTCGGAGATGGGCGCGCTTGCGAGCGAAAAAGGGGCGGAGCTTCTCGGCACGCGCGTCGACGTCGGCGAAGTGCGTGTCCGTTCGCTCTGCGCTTTGACGGTACGAAATATTGCGATTTATGATAAGCGAAACGAGCTCCTTTTGAAGGCTGAATCGGCGTCGGTGCGGTTCAGCCTTTTCGGTATGCTCACGGACGCTCCGGCGCGCGCAGTGGAAGACGTGACGGTGCGTCGGCCGGAGGCGCGGCTCCAAAAGCGGGCGGACGGAAGCTGGAACTATCAGGATTTGGTCGCGGAAGACAGCGAGCCGAGCGCGTTTCGCGGCGTCGTGCGGAGCGAGTACGGCGCGGTCGTCCTGGCCATGGACGGAAAGGAACTGCAGCTTTCCGAGGTAAACGGAAGCGTCGATTTTGCGGACGCGGACAAAATGAGGCTGGAAGGCAAGGCGCGTCATGGCGCAGCGTCGATTTCCGTCGAAGGGACGCTCGGCGGAGATGACGCTTCGGTTTTCGTCGAGGGGACGGATCTGGAGCTGGAAAATTATCTCGGGTGGGCGCCTGCCGGAATTTTGCCGCCGGAGGTGGAGCTCCGCGGCGGACGCGTCGAGACGCTGACGGCGTCGGCGGATAAGCGCGGCGACGCGCTTTCCTATCAGGGGCGCGCGGAGATTTCCGGCGCGTCGGCGCGCGTCATGGAGACCGAGATTGGAAATATTGCAGGCGTAGTGGATTTGACGGAGCGGGAGGCACGGTTTTCGGCGACGGCGGAGGCCGAGGGGCAAAAAGCGTCGGTGCGCGGGACCGTCGGAATGTCCGGCAGCGTGCCGACGCTCAATCTTGTGGCCCAGTCGGACGCGTTCGATCCCGGCGAGATTTTGAAAGACAGCCCGTTTCATGGCGCGGTGTCGTTTTCGGCGCGGGTTACGGGGACGACGGACGCGCCGGAAGTCGACGGCGTGTTTCACGCGGCGAAGGGAATGTTGGACGAATATCCGTTTACGAACGCGGAGGCAAAGGCGTCTTATGCGGACGGTCGTATTACGGCCCAGTCGCTGGCGGCGGATATCTTTGGAGGCCATGTGGCGGCGGAGGGCGAGTTTGCTCCGGCGTCGATGTCTTTTGACGGCCATGCGGTGCTGACGGATTTGGACGCGGCGCAGGCGGAGGCGTTCTTGCCGGGCGTTGCCGGACGCGTTTCGGCGGATCTCGGATTTGCCGGAAATGCGAACGATTTACTCCAATCGTCGGTTTACGGCAGCGTGCTTGCGCACGATTTGTCGTATCTCGATATCGCCGCGCCGGAGCTCTCCGCCTCGTTTTTCCATGCGGCGGGCGATACGACCGTCGATTATCTGAGCCTGCATTTGGAGAACGGCGGCGAGCTTGGCGTCGAGGGAAAAATCGAGGGGCTGGAGACGCTCGACCTCGCGTATTACGCGACGCATGTGGATCTCGGACTTTTGGCGCGGATCGATCCGGTTTTGGATATGGACGGGTTTGCCGACGCGCACGGCGTCGTTCGTGGCTCGGTGGACAATCCTTCCGTGGAGGCGGATTTTTCCGCCGCGCGGGGCCATCTTTTCAAGCAGCCGTATCGGACGCTTTCCGGAAAAGCGGGAGGAAGTCTCGACGGCGTGCGGCTGGACTCGTTCTCGATGGAAAACGGCGGGCAGATCACTTGGTACGCGAAGGGCGTCGTGGGCTTCACGGGCGCGCGGCGCGTCAATTTGCAGATTGATACGGAGGGCGCGCGGCTGGAGGATTTTGCCGCGTTCGTTGCGCCCGATCAGCCGATCACCGGCGACATCGACAACATCCTCACGATTACGGGCACGCTGGACGATCCGTCCGTCGTCGGCTATATCAGTTCGCATCGGGGCAGTTACAACGGCTACCTGCTTTCCGGCATGGAAGGCGACTATACGCTGAAGAACGGCGTTTTGACGGTGCAGGATTTCCATATTTATTCGCCGCTCATCGATATGGAGCTCAACGGTACGGTGACGGCGGCGACGCGGGCGCTCGATTTGGTGGTGAAAGCTCGTGATATTGATTTGCGCCGGTTTGAGAAAAAATTGCCGTACCCGATCGAGGGACATGGCGTTTTCAACGGGCGGATCGGCGGCACCTTCGACCGTCCGGTTTTCGACGGGAAACTCGTCTCGCCGTCGTTTTTGCTGAACGGCGCGGAGATTACGGACGCGTCGGGCGAAGTGCATTATCGGGACTCCTATCTTGCATTTGAACCGTTTTCCTTCCGGCAAAACGGCGGCTTGTACACCCTTCGGGGGGGCGTCGACCTTACGAGCGAGCAGATGAGCGGTAACGTGCAGGTCGCAAACGGCGATCTTGCCGCGCTTTTGTCCGTGGCAAACGCAAAGAACGACGCAGTACAGGGCCGCGTCAATGCGGATATCGAGCTCGGCGGCACGATGTCCGTGCCACGGGCGGCGTTTCGCGGCGTTCTGACGGAAGGCGCCGTGTGCGGATATCCGCTTACGGGCGTTTCGTTTGACGTGGGGCTTTTCGGGCGGACCGTTACATTGCGGCGCCTGGAAGGCCATCAGGGGAGCGGCGTACTGGCGGCGACGGGTACGATCGACCTTGACGGCGCGATCAACGCGCGCCTTTCCGCGCAAAACATTCAGGCGGGCATGCTTTCGGCGGCGGCGGGCCTGACGGTGGACGCCGTGGGAACGCTGGATTTGGAAGCGGAATTCGGCGGAACGGTTGAACATCCTTTGGCGGACGCGTCGCTGACGATTACGGACGGCGGCGTGCGCGGCTCCACCTTTGACTCGCTGACGGGCCTTCTCCATTTGCGCGGCGCCGTCGTGGAGCTGGAGCAGCTCGTCGCGACGAAATCGCAAGGCGAGAAAACGTATCGGGCGAGCGCGTCCGGTATGCTGCCGCTGAAAGCCTTTACGGCGCAGCAAGGGGAAGAGCTTTTCGAGTATGACCGCATCAATCTCCGCGTTTCGCTGGACGACGCCGACCTCGGCCTTTTGCCGCTGCTCTCGAATGAAATTGACTGGGCGGTGGGAGAGACGGACGGCGCCGTGGTCGTCGGCGGCTCGCTGGCGGCGCCGACGTTCGACGGCGCGGTGCGGATCAAGGACGGCGCGGTCAAGCTGAAAGCTCTCGGCGTTCCCGTGACGGACCTGAAGCTCGGTCTGCAAATGGAAGGCGATTCGATCACGATCGAGGAGGGCTCGTCGGGCAAGATGGGCAAGGGCTCGTTTTCCGTCAGCGGGGCGACGCGGCTGGACGGCAGAACGCCCGTGGACTATCAGCTCAATTTCAACGCGGAGCAGCTGGAGATTGTTTCGACCTTCTTCAAAGGGCCGGTGACGGCTTCTTTCGATTTGCGCGAGGGCGAAAGGTATGGCCGCCGCTTGCCCAAGCTGACCGGCCGGCTGGCGGTGGACGACGTGCTCGTCTCGATTCCGTCGATACCGGACAGCGATGGCGAACTGCCGAACGTCATTCTCGACGTTTCTCTCGAGCTCGGAAAGCATACGCATTTTTACAGTTCCAATCTTTACGATCTTTGGATCGCGGGCGCGGCGCACTTCACAGGCACGACGCGCCATCCGCAGCAGTCCGGCACCATCGCCGTCCGGCGGGGCCGCGTGCAGTATCTGCAAACGTCGTTCCGCGTGACGGAAGGCGAAGCGTACTTCAACCAAGTGGATTCGTTCCTGCCCAGCGTCACCTTCAAGGCGACGGCGCGCGTGAACCGTGCGCGCATTCATCTCGCCATTGAGGGGCCGGTGCAGCAAATGAAGTTCACGTTGACGTCGAGTCCGGAGATGGGGCAGCAGGAAATCTTGCGGCTGCTGACGTTCCGCGGCGCTTCCCTTTCGGGAGGGAAGCGGTCCGATTCGGACGCGCAGAGGAACGCGCTCCTTTTGGCGGGGCTTCAGATGAGCGTTTTGGGCGAAGTGCAGGACGCGATTCGTGATCTTTTGCAGCTGGACGAGTTTACTTTATCGACAGGTTCCTTTGAAAAACGTGAAAAAGGGGAAGACAAGTCGACGTTTGAGGCGTATAATATACAAGTGGGCAAGTATATCGGAGACAAGGTCATGCTCCGCTATACGCAGGGCCTCAACGCGGACGTGCGGCGATTCGGCGTGCGTTACGACTTTACCGACCGATTCAGCGCGTTTGCCATGCGCGATGAGAAAAACAGCAACTGGTTCGGTTTCGAGGCAAGGATTAAATTTTAGGAAACAACGAATAAGTCAAGTCGTGCCCCTGTCGAGGGATTTTTGCCCTGCATAAGCGACTGCTAAACGCTGAAGCGTTAAGCGTCGCTAATCGTCAGGCAAGGAAAAGGGCTTGAAGGCGTAGCATCGCTACGTCGAAAGCCCTTTGACACGGCATGACGGGAAAAGACCTGGCAGGGCGAAACAGTCCACTGGACTGTTTCGGGCGGGACTTGTTCGGTGTTTCCTTGAGGAAGTTTGAAATCTCACTAAGGACGTGATAAAGAATGAGGGTTTCGTCCGTCCCGAAAATGCGGAGTCCCCTATTCCAAAGCAACGCGTATCTTTACGCGACGGCGTTTTTCTCCGGCATGTCCGTCATGGCCGTCGAGATCGGCGCGAGCCGTCTCCTCGCGCCGTATTTCAGCGCGTCGCAAATCGTCTGGACCATCATC
>ERZ842401.6599-NODE-6599-length-12332-cov-4.674350_pt1 | contig 12332 bp, 12 predicted proteins | sample MGYA00521270_ERZ842401 | MGnify/ENA primary metagenome ERZ842401 (study PRJEB31892, sample SAMEA3878208) | bioreactor metagenome | biome: Moose rumen | place: Sweden | collected 2011-10 | study: EMG produced TPA metagenomics assembly of the PRJEB12797 data set... | reverse complement strand
TATCATATTCAATAATCATATTACTAAATTTATAAAATTTTAAATGAACATTTTTATCTTCTTGTTTTAATCTAGGTAATATATATTTTCTATATCTATTTCTAGTATGTGTATCTTCTAAATTTGTATTATCAATAAAATATTTTATTTTATTTTTTTCTAAATATTTTACTATTTCATCTTTAGTTATTTCAATTAGAGGTCTAACTATTTTATAATTACCTTTATTTACTACTTTAGAAAAACCACTATAACCTCTTAATGTAGAACCTCTAACTATTCTCATCAAAATCGTTTCCATTAAATCATCAGCATGATGAGCAGTAAATAGATAATTTGCTTTATATTTATTAATTAATGAATTAAAAAATTCATATCTTTTTTCTCTAGCTTCCTCTTCAAAATTTTTACCTTTATATTCTTTTATTTTTAATAATTCAAATATTATATTATGTTCTTCACAATATTTTTTTACATATTCTTCTTCTTCTTTTTGTCCAATTCTTCCTGTATTATGATTTACATGAGCACATATAATATTTATATTTTTTTCTTTTTTTAATTTAGTGATTATATCAATTAAAGCCATTGAATCAGGTCCACCTGATACAGCCACTACTAAAGAATCATTTGGTTTAATGATTTCATTTAAATAATGATATACTTTATCCATATAATCACCTCGAAGCTATATTTTATAATAAATTATTAAATTAATCAATTCCATTTAATAGGTTTTATATTATTTTTAATAAGAAATTCATTTGTTTTAGAAAATGGTTTACTTCCAAAGAAACCACGGCTTGCTGATAAAGGAGATGGATGAACACTCTCTATAATTAAATGTTTTTTATTTTTAATTAATTCTTTTTTACTTCTAGCATAACTACCCCATAATATAAATACCATTGGTTCTTCTCTTTCACCGAGTATTTCAATCAATCTATCAGTAAATATTTCCCATCCTTTTCCTTTATGTGATAAAGGACTATCTTTTACAACTGTCATAATAGAGTTTAATAAAAGTACTCCTTGTTTAGCCCAATCAGTTAAATCTGTTTTTGTTCTTTTAATACCTAAATCATTATATAATTCTTTAAATATATTTAAAAGTGATGGTGGCATTTTAATACCAGCTGGTACTGAAAAAGAAAGTCCATGAGCTTCATGTTCTCCATGATATGGATCTTGTCCTAATATTACTACTTTTACTTGATCAAAATCAGTATATCTTAAAGCATTAAATATATTTTTATATTCTGGATATATTATTTTATTTTTATATTCACCTTTTACAAATATACCTAAATTTCTAAAATAATCTTTTTTCATTTCATCTTTTAGTACTATATCCCACTTCTTATTAATCATCAAACCACCATATATATTGTAATATATTTAGAAAAAAAAAGAAATAGTATATAACTATTTTACTCTTATTAAAACCCTTTGCTTAGGCTTATCTTTTTTTACTAAATGAGATATTTTTTGTTTTGATACATCAATATAACATCTTTTATTTGATGGAATATTATAATTATTGTTTTCTATCATATAAAATCTCCCCTCTTCACGAAGCAATATTTTACCACTTTTATTTTATATGTCAAATTTTATTTTTTAACTTAATTAATGTATATAAAAAGAAATAGTAATTTATACTATTTACTTTTATTAGCTAGAGCTTCTATATTATTAGTTTGTTCTTCAAATAAATTTTCTTTAGCCGCAGTTTCTATTAAAGAATTTCTAAAATTTTTTAATTCTTCTTTGAAATTTGGTATTTCTTCACTTTCTTCAATTATTTCTTCTTCTACTGGTTCAACAGGTACAAATTCTTCTTTAATTATTTTTGTAGAAACTTCTAAATTATTATTTTCTTTTTCTTTTGATTCATGTTCCACTTGTTTTTTTACTAAATTTAATGATGCTGCATAATCACGGCATCCTTTTTTATATCCATTTCTAAAACCATCCATAAAACCAGGATCATCAGATTTTAGAAAATTATCTAATTCTTCTTCAGATAAATCACCTGATATTATATGCCCGGTTTGCATATATTTATTGTGTGCCATTGATGATCCCAAAGATATTCCATATCCATACCCTTGAATTTCATTTTCTTTATATTCTGTAGCTTTTTTTTCATATTCAATAGCATATTTATTAATTTCAGGACGTTTTTGTTCCAATTCATAATAATAATTATAAATAGTATTAAAATCTGAATCAAATGAAGGACTTTTACCAAGTATTTCGTTTTGAGCATTTAAAAAATACTTTGGTTTATTTGTTTCAGCTAAATCATTTTCAATTGCATTTTGTTCATTTTTATTAACATTTAAAGATAATTTATAATTATTAATTGCTTGTTCAATTATTTTATTATACCTTTTACTTCTATAAACTCCATTAAACCACTCAACTATTTCAGGTTCAATAAATAAATTATTTAATTTTTCAATACGATTTATTGCTAATTTTTCTAACCCTTGTTTTGAAATATCATATTCTATTTGTCTCTCAACTATTTCATCAAAACTAATATTACTATCTTCATTTTTTTGGATTTTTAGTAATTCTTCATACACTATTTGTTCTAGTTCCACTAATATCACCTCTTATAATATTATATCTCATATGATATTAAATTTAAACATCTAATATATAAGTTTACATTATTTTACATCATTCTATCCCATTTCTTAACTTAATTAATGCATATATATTAATTATTGCTTCAAGTGCTACTAATATATCAACAAATAACCATATAGAAGATGATTTTATTAAGCATCCTAAAAATAATATTAAAATAGTACATATTTTAAGTATTAATAAATATGATTTTTTTATTTTATGCATAAAATATTTTAAACTTGATTCTCCATCATAATAACCTGTTAGTATTGTAGTAAATGAAAATAGAATAATTGCTATAAAGATTAGATAATTACCGACATTTCCTAAATGATATGTAAATGCATACTGAGTTATTTCAATACCATTTAAATCATTTAATATTAATTTTTGATATGGGCTAGTTAAAATAATAATAGCTGTTGATGTACAAATAATAAGGGTTGTTATATAAACACCTATCATTTGTATATATCCTTGTTTTTTTGAATCATTATCTTCTATACAAGAAGAAGCTATTGCTCCAGTACCTATTCCTGCTTCATTAGAAAATATTCCTCTTTGGATTCCTATAATTAAAGTAGATATAAATCCTGAAAAGAATGATTTAAAATTAAAAGCATTTTTAATTATACTTATTAATATATTAGGTATTAAATTTATATGAATTATTAAACAATAGATTGCTACTAAAGTATAACCTATTGTCATAAAAGGTACTATTTTACTTGATACATTAGCAATTCTTCTTATACCACCAAATATTATAAAAGATGTAATTATTGAAATTAATAAACCTACTATAATAGGTGATATATTACAAATTTGGTTTATTGATTTAGTTATTGTATTAGATTGGATAGATAAAAAACCTCCTACATAACTTAATATTACAAGTATTGCATATATACCACCTAGTATTTTATTATTTAATCCATATTTTATATAATAACTAGGTCCTCCTTTATAAATATTATCTTCATCTTTTTCTTTATATAAAATACCTAATACTGTTTCTGAATATGATAAAGATGCTGCTATTATTGCAATTATCCACATCCAAAAAATAGTACCAATTCCACCCATATAAATAGCAAGTGCTACTCCAGCAATAGATCCTACTCCTATACGTCCTGCAAGTACCATCATTAATGTTTGATATGGTTTTATTCCATTTGTATTATTTTTTTTAGTTAAACTTTTAAACATACTTATAAATCTAAATTGAATAAATTTTAATTTATAAGTGAAATATATTCCTGATGTTAAAATTAAAACTGTTGTAATAAACCATAATATTTTATTTAAAAATTCAAACATTATATCACCAAAAAACATTTTAAAACAAACTTGTGTCTTAAAATGTCATATAATGTTTATATATTATTTGCTATATCTATAAATATATTAATATCTAATTGTTCTGCTCTAACAGATAAATCATAATTATATTTTTTAAGTATTTCTTCTATTTTTATTAAATCATATTCTTTTAAATTATTTCTTAATGTTTTTCTTTTTTGTTTAAAAGAATCTCTTACTAATTTAAAAAATATTTCTTTATTTTTTAATTTTTTTTGTTCTTTTTTAGTAAATTCTACTACTATACTATCTACATTAGGTTTAGGTAAAAATACATTTTTACTTATATCTAATACTTTTTTTACATCAAAATAATAATTTAAATAAATAGATAATGATGAATAATCTTTACTACCAGGTTTAGCTTTAAATCTATCTCCTACTTCTTTTTGAACCATAAGATCCATTTTATCTACATTTATATTGTCTTCAATTAATTTTACTATTATTGGTGTTGTTATATAATATGGTAAATTAGCAATTACATATAATTTTTTATATTCATGTTTTTTTAATTCTTCTAATACATTTGCTTTTAAAAAGTCATTGTATATTATTTTAACATTATTTCTATCTTTTAATGTTTCCGATAAAACATCCTTTAATGTAGTATCTATTTCATAACATATTACTTCTTTAGCAAGCATTGATAACTTATATGTTAATGAACCAGCGCCTGGACCAATTTCGATTACTAAGGTATCTTTATCAATATCAGCAACAGTTACAATATTATTTATTATATTTTCATCTACTATAAAATTTTGTCCATACATTTTTTTTAAATTGAATCCATGTTTTTCTAATAATTGTTTCATTTTTATAGGTGAATAATTCATAACATCACTTCCAAAAATATTATATATAATTTTTTATATTTTTACAAGAAAAAGATATGATTACCAACCATATCTTTGAACACTAAATTTTATATTATTTCCAGTTAAATTATCAGTTCCTGACATAGCATTTGATTCATATGCTAAATCCATCCAAACGGTTCCGTTAGCCCACGCTTTTCTCATTGAACCACCTGTATCCAATACAACAGCTGTAAATGGTGTCTGTCCAGGTTTAGTTACAGTAATTATTGTACCACATTTAAACTTCGAAGTTGCGGCCGCTAATATTCTTACTTTACCATATTCAGAATCTGTATAATAAATTCCATTATTTTTTAAACTAAATGTTGTTTTTTCTCTTGTTTTACAAGCTAAATTACCTAAGCCAGAACATCCTCTACAATCTGGCCCATATCCTGTTAATTTTCCTGTAAATTCTTCTATAGTTTTATTTACTGGAACAGTTTTAGGAGTTTCTGTTGTAACTACTGTATTTGGTTCTACATTTACATTATTTGTTTCAGGTTTTATAACTGTATTATTAGCTGTTGTAGTATTTTGTACTGTTTTATTTTGAACTACTATAGTTTTTTTAGTAACTGGTGTTTTTTTAACTTCAGGTTCTTTTATAACTACAGTACGAACAGCATACACATTTTGATTAACAATACTATTTTGTGTTACTTGTTCATTTTCATTATATAAACTAATATTAAATATTGAAATGAAAGCTATAAATAACATTCTTAAAAATTTTAATATCATTTCAAATAAATATAAATTCATTTATTTTCACCTCTATAAGATATAAAAATCATATCATTTTTTTATCTCTAAGTCAAATTGAGAAATAGCATTATTGGTTGTAATTTTTTTCACTTCTTCTATACTTATATTTTTTAATTTAGCTATATATTCAGCCACATATTTAACATTACTTGGTTCATTTTTAGTACCTCTTACTGGTTCAGGAGCTAAAAATGGACTATCTGTTTCTAATAATATGTCTTCTAAATCTAAATATTCTACTACTTCTTTAATTGTTTTACTATTTTTAAAAGTTAATACTCCGCCTATTCCAAATTTTACATTTTGTTTTTTTAAGATTTTTGCGACATCTAAACTATATCCATAACAATGCATATCTATTTTTAAATTTGAATATTTTTTTAATATTTCTAATGTATCATATGCAGCATCTCTACTATGAATAACTACAGGTAAATTATATTTTGTAGCAAGTTCTAGTTGTTTTATAAAGGCATATTCTTGTTTTTCTTTATTTTCTTTTCCATAGTGATAATCTAATCCTATTTCTCCAATACCAACTATTTTTTTATTTTGTAACAATAATTCTAATTCTTTTAATGTATCTTCATTAAAGTTTTCTAATTCATTTGGATGAAAACCAATTGTTCCATATATATTTTTATATTTTTTTGTTAATTCTACAACATTATAAGATGTTTCTAAATTTTCAGCACAAGCAATCATTATATTATCTTGCATATTATTAATTACTTTTTCTATATCTGAATAATCATTTTTATCTAAATGACAATGCGTATCTATAATCATATTTTCCCTCCACAAAAAAATTATATCATAATTAGATATAATATTTACGACAAATAATTACATACCTTATTACTGATATTACTAAAAATATAAGATATAAGATGTCTTTAATATCTTTATCAATTATTATACTACCTAATATTATCAAACCTAAACCTGATAAAAATGCTACAACACACCTCATCTCTTTAGTGATTTCACTAGGCATATTAACATTCCTTTCTATTTATGCACCTTAAAAAATATATCATAATATAATTGTTTATTCAAAGGTTTTTTATATATTTTTATCGACAAATTGTTACATTTTACACAATTTTACAAAAAAAGAATTACATATTTTGTAATTCTTCTAATTTTTTATCTTTATCTATTCTTACAAATAATGGTTTTGGATTATTTAATTTTGTATTTTCTTTCATACCTTCAAAATTAATACTTTCTATAGTCTTAATATCTGTATTTAATTGGTTAAAAATAGATTGTGCTGTATCAGGTAAATATGCTTGTAATAAAACTGCTCCACTTCTTATTGATTCAAGTAAATTATAAAGAACTGTTTTAAGTCTTTCTTCGTTACCCTCTTTAGCTAAAGTCCAAGGCGTAGTTTCATCTATATATTTATTTGATCTTCTAAATATTTCAAATATATAATCAATAGCATCTGCTACTCTAAGATTATTCATAGCATCTTTTACCTTATTTGGTGTAGATAAAACTAACTCTTTTAATTCATTATCAATATTTTCTATTTTTGTTGGTTTATAAACTATTCCATCAAAATATTTATGAGACATTGAAATAGTTCTATTAACTAAATTACCAAGAATGTTTGCTAAATCGGAGTTATATCTTTCAATTAATAATTCATAAGTTAAGTTTCCATCATTAGCAAATGGTATTTCATGTAATACATAATATCTTACAGCATCTACACCAAATATATCTGCTAAATCATCAGCATATATAGCATTTCCTCTACTTTTACCTATTTTATCATTGTTTGTAAGTAACCAAGGATGTCCGAATACTTGTTTAGGTAATTCTAAATCGAGTGACCATAAGAAACAAGGCCAATAAATAGTATGAAAACGTATAATATCTTTTCCTATTAAATGTAAATCTGCTGGCCACCATTTATTAAATTCTTCACTAGAACCATCTGGATCATATCCTATATTTGTAATATAGTTAGTTAATGCATCTAACCAAACATATACAACATGTTTTGAATCAAATGTAACAGGTATTCCCCATGAAAAACTAGTTCTAGAAACACATAAATCTTGTAATCCAGGTTTAATGAAATTATTTAACATTTCATTTTTTCTTGATTCAGGTTGAATAAATTCTGGATGTTCTTCTATATATTTTACTAATTTATCTTGATATTTACTTAATTTAAAGAAATATGCTTCTTCTGTTGTTTCTTTAACTTCTCTTCCACAATCTGGACATTTTCCATCTACAAGTTGCGTTTCAGTCCAAAAAGATTCACAAGGTGTGCAATAAAGACCTTTATATTCTCCTTTATATATATCACCTTTATCATACATTTTTTTAAATATTTTTTGGACAACCTCTTCATGGTGTTTGTCAGTTGTTCTAACAAATTTATCGTAACTTGTATTCATTTTATTCCAAATACTTTTTATAGTACCAGCTACATCATCAACAAATTCTTGTGGGGTTATTCCAGCGGCTTTAGCTTTTAATTCTATTTTTTCTCCATGTTCATCTGTTCCAGTTTGAAAATATACATCATATCCTTCTAATCTTTTAAAACGCGCAATAGCATCAGCAAGTATTACTTCATAGGTATTTCCAATATGTGGTTTACCTGATGTATAAGCAATTGCTGTTGAAATATAATATTTTTCCATTTTAATCATTTCCTTTCTTATTGGTAGATCCAAATCCACCTACTCTTTTTTCTAATATTTCTTCTTCATTATCTACTTTTAAATATTTTGAAAATATTCCTTGAGCTATTTTGTCACCTATTTCTACTTTATATTCTTTATCTCCATGATTAATTAAACAAACACTAAAATGTCCTTCATTATCTGGATTATTATAATAATCAGCGTCTATTACTCCAACACTATTTACCATAGTAACACCATGTTTATAACCCAAAGAACTTCTAGAATAAATATAAAGTACTTCATCATCATTCATAGAAACTTTTAAACCTGTTTTAAATCTTTTATATTCACCAGGCTTAATTATTCCATTTTCCATACTTCTTATATCATATCCAGCACTTTTAGAAGTACTTCTTTTAGGTAATTCTATATTATTATATAATTCTTTATCATCTTTTACATCTTTTTTAAATTGCTCAAAACTTATTTTTTCAAAATATCTCATATTACCTCCAAAAAAAAATTACTCCCCATTAAGGGCGTAATTACGCGATACCACCTTATTCACAAGTAAAACTTGCCTCAAACATTTAACGCATGTATACGTCTTAATTTACATATCAATTAAGCAGTTCAAGAACCATTCGAAATATCTTCATTTATCTGTTTCCACCATACCAGATTCTCTATAAAACTCCAATATTTTTCTTTCCATCAAAACCTTTTCAGATAGATTGTATCATAAAAAGATTTATTCTTCAAGATATTTAGATAAAAATTTTGTTTCTAAATCTATTATTTTTTCTTCTTCTTTAGTTTTTTCTTCTTCTTTTATAAAAATTAATAATCCATTTACATCTCCATTATTTGTTATCATATTTATTTTATAATTGCCATTTATTTCGATATTATCAACTATATTTACATTTCTTTCTACTATATTTTCTCTTTTTTTTATAATTTTTAATAAATTATTACTTATATCTTTATTTATTAAATCTTTTTTATTTTTGCCAGATACAGCTATAACTGATGTATTATCAGTTATAATAATATTATTTTTTAAAAATGAATATATTGAATCAGTTATTTTGCGTGCTATATCTTCAACATTTTTTAAATTAGAATATTTTTTTAATATAATATGTTCATTATCATCTATAAATATTTCCATATTTTCTCCTTCAGTTATTTTTAACTGTTTTCTAATTTCTTTTGGAATAACAATTCTTCCCAAATCATCTATTCTTCTTATTATTCCTGTAGCTTTCATAATTACCTCACTCTCTAAAAATATTTTACCTAGATTTGCAATATTTATACTATTAGGTGTAAAGTTGTGTACAGTTTAATAAAAATGATATTTATCTTATTGACTATATTTTTTTTATAATTTAAAATTAAATTAATAAAATAGAAAGAGAGATGTTTATGATAAAAAGAGATGACACTATGAGATCATTTAGATTGGAAAAAGCTCCAAGACCTGTTGGTAGACCAAGAATAACTCGTTCATTCAAATTATGTGACGATGTTAAATCATTCAAAATGTGTAAATAATTAAAACCAGAATTAATCTGGTTTTTTTATTGAATCTTTTATTATTTTCATTAAATCAATTAAATAGTATATAAAATGTTTATCTAATTTAACAGTATCTAATGTTATTTTAAGCATACCTAAAGTCATACTAAATCTAAACATTCTAGATAAATTAGTTACATCCATAAATAATTTTTCAGTATCAATTTTTTCTATTAAATTTTTAGGTAAAACTATTTCAATAAAATTTTTAGTTTGTTTAATTTGGGTTATATTTAAATTATTTGCCAATTTTTCAAACCATTCTTCATACATATAAATAAGCATATTTTCACTGATATTACCAAATCTATCTTCTATTTCTTGTTTTACTAATTGTAATGATTCTAATGAATTAATTGTATTAATTTTTTTATGAATTTCTATTTTTACATCTTCTTCTAATACATAGTTATCATCAATACTTGTGTCAATATTGATAAGAGGTTGATTAGATGTATCTTCTTTTTTATCTATTTGTTTACCTTGTAATCTTTCTACTTCTTCATTTAGCATATTAAGATATAGTTCAATACCAACAGTATCTATAAATCCCGCCTGTTCACTACCTAATATATCTCCTGCTCCTCTAATAGATAGATCTCTCATAGCTATACTAAATCCACTACCAAGTTCAGTAAATTCTCTTATTACATTTAATCTTTTTTGTGCTATATCTGATAATATTTTTCCACTTGTATACATTAAATAACAATAAGCTATTTTATTACTTCTACCGACTCTTCCTCTAATTTGATACAGTTGTGATAATCCAAATCTATCTGCATCTAATATTAATAGTGTATTAACATTTGGAATATCAATACCTGTTTCAATAATTGTCGTACAAAGAAGTACATCTGCTTCATGATTTGTAAATTTTATCATTATATCTTCAATTTCATTTTTACTCATTTGTCCATGTACATACAATATTTTAGCCTCTGGAATTAGATTTTGTAATTGCATCTTCTTTATTTCCATATCTTCAACACGATTATAAAGTATAAATGATTGTCCACCTCTAGACATTTCTTTATATATGGCATCTTTTATTATTGTACTATTTTCTTCTAGTACATAGGTTTGAACAGGATATCTATCTGTTGGAGGCGTTTCTATTAAAGATAAACTTCTTATACCAGCCATTGACATTTGAAGAGTTCTAGGTATTGGAGTTGCTGATAAAGTTAAAACATCGACATTGTTTTTATATTCTTTTATTTTTTCTTTATGTTTTACACCAAATCTTTGCTCTTCATCGATAACTAATAAACCTAAATCTTTAAAGATTATATCATTACTTAATATACGATGTGTTCCAATTAATATATCAATTTTACCTTCTTTTAAATCATCTACAATTTTTTTTGCTTTAGCAGGTGTTACAAATCTATTTAATACTTCTATTCTAACAGGAAAATTAGAAAATCTATCTATTGCATTTTCATAATGTTGATTAGATAATATAGTTGTCGGACATAACATAGCAACTTGTTTATTTGAAAGTATTGCTTTAAACATTGCACGAAATGCCACTTCGGTTTTTCCATAACCTACATCACCACAAAGTAATCTATCCATAGGATGTGGAGATTCCATATCTTTTTTTATTTCTTCTATTACTTTTAATTGATCTGGAGTTTCATTATATTCAAAATTACTATCAAATATTGCTTGTTCTTCTGTATCTTTTAAAAATGAAAAACCAATACTTGCTTCTCTTTTAGCATATAATTCTAATAATTTTGAAGCAATATCTTCGATTTTTTTTCTTACTCTTTGTTTTGTTTTAGCCCATTCTGTACTACCAAGTTTACTAATTCTTGGAACAATACCATCATTAGATGAATATTTTGATATTAAATCTATTTTTTCAACTGGAATATATAATTTATCTCCATCTTTATATTCAATCATTAAATAATCTTTTTTGATACCATTTTGATTTAATGTTTTTAAACCTAAGTATTTTCCAATTCCATTAATATTATGAACAACATAATCACCGACATTTAATTTAGTAATATTTTTTATTTTTGTACCAAATTTAAAATTAGTTTTATAAGTTACTATTTTATCTTTTTTACCAAATATTAATGATTCACTTATTACTACATAATTATTATATATAAATCCATTATTTATTTTTTTTATTATTAAATTTATTTTATTTTTAAATATTTCATTTTCATTAGTTACTATAATATTAGGATTATCTAAATTATCTTCTAATTTATTTAATGAATATCTATTATTTAAACAAATAATTACTGTATTATTTTTAATATATTTATTTAATCTTTTATTAATTTCATTAACATTAGATGAAAATGGTTCTATATCATGTGCTTTAATTGAATCAATATCATCATCAAAATTATTTAAACTAATTGAATTATTTATTTTTATATCTTCTAATTTATGCATATATTCTGTTTTAGGATCTAATTCTTTT
>ERZ842401.6598-NODE-6598-length-12333-cov-7.318944_pt1 | contig 12333 bp, 12 predicted proteins | sample MGYA00521270_ERZ842401 | MGnify/ENA primary metagenome ERZ842401 (study PRJEB31892, sample SAMEA3878208) | bioreactor metagenome | biome: Moose rumen | place: Sweden | collected 2011-10 | study: EMG produced TPA metagenomics assembly of the PRJEB12797 data set... | reverse complement strand
TTTGGCGTGGGCTAACTCGAGTTGCTTATCCTGATGCAAGGCAATGCGAGAGCCCGACGATGGGATAAGCGAGAAGTAGTGACTCCCACGTCTTTTCTATTGAACCTAAATGAATAAAGCCGAATCTTGGGAGCTCAATAGGCATATTGGATATGACTACTGACAAGGTCTATATATTTTTTAACTCTCGTGATGAACTGTTGAGAATAGATGTCTCAAAGATTGTTTATTTCGAGGCTGACGGAAACTATACAGATATCGTAATGGTAAACAAGCTTCGAGCTGCTGTATGCATGAATCTTGGAGAGATGGAAAAGGCTGTCGCCGCACAAATAGGCGACGAAGCGAAGGTATTCATGCGGATAGGCAAGCGTTTTATCATCAACATGAAGTACGTCTATTCTGTAAATGTTCTCAAACAACAACTGGTCCTGTCTGATTATGATCACTTCGCATTTCAGGTGAACATCTCAAAGGATGCTCTGAAGAAGATGAAGGATCTGATGCTCGTTGTAAAAGTATAAAAGGTATGGAAATTATTATAGGTAGAAACCCAAAGGATAATAAACTGCTGTTGAAAGTTGACGGAAAAGACCAGCCGACACAGATATCAGTTCCTGCAACTGTTGGGCCTCAGCATTGTAAACTCAAAATAGAGAACGGACAGATTCATGTGAAGAATCTGGATATCAACAACTATACATACGTAAATGGACAGAGTGTGGAATCTAAGCTCATCACCAGGAATGACACGATAGAGCTGGGCTCAGATCGCTACTTGATAGACTGGAACATCTTCAGTCCATTCATGCCGGCAGACATCAGTCATCTGAAAAAAGTGTGGGAGGACTATGAGAATGGCAATATCGCCCTTCAGATCAAGGAACGTAAGTTTAACGCCATCCGCTCTGCTACAGGTATATTCACAATGGTAGCCATCGCCCTCAGTATTGCCACAGGAGGCAGAAACAATTGGTATTATGTCCTTTATGGAGTAGCAATCCTGGCATCAGTAGTCTTCTTCATCAAGGCATATCTCGACTCTTCTAATATGCCACAGAAACGCCTGGAGCTGACTCGTCAGTTCCAGCGCGGCTATGTGTGCCCCAGATGCAAGCATTCGATGGGCAGCCAGCCATACGACTTTGTGGCTCAAAACACCCATTGTCCATACTGCAAAACAGAATTCATACATTAAACCCACCATTTCGTGGAGTAACTATTTATAAACTTTGAGCATAACGAAATAATTCCGATATTTGCACTCGAAATCAGTTACGAACTTTTAAAAATTTAAGATTATGACAACAAAAGAGACTTGGAAACCAGTAATGATCGGTGGTCTGACTGGCATTTTGATGGGAGCAGGTACAATGTACGGTATTCAGCATGCTGCTTCAGTTGGTAACGAAGAGCCTTCGAGTGCAGAAGATGGCCTTAAGGTTGCTACAGTTGACGACTCAATGAGTTTCCGTGAGGCTTTCGAGTCAGCACGTGCTCAGGTAGGTGCAGGTGGCGTGTTCACATGGCATGGCAACATCTTTAATACTTACACCGCTGACGAGTGGAAGGCAATGTCAAGTGATGACAAGCGTCTCTTTGCTGAACAGGTTAAGCCACAGATTCCTGCAGCTGAGGTAGAAACCAACCGGCTCGCAGAGAATGAGCCAATGCAGACATCCGAGGCAGACGACGATGTTCAGGTTGCTGCTAATCAGAGTCATGATACAGAAGTGAGATCTGGCTATGAGGCCAATCTGCAGGCAACCACTTGGAACGAGCTGGCGCAGGAAGACAATGATGTACGTGTAGTGGGCTTCAAGGATATCGAGATTGCCAATGGGCGTTCTATCTCTATGCAGGAGGTTGATATCAATGGCCAGCGTGTAGCTGTGATTGACGTTGATAAGGACGGTGATCCTGACTTCGCAATGACAGACCTGAATCACAATAATCAGATGGATGAAGGTGAGGTGATAGATCTTCATACAGGCGAGGCGGTTACATTCACTAACGACGATCCTGCTATTGACAATACTCCAGATTTTGACACCTTTACGACATAAGCAATGATTGATCAACTGCGCATCCAATGCCCGTCATGTGGGATAATCCTCGACGTGAAGAATTCCAGACATGAAGCCGTAAAGCAGATTGTGTGTCCTAACTGTAAGAAACAGTTGGTGGTGAACTTCAAAGAGGAACTGGAGCCCGCAGCTCCCCCACAGCCAATAGAACCTCTCTATTATGGCGAGATGCGCATCGATCTGAACGAAGGTATCAATAAGATTGTACTCCCTGATTGCGACAAGGCAGAAATCAATGTTGTAAGACTTAAGGATGGTAACAGCAAATGCCTGGTGCGTCCTTTGAGTGACATTCCTGTAATAGTCAATAGACAGCAGCTTCAGGCAGAAGAGCAGATTGCTCTATCAAAAGGCGATTATCTTGAAATCGGCAAAACTGTATTGAGAGCAGGAGAGCCAGGAACGATAACTCCAGAACCTTTTACCCCAGAAACAGGAAAGTATTCGGATCCTCAAAAGCCCAAGCAAGAACGTAACCACATCTGGCTGTTCACAGCATTAGCTTTCGTGGCTCTTATGGGAGCAACAGTGCTATTGTGGCCTAAAGAAAATGTAATCATAGAGCCAGATAATAATCTGCTTTCTCATTTGAAAGATACGACAAAGGGACGCACTATCAAAGATGGGGAAAAAGATACTGGCAAAGAAATCATTAAAGACAAAGATAAGGATAAAAGAAGAGGCAAAATCGAAGAGCCTGTCGGGAATACGCCTAAGCCCTCTGGTAGTTTGTCAAGCATATCTGATTTCGATCTGGAGAAGAAAGCCTTAGATGGCAGTGTAGACGCCCAGTATGAACTTGGCGCAAGGCTTATTAAACGTGGAGGAATCAATAATCACATACGAGGTATCAAATATCTGAAGCTCGCAGCTAATAATGGTTCTTCTAAAGCCAAGGCAGCTCTGATCAGGATTATAAACTCTCTGCAACAAAGAGCCAATGATGGCGATAGTATCTCATACTATATTCTAAAGAAAATTTAAATGAAACGTATCGTATTATATATAATCACATGTCTGATGATACTGCTCCCAGCGTCAGCAAGATCCACATTCCGTACTGCGGAACTGGAGAGGCTGGCCACTGAGCTTGCACTCGACATCGAGGCACTGCCTGATGGCTATAGCCATCCGACAGCTAATGGTGTCAGGCTGACAGTACACCAGACAGAACAGACGATAGACCACATCGGCCTGTATCTGTTCTCTGAGGAACTGCGCCAGATGGGAAAGTCGCCAATCTTCGACTTCCTGGAGCGCTATTTCCTGCAACTGAAATATCCCCCTCAGATAAAGAGCATGCAGAACATGATTCGCGATGATCAGTTTAAGTTCCTGAGTGGTAATCTGGAATCAGTGGATAATATCCTACTTACTGATGGTTTCAGCTATAACTATGACAATCATCAATATCAGGCTACTTGGAACCGCAAAGACTCAACGCTGCTCTCAGTGTCTTTCCCTGTGGAATATGAGTTGATAAGCGGTGAGAACAAGATTGAGGCAGAGGACAATCTCATCAATGATGTCAGAAGTGCAAAGGTGGTTATCCCGGAAGGGAAACCTGTGATTAAGAAAGATCATTACCTTTCAAAAGACATCACCAACAAACTGTATCTCCAAAATGGTATGCTGGTGGTAAGTCCTAAACATCCAGCTGAATCTGTAGCAAATATGATGCTCAGTCTTCAGACAGAGGGCGACTATCAGATTAGCATCACCCAGCTTTCCTATGGCTTCAAGAAAACGGTTTTCGAAGTACCCCTGAAAAAGTGGATTGCCTTCTGTAAGAACCAGGGGTGTGAAATCTATTTCGGAGTTGAGAAAATTTCAGACGATGGCTCTATCGACTGTGTGGTAATGGCAGTGAATGATGCAGAGAACTACAATCATGTGATGACAGTTCAGGTGCCATCTAAGGCTATTAAAGCAAAGAGTGGCAAGATTGAAGCCCGCCTCTATCCCTATGTGCCGACACATAACGTGTTGAATATGTTTGCAGCTTACAGAAAATCAAACCCTAAAACGTTTGTAAGCAAATGAAAAGGATAACAACGATAATACTGCTCCTGTGCACAGTGCTGACGGCAAGTGCATTGGACAAACGGCAGACAAGGATAAACAGCATCAAGAAGAGCAAGGAGTACTTGTATAGCGACATCACTATGAGCTCTCGCGAGGATGCAAACTCTCAGGCTGTAGAGCTTCTGCAGAATGAAATCATCGCGTGGGCTAAAGACAGAGCTGAAAACAAGAAAGCAGAACCTATATCTCCTATTGAAATAAACAAGCTTATAGATACCATTATGGTGCGCAGAGCTAATATGTATCGCGTATTTGCTTACGTAAAGAAAGTAAAGCTTGTGCCCCTGTTCAGCGAGTGGAACCTGGTTCTTCTAGACGATAAAGACAGTGATGACGGAATCGATATTGAAGGCTTGCCGGAAGAGGACAAAAAGGAACAAGCATACCAACCGGAAGATACAGAACCGAAGGAATTTCCGGAGCCTGCAGATACTGTAAAAATCCAGACACCGGAGAAGAAGGATACCGTAGCCAGCAAAGACATCCGCACTATCCTAAAGAACAGCTTCTGGGGAAAGAAAGGCGGAGTGATTGAGCAGATAAAAAAGGCTAAGAACTTCTTTGAGCTAAAGCAGATAATGGAACCGTTGAAGGAGAAAGGCGACATAAAAGCTTATGGCAAGTATGCTACAGCGAGAAACCTGAAGAGTGCTATCTCGTGGTTTATGATCCTGCCGGAAATATCAAGGCTCTCTTGGGCAAAGGTGACAAGGTACGCCAAAACCTTAAGACTGGCAAGGATGACAGCATCAGGAACTATCGTGGATGCGGTGCCATCTGGTTTACCATTAACGAAACAAATAAAAAGTAAAAGATATGAAACGACTAATATTAGGTTTGACATTCGTCATTTGCCATTTTTCGTTTACAATGGCATACAATCAGGTTCGTCTGGTTATCAATGAGGGTATTGATAATCAACAGCTGAAGCAGAAGATGGAGCATAGTGTATCTGTTGTCATCACTGAGATAAACCGCTCATACGAAGCAAAGCTTACCAAACTAAATCTGCCGGAAAACTATATAGCTAAAGACGCAACACAAGATCTCAACAGACTTTGGGAGAATGATCATTTCCGTTGTGTAGAGGATGAGGTGGTAGAGCGTTGTCTTACAACTCGTACAGGATATCAAGTGCGTGGTATCCCCCTGATTGTAAACTCAGCAGACGGTAGTGAGGAATTTGGTTATCAGGAGGCTGTGATAAACTTTGATACCAATGGAGTGATAACCAGTATCTACTATACTATCAATCCCGAGCTATACTCTCAGCTCAGGATGGATCAGATGAGAGATAACCGTTTTGAGGTGACGGAACTGAAGGACCGCATGATGATTCTCGACTATGTGGAGCATTTCCGAACGGCATATAACCAGAAGGATCTTAAGTTCCTCAAGCAGGTATTCTCAGAGGATGCTCTGATTATCACAGGTAAGGTTATCAAAGTACGTAAATCAGAGGTTCATCCAGCAGGAAACAAGGTGGTTTATACCACTCAGACAAAACAGCAGTATATAGAGAACTTAGGCCGAGCCTTTAAGGCATCAAGATACATCAAGGTGACATTCGACAATGTGGTTATCGTAGAGCATCCTACCATCAAAGGCATCTATGGAGTGACAGTCCATCAGCGATGGAATACCAATCGCTACAGCGATGAGGGCTATGTTTTCATGGTATGGGATTTCCGAAATCCTGATGCCCCGCAGATTCATGTCCGCACCTGGCAGCCTGAATTCGTCGATAAGGATAAAGGCCAGAAGCTGAATCCAAACGACGTCTTCACCCTTGGCGACTTCGACTTATAAGTCGGAGCCGCTCAAAATTGTTCTTTGACATAGTGACACAGGAAGTTAGCAGAATAATGTGAAAATCTGCACCGAAAACTTGGAAAATTCATAATTATGTCGTATCTTTGCTGCAAAATTACGACCCATTATGAAAGAAGAGAATAAAATATCTCAATTAGAGAGGGACACAGCTTGTTTCAGAGCTTGTGAACCAGGTGCAGATTCTATGGCTGCTCTCGCCACCTATGACGGTGCATCATACGATGACGACATAGCTTCTGATGAGGAACTCGACAACCTTGACTGGAGCAAATTTCCCAGTTTCGGCCCGTTCTCAGAAGAAGAGGCTATCGCCAGAATCGATGAGTTCGAAAAGGAATTGGCTGAAGGCAAGGTAAAGTGGATTAGAATTGACGACATCCATGCAGAATTAAAGAAACTCCACCCATGGCTGTAATAGAATGGAAGCCAAAAGCCTGGCTGCTTTATAATAATCTTCTCGAAAATGCAAGAATCGAGTATGGTGCGAAGACAGCAAGAGGTTGGGAGGATGAGATTGTACAGTTTTACGAAAGGCTGAAAAAATATCCAACGTCATATACTCCGGAACCATTATTGCAAGGTAGAGACTCTTTGTATAGGTACTGCCACCTGATGCATCGTCGCTTCAAACTTATATACTATTATGACGAGCCAAAAGACGTTGTTCACATAATTGACATCTGGGACACGAAAATGAATCCCCAGGCTTTGATTCGCAGAATCAAGTAACAGCATTACACATTTTCTTCTTACTTCCTAAATCCTGAGGGAATAATCCCACAGGATGAATTTGTGTTGCTATGTGAGTAGTTTGATAATGTAAAATATGAATATTAAGAAGTAGATGAAAATAAAATTTTATCAAAAAGTAAGTACAACAGAATATTCTGTAAATTGTAAACAGGATATTATATACTGTATTGTGCAGATAATTACTTTAATATTCCTATTTATTCCTCAAAACTGTCTGGCATTATCAAAAGTACCTATTAAAGCAGATTCTGTTGATGTTAAGAATTGTATGGATATCCAGGATTATGTTGAGAGGGCAATTAATGCTCATTATATAAAAGATGAGAAACTTTTAGCTGAGTTTTGGTCTGTTGCTGTCCCTGATACGTCAATGCGATATCAGAACTTGTTATTAGGAAAAGAATTTGAAATAAAAAGAGAGACTTATTGGTATAAGAGCCTTCGTAAGATATTCAAAAAGGAGAAGCGTATACGAATTGTTCCAATATATGTGTCTATAACAGAGCATCCATACCTCAAATGGATTTATGGAGTCTCTTGGAATTTAGAAATCAAGGGTAAAAAGTATTCAGATGAAGACTATATGTTTATGGTATGGGGGTTCTGGAATAACAATACTCCAGAAATTCTCGTTAGTACATGGCAGCCTGCATATTTAGATAAAGAGAAGACTAAAAGAATTGATTCTAAGAAGTTGTTCTCATTAGGAGATTTCGATTAATAAATGAAATAATAGACCATATGAGCGAATACAAATTGTTTACGGAAGGAAGTGGCATTGTGTATCATTATACAAGCCTAGATACTTTCTTTAAGATATTGGATGGTGTGAAAAATAAAAACTTCACGTTCCATGCAACCGATATATTTTCTATGAATGATCCAACAGAGTTTTATCATGGTTTTAAGCAATTATGGGATTGGTTGCCAGAGATTGAAAATGATTATTATTCATATATTAATAGCAATCCAAGGAATTATAAAATTGATGATAAGTTTATATGTGACAAATTTAGACTATCAAACATTTGGAAAAATATAGGAGGGCAAAATGAAGAATGGCTGAAAGCCTATTTGGAAGAAATACATAAATCGTATAGGTCTCCCTTTATAATATCTTTTTCTTGTCATGAAGATTATTTGCCAATGTGGTCCACATATGGTGATAAAGGAATGGGGATTGCCCTTGGCATAGATGTTCAGGAATATTATAAAAAAATTATTCAAGATGACGGTTCTGTTTTATTTGATTTTACTCAAATTGGTCAAAATGAGTTACGTTCTGTTCTTGTTTCATATGATAATATAACGACAGATCATTTCTTGGCAAAATTTGTTAGAATACAAATTGGCAATTATTTACGTCTTATAACCAGCCTAGACATCAAGGATAAAGACTTAATTTATTACCAAATGAAGTATTTTGATGCTATCACTATTATAGCTTCCTCGTTGATTAAGAATAAATCATATGAATATGAAGAAGAATCTAGGCTTGTTACAAATATGCGAGACATTAATGATGTTCAATTCAAAGTCAGTCCAACGAAAAAAATTTTACCTTATATCCATGTTGGTATTCCTACTTCAAAACTTAAGAAACTTGTTATTGGTCCATGTTGTGATTTTAATAATGTAAAAAATGCTTTAAAAACTCGATTAGAACAACTGGAAATTAATTTAGGAGATGAAGATTTTATAAAATCAACGATTCCTTTTAGGCTAATTTAGCCCAAATCAGATTTTGTCAAACACTTTGTAAATGAAGACTATTAAAGAACTATGATAAAGTACTTTAGGCATATTATTATGATTATTGTTGGTATACTATTTACTCTGCCAACATTTTCTTATGACTTTGAGGTTGACGGACTATGTTATAATAAGATATCCGACAATCAAGTGGAAGTTACCTATAAGAATTTTGATGGTAACAGTTATTCTGGAAATGTGTCTATTCCTTCTTCAGTATCTTATAATGGATCAAAATACACTGTTACAGCCATTGGCTTTCGCGCTTTTTATAATTGTTCCAAACTTACTGGTTCATTGACAATTCCGGAATCAGTCACGTCAATCGGAAATTATGCCTTTTATTGTTGCTATGGTCTATCAGGCTCATTGAACATACCTAGTTCTGTCAAAGCAATCGACCAGTATGCTTTTTATGGCTGCAATGGTTTTTCTGGGTCATTAAAAATACCTAGTTCTGTAACATCAATAGGATCCAATGCTTTTGATGGCTGCAGTGGGTTTACTGGTTCATTGACTATCCCAAATTCTGTAACAACAATAGGAGCTTATGCCTTTTCTAGGTGCAGTGGTTTTACAGGTTCGTTGACAATCCCCAATTCTTTAACTTCAATAGCATCCCGTGCTTTTGCTCAATGCAGTGGGTTTACTGGTTCGTTGACCATACCAAGTTCTGTCAAGTTAATATACAATTCGGCTTTTGAGGGTTGCAGCGGGTTTGATGGCTCTTTGACAGTACCTAGTTCTATAACATACATCGGAAATAGTGTTTTCAAGTTCTGCAGGCAGCTTAGCATGGTAGAATCATGGATAGAATCACCTTTTAATATAGCGGAAGATGTATTCCTTGGTATTCCATCAAATGCTATATTACAGATTCCTAAAGGTACAAAGAGCAAGTATGAGACATTTATAGGATGGACAAAGAACTTTAGCAAAATAGTAGAGGCTGAGATTACAACCAAAAAATATGAATTATCAATTACCGCATCTGAAAATGGTTCAGTATCCTATAATGGAACAACAATAAGAGGTAAGTCTAGTACATTTACAGTTGATGAAGGATCATCAGCTACTATATCATTCAATCCAGATAATGGCTATCGGATAAAGGTCGTAAAGGTGAATAACTCAGATGTTACATCTTCTATATCCAATAATCAGTATTCAGTAAGCAATATCCGTACTAATACAACATTAGAAGTTGAATTTGAGGCGATACCAGCAGGAATTGACATAACTCAATACGTATCTGCGGTAAGTATTGGTGGGGCTATTATGCAGACTAACAATCTGATTAATTCAGGGAGTCAATTGAATTGGACTTTTTCAAATAAGAGTACGGAAAACGTTACACTAAACAGCTTGCAACTTATAGATGGGCAATCTGGAACAGCAGGAAATATTATGGCTGTTAATCAAGTTGTAAATGCGAATTCTTCTGTTTCATACACAACAACCATAGGTGCAGCAGGAATTCATACTCCAGTTACATGTCGTTTTAGATATACATATAATGGAAATGAATATTCAACTGATGCCGTTTATACTGGAACAATAGAATACACATTGTCAATAAAAGCATCGGGTAATGGCCAGATTAATTATAAAGGCAACACTATCAGAAACTCCTCAAAATCTTATTCCGTAGATCGTTTGGCTTCTGTTACACTTACAATAACACCAGATGATGGTTATAAAATAAAGAGCGTGAAAGTAAATAGCAAAGATGTTACTTCAAATGTATCTAACAATAGCTACACTATAAGTTTGATTACTTCTGATCAGACTGTCGAAGTAGAGTTTGACGCTATACAGATAACAACTTATACTCTATCTATAAAGGCAATAGGTAACGGCTCTGCATCGTATAGCGGAAATACTATTCGTAACAGCACCAGTTCGTTTACTGTAAATGAGGGGACATCTGCTACGATATCATTCAACCCAGATAGTGGATATAGGGTAAAAAGTTTGAAAGAAGATGGTAATGATGTAACATCAAATATTTCCAACAACAAGTATACCGTTAGCAATATTAAAAAGAACACAACTGTAGGAGTTGAATTCCAGGAAGAGCTGAAGAATTACACCAGTAATGGAATAAACTATACGGTTCTGTCGTATAATGATAAGACAATAAACCTTGCTAAAGGTAATTATGGAGCAGTTCTTGAGGTGCCTGCTACAATTACTTATCAGGATATAACATGGAATGTAGCAGGTGTAGATGATGCAGCATTGGTAAATAATGAGGAGCTAGCTGCTATCATTTGGAATCCAACAGCATCGTTTAATGGCAGTGTAAGCAATCCTAATCTGTTGCTCTATGTAAAATCAGCAAGCCATGCTCCTGCAACGATTAAGAATGTTGTTGTAAATAGTACTGCCGAAAATATCGTCTTAACAGATGCTGCAAGTGGGAATGACTTCTATTGTCCCAAAGAGTTTACAGCAAAGAAGATAAGCTATACGCATAATTACGGTATGATAACAGGTATCGGAGAATGCCGAGGATGGGAAACTATAGCTTTGCCATTTGACGTTAAGAAGATAGCGCACTCTAGTAAGGGAGAGCTGACACCGTTTGCGAACTGGAGTAGCGGAGACAGTAAGAAACCGTTCTGGCTCATGAGTTATGGTGCAGGTGGATGGACCAATGCCAGCAGCATTAAGGCAAATACACCTTATATAATTAGTATGCCTAATAATCCTGATTACAAAGCAGAATTCAGATTGAGTGGCAATATCACTTTCTCTTCAGAGAACGTTACCGTTAAGACGTCGGATAATCTGCAAACAGGCAATTATGGTGGAAACACTTTCACGCCAAACTTCTCGAATAAAGATAATAGTGGGTATCTGGCACTGAATGTGAATAACGACTATGCATCGTATACTGGAGCTTCTGCAGAGGGCAGTATTTTTGTCGCAAATCTCAGACTTCTGCATCCTTTTGAGGCTTATATGACATCAGCATCGAAAACTCGCAGCTCAATATCCATAAATGGCGATATGACAACAGGAATAGAAGACATGTCTGTTATGATGGATGAGAGTAAAGGCCTAAGGATTTATAATCTGAAAGGTCAGCTTATCAAAGTGGAGCAAGATAAGGGCATTGATGATGTGAAGAACTCTCTGCCTGCTGGAGTATATATTGTAAATGGAAAGAAACTAATAATAAAATAAAATATGAAGAAGATAAGTGTTATCATGCTGTTGGTATTAGCCTCAGCATTCCCTATGGTTACTATGGCTCAAGATCTCAGAGTAAAGTCATTTGAAAGAAACTACACGAGCCTTATTGCCGCCATGCACCAAGTAAAGGATAATAATGGTGATTATTGTGCAGTAATACGTTGTATTGTGAAAGGAAATGACTATATCATAGAGCCTAATCTTGGAGTTGTTAAGGATTCTATATGTAATGGTGAAATCATGATGTGGATACCACAAGGTACTAAAAGAATAACCATAAGGCGCACTGGATACAAACCTTTGGTAGGATATGAAATCCCTGTTAGAATTGAGTCTAAGACTGATTATAATGTAGATATAGAGACAGTAGTGCCTAAGAAACATAATGTATATGTTGGGGCTGGATATCATATTTTACCGATTTCAGGACCTATGTTAGCTGTAGGGGCTCTTTTTAATCATCACAATGTTGAGTTAGGAGCTATGTATGTGCTGAATAAATCAGCAGACTATTATTTCTATAACAGCAGTGGTGATCTCACTGCTGCATTCAACTATAACGCAATCAGAGCTCAAGTAAAATATGGATATGAGATACCTGTCTCAGATTTCTTTTCTATTA
>ERZ842401.6596-NODE-6596-length-12340-cov-4.235002_pt1 | contig 12340 bp, 11 predicted proteins | sample MGYA00521270_ERZ842401 | MGnify/ENA primary metagenome ERZ842401 (study PRJEB31892, sample SAMEA3878208) | bioreactor metagenome | biome: Moose rumen | place: Sweden | collected 2011-10 | study: EMG produced TPA metagenomics assembly of the PRJEB12797 data set... | reverse complement strand
TCATTTTATACGTTTCAGGCAATCAGTTATCTTGCTGATGTATACCCGGGCAAAACCGAAGCAGAAAAAAATCCCCTAACACTTGCCGCCTTCATCATGTTTTTTCCGACAGTTTCAAGCGGTCCAATACAAAGAGCGGGAAACCTTATTCCGCAATTAAAAACCGTCCATCATTTTGATTATGACCATGCAACCGACGGAATGAAATTGTTTGCATGGGGTCTGTTCAAAAAAATTGTCATTGCGGATCATATTGCAGAATACGTAAATAATATGTATGCCGTGCCAGAAAACACATATGGCTGTGCACTTACCGTTGCCGCATTGTTTTATACATTCCAGATTTATTGTGATTTTTCTGGGTATAGCGACATGGCAATTGGAACGGCAAAATTCCTTGGTTTTGATATTGGCAAAAACTTTGACCATCCGTATCTTTCACAGAGCGTAGGAGAATTTTGGCGCAGGTGGCACATTAGTTTAGGCTCTTGGTTGCGCGATTATATTTATATTCCGCTTGGTGGCAGCAGAGTTGCCGTGCCACGGATTTATGCAAACTTGCTCATTACGTTTTTAGTAAGCGGCATTTGGCATGGTTCTTCAACACATTTTGTAGTCTGGGGCTTATTGCTGGGCGTTTTTCTTTGTATTGAGCGCCTGACAAAATCTGTGCGTCAAAAGTGTACGGGCACAGGCTGGAAAATCTTTTTTATTCTCTTTACGTTTGTGCTTATTACGCTCAGCTGGGTTGTGTTCCGCGCAGAAAATATGGAACAAGCCCTGCTTATCTTAAAGAAAATTGCCGGCGCACCACAAGAAATTTTACATATTGGCGCTATCAAAGCCGAATTAGGACTTAATACAAAACGCACTATAAAGACACTGTTTGGATTGTATTTGTATGATTCAGGTGGTATTAAAACAATGTGTTTTTATCTTTTCCTTATCTGTACATTTAGTACAATCAGCATTCATACGCGCAATACAGATGGACTTACCCTTATTAAAAAATGGCATCCTATTATGCGCTGGTGCGCTTATTTGTTAGTTTGTTTCTGGATTATATTTTCACTGAATATTGGTTCATCAGAATTTATTTACAATCAGTTTTAAATCCGAGGTGGTATGAAAAAGTTTTTAAAAAAAATAGCGTTATTGTTTGTTTTTATTGTTGGTCCTTTATCAATCCTGAACATGCTGTATATACGAACAAATTACTGGAAATGGGAAAACGATGTATATAAATTTAAAAATGTACCGCAACAAATTGTATTAGCAAATTTTGGAACAAGTCACACTGAACATGGTATTCAATATGACATCGTTCCAGAAATTCAAACATTTAACTTTGGATTAGCGGCTCAACCCCTTTTTTATGATTATGCCCTTCTAAAACAATACTCATCTCATCTGGCAAAAAATGCGCTCGTTATTTTTTCTATTTCATATTTTAATGTTGTAGGGGACGTAATAAATATTTCTGGTACTAGACCACGGTATTATCGCTTTTTAGATAAAGAATACATGGATGCTTGGTCAATAGGGGATTTCTTTCGGTATGCGAAATTTCCGGTTCTTACGGCAAAAGAAAATATTATGGCTATATTTCACGATAAAGATGATATAAATCCATTGTATACGTTAACAAAATTCCCTACCGAAGAAGAATTAAAAAAGCATGTTCGTAGAAGACTAAAGGAATTTGTTGAGCCTTCAAGAGAAAAATGGGAGCCAGAATATCAAGAAAATCTACAGGCATATTCTGAAATGATAGAATATTGTTTAGACCATTCTTTCCGTCCCGTTCTTATCACTACGCCTATTACAGATGCATTTAATACTGAATATGCTAAAATAGATGAATTTTTTGATACATTTTATCGTTTTTCATCTGAACTGTGCCAAAAATATGATTTGCCGTATATTGATTACAGTCATGATGAACGATTTTCTCCACACCATGAATTATTTGTCGATGCAGACCATCTAAATATCTATGGTGCAGAAAAATTCACCAAAATCCTTGTTTCCGACCTAAAAGAACGCGGCTTACTGCAATAAAAATCCACCCCGCATTGGAGTGGATTCTGTTAGAGTTAAAAATCGCAGGAGGCGATTTTTAACTCGGCTGCTTTCCGATGTATGCCAAGATACCGCCGTCAACGTACAGAATGTGTCCGTTCACTGCGTTTGACGCGTCGGAAGCCAAGAACACTGCCGGGCCAGCCAATTCTTCGGGGTCAAGCCAGCGTCCTGCCGGGGTCTTTGCGCAGATGAAAGAATCAAACGGATGGCGGCTGCCGTCGGGCTGCTTTTCGCGAAGCGGCGCGGTCTGCGGGGTAGCGATGTATCCCGGTCCAATGCCGTTACACTGGATGTTGTCTCCACCGTACTCAGAACAGATGTTGCGGGTGAGCATCTTAAGGCCGCCCTTTGCCGCCGCATAAGCAGAAACGGTTTCGCGTCCGAGCTCAGACATCATAGAACAGATGTTGATGATTTTTCCGTGTCCTTTCTTAATCATGCCCGGCAACACTGCCTTAGACACGATAAACGGCGCGTTCAAGTCTACGTCGATAACCTGGCGGAATTCTTCTGCCTTCATCTCCAGCATCGGAATACGTTTGATGATACCTGCGTTGTTCACAAGGATATCCACCACGCCAACGTCTTTTTCAATCTTCTTTACGGTCTCCTGCACCGCTGCTTCGTCGGTAACGTCACAAATGTAGCCGTGTACGTCTTTGTAGTTTTTCAGACCGTTGTCCAGCTGTTCCTGTCCGCGGTCGTTAAAAACGATTTTTGCGCCTGCCGCAGCAAATGCCTTGGCAATTGCAAAACCAATGCCATAAGAAGCACCGGTCACCCAAGCAACTTTTCCGGTAAGGTCAAAATCCTTCATTTTGAATTCTGCCATGCTATGATTCCTCCAAAAAATCAGTCATTCTCGCCACACGTTTTAACAACTGCCAAACACATGGCGAACAATATCTTTATAATGATAAATCACAAACCCGTAATCGTCAATGGGCGAGATTGTCATTTTTTTAATAAATCAGTATCTTTTATATAGTATGAAGCGAACGATTTTTCTTTTTGGACTGATTTTTTGCACTGTTTTGGGCGTGACTTCTTGTGCAAAGGCGGGCGACAACACGGTGCGTCAGGCAATGCAAGCATACAGCGCGGGTCAGTATGATACCGCCCTGCAATTTTTTACGCAGGCACTGGAAGAAGACACTAATTATTCTGATGAAATTTTGTACACTTTTATTGCCAACGTGTACGCAAATCAGGGCGAATACGAAAAGGCAATTGAAGCACAGGAAAAATCACTTTCTTTGCGTGCGGATTATCGCGGCTATGTGACGCTGGGCATGTTGTACCATCTGGTAAAAAATGATGAGAACGCCGCCGCCGCCTACCAGAACGCCATAGCGCTTGACGAAAAAAAAGGTGAAGCGTATGCGAGTCTTGGCGCACTCTACCTTGGGCAAAACGATGCGGCACAGGCAATTCCGCTCTTAGAAAAAGCCACCACGCTAGAGCCAAACATTGCCGTCATTCAGGCAAATCTTGCGGTGGCGTATGCGCTGCTTGGCGACACCGAAAAAAGCGATGCCGCGCTTTTTAAAGCCCGTGAACTTAAATGCGAAAATCTTGACCAGTTTGAAGACAGAATTGCGGAAATTATAAGCCGTTGAAATCGCGCCCCGTTTTCGCTACACTATATATATGAAAACATCTCAGTATTATATTTCTACCTTGCGTGAAGCACCGTCAGAAGCGGTTATTGCAAGTCATAAATTGATGCTCCGCGCAGGCTTGGTGCGCAAATTGGCAAACGGTTTGTATGCGTATCTTCCCACTGGTTTGCGCTCGCTCAATAAAGTTGAAAAAATCATCCGCGAAGAGCTGGACGCAATCGGCGCGATGGAAATAAAAATTCCGGTTATTCAGCCGGGCGAAATTTGGAAGGAAAGCGGTCGCTGGGAAACAATGGGTCCTCAGATGCTCAAAGCAAAGACCCGTGGCGAACAGGATATGGTGGTAAGCCCCACCGCAGAAGAAGGCTACACCGCGCTCGTGCGGGAAGCGTTAAGCAGTTACAAGCAGCTCCCCGTCAATCTGTATCAGATTAACACCAAATACCGTGACGAAATTCGCCCCCGCTACGGCGTTATGCGCGGACGTGAATTTACGATGATGGACGCATACACGATGAACGCGGACGACGTTTCATTGGACGAATCATACAACGCCTACGAAAAAGCCTACTTCCGCATTTTTAAGCGGCTCGGGCTTAAAATTATTCCCGTAAAGGCAGACAGCGGCGCAATGGGCGGAAGCGGAAGCGAAGAATTTATGGTGGAAAGCCCGATTGGTGACGATACGCTTATTCTGTGCGACAAGTGCGGCTATGCGGCAAACGCAGAAAAAGCCGCGTGCGCTCCCGATGTGGCAACAGGTAACGACGGAAAGCCGCAGGTAAAAACCGACTTGCCGTACGAAGACGTAGCCACGCCCAACGTGTTCTCTATTGCCGACATGGAAAAATTCTTTAATGCCTCTCCCAAGACGTTTATCAAAGCGCTCATTTACAAGGCAGAAAACTGCGCGCTTGATTTAAGCAAAGACGCAAACGGAAAGCAGTTCAAACTGGTCAAAGAAGCAAGCGGCAACTACTATCCTGTTTCATACTTCTGCGTGCTGATTCGCTCTGACCTGGACGTAAACGAAGCAAAACTGGCTTCCGCGCTCAAAGCAAGTGCCGTTGAGCTTGCAAATGATGCGGAAGTGTTGCAGTACGCGGGCGCGCCCCACGGCTTTGTAGGACCGACTGCCGCAAAAGTGCCGCTCGTGGTGGACTATTCGGTTATCACCACCGCAGACGACGGCACGCTGACTGCGCAGATGCATGACGCGATTACGGGAAGCGGAAAAGAAGGCTACCACATTAAGCACGTAGAGCCAGTGCGCGACTTTACGCCGTTTTTGAATGCGGACGTGCGCTTGGTAAAAGAAGGCGACTGCTGCCCCAACTGCGGAAACATCTTCCACGCAACCAAAGGCAACGAACTGGGACACATCTTCAAGCTCGGTCAAAAATACACAAAATCAATGAACGTCACTTATCTTGACGTAAACGGCAAGGCGACTGTTCCCACAATGGGCTGCTACGGCATTGGCGTAGACCGCACACTTGCGTCGATTATTGAAAACCACAACGACGACAAGGGCATCATCTGGACGATGAGTACCGCGCCGTTCCAGGTATGCATTGTGCCGATTAAGTACGAAGGGCAGATGAAAGAAGTAGCCGACAACATCTACGACGAGCTGACCCGCGCGGGCATTGAAGTGCTGTTGGACGACCGCAACGAACGCCCCGGCGTAAAATTTGCCGACATGGAACTGATTGGCATTCCCTTGCGCATTACCGTGGGCGAAAAGACGCTCCCCAACATCGAATTTAAGCCACGCGATGCTGCCGAAGCAGAGCTTGTTCCCGCAGACAAAGCCGCCGCAAAAGCCGAACAGTTTGTGCGCGACGCGCTTGCAGAACTGAACGCGGAGTAGGCCGCCGTAAGCCCGCTGCTGCACACGGCGGCGGGCAGTAAGCGGGCAGCGGTGGCTTGCACTGCGCTGCGTTTGCGCCGTCGCCCTAAAAGCACTCACCCAGCCTGCTTCCGCACGCTGGGTGTTTTTTATGCCACTGCGTGCAACTGCCGCCGTAGCACCTAGCATAAAAAAAGCCCGCGGTCAACGACCGCGGACTAAAAACACGGAGCTGGACATCTAGGAGGAACCAGCAAACCGAAACACACCATTAGAGTAACCGAAGAAAGCTATTACGTCAATAACATACTTGTTTTTTTCTTTTGTCATTAGTATAGTAATGCGCTATGAAGATAACGTCCATTCGTTTAGCTGTTATAACTGCATGTATTTTTTCTATTGCTTCGGCGTGCTTTGCGCTGCCGGGCGTTACGCAGCATATCCCCGACATCTCTGGTGAATATGTTTTCTACCGCGATTCCAGCTTTGAGCGAGAGTCTTATACCGGCTTCGTCTACTATGACGAAAGCACCTACGGCGTTCGCTATTATGCACCTGCTGTTACAAGCAAAAAGCAAAATCTGCCGGAAAAAGACATTCAGCTATACTTCACGATCGATGCTACGCAGTCACACTTTGAGCCTACCGGTGAACGTATTACCGGTACCGTAACGCCTGATGACACTGACCTTGTAAACTATCTCCATGATTTGCTTTATGAATTTACCGCACGCCGACAGCGCGCAGGTAACGTTACTACAACCGTAACCATTACGCAGGATTTTGAGCAATTCGGTGGCGATGTTCTTATTGATTTTAACGCGCTTATTCCCATCTTTAACCTGCAATCAATAAAGAACACAAAAGGCAACGTAATTTTTACTGTTGTAGCTACAGGTATTCTTTCGACAGGAGCAGATGGCGCTACCGACACAAGTTTTACCGACTTTAAGGGCTTTCCCGCTAAGCTAAAAGACAAAACGCATTCGTTTAAGCAAGACAAAAAAGCGCAAAAGGCAAACTTTACCTATGTAAAAGATGAACATACCTCGCAGACAATTACGCTTGATACGCAATGGACGCAATATGCAGACAATTTCTTCTTCTTAGGGAAAAACGCATTACTCACCTTTGATGTTGTGCCGTCAAACACCGCTGTTGCTGACTACACAGCACAGCTAACGCGCTCGCTTATCCGTAGCACAAAGAACAGCTACACTGATTGGGCAAATTTAAGCATAAAAAACGTACAAGAGCGCGCTGTTATTACGTTCCCCGTGTACGATAACGCTTCCAATACGATTATGCAATCTTGTAAGCTCGTAGAAAAGCTCCCCGATGGCTCAACAGCGTTTCTTATCCTTACGGTGTATGATGGCGCATATACAAAAAACCGCGCCTATTTTGACGCGGTGCTTGCTTCCTACACAGTAACACAGGTGCAATAACGTTACTTAAAACTGGCACGCGAAAGCGGAGAGCCAATCCATACGCCTTCGCTGCCAAGATATTCTTTTTTCTGCCCGTCAATTAAGACCTGAACGCTATTGACGGTGCTAAATTCCGTCGCTGTGTAGACTATTTGCATAAGCTGGCCTAAGTAGCCCTCTACACCAAAGCGATTGTATTCAAATTCTTCGCTAAAGCTTAAAAATGCCGTTCCATTGGTTACCGTTGCAGAAAGCAAGCGCGTTCCATCTGGAATAAGCGTCTGACAGCCTTTACTGCGCTCTAGCTGACTGGGGCCTGTAAGCAACAGCCGTATGTTTCCCGTAAGCGGGGAATTGCTTTTTACAACGGTGCGTGCAATCTCTTTACGACTAACGCTACCGTCGCCATCGATTGTAACAAAGCATAGCTTTGCCGTCGTTGTTGCAGTTTCCATAGGCGTTGGCTGCGATGCAGCAGTGGCTTGCGTTGCAGCTGGCGACGTAGCAACAGCCGGTTGCTGTTCCTGCACCGTCGGCGGCTCTACCGCTGTAGAAACGGCACCAGAGCTCTCGCTTTCCGCTATCGCTTGCTCAGCCTGACTCGCTTCGGGATACGCTGGTATGGGCAACGTTTGTTCTACCGCAATGCCCGACTGTTGGTCTAAAAGCGTATCTGCCAGTGCGTCAGCAGCGGGCGGTAATGGCGTTACAGGCGTATCAGCGGCAGCAGCAATCGGCTCGATAGGCTCCGCTACGCTAAATTCTTCAGCTTCTAGCGCAAGATTTTGCGCAGGCTTTTTTTCTTCATAATTCTGAATGAAGGTTGGCGTTTTATGGAAAAGCCGCTCAAAAAAGTTCGTCTGCTTTAGATTTGATTTTATATCATCTATTTTTACAAGAAAAATTATCAAAATAACAAGAAAACCGAGCGCCCAACACATGAATATCAGCCCGCCCTTCTTCTTAGTTTTTTTATTTTTAGTTGGCATAGTACAATAATAGTCTGTCACACAAGAAAAGTCTATTAGAAATTTGCACGCACTTCACTTTTTATGCTTACAGCACGCGATACGCTGTTACTGCTTTACGCGGTGCGTGCGCTTGATAGAGAATTCGGCGCCTTCCGTATGACGTTTATTAAAGTTTTGCGCATGTGCCTGCAATTCGCGCACTAAAAGCTCAATCTCTTTTGTAAGCGATTCTTTTGAAACAACCTCATCGCGTTCGGTATCTAAAAATAGCTCATAGGGGCGTACATGTAACGCTTCCGCTAACTGGTCAAGTGTTTCTGCTTTAGGCCAACTCGCTGCACGCTCTATGTTGCTAACAGAAAGCGTAGTAAGACTTGCAGCCTCCGCGAGCTGTAATTGCGTCATATTACGCTCCATTCTAGCCCGACGAAGATTTTGCGCAAGTAAGGTAAGCAGTGGTGACATAGCAATAATTTTCTTGTGACGGTTTATAATAGTAAATCTAGCATAACTATAATTTATCTGAAAAAATTTTATAGCATTGCTATGAATTTTTGCAGCCTTGCTGTTTCTATTTAGAAGCAGTATGATAGGCTTATGATTGAAACTATTGCATTATCAAGCAAACAGCGTAAGCTTTTAGAAAAATATGCACAGCCGCTAGCACCAGTAGTGCTTATTGGCGGCGCAGGCGTTACAGAAGCTGTTATTGCTCAAATTAAAAACGCCATTGCAGCGCAGGAGCTGATTAAAGTAAAGTTTAATGAATACAAGGACGAAAAAGCTGCGCTAACGCAACGCATTACCAACTCAAGCGGCGCTATACTTGTGCGCATCATCGGCAACGTCGCTATTCTATACCATGCAGCAAAAGCTGCCGACAAGCGCCGCTTTGAAAAAGAACTAGCACACCTATAGCCGGCAACCGGCTACTGTTTAGCGGGGCTTCCCGCGCCGCCGGTGTACGTTTCTCCATTCAGCAGCGTTTCCTGTAGCGTGCCGTCTTTATCATACGTTAGCTTTAACGAAAAAAACGGCACGCCTTCCTGTATAAGCCGCAAAAAGATTTTATCGCCTTCCCACAGCGTAAGCTCTAGCAGCTTTTCCTTTGCTACCCAAGCAAGCGTGCCTTCGTCGCAGTCGCTCACGGTGCCAGCAAAGCCGTTAGCGGTGTATAAGCACATGTATTCAGCTGGTGCATCCGCGTACACAAACGTAACTATGCCACAAAAGCGCCAGGACGTAAGCGTAAGGCCGGTTTCTTCTTTTACTTCGCGTAGTAAGCAATCTTCGGGGCTTTCGCCAGCTTCAAAATGGCCGCCAACGCCAATCCATTTGTCATGGTTAATGTCATTCGCTTTAGAGACACGATGTAACATTAAATAGCAGCCGTCTTTTTCAATATAGCAAAGCGTTGTAAGCGGACTTTTTACTTTCATAATAGTACGGTATCACACATAAAAACCTTTCGCAACTAATGCCATTATGATATAATATGTGTATGGGATTATACGCGCTACAGTATTGGTCATATTTTATTTGCTTGTTTATCACTGTAGTGGTGTTTTTTCTTGCAATAAAAAGACCGCCGTCACAAGAGCAAAAATTAGTGCTTGTCATTACCGTTTTTACTTTTGTTACCATGCTCGGCTATTGCGGTGCAATAAGTAGACCAACGGCTTCGCAAGACCTATTGATTTTTGTCACTAAGCTAGAATACATCGGCACCTGCAACATCTTTATGGCGCTATCGTTGTTGTTTGCGCACCTATTTAACGTAAAGCTTCCTAAGCCTGCCGTTACAGGACAGCACATCGTATGCTTGTTTATAACGTTTGTAGCCGCTTTCTTCGACAAGCATTCGTTGTTTTTTAGCGCGTATCAGGTAGCGCCTATTCATGGCGTAAACGTGCTGGTCAAAAGCTACGGCATTTTTCACACCATCTACCTTGTGTTGATAGCGCTGTATCTTGCATACTTCATATTTATTGCGCTACAAGTTGTGCGTAAAGGCTCTAAACACGACAAAAAAGTCGTTACCGTTCTGTTCTTTCCGTGCTTTTTGCTATGCCTAAGCTTTTGGGCGGAGCGGCTGTATACGCTACAAAGCGTTAGTTTTGTGCCGTTAGGCTTACTGCTTTCTAGCTGCGCCATGTTCTTTTTGCTAACGATTGTACACTTTGGCGACATTCCCGACATTGCAAAAGAAGTTGTTTTCGACTCGCTTGATGACGCACTCATTACAATAGATAATTCACAGCATCTCATTCAGTACAATAAAAAAGCCGCGCTGCTATTTCCATTTTTGGAAAGCGTACACATTGGCGAGCGCATTGTTGGCAAGGACAACGCCTTTGAAGTTGTGTTTTCGCCCAGCTTTAACCGCGCAGAAAAATTTCCGGTAGATTACTGGGCGCGCGGCGTTATCTTTCAGCCAATTATACGCCCGATATACGACGACAAAAGCCGGCAGCAAGGCTCTATCTTGTGGCTAAAGGACGTAACCAGCGAGCGTAATTACACCAAGAAGCTAGAGCGCGACGTTTCTATGCAAACCAGCCGTATTCTGGATATGCAAAACCAGATGATTATTAGCTTTGCAAAGCTGGTGGAAAATCGCGATACGGTAACAGGAAAGCACCTTGAACGCACACGCTCGTATGTGCTTGTTATTGGTATGATGTTGCTAAAAAACAAGCAGTACGCTGATAGCATCGATTATCAGTGGGTAGATACCTTAAGCAAGGTAGCACCGTTGCACGACATTGGCAAAGTCTCTATTCCTGACGGCATTTTAAATAAGCCCGGCCGTCTTACCCATGATGAGTTTGAGATGATGAAAAAGCATACGGTGTACGGTGCCCACATCCTAGAAACAACGCTTAAAAACTGCGTAGATGATGAATACTATCACATGGCAATGGAGGTAGCGCGCTCTCATCACGAGCGCTGGGACGGCAAAGGCTACCCTGACGGGCTAGCTGGCGAAAACATACCGCTAAGCGCGCGCGTCATGGCTGTTGCAGATGTATTTGACGCACTTATTACCATCCGCCCTTACAAGCCCGCGTTTGAGCTTGAACAGGCCTTCCAAATGATACGCGAAGAAAGCGGTACGCATTTTGACCCTGTTGTAGTGGACGCCTTCTTTGACACTAAAGACATGGTTATAAAAATTTCTGAAGAGCTTAAAGACGACGACGATTTAGACGAATTGCAGACGATATAGCACAAGTTTGCTAGCAAGTTTGCTACAATCTTGCTAGCCATTGCCGTTCTTTTTTTATATACTTGTGTTTTAGTATGAATACTAAAGCATGTCTTGTCCTGGCAAATGGACTGGTTTTTGAAGGAAAACAGCTAGGCGCTACCGGCTGCGTTATTGGCGAAGCGGTCTTTACAACCGGCATGAACGGTTACATAGAAACGCTAACCGACCCTAGCTACTATGGGCAGCTTGTTACGCAAACTTTTCCGCTTATCGGCAATTACGGCGTTATCCCCGCTGATTTTGAAAGCGCCGCATCGCACGTTCGCGGTTACATCGTCCGTTCTGCCTGCGACGCGCCTTCTAACTTTCGTTGCCAAACTACGCTTGACGCCTACTTACAATCGCAACAGGTTATTGGCTTATGCGACATCGACACGCGCGCGCTAACAAAAGTGCTGCGCGAAGCTGGCGTTATGAACGGTATGCTTATTAGCGGCGATAGCGCAGAAGCGACCGCCGCCTTTGCAGCGCTAGAAAGCCCCACAGAAAAAGAAGCCTTATTACAAAAAATCCGCGCCTATCGCATAGAAGGAGCGGTAGAAGCCGTTAGCTGTAACGCCGTGCAGATAGAAAAAGACGCAGAAACCGTGTTTTCAGAAAGCGCGGCGTATCGCGCAGTTCCCGTCCGCGCTGACGGCACAAAGGTAAACGACCGCGCTGAAGCGATGAAAGCCGGCTCCGGCAAGAAAGTCGTGCTGTGGGACTTTGGCGCAAAAGCAAACATTCGCCGCGAGCTTTTAAAACGCGGCCTTACAGTCATAACGCTACCGAGCACCGCGACTGCAAGCGAAATTCTTGCGCTACAGCCTGACGGTATCATGCTTTCTAACGGCCCCGGCGACCCTGCTGACAACATCGGCATTATCGCGGAGCTCAAGACGCTGCTAGCGGCAAAGCTTCCCATCTTCGGCATTTGCTTAGGACATCAGCTGCTGGCTTTAGCGCGCGGGGCTACTACAACGAAGCTAAAGTACGGTCATCGTGGCGCAAATCAGCCGGTAAAGCAGCTTTCTACCGGCCGCGTCTACATCTCTAGCCAAAATCACGGCTACGCAGTAGAAAACGAAAGCCTGCCGAGCGGAGCGCACCTTAGCTTTGTAAATACAAAC
>ERZ842401.6595-NODE-6595-length-12341-cov-4.951978_pt1 | contig 12341 bp, 9 predicted proteins | sample MGYA00521270_ERZ842401 | MGnify/ENA primary metagenome ERZ842401 (study PRJEB31892, sample SAMEA3878208) | bioreactor metagenome | biome: Moose rumen | place: Sweden | collected 2011-10 | study: EMG produced TPA metagenomics assembly of the PRJEB12797 data set... | reverse complement strand
TTCCGGAAAAACAAAACAGCCATCCGTAGTCAAAATCCACAGACAGCCATTCCGTATTGTTGCCGGAGCTGTAGGAGAATCCCTCCGGCACCTTCTTCCCTGTAGGGACAACCTTTCTTTTCTCACTCCACACAATCTGGGGATAAATGATGAAATGCTTGTCATATTCGTAGGTATAGGGAGCATCCTCCGGAGTGACCATAATCTCATGAAGCTTCTCCCCCTCACGGATCCCCACCTCCGGCATCTTGCAGCCCGGAAGCATGGCCTGCGCCAAATCAGTGATCTTAAAAGAAGGGATCTTGGAAATAAAGGTCTCTCCGCCCTTTGATTCCTGCAGTGCCTTGATCACCAGCTCCACTCCCTGGTTCAGACTGATCCAGAAACGCGTCATGCGGTAATCCGTCACCGTAAGCTCCGTGGCGCCGGCCTTGATCACGGCCTCGACCACCTGGGCGAGGTAGGCATTGTCCGTGCGGCCGGCATCCTCGGCATAGAACTCGACGTCCCCGACGAACTGCCGGGCGTATTTCACGGCCCGGACGGCCCGCTCCAGAATCTCTTCCCGGGTGGAGTTGAACTTGTAGCGGATGTGCTGATCGGACGTGCCGATGCCGGTGTGGATGCGCCCCCGCTTGGCATACCGGAGGGCCTCCACGGCCACGTCGATGTCCTTCTGCACCGCCCGCGTGAGGGCGCAGACCGTCGGCCAGGTCACGGCCTTGGAGATCTCCACGACCGAATTGAAGTCGCCGGGACTCGAGACCGGGAAGCCGGCCTCGATCACGTCCACGCCGAGCTCCTCGAGCGCCTTCGCCACCTGGATTTTCTCCACGGTGTTGAGCTGGCAGCCGGGGACCTGTTCGCCGTCGCGCAGGGTGGTGTCGAAGATATATATCCGGTTGCTGTCCATAAACTATTTGTTCTCGGGACGCAGTTCACGGACGGCGGCGCCGGTGCGCCAGAGCTCGCTCTCGCGCAGGTCTTTCAGCTCCTTCTCGAGCCCCTCGCGGTAGTCCGGCTTGGAGTTGGAGTCGATCGAGCGCTGGGCTTCGTTGCCGCAGGCCACCTCGTTGTAGAGCTTCTCGAACACGGGCTTGGTGGCATCGTGGAACGGGCCCATCCAGTCGAGGGCGCCCCTCTGTGCCGTCGTAGAGCAGTTGGCATACATCCAGTCCATTCCGTTCTCGGCAAACAGCGGCATGAGCGACTGGGTGAGTTCTTCGACTGTTTCGTTGAAGGCCTCCGAAGGTGTGTGCCCGTGCTCGCGGAGGGTTTCATACTGTGCCAGGAGGATGCCCTGGATGGCGCCCATCAGGGTGCCGCGCTCGCCGGTCAGGTCGGAATAGACCTCACGTTTGAAATCGGTTTCGAACAGATAGCCCGAACCTACCCCGATACCGAGTGCGAGGGTACGCTCGAGAGCGCGTCCGGTCGCATCCTGATATACTGCATAAGAGGAGTTGATGCCCCTGCCTGCGACGAAAAGCCTGCGCAGCGACGTGCCGGAGCCCTTCGGGGCCACCATTATCACATCGACGTCCTTCGGGGGAACTATCCCGGTGCGGTCGTTATAGGTGATGCCGAATCCGTGTGAGAAATAGAGGGCCTTTCCCGGGGTGAGGTGTTTCTTCACGACAGGCCATACTTCTATCTGGGCGGCATCTGATACGAGATACTGTATGATGGTGCCCCTCCGGCATGCCTCTTCTATCTCGAAGAGATTCTCGCCGGGGATCCAGCCGTCTGCGACAGCTTTGTCATAGGTCTTTCCTTTCCGCTGGCCTACAATTACCTTCATGCCGTTGTCCCTGAGGTTCATAGCCTGTCCGGGGCCCTGTACACCGTAGCCGATCACGGCTATCACTTCGTCCTTGAGGACTTCGCGTGCGTGTTCGAGGGTGAATTCTTCGCGGGTGATGACATTCTCATCCACTCCGCCGAAATTGATCTTTGCCATAGTTTTATTGTTTAATTGTTGTATATCAGTTATTTGAAGCCATAGTCCCACGACTTTCAAGATATTCCTTTACCAGGGCGGCGGTCTCCGGGAGTTCATCCATGCCGCATCTGAACCAATAGACCTTCACCACTTCCACCCTTTTTGCAAGCTGGTCGGCAGCCTCTTCCACCTTCTTCCGGGTCCCGTCCGTCTCTATTATTATGGAATGTATTCCCGGGATGTCCGTCGGCCTGGCGGTAAGGCTCCAGATGCTGAGGCTGCGGCGGGTGAAGGTGTTGGATACCCACGCAAGGACACCTATCTGGTTTTCGGAATAAATTATAACCGTGTATCTGTCAGTGTTTTCCATACTACTTGCATCCGTTGAATATCTCCGTTTCCGAAATCATTATCTCGTCATATCCCTTTCCGGGAGCCACCATCGGCATCACGTTGCCTTCCTCGATGACATGTACGTCGAGCAGCACGGCAGACGGCTCATGCAGGGCCCAGCTGACGGCTTCTGACAGTTCTTCACGCCTGTCAACCCGGCGGCATGCTATCCCGTATGCCTTTGCAATCATCATGTAGTCAGGGTTGAGCATCCTGGTGCCGCTGTAGCGGGCTCCGAAAAACAGTTGCTGCCACTGGCGGACATTGCCGAGCCAGTTGTTGTCCAGCACTATCATCTTGACGGGGATGCCTTCCTGCATTATGGTGCCGAATTCCTGTATGGTCATCTGCACCCCGCCGTCGCCGACGAACAGGAAAACATCCCTGTCGGGGGCGGCGATCTTGGCTCCTATGGAGGCCGGGATGCCGAATCCCATTGTGCCGAGGCCTCCGGAGGATATGAAACTCCTGGGCCTGGAGAACCTGGAATAGCGGGCGGCCATCATCTGGTTCTGCCCCACGTCGGTGACTATGACCGCGTCCCCTCCCGTAAGGCCGGCTACGCAGTCCACCACTTCACCCATCCGCAGGGGACCGTCTTCCGGTTTGATTTCGGGTGCGATTACCTTGCTCTCTTCAATCTGGCGGCAGGGAGCGAAACTGTCCCGCCACTCTGTGTGTGAACCTTTTGAGATGCAGGCCGTCAGAGCCTCCAACACCCTTTTTGCGTCTCCTGCTATTCCGACGTCAGCCCTTATTATCTTGCCGATTTCCGCCCTGTCGATGTCGATGTGGATGACCCTGGCGGATGACGCGTACTTGGCGACGGCGCAGGTCACCCTGTCATCAAAACGCATCCCGACCGCAATCAGCAGGTCGCACTGTCCGGTCTTTATGTTGGGCGCGATATTCCCGTGCATGCCTACCATGCCGGTAAAGTACGGGTTGTCGGAGGGGAGGGCGCTCAGGCCGAGTAGGGTACCCCCCGCAGGGATGTCCCCCTTGGCAAGGAAGGCTTCGAGCTGTTTCTCGGCACCTGATATGGTGACTCCCTGTCCGAATATGCACAAGGGCCTTTCGGCCTTGTCTATAAGGGCGGCAGCTTCGCAGATGGCCTTGCTGTCCGGCTCCGGGGCGGGAATATAACTGCGGATGAAATTGCAGGGGGTATAGGAGAATTCGGTGAGTCCCGCCTGAGCGTCTTTCGTAAAATCGAGGACTACCGGGCCCGGCCTTCCCGAACCTGCTATGTAAAAGGCGGTTGCGATTGAACGGGCTACGTCGTCAGCCTGCCTTATCTGATGGTTCCATTTGGTAATGGGGCTTGTGAGCCCTATCACGTCGGCTTCCTGGAAGGCATCCGTCCCCAATACGGCGGCCGCTACCTGCCCGGTGATTACCACCACCGGGGTAGAATCCGTCATGGCATCGGCTACTCCGGTGATTACGTTCGTTGCGCCCGGTCCTGAAGTGACTATCACCACTCCCGGCTTTCCGCTCACCCTTGCATAGCCCTGGGCGGCATGGATCGCCCCCTGCTCGTGGCGGACCAGGATGTGGCGGATTCTGTCGGTATATCCGCAGAGTTTGTCATATACCATCATCACCTGGCCGCCGGGGTACCCGAACACGGTGTCCACCCCTGCTGCCGCCAAGGCTTTCCAGAGCGCCTCCGCCCCTGTTATCTTCTGTGTCTTGTCGTCCATCTCCTCTTTATTATTCAGGTATGATCCTTACGGCGCCCTTGTCGGCCGAACTTACCATCGATGCGTATGCCCTCAGACTGCCCGGAACCGTTCTGTGGCGCACGGGGGGCGTGTATGCAGCCTTTCCCCTCAGGCTCTCCTCCACGGCACGTGCGGATATCTGCTCATCCGTAAGCCTGACGGAAATCTTCCTTGCGGGGATGTCTATGTCAATGATATCGCCGTCCCGTACCAGTCCTATGGCTCCTCCGGAGGCGGCTTCGGGTGAAATGTGGCCAATGCTGAGCCCGGAAGTGCCTCCGCTGAACCTTCCGTCGGTAAGCAGGGCGCAGGCCTTGCCCAGATGCATCGATTTGAGATATGAGGTAGGGTACAGCATTTCCTGCATTCCGGGGCCTCCTTTCGGACCTTCATAAGTTATCACTACGGCATCGCCGGCCTTGACCTTCCCGCCAAGGATGCCTTCGCATGCAGCTTCCTGTGAATCAAATACTTTGGCCGGACCGGAGAACTTAAGCAGGCTGTCATCGACTCCGGCGGTCTTGACTACGCAGCCGTCAGCGGCTATATTACCGTACAGGACGGCCAGGCCTCCGTCTTTGGAATAGGCGTGCGCAAGGTCCCGTATGCAGCCTTCCGCGCGGTCGGTATCGAGAGTGTCGAAATATGTCTCCTGCGAGCCCAGGGCAGTGCTGAACCTGCCTGCGGGAGCGCACTTCCAGAGCCGGTCGCCTTTCTCGGTCCCGGGCCTGTATCCTTCAATCAGGTCTTTGAGAGTGAGGCCGTCAACCCTTGCGGCCGTAGTGTCCACAAGACCGCCTTTGGCGAGCTCTCCCATTATGGCCGGGATTCCGCCCGCGCGGCAGACGTCCTGCACATGGTACCTGGCGGTATTCGGGGCTACCTTGCACAGGCAGGGAACTTTGCGGGACAGCGTATCTACGTCCACAAGGGTGAAGTCCGCCCCGGCTTCGCGGGCTACTGCCAGAAGGTGGAGAACGGTGTTGGTGGAACCTCCCATGGCTATGTCGAGGGTCATGGCATTGAGGAAAGCCTGACGGGTCGCTATGGAGCGGGGAAGCACTGAAGTGTCGTCCTGCCCGTAGTATTTTTCCGCATTGCGGACAATGAGCCTGGCGGCTTCGCGGAACAAGTCTTTCCTTCTTGCATGGGTGGCCAGTATGGTGCCGTTGCCGGGAAGGGCCAGACCTATGGCCTCTGTAAGGCAGTTCATCGAATTTGCGGTGAACATACCGGAGCAGCATCCGCATCCGGGGCAGGCTGCAGCTTCAATCGCCGCCACTTCGTCGTCACCGGCTGAAGGGTCTGCCGAACGGACCATTGCATCTATCAGGTCGAGCCGGGCCGTCCCCATCACGCCGGCTTCCATGGGACCTCCGGAAACGAATACGGCAGGGATGTTGAGTCTCATCGCCGCCATCAGCATTCCGGGGGTTATCTTGTCGCAGTTGCTGATGCATACCATCGCATCGGCCTTGTGGGCGTTCACCATATATTCCACGCTGTCGGCGATAAGGTCCCGGGAGGGGAGGGAATAAAGCATCCCGTCGTGGCCCATGGCTATGCCGTCATCCACGGCTATGGTGTCGAATTCGGCCGCATAGCATCCCAGGGAACGTATTTCCTCGGTGACGATGCGTCCGGCCTGGCGCAGGTGCGTGTGCCCGGGCACGAATGCGGTATATGAATTGACGACCGCTATTACCGGACGTCCCATTTCTTCCGGCTTCATCCCGGCGGCTCTCCACAGGGCCCTTGCCCCGGCCATCCTGCGGCCTTCGGTAGTCTGTGCGCTTCTGAGTTTCATGTTCATCAAAAAAAGCCCTTCCGTTTGAGGGAAGGGCTTGATATCGTTCGTATCATTATCGCGACTTCCCTGACCTCTATGCAAGCAGGAGGACTACAAGGACGAGGGCGATAATGCTGTTGTTTGTCATATATAGTTATAAATCGTAACCGGATGCAAATGTAGGAAGTTTTTTCTTATGTGCAATAGTGAAAACATAAATTTATGCTTTTTAATCAGCATCTTCTAAAACGGGGAATTCCTTTCGACATTTCTTTAAAAAGTCGGTATCGATTGTCGTAATGACTATGTTTTGCCTGTTTTCCTTACAAATTGAAAGCATATTGCCGTCCGGGCCTGTCAGACATGAATGTCCGGGGTAGGTGTTCCCGGGGTCTGTGCCGACACGGTTGACACCTGCCACATAGCACCGGTTCTCGACTGCGCGGGCCCTAAGCAGCAGGTCCCATACGCCGATCCGCTGTACCGGCCAGCTGGCTACATACAGCGCCAGGTCGTAATCCGCTCCGCCGTCCCTCGAGCGGTTGCGTGCAAAGCAGGGAAACCTGAGGTCGTAACATACCTGGAGCAGGATTTTCAGCCCTTTATATTCTGTTATCACCCGTTCTTTGCCGGGGGTGAAACGCAGATGCTCTCCGCTGAAGGTGAAAAGGTGGTGCTTGTCGTAATGGTCGAAGGTGCCGTCCGGCCGGACGAAGTAGAAACGGTTGAAGTATCTGCCGTCCTCGAAGATTGCGGCACTGCCGGCCATTGCCGCGTTCTTGCGCCGGGCCATGTCCCTGAGGAATTCGAGGGAAGGTGTGCTCCGGATGCCGGCTTTTACGGTTGAGGTCTCGGCTGCACCGGCCGGTTCTGTCACGAAACCTGTGGAGAACATTTCCGGCAGGACGAATATGTCGGCGTCTGTGGCATCGGACAGCATCTTTTCAAGTCGTTTCAAATTACCGTCGATGTCTTTCCACGCCGGGTCGGACTGCACGAGCGCTATTTTCAGTATGGATGGATTTTCCGGTGTCATTTCAAAACAGCTTTTGTTTTTACAAATATAGAAGAGAATGGTAATTTTTTCGTATTTTTGAGAAAAATGTAAAATAATTCATTAATATGACATCCTCAAAGCTGGACAAGACCGACATCGAGATATTGAAAATCCTCCAGGAAGATGCCGACTGCACCATAAAGGAAATTTCCGCCAAGGTGAATCTTTCCCCGACTCCGGTCCATGAACGTATCAAGCGGCTGGAGAAGGAAGGTTATATCCTCAAATACGTGGCCGTGCTCAATCCCGAGAAGATCGGCAACAACCTGCTGGTTTTCTGCAGCGTCAAACTCAAACAGATGACTCGCGACGTTGCTTCCGACTTCGTGTCTATGATAAAGGGCATTCCGCAGGTGACCGCCTGTTACAACGTGGCGGGGGAGTATGACTATATGCTCACGATAAATGCCCCCGACATGCAGTATTATAACGACTTCGTCATTAATGTGCTCGGAGCAAGCGAATCGATAGGTTCCATCCTTTCCACATTCGTGATGAAGGAAATCAAGCATAATTCCGGATATTATCTGTAAATTCGCTCCGTTATGACCAACGTTTCAATACCAAAGGGGACGAGGGACTTCGGCCCGGGGCAGATGGCTGCCCGCAATTATATATTCGATACCATAAAATCCGTTTTCAGTCTTTTCGGATATTCCCAGATAGAGACTCCGGCGATGGAGAATCTCTCCACGCTTCTCGGGAAATACGGTGATGAAGGAGACAAACTCCTTTTCCGCATACTCAATTCCGGCGATCCGTTCACAGGAACGGATTTCGCATCTTTCAGGGCCGAAGACGGCTCCTATAACGCGCCCCTTCTGTCCAAGCAGTTGTGCGACAGGGGATTGCGCTATGACCTTACCGTGCCGTTCGCCCGTTATGTCGTGCAGCACAAGAACGACCTGGCCTTCCCTTTCCGCCGCTTCCAGATCCAGCCTGTATGGCGTGCCGACAGGCCGCAGAAGGGCCGTTACCGTGAATTCTACCAGTGCGACGCTGATGTCATCGGCACACCTTCGCAGCTTTGCGAACTGGAACTTTTGCAGATGGTGGACATGGTGTTCAGCCGTTTCGGTGTGAGGGTTCTCATAAAGTTCAACAACCGCAAGGTGCTTACCGGGCTTGCGGAAATCTGCGGGTTCCCGGACAAGGTCGTGGACATAACCGTGGCAATAGACAAGATTGACAAGGTGGGGCTGGATGCCGTCAAGGCCGAACTCCTCGAACGGGGACTGACTCCCGGCGCCGTGGACGTGATTGAGCCTGTGATATCGTTCAAGGGCGATACTGCCGCAAAGGTGGCTTTCCTTAAGCCTCTGATGGCGGGCGGGTCAAAGTCCGGGATTACCTCCGAGGCGGGTCTTCTGGGCATAGAGGAAATCGGGCAGCTGCTTTCACTCGTCGGCGGTGCGGGTTTTGTCAATCCGGTGGAACTGGATCTTTCCCTCGCCAGGGGACTGAATTACTATACCGGGGCCATCTTTGAAGTGAAAGCGCTTGATTTTGCTATAGGAAGTATCTGTGGAGGAGGCCGTTACGACAATCTTACGGGCATATTCGGAGTTCCAGGGCTGTCCGGTGTCGGCATCTCTTTCGGGGCTGACCGCATATACGATGTGCTGGAAGGGCTCGGCAAGTTCCCTGCGGCAGTATCTTCCGGGGCAAAGGTGCTGATAGCCAATATGGATGAAACGCTGGCACAGTATCTTACCAAAGTGTCGTCCGTCTTGCGCGGAGCAGGGGTCTCATGCGAGGTTTATCCGGACTCCGGCAAGCTCAAGAAGCAATTCGATTATGCCGCCCGCAAGGAGATACCGTTTATCTCGATCAACGGTACTGATGAACGTGATGCCGGTGTAATCGGGCTTAAGAATCTTGCCACGGGAGAACAGAAGCAGTTCAGTGTCAGTGAAATAAATGCTATAAGAGATTTCTTGGATGCGTAAGATGAGCCTCTTGAAGTCCGTGTTATATGTCGCAATTGCAGCCGCGGCTCTGTGTGGCGGGACTTCAGCCGCAGCAGGGAATGATCCCGGGGCGCCGCTTAAAGTCCTTGCCATAGGCAACAGTTTCTCCTGGGATGCCGTAGAGCAGAACCTCTGGGAAATCGCAGATGCTGACGGGCGCACTCTTATAATCGGCAATATGTATATCGGCGGCTGCTCTTTGAAACGCCACTGGAGGAATGCGGAGAATGATTCGGACGCATACAGGTACTGCAAGATCGGCCCTGACGGGAAGAAGTCGGTGCGCAAAAACGTGTCCCTGAGCGACGCGCTTGCTGACGAAAAGTGGGATGTGGTGACATTCCAGCAGGCCAGCGGATGGTCGGGGATGTACGAAACGTATAAGCCTTATCTGGGCAATCTGATCGATTACGTCAAAGCCAGGGTCCCGGCAGGCACAAGGTTTATGTTCCATCAGACCTGGGCTTATGAACGCAATTCCGCACATGGGCAGTTTTCCAACTATGGCAGGGACCAGAAACGTATGTTCGAGGCCATAGACCGGGCTTCCACGGCTGCCTGCGAAGAGTTCGGTTTGGATATCATTCCGGCCGGGACCGCTGTCCAGTGCCTCAGGAAATCGGAAATAGGGAATAATACCACAAGGGACGGATATCATCTCAATTACCTGAGCCGTTATGCCGTATCCCTTACGTGGTATGAGGCACTTACCGGACGTTGCGTAAAAGGGAATTCCTACGATGCGCCTCATGTCGAGGAGTGGATGAAGCAGACGGCGCAGGAGGCTGCCCATGCAGCGGTTTCCGCTCCCGGCAAGGTCGTGAGGGTCGGGCCGGAAGCCCACAAAACGCTCTACGACGAGGCCGGCGTTCCGGAATATGTGCTTCCCGACCCGTTGGTGATGGCGGACGGTACTCCCGTCAAGACCCGCACCCGCTGGTACGGGGAACGACGTCCGGAACTGCTTGCCCTTTTTACGGAGCAGATGTACGGAAAGACGCCCCAGGCGCCTTCGGATATCCGTTACGAAGTCGTGGAATCCTCCGATGACGCCATGGACGGAAAGGCTGTCCGCAAGCAGATAAACCTGTATCCCGGACAGAATGGCAAGAAATGCATCCATCTTCTAGTATATCTTCCAAAAAAGCACAAGGGACCGGTTCCGGTATTCGCCGGCATTAATTTCATGGGTAACTGGGCGGTAAGCGATGATCCGGCCATATTGTTACCCGATAAGAAAATGCGTGGCGCCTATGGCATTGTCGAGAATTTGGAGCGTGGAAGAGAAAAGCGCCGCTGGCCTCTGGACCGTATCATTTCTTCCGGATTCGGCCTGGTGACATTTTACCGGGGAGATGCCGATCCTGATTTCAATGACGGGTTCCGAAACGGCCTCACCCCGTTGATTTACCGCAATGGCCAGAAATGGCCGGAAGCCGACCAGTGGGGGAGCATATCGGTGTGGGCGTGGGCCCTTAGCCGGGTGATGGATTACATAGAGAAGGACGCAGATCTTGACCAGAGTCGCGTGGCCGTCATAGGACATTCCCGCCTGGGCAAGGCCGCCCTGTGGGCAGGTGCATGCGATGAGCGCTTCGCCATGGTGATATCCAACTGTTCCGGAGCCGGTGGAGCGGCCCTGTCACGCAGGATGTACGGTGAGACGCTGCAGGACCTTAACCGTCATTTCCCGCATTGGTTCTGCGGAAATTTCCATAAATACAGCGGCAGGGAACAGGACCTTCCATTCGACCAGCACGAACTGCTTGCACTTGTGGCTCCGCGTCCGCTTTATATAGCCAGCGCAGACGGTGACAGGTGGGCTGACCCCAAGGGTGAGTTCCTTGCAGCGAAGGCCGCCTCAGCAGTGTATGAATTCCTTGGCTGCAAGGGGCTTGCAGCGTGGCAGTGGCCCAGGGCCGGACAGCCTTCCGTGACAGGTGACGTCGCCTATCACTTGCGCCACGGCAAACACGATATTCTGGAATACGACTGGGACAATTATATAAAGTTTGCCTCCAGGCACTTCCACAAAGGCTCCAAACAACATCGGCGCGGCTTGTAAGAAAATTTTGCAGAAAAGAAAAAACTGCGTATATTCGCAGTCCCAAACGATGGTGCTGTAGCTCAGATGGTAGAGCAATGGACTGAAAATCCATGTGTCGGCAGTTCGATTCTTCCCAGCACCACAGTAACCCGCTGATTTTCAGCGGGTTATCTTTTTGTATCCCACTTTGTATCCCACTTTTTTGAAAACCATAGGCTCTTACGCACTATACCGTAATATGCTTTCAACGCGCCTACAGTCGGGGTTTTGACTACAACTTACTATAACTTTGATGTGATTTTCAATATTCCCAAATAGTTCCCAACCCTAACATTTGGCTGGGATGCAAAGTGGGATACAGACCTCAAAGTGGTCAGGAGCCAGGAGGATGTAGTGATATTGAATTGCCCTTCTCGTGGTTTTTTCGTAATTTTGTGATACCTAAAGACTTGAACTATGCCGCGTTTCACGCCATCCATACTCATCTCTGATTGTTGGGGCTCCGTAGGAGACCTCACCTTCTATCATATGGGCGGGCGCTGCTACTACAAGAAGAAGAGCAAGTGTGAATTCCCCGGGACTGACGCCCAGAACAGCCAGCTCGATGTTCATCGGCGGGCGCTGGCTGCTTGGAGGACGCTTGAGCATTCAGTTCAACTGACCTGGAATAACCTCGCAAAGCCCGTAATAAGCCACAGGCCGCCCTTTGACAATACGGCGCACATCTCCGGCCAGAATCTCTTTGTAAGCGCCTATCACGGCTTCTATACGCTGGGCCACGAACATATCCCTTCCCCACAAGCCTGGCAGGATTTCCCGATCTATTCTCTCGAGTTTCAGGACGCTGCCGTTGATGGCACCGACCTTCGCCTTTGCTTTCACTCTTATTTCCCCGAGACGGAGCCTGCAGACCGTTACCAGGTACTTGCCAAGATTCAACTTACAAAGCCCGGATATGGCCGGAAACCGGGGCTTATGAGGAACTTTCTCGCCCCCGCGCCGTGTGCTGCCGGGGACGGTTGCGTTTTCATCACAGTGGACAATTTCCGCGAACGCTGGGACCTGGATCTGGACGAGTATCAGGTCCACTGCCGCTATGTCCTTCTTGACCGGCAAACCGGGTATCGCAATATTCACCGCGAACTCTCTTTCTTGGTGAAGTTGTAAGATTTTTCGTCAGAACGTATGGCGTGGGTCGTTCCGGCCTGCAAATTTCTTTGTTCGTGGGTACACCCTACGAAACGCTATTATATCCCCTTATACCTAAAGCGATTCTTTCGTTAAATTATCGTAAATAATTGTTTTGCAGATAAATAAAAATGTATTATATTTGAATCGCACAAGGGGTTGTGTAGCTTACTTGAACCTAAACTTAAACCTATGCAAGCGCTTCCTTCCATCGCTTTCGGGGGCTTC
>ERZ842401.6593-NODE-6593-length-12342-cov-17.863514_pt1 | contig 12342 bp, 9 predicted proteins | sample MGYA00521270_ERZ842401 | MGnify/ENA primary metagenome ERZ842401 (study PRJEB31892, sample SAMEA3878208) | bioreactor metagenome | biome: Moose rumen | place: Sweden | collected 2011-10 | study: EMG produced TPA metagenomics assembly of the PRJEB12797 data set... | reverse complement strand
CGCAAACGCTCCTCAACAATCCAATCCAAAACTTCTGCGAGTGCTGCTTCTCGTCGCCCTTGTCCGCCCAAAACGCGGCAAAGTCGGCGGCCCTCTTTTGCATTTCTTGGCTTGTCATATTAGCTTTCCGAACTTCTTCTCAAGGTCCTTGATGAGCTTGTACTCGAACGAATCGACGAGCGCGATGTAGCTCGCCTCCATCACGTCGGAGGAAACGCCCATCGTCGCCCAGGTGTCGGCGCCGTCGCTCGACTCGATGAGGACGCGCACCTTTGATGCGGTCGCCGACTTTCCGTCGAGGACGCGCACCTTGTAGTCCGTCAGGTGAATCTGCGCCACGGCGGGGTAGAATTCCTCAAGAGCCTTCCTGAGCGCCACGTCCATCGCATTCACCGGGCCGTCGCCCTCCCCCGCCGTCACCACGGACTTTCCGTCAACGTCGAGCTTCACCTGCGCGAACGCGCTCTGGTCGTCGGCAAAGCGCGGAAATTCGCCGCTCGTCTTGTAGTAGTGCAGCTTGAAGAACGGCTGGTACTTTCCAATCGACTTCCTGACGAGAATCTCGAAGCTCGCGTCCGCGCCCTCGAACTGGTAGCCCGCGTGCTCAAGCTCCTTAACCTTCGCGACAATCTCCGCGACCACGGGGCTTGACTTGGTGAGCGTCCTGTCGAATTTCTGCACCTTCTCCACAATCATGCTCTTGCCCGCCACCTCGCTCATCAGGAACACGCGCTCGTTCCCAACGCTCTCAGGAGTGGTGTGTTCGTAGGCGAAGGGATTCTTGATGACCGCATCGATGTGCATTCCCGCCTTGTGAGCGAACGCATTCTGCCCCACGTACGGCATCCCCGGGTTCAATGCGATGTTGGTGATTTCGGCGACCCGCCTGCAAATCGGCGTGAGGCTCTGCAGATTGCCCTCGGGAATGCAGCGGCAGCCGAGCTTTAGCTCAAGGTCGGCGATTATGGAGGAGAGGTTCGCGTTCCCCGTCCGCTCGCCGAACCCCAAGAGAACGCCCTGAACGTGCGTCGCCCCCGCCTCCACCGCCAGAAGCGAGTTCGCCACGGCAAGCCCCGAGTCGTTGTGCGTGTGGATTCCGACGGAAACGCCGCTCCCGCAAAATTCATCGGCCACCCTCTTCGTCGCGTTGAAGCACTCCATCGGCATGGCGCCGCCCTTGGTCTCGCACAGGCACAGGCACTCCGCCCCGCCCTCCGCCGCCGCCCTGAGCGACCTGAGCGCGTAGTCCGCGTTTGCGGCGAATCCTGTAAAGAAGTGCTCCGCGTCAAAAATCACCTTCCTGCCCTTGGAAACGAGGTAGCCCACGGTGTCGCGAATCATCTCAAGGTTCTCCTCAAGGCTCGCGTGAAGAATCTCCGTCACCTGAAAGTCCCACGCCTTCCCGAAGATGCAGACGAACTCCGTCTCCGCCGAAAGGAGGCTCTGGAGGTTCGCGTCCTCGGCGCACGTCAAGTCCTTCCGCCTTGTGGAGCCGAACGCAACAATCCTCGCGTTCTTGAGCGTGAGCCGCTTCGCCTCATGGAAAAACTCCATGTCCTTGGGGTTCGACCCCGGATTCCCCGCCTCGATGAGCGAAACGCCGAGCTCGTCCAACGCCCTCACGATGTTGATTTTGTCCTGAACTGAATAACTGATGCCCTCGCCCTGCGAGCCGTCACGCAACGTGGAGTCCAATATGCTGATTTTTTTCATTTTTCTTTCCTTGTATTTTTCATTCTCAAAAATACAAGGAAAGCCCCGCCATGTTTCGACGGGGCTTTCCTTGATTTCGCGCGTTTTTAGGATTTAGACCGTAAAGAGGTCAACCTGCGAGCCGATTTTGTCAATCGCCCCCTTAACGTGGTTCACGATGTCGCTCAACGTTGCACCCGTTTCGTTGATTTTTCGCGCACCGAGTTCCATTTCGTCCATGCTCGTATTCATTGCACTTGTGGAATCAGAAAGCATTTGCATATCGCGCACGATAGCTTCACTTTGCGTTGACATTTCCTTAGAAGATTTATGAACTTCCACGGTGCTATCGTTCATGTCGCGGAGCGCGTCCGTAATCTGGCGACTTCCCGCATTTTGCTCTTCCATTGCCGCCTTAATCTGCAAAACGAGTTGGTCTGTTTCCTTGATTTTTGTGGAAACTGCCGCCAGCGCATTCGATGATTCGTTGGAAGACTGCACGACTTCGGTGATAGACTCGCGGATTCTGTTGAGTTGGTCACCGATTGTAGCCGACTGCAACGACGACGTTTCGGAGAGTTTTCGGATTTCGTCCGCAACGACCGCGAATCCTTTTCCAGCCTCACCCGCGTGCGCCGCTTCGATTGCCGCGTTCATAGCAAGAAGGTTCGTCTGCTCTGCAATCGCAGAAATCGCCGTGTTCGCGTCCTGAAGCATCTGGCTTTGACTTTCGATTTGCTGAATCCTGTCGTTCACGTCTTGCTGCTTTCGGAATCCCGTTTCAGCGTTCTCCTGCAACGCCTCAAACGATTCGCTCATTTTATCAACACTCTTGTTAACGGACGCGATGTTGCCCATCATCTGCTCAACCGCCGCACTCGCTTGCGTTACGCTCGAACTTTGATTTTCAATCATATTGTCGAGAGCCGTAATTCCGCTCGAAATATTGTCTACGCTTCCAGAAGAACTTTCCACGCTCGTGTTTTGCACACGAATCTGCGAGTGAACGCTTTCGATATTTGCGATGATTTCCGTAATCGCACTCGAAGTTTCTTGCGTACTTTCCGCCATTGAACGTCCGTTCGTTATAAGTTCGTCTTTGCTTTCCTTGACAGAGCGCATGATTTCTTGCAGTTTGTCCATGAAAGCGTCAAAGTAAATGATAAGGTAACCAATTTCGTCGCGAATGAAAAGTTTACAACGCTTCGTCAAATCTGCCTCGCCAGAAGAGAGTTCTTTGAGGAACTCTGTAACATTGTTGATTCGCCACATAAGCCAACTGATGAATTTGTACGAGAAAAACGTCAACACAAGAACACTGATAAGAGCCACAGGAATAACGATTTTTAATGTGTTTAAGCGGATTTTTTCAACAACCTCAACGCTTTTTGCTGTAAAAATCATGCCGGCAATGACACCATTGTCGCCTTTAAGCGGAGCGTAAACTGAATAGTATTTTTTTCCTCGGATTTTGTTTTGTCCAATAAACGGAACGCCTTGTCTAAGGACTTTTTCTTCGATTTCAGGATTTCCGAGTTTACTTCCCTTTTCAATGTCGAGCGTGGAATCAATTCGGGAATCCCCTTGAAACACCGTACATTCAACATCGTATCCAGACTGCATGAGACCTGAAAAATCTCCAGTCGCCATATTGTAAACCGTTACAACCGCACCGATTATGCGTCCATCTTTACGAATTGGAGTGGCGTAAACCATGCTCAACGGCAAAGAGACAATCGGCTCGTAAACCATAATGCCATTTCCACGAAGCGCACTCGAAACAGAAGCAAGCGAAGAAAGATTTGTGCCAGAACTAATATTCCAACCGCCGCCAGGAACCACAACTCCGCTCGCGCTTGTGATTGCCATTGCCTCAAAATCAAGAGAATTTTGCACATCTGTCATAATTCTTTGAAGAGTCGCAGAATCGCCTTCGTCAACGGCATTTTTTACTTCATCGCGGGCTGCAGTTACAAGAGCCGTTCCTTTTAGAGTTACCTTCCAGTCTTCAAGAACGCGAAAAGCACCTGCACTAGTGTATTCTAGTTGTTTTTCAGTATAGTTTCCCATACCGTGGTCAAAAACTTGAATAGACACCACCGCAACAATAACAGCAGCAAACACCACAGGACCTATCATCATCGCGAGAAGTTTATGCAAAATAAGCATATCTTGCTTCGCATTTGTGTCAAACCTGTCCAGTTCCTTCTTTTCTTTTGCCATAACACCCTCATCGATACGCTCCAGCCTCAAAAAGGAAAGAACGCATTTTTTTGTTTGTTTTATTGTACAAAATTTTCAAAAAAATTCCACTAAATTTTTCGGCATTACATTATTTTTACTTAAAAAGACAAATGCCAAAATCAAAAAGGCGAATATCTCGCTCGGCTCGTTTCTGTTTCAAAAACGTCAACCGCAAAAAGTTCTGCTTTTCCAGATTGGAATGACGGATTTTTTTCGATAATTTGGCTGATTTTGTCAAAAATGAACTTTGCAATTCTTTCTGCACTCGGATTTTGCTCAAAAATTGGAAAATCGTTCAGATTTTTGTGGTCAAGCACTGCGCAAACTTCGCGAAGCGCACTTTTTAATTCCCCAAAATCAAAAAGCATTCCGCCGCTGTCCAATTCTTCTCCACGAACGTGTATAAATACTTTGTAATTATGCCCGTGGAGATTTTCGCACTTTCCGTGATAATCGCGCAAAAAATGAGCCGCCGCAAACGAAGATTCAACACGCACCTCAAACATAAAAAAAATATACTGATTTCTTTATAAAAAAGAAAGAGCCTTGAAAAACGAAAAATCAAAGAAGAATAATTGACGAAGACAAAAAAAATCACCGCTACCCTTTGCGGAATAGTAGATTCGAACTACTGACCCCCACGATGTCAACGTGATGCTCTAACCAACTGAGCTAACCCCGCAAACGGTATCGGTGATAAATGAGAATATATCAGAACGAAAAAAAACAGTCAATAGTTTTACCGATTTCTACACGTATTGTTGATTGAAAAATTCGCAAGCGATATTATTAGACAAATCTTAAATTTCAAGGAGAATCTAATGGATTCAATCAAAAAGTACGTTGCCGAATTTTTGGGAACGTTTGTTCTTGTGGTCTTTGGCTGTGGAACGGCGGTCGTTTCTGGGTGCGCCGCAGGAAATGCAGGTCATCTCATCACCGCGCTCGCCTTTGGACTTGTCATCGTGGCAATGGCATATTCGGTGGGAAATGTGTCTGGCTGCCACGTAAATCCCGCAGTTTCACTCGGCTGCTTTGTTGCAGGCAGAATGAGTGCAAAAGATTTTGCGCTTTACGTCGTTTCTCAATTTCTCGGAGGAATCGTGGGAGCCGTTGTCTTAAAAGCGATTCTTTCGGCTGGTAATTTCTCTGGACTTGGCACAAACGGATTTTACGCGGGGAGCGCAGGTCTTTCGATTCTTGTAGAAATCATTTTGACGTTCGTTTTCGTTTTTGCGATTCTCGGAGTTACGTCTTCAAAGGAAAATCACGGTTCATTCGGAGGAATCGTAATCGGTCTTACGCTCGTTCTCATTCATCTGTTTGGAATTCCGCTCACGGGAACAAGCGTAAATCCCGCGCGTTCATTTGGTCCTGCTTTAATAGCAGGTGGCAACGCACTTGGAGAAGTTTGGGTTTTTATCATCGCGCCACTCTTGGGAGGTGCGCTTGCCGCTGTTTGCTACAAGTGTTTGGAAAAGAAATAAAACCACTACTAATTATTGAAAAAATGTAAAAAAAATCGCCCTGTTAGGGCGATTTTTTGATTTATTTCATCGATGCGCTGATTCGCTCAAGAACCTTTTTACGGTCGAGCGGTTTTACGATGTAATTTTTTGCACCGAGCATAAGAGATTTTTTGACGAGTTCCTCTTTTCCAAGAGCACTGACCATAACGACGCGAGCATTTTTATCGAACGCCATAATCTGCTCAAGAGCAGTAATTCCATCCATTCTCGGCATCGTAATGTCCATCGTAACCAAATCAACGTTCGGACACAAATCCTTATATTTATCAACGCCATCCTTTCCGTCAACAGCCGTAGCAACAACCTCGTAGCCTTCGCTCGTCAAAATCTGACCAAGTTGCTTTGCAACGAACATAGAATCGTCCACAACCAGCACGCGGATTTTAGTTCCATCGGCATTCATGCCTTCAGGCGGTCGCTCATTGATTGAAGGAAAATCTCCTTTTGTTTTCATTTCGGCACTCCTTTCCGTTTATTTGCTTTTCTTTATCTATTTTTATATCTCTATATTACTGAACGCGCTCTCGGATTGCAACATTCACCTCGATTTTTCCACAATCCGTAATGAGCGGAACAATCAAAGCCTCAACGTTGCCAGCGTCCCCCTTAAATCCGCCCATAGCCGCAATTTCCATTTTTTCACCAGCAAAGAGCGCAGGCGGAGTAAGGTCGAACTTAAATCCAAGGTCATGCAATTTTGTTACCGCTTGAGCCGTAATAAGATTTGCAAGTTCGCTAATTGTCGCCTTAACCATGTCATCGAACACGGTCATTTTTTCAAAATTCATCGCAGAAGCGATATTGAGCGCGGTTTCCATCGTCATATCAAAAAGAACGCGTCCTTCAACATCGCCCGCGAGTCCGACAAATGCAGCGACACCCATAACTGGCATTGCCGTTGATTTTAGGTACAAATCACCGCGAGTAACGGTCGCACCACCGAGAACTTCCTTCAAAATCTGATATGAAGTCTCGACGAAAGGGTTAATGTACTCAACTCTCATAGTTTTCTCCTGTGTTTTTATTTTTTTGTTTTTATTTTTTACCGAAAACCGTAATCGAGCCGACCGTACGACCAGTCCATCTTGGGTCGCCCTCAAACGTTTCGTTTTGACCGAGAATCACAACGCCATTCCCTTTGATTTTCTCCGAGAAATCCACGGAGAGTTTTTGTTGAGAAGCGGCGGGCAAGAACGAAAGCACATCTCGTGCAAGTATAATATCCACCGACGGAAGCGTATTTGTGTTCGCGCAATCGTGATACTCAAACAATATTCCGTCCCGAATTGCCTGCGAGAACGTTGCCTCGCCATTTGCCTTTCTTGTTATAAACGGCGACATCCAACCGTTCGCAACGTCCGCGGGAACAGAAACAAGCGGAGCATTCGATATGCTCAAAAGGTCAATTTCGTGGGCATAAATCTTAAACTTAGCCTCAGGATACCGCTTTTTCAAAACACACGCAAACGAGTATGTTTCGTAGCCCTTTCCACAACCTGGATTCCAAACGATAATCTGCTTCGCAGAATTGTCTGGCAACGCTTTGAAAATCGCGTCCGCGTAATCTTTGCTCCACCAAGAACCTGTGCCAGAAGAAAAGAACGGCGACAAAAACGCTTCCGCGTCTGCAGCAGTTTGAAGTTGCACTTTGTCAGCCCCGCGCTCTTGCTCCCAACTTTCATAGCGACTATGAAGCCAATTTTCATTAAGCGGAGTTACGATGAACTTTCGCATACTCGAAAGCGCATTTACAAGAAACGAATAATCAATCTTTTTTGGCTCTTCTTTTGGAGGAACTCCTGGAGCAGGAGGCTTTTGAGTCGCTGCCACTTGCGTTGCAGCAGCCTCGGCGATTTTTTGTGCAGCCGATTTTTTCTGCCCCGTCTGCATTGCAACGTTCGACACGTCAGAAACCGTTTCTTCGGCTTTTTCCTGCTTTGCGCCAAAAATCCGCTCAATATCAAGAAGAATGTAAAGGCGATTATTCACCTCAACAACTCCCTGAATATACTTGATATTGATGTCGCCAAAAAGCGGATGTGGAGGATTTATCGAAGACTTTTGGATTCCGACAACTTTATCGATTCCATCAACAACGACTCCAAACATCTGCTCGCCAATCGTCACGATGAGCATATTTTCAAGCGCGTCAAACGCTCGTTCAGGAACATCGATGTTGAAAAAAAGTCGCAAATCAACGATTGGAATTATCTCGCCACGAAGATTATAAACGCCCAAAACAAACGGAAGCGAGTTTGGAACGTATGTAAATCTTCCCGCCTTTGCGATTTCCTTCACTTTCATAATGTCAATCGCATAATCCTTTCCCGCAAGCGAGAAAGTAACCATTTTGTAATCGATTACAGCGGCAAGCGCGTCAGGTTTTGCATCTTCTGAAGGACCTGCGAAACTTTGCAAATTCCCAAGACTTTCTTTGAGAGCCGCATTTATTGATTGAACTTGTTCTGCCATGATTCCCCCTTAGTCCGACGGTCGCGCTTCCGCTCGCGCCTCGATTTCCTGCCGAACGCCAAGTTCAAGCAACTGATTTACGTCAACGATGAGCGAAACCGAACCGTCGCCCAAAATGGATGCGCCCGCAACACCCGGCGACTGCGTAAACTGGTCGCGGAGCGGTTTTATTACAACGTCTTCCTCGCCGATGAGCGTATCAACCATGATACCGATTTTTTTCTCTTGAGAACCGACGATAACCACAAAACAATATTCACTTTCTTCTGTTGAGCGAATATTGAAAAGCCGACTCAAACGAAGCACACTCACGACTTCGTTTCTAACGTTCAGAACTTCATAATTATCAATCGTATTGATTTCTGCTTTGCGAACGCGCACACTTTCGATAACCGACGCAATCGGAATCGAGTAGATTTCTCGTCCAACGCGAACCAAAAGTCCTTGAATAATCGCAAGCGTAAGCGGCAACCGAATGCTAAACTTTGACCCGCGTCCCATTTCAGTCGTAACATTAACTGTGCCGTTGAGTTTTTCAATCATTGTTTTTACAACGTCAAGACCAACGCCACGTCCAGAAACGTTCGTAATTTTGTCCGCCGTAGAAAATCCTGGCATAAAGATAAGTTGCGCCGCTTCTTGGTCGGAAAGAACTTTATTCGGATGAATCAACCCCTTTGAAATTGCCTTGTTTTTGACTTTTTCAACATTGATTCCGCCACCGTCGTCAACAACGTCGATGATAATCATGTTGCCTTCGTTCTCAGCCTTCAAAAGAACCGTTCCCGTTTCTTCTTTTCCCGCTTCGCGCCGCTTCTCTGGAGATTCGATTCCATGGTCAACGGAATTGCGCACACAGTGCATAATCGGGTCCATCAAGTCGTCGATGACCGTTTTGTCAAGTTCGGTTTCCTCACCTTCAATCTGGAGCGTAACTTTCTTTCCAAGGTCTCGCTGCAAATCGCGAACAACGCGCGGGAATCGGTCGAAAATCTGACTAATCGGAACCATTCGGATTTTCATAACGCCTTCTTGCAACTCACCAGCGATTCGCCCAAGATTTTGAGTTGAAGAATGAAGTTTTGTGTTCAAATCTTTGAATTTTGTTTCAAACGAATCAAAATAATTTGCAATGTCGCCGAACTCTTGCAACACATTCGCTTTTATGTCCTTAATGGCAACTCCGTTTTGGATTTCTTCAAGATACTGCGGAAGTTGCTCAAACATCTTTCGGATTTTTTCCTTAAAGGCAGCATCGAGCGTCTGGAACTGCACAAGCAAATCCGCAAAATGCGAAGAACTTTGATTGAACGCCGCTTTTGTAATAACCGTCTCAGAAATGAGATTCAAAAGATAATCAATTCGTTTTGAATCTACGCGGAGAATCGAACTTTGCTGAGCGTGTCCACTCGCAGGAGCACCTTTTGAGGCAGCCTTTGCAGCAGGTTTCGCTGCGGGCTTTGCACTTTCGGCAGGCTTTGCAGGCGCGCTTTCAGCAGGTTTTGGAGTTTCCGCAACGGGAGCGGGTGCTGGAGCAGGAGATTCGGGTTGTGCGGCTTGCGGTTCAGCAACCGAAGCAACTTCATCTTGAACCGACTCTTTTGCGATTGCGTTATCAAGACACTTTGCGTCAGCGCTCAACGTAACATCGTCCATAAACGCACGGTCTTCAAGAGTTGAAGCATCACACTCTGCCGCAATATAGTAAACAACTTCGCGATGAAACTCGTCTTCATAAAGAGCGTCAAAATCTGGAACAGTTTTCAAAACAGTTCCAACATTTTTAAGAGCGGCAAAAATCTGAATTCCGCCCACGGAGTTCATCGGATTATTCTCGTCAAATACGACCGTAACTCCCCACAATTTTTGTCCACCAGAACACCCTTGTTTGAGTTCAGCAAGTTCGTACTCTGGCATTGAAACAACAACCTGTCCATTTGCCTCGTTTGATTTTGAAGCCGCAGGAGTCGCAGGTTTGGGCGCACTTGCAGCCGAGGCTTGCGGTTTTGGCGCACTTTTTGCGGGGGCAGCCTTTGATTTTCCTGAGCCATCAGGAATCATTGAACGGATTTTGTTTGAAATGTCATCAACGCTTTCGCCGTAAACGCCGCCATTTTGCCGTGCTCCAAGCATTGCCTTGATTACATCGAGTGCGGTAAGAAGCGTGTCAACCACATCCTCTGTAACTTTTACACGGTCAGAACGAACCTCGTCCAAAAGGTCTTCCATTGTGTGTGCAAAATGGGATATTTCCGTAAATTCAACTGTGGCAGAATTTCCCTTCAAAGTATGCGCCGCACGGAATATTTCATCGATTGCGTCGTGATTGTTAGGATCCTGCTCAATCGCAAGGATATTGCTTTCCAAATTATCGACCATTTGCTCCGATTCAGAGAAATAGTCCTTCAACAACTCTTCGTTGCCTGCGTCAAGATAATCGCTCATACTTTTATTTTACCCGCTGTTTTTTCAAAGTCAAGCAGAAAATATATATTTTCCGCCGACATTATACGATATAATTTATAGAGATTTTCGGGAGTTTTTTCAATGAAATTCAGATTGAACGCCATTTTTTTTGCACTTTTCATCTCAACTCTTTCTGCAAATGCTGAAATTTTCTTCACTGGGGAAGCGGCAATGTGTGCGGAATTGAACAAATCAAAAGAAGCAAAACTGCGAGGATACCTTACGGGACAACTCAATTTTACTGAAAATATTTTTATCCGCACCGAGGTTTCGCTCAAAACGGGCGACCTCATGGAAAACGGTCTTTTTGAGGACAATCAATCCGCAGTAAAAATGGGCGAACTGTCGCTCACGTATGCCCACCCGTCAACGAGCGTTTCGCACTTTTTGTCATTGTTCATCGGAGAAGCGGATTCCATTGGCAAAGATTCGTTTTTAAGGCATCAATTCGCCATTTCTTCGATTGCTTCTCCGCTTTTGCAAAGTTACACAAGTCCAAACGGGCTTGCTCTCTACCCGCTCGGCGGATATGGAGGCAGCGTTACAATCCGACTTGCAAATAAACCGCTCGCGGGTGCGCTCTACGTTTACAACAACACAAAAGTCGTCAAAGACTGGAATGAAGAAGCCAAAACAAATACAAGCAAAGATAAAATCCAGTCCGATTTTATGCCAAACATAGACCTTCGATTTGCCACCGTTACAAAAATCGCGACGATTGACATTGCAGCGGGAATTGGAATTCCGCTTGAAGACGAAAACAGCAATAACGAAGACGCATTCCTTGTTATAAAGCGAATATTTCTTCACGCGGGAGCAACCGCGCTCATCGGCTCTCCAGAATCGCGCTCAATTTTTATGCAGGTGGGATTCGAAAATCTTGAGTGGAAAAAAAAACTCGATGTAAAAAAAATAGACGAAAAATTGTTTCTATTTTTAGAGCCACGAATGAAACTGAGAAATGGCGGTGTGAATCTTTCCGTTTTTAATATTCCTCAAAAACTCCTAGAAGGCAGATACGACGATTTTTCGTATCAGCATCTCACGTTCATCGGAGAAAAAAATACGCTCGGAGCGAATCTTATGATTTACACGGATAAGTTTGTCATAAGAAATTCGCGCGTCCGAGCAGGTTTGAACCTCATGTTTTCTTTAGAAGAAACGTATTTCAAAGATATTTCTATTGACATGGAAAAAAGCGAAATCAAAGGTGCGCCATTTTTAGAAACAGAACTTCTTGGCGGTTTTTTTGGAGCGTCGCTTCAAGCGTCTTATTGCAACAGTGCCATCGACGTAAAAGCAATAATCGGCTACAAAAAAACGCTCTAAAAAAGAAACCTGTTCTGAAAACGCAATGTTCCGAACAGGTTTTTTATTGTTTTGAGAGCGATTAGAGCGAAAACTCGGTCAATCTTTTGCACGCTTCTTCGATGTCAGCCTTGTGACCGAACGAACTGAAGCGGATAAAACTCTCGCCGCTAGGGCCAAAGCCGCTTCCAGGAGTTGTGACGATGTGGCATTTGTCCAAAATCGCGTCAAAGACTTCCCAGCTCTTTTTATTCGGGAATTTCGCCCACACATACGGGCCGTTTCCCGTAAAATACGCTTCGACACCGAGTTTTTTGAAATTCTCGCCGTCAAGCGTTTCCTTGATTTTTTTGCCGTTTTCAAGGTAATAATCGACCTGCGCTTTCATGTCAGCCAAGCCCTGCTCGTCAAGAGCCGCCAATCCGCCCGCCTGCGCGATGTTTGACGCACCGTTAAAGAGCGTCGTCATCACGCGGTTCCAGTCTTTGTTTACGCTTGTGCCGTCCGCAAATTTCAAGTCATTCGGCACGATTGACCAGCCCAAGCGAACGCCCGTAAATCCCGCTGGCTTTGAGAAAGAATTCACTTCGATTGCGCAAGTTTTCGCGCCTTCAATCTCGAAAATCGTTTT
>ERZ842401.6592-NODE-6592-length-12343-cov-11.877848_pt1 | contig 12343 bp, 8 predicted proteins | sample MGYA00521270_ERZ842401 | MGnify/ENA primary metagenome ERZ842401 (study PRJEB31892, sample SAMEA3878208) | bioreactor metagenome | biome: Moose rumen | place: Sweden | collected 2011-10 | study: EMG produced TPA metagenomics assembly of the PRJEB12797 data set... | reverse complement strand
TCGCAGCTTTTCAGCCGCAAAGTTAAACAATATTTCCCAATTACCCAAACAATTCCCCAAAAACTTGTCTTTCTCTCCATTTTTCCTCTCACTTTTCCTCTCACTTCATGTTCTAACACAGCGTTTTCCCTATTTAAGTTTTATAGGCAATAAAAGTTAAATCATCATCTATTTTATTGTCCATAAACCATAAAATCATTATCTTTGCATCGTTTAAAGTTACACGCAATGGATATCATTACAAGAAAAAAGTATGCAGAGAAGGTTGACTCCTGGCTAGATTAATTCTGCAACAAGCATTAGCAAGTTCATGAAGTCCCAAAACATTGATGTGTCAGCCAACGCGATACTTGACTACACCAAGTATTACTCTGAGGCATATCTGGTCAACGAAGTCAAGCGGTACGACGTCCATGGAAAGAAACTGTTCGAGACCAGCCAAAAGGTGTACTTTGGCGATGTGGGCCTGCGGAACCTGATTGGCGGAGGCGAAAGGGAGGCTGACATTGAGAAAGTCATAGAGAATGTCGTCTACCAGCATCTAGTCCGTCTGGGCTATCAGGTTTACGTAGGAGAACTGCGTGCGGGCGAGATAGACTTTGTATGCAAGAAGCCCAACCAGGTGAAGTACGTCCAGGCAGCATATATCATCGACCATGACGAGACGCGCATGAGAGAGTTTGGCCGGCTGATGGACATCAAAGACAACTATCCCAAATACGTCATCTCTATGACCCCTCTTGTCAAATCTCAAGACTATGGTGGAATTACCCATATGGGACTCCGCGAGTTCCTGAAGAATGGAATATAATGTTCCAAAATGTCAAAGATCGCTTTTTTAAGTAAATTCTATTTCGTTTTATTTTACATTTTATTCGTTCTATTCATTCATCTGTATTCAGCCCCCTAAAAACCGTGAATTAACTCGATTAATCGTTTGAATTAATTCATTTGATCATTTGAATTAATTCACACGGTTTTCCGCCCGCTGACAGACTGCCTTTCTTTGTCTCGCAGAAATATTAACATTGGGCACGCAGATAGCGCAGATAGCGCAGATTTTGAGGCCCCCATGGGGGACGGCTATAAAGCAGGGGGTATTTCTGCGATTTCCGCGCTTTCTCCCACCTAAAGGTAGGAGTGTGGCGTTCTCTGCAAGCAGAGTGTGGCGTTGCAATGCAATCTGCGAGCCATTAACAAGCCTAATCTGCGTGCCATTAAGGCTGAATTCGAGTCGAATTAAGGCTGATTTCAAGGTGAATACAGCCTGTATTCTGCTCTTATTTGAATCCATCGCTTTTTCGGCTCACGCGCGGGTTGTAATTTATTATTTTAAATTTAAATTTTAATTTGCCCCTATGGGGCAAATAATTTATTAATTTAATTAAATAATTAATCTCGACAGCGTGCCGTCGCTGCAAAGTTAATAAAAACTTCATTTCACATCGTACACCCTTGGGTGTACGAAATAAAGACTTGATAGAATTATTTAACTTTATTTACCTGTTTTACCATCAATTTCAAAGATCGCTTAGTCTATTTCTGCGGTTTCCGCGCTTTCTTTGACCTGATTGCGTGCCACACTTTGACTGCGGTCAAAGAAGGTCTGAGTGTGGCGTTGCAATCGGCTCACTACCAACGAGTAATCTCGTTAAGAAATTGTTTCTGAAATCCAACTTTCCACATTTGAGCAACCATTACCTTTGAAGAAGTTAAGGACATCCCCTACGAACAATCTCAACCCTCGTGGTGTCTTTTGGTCATAAATTGCTTCCAGTGCTGGAACAATCCACTTATTCTTCCTTTTTTCAACCAAATCAATCCATCCTTCCAATTCTCCTACTGGTACAACAAAGAATCCTACTTTTGATAGGTATGAAATAAGTTGGGAAGCATTTTCACGCTGTTCGTCATTTAGCCACCTGATACCTTGTTTCTTCATGGCTGACCACTTTGACGTTTCTCCATGAATACGTTTCAATGCAGCTCTTGCTCCTTCTAAAGAATGTTCGTTCTTATTCAACTGTTCTACCAGCTTATCAATATTCGATTTCAGTTCTTGAAAGACTTCATCCTCAGGTCTGCTATCTATATGGTTTACAAGCATGTCTTGCATTCTATTCAATTCCTCTTCCAAAGGTTGCCCCGTTAGGACTTTATATACATTTTCGAGATCCTTTCCCGGCCGTAAAATATCAATGTCTGCTATAACTGTTACGGGGGTACCTGTGTCCTTCAATACATCTGCAACTACAGCCAACGTTTGCTTGTTATGGGCATGTATAAACAGTATTTCTCTATTGGAGTTGTGACAGATGGAGGCCACAGATTGATAAATAGCTCTATCCGCATCGGCCTCACAAATCACTACTCCTTTGTGGAAAATGCCTTCTATTACACGCTGACTTGACAAAATAGGATTTTTTATCAGCTGAACTGCGATGTCTGCTGCAAGTACATTATAAGTGGTGTCATTTCCATCTCTTTGCAGACGGATGATTTGAAGTTCTTGTGTACCTGTAAGCATTCCACTTAGGAAGTTGGAACTGTGTGTACAAATTAATAATTGTGAACCAAGCAATCCCTGGTTCTCTCCTATCCATTTACCCAAATAGAATGCCTGAGCAGGATGCAGAAAAGCTTCTGGTTCGTCCAACATAATGATTCTTTCCTTACACAACAACAGTCCAACAATAATACCTGCAAAACTTCTATATCCATCGCCTTGGGAATCTAGCTTTGGAAAATTTTTGGCAACTTTATGAGCAACTCTTGTATCAGCCGGTATCTTCGCGACCTCTTTCCCGATGCGGAAACATAATTTGGTTAGCTGACTAATATCAAGCTTAATGTTTTGTTGAAAAGCACCCAGAAATGCTTCTTGGAGCATTTTTTCTATATCTTGATTCTTGAATAAAGTATGGAGCAAATTCTCTGGTTCTTTTTCTAAGGGGTTAAAAGACGTAGTTTCTGAGGACAATTTCAATCTTGTCTCCGCGTCCATCAAAGCGAAATAGTATTTGCTAAAATACTGGAAAAACAAAAACCGTCCTTCATCATCTGAGGCATCATATTTATCCATTTGAGGTTTGTGTATTTCAACACTATTCCTCTGAATTAAATTACATAAAATGCCTCCAACTGTGTAATGATTAACATTAGAAGTGCTATCCTTAAAATATAGAAAACTTCTAACGTCATCTAAAGTGGGTATATTAAAACATGATGTGTCGTCCCGTAATATAACAGGTTCTTTGATAGGCGACTGTTGCCTATCTAACATACATCTGATATCTTTCAGCGTTTGTGACTTTCCTGCATTATTAGGTCCTACAAAAACCGTTATCTTATTTGGCAAATCAATACGTTCACCCTTCTTCGTTTGTAGAAAATTTATTCTCATAGTAATTGTTAGTTTTCAATTGTAAAAAAACTTTCTGACGTCGCTATTGGTCCTATATATTATAGCCACCATTGAGAGGCTTTATCTGAGATACAAATCTCTGAAGAACCCGAGGGGTAAACTCTCTACATGTATATAGAGCAGACACTAAAGCAGTACGCCAATGGTTGAGACCATACAAATCTCTGTCTTTTATATACTCACTATTTAGAAAAGTACGAATCTCTTCATCTGTATTCATGTTTTTTCCATACAGCAAGTCTGACAGGTACGAATTGGACGCTTTACTCAACCTGTCAAACAATTCTATGACAGACACCTGATTGTTTATTCTTGCCAACAAATCTTCATCCGACAAACCATTCCCATCTATTTCGAAATGCCATGAAACTGTCATCTGTACTACATCTACCGTGACTTTTGCAATCAGGAATACTACATCTCGAGGAAACTTCGCATAATATGGATGCACAAAATCCAAAGCTGTTTTCGCTCGTTTTTTGTTATTACACACTCCGCATGTCGGAACAAGATTCAAACGGCATACAGCCACCGAGGCGAATGAACTTTCTGCCATCTGATGGTCTAATTGCGAAGGAGGTTTTATACCACACATAGGACACTCCTGAACTACATCCATCAGTTCCTTTCTAATAAAGTAGAGTTCCCCTTCTCCTTGCTTTGTAGAATAGGTTTTTGAATATAGGGATTTAAGCGTATTACGCTGGTCTTCGCTCAGACGCGTATTGACTGCCTTACTAATAGTTCCTCCATTGTCATCATAACTTTGATAAACTATTCTTATTTGAGGCTCATCGCCATTCTGGAGTGCACCATTACTTGCCTTAATAACCGCTTTTATATCACTCATGGCCCTTTCCAAATCAGGTTTCCGTAATATCCACATATTATTTTTTCCTTTCCTCCAAATATTTTGATATCAGATAGGCAGTCATCTGACTGCTGAGATATTGACAATGCAGTTCTGTTGTAAATTTCGCGATGACATCATTTACAGCCGACATTTCTTCACATTTCCATCTCTCATACAACTTATCAAAAGTAGAATAGAAATTGACTATGTCTGTTGTCAAGTCAAATACCATACTATTAATATACCCAAAGTTCTCTCCATAGGTTTCGGCTAAGGGATGTGAGATGGACGTTACCCCTTCTCCTTTCCTTATAATATACCCATTTCTTGAGAATGTCTCTTGCAATATAACTGGCGAGTGTGTTGCAACCAACATGACAGAATGATTCTCATGAATAATTCTTCTGAACTCACCCAGCATAAATGAGAGCAAAGGTGGATGAAGATGATTTTCCGGCTCATCGAATAAAATCAGGCTGTTGGATTCCGTATACGCAATGAGATGGCTAACTGCGTGGAGAAAGAATTTTATACCCGTTGACAAAGACTGAAAATCCTTAGAAGCCTGCTCTTCGGTATCCATAAAGCCTTTTATCTCGTAGTGCAACTGGGTTAATAATTCTGCACTTCGATATATCATTCCACGCCAAAGACGCTTTTTATTTGCATCATGAAATATTACATTAAGTGCTGCTTCAAATTCGTCTCCTAATGTCTTCAACGGTTTCTGAATAACATCTTCGTCCTGCCGGTCCATTTTGTAACGCTCTAACGTCTCATCTTGTTCATTCTGTTTTGAACCTGATTCCTCCTTCTTCTTTTGTCTTAACGAAATAATATAATTGTCTATCTCTTGCTTGACATCCCTAAGTCCGCAGAAAACAAAGCGTCCGCTTCTGTCATTGATACTGTCAGCCAGAAGTTGATAGTCAGAAAGTGTGATACCGGGCAACACAAAATTGTCGAAGGCACTGTAAGAAAACAGCAGGAATCTGGAAATACCTATGTCCGCAGGTTCTATGCTTACTATATCCTTCAGCAAATAACGTTGCTTGGGAGATGCAAACAACACCTTTGCCATTTGGTAAAGCAATGTACTCTTTCCGGAGCCGTTATGACCGATAAAAGCAATAATGCCAGAAGGCAGATATGAAGCTCCTTGGATATTGTCAATACCCTTTGCGTCGCATTCGAATTCAATGTCACGCTGGGGGAATTTGACTTTAAATGGCTTTGTTTCCAAATCATAATATACAGTGTCTCCAAAAAGTAGTGTCTTACCTTGTCTAAGTGTATAATCACTCATAGACGATCCTCTCAGCAATGATGTCGTGAAGCATAGTTCGTCCTTAAATTCCTGATAAATGGATGACTGTTCATCCATTATCATTCTCAAGGAATCCACGAAATCTGCCTTTTGATCATTGGTCAATAACTTGTTTAACTGAAGATATAAATCACTGGAAAAAGAAATAGAACAAAAGTTAATTGGGAGTTTGTCAAAATAAAAATTATTATCCTTGAATTGTCGTGTAAGAATAGAAGCATCATCTACAGTCTGCCCTTTTTTCATGACATTCATATCACCTAAATAACGGTTCTTTGCTGCAGTAATATTAGAAGTGGCATGCACATGATATGTGGTCCGAAAGCCAAAGTCATTCCAGTTGTCTTCTTCCAAAAAGAAGTCTGCCCCACCTGCTTCTATCCCTTCTGCATTCTGATAGCAGATATTAATGACTTTAAATTTTAGTTTTTTTATCATATTTGCTTAAATTTTTTACACAACTTCTAAAGCTGTTTCCACAGATTCTCTAACGTATATAGTATACACATATATAGAAAGGCTTCCCCATTTTTAGCTCTGTCAGTTTCTTTCCTCACAATATCTTATCTGGTCAGGGTATTTGCTTTCAACCATTTTGACAATGACCTCACACATCTCGCGGTAATCTTCATCCGTCATAGGTGGCTGCTCGGAACGCCAACCACCGTGAGACAGGTCATTGATATAGGTATAGACCTTCTTGTCAGAGTCAATATGATTCTTGATAAATTCCTTCACACTGTCTTCGTTCGTGTTGATTCTTTCAAACCTGTCAATTGTCTCTATGATATGTCGAATGGAGTTGGCTGTTGTATGTGAAGCCCTCTCGCCTTTTCGAGCAACACGATAGATGTCATGCAGATGATGAATATAGGGTACCGTAAAATTGTCATTCCAATCTTGTAGTTCACCATTCTTTAACAGCATGACCTTATCTACAATGTTATTAGAAGAAAGAATCCGAATAAAGTCGTTATTATGAGTAAGGACAAGGCATCTAGTCCTATCTCCCATTTTTGGAAAAACATTCTTCAATTCTCTGATTACCCCTGACAGAGTATAGACGTATGTAAAATCCATGCTGGAAATAGGGTCATCAATGATAAAGAAAAGTCGCTTATAGTCATCATCCTTTTCTATAATGGCATGGGTATCACCAAGATAATATGCAAAAGCAATAATGTTTTTTTCTCCTTCACTCAGCACATTCTTGGTCTGGTCCTTCTCCAAAGTCTTAGACTGAAACACAAGCCTGAACGTGTTTTCATCCAGCTTATATTTACCAGAAAAGAAATAGTCTAGAACCTGCTTAATGGTATCTGCTACTAATCTTTTCTTCTCTATCCTTTGAGATGACTGCTTCTTTTCAATTTCCTTTTTCAGAATAGCAGCGTCCTGCCCAAGTTTTAAATACTTTTTCTGATCTTCTCCGTATTTCTCAATCCAATGGTTATAAACGGCCTTACAAATATTTCTCCTAATCTCTTTGCTCTCTTCGCCTATCGCATTTTTCTTTTTGTTGATTTCATCTATAAGGCCATTATTTGAGACTATGCTTTTATTGAATGCATTAACCCTTTCTTCCAATAGTTCAACCCCGCCAATTTCAGCAATAGGTACAACGGTACTAATGGCTGTGAGTTTCCTTTTTAAAGCAGATTGTAGAGCGATAAGGGAATCTTCAACGGGCGTTAATTCAATTGCTGTTAGCGATTCATTCTCACATGAAGGAATAAACTTGGTCTTGTATTCGTTAAAGGCTATCATCGCTTCAGAGTTTTTGCTCTTGATGCTTAATAGTTCTTTCCTTTTGCCCTCAATAGCTTGAATAAGACTTTGTATCTGCTTGACTATTTTTGACTCTTCACCACTCAAAAACTCATTATACTGGCTTATCAGGATATATGCGTCCAACTCTAACATCTGCTTACAGAAGGGGCAATAATCATCATCCTTTTCCATTAAGGCAACTCCCTTCTCTATGAATTCTTGTTTAATCTTCATTTCAGCTTTGAACTCATCAGCGAAATGACTAAGATTATAGGATGTTATAAGAATTATGATAATCTCTTCTATTAGTTTCTGGTCAATCGAGAATTCTTGTATAGGATTTATATCCAGAAGCGTTTCTGGCACAGACTTGACTTTATCGAAATCGGCAATGTATTCATTAAATGTTTTTCCCAGCATCTGTTGCAAATCCACTCCATGCATTAAAAAGGCTTCTGCTGAGACAAATTGTTTAAACTCAGTTATTCGTTTGATATCACGAATAGAAGATATATTGTTGGAGACAAAATTATCTATCGCTGTAGTAATCTTATCACGTAAATCATTCCACTCTTTCGTAATTTCAGACAGCCTTCTATTATCCTCTGTCAGGTCTATGTTCACCTTGCCAAGAATGAAACCTTGAACATCCTGATCATGTACATAATCCAGACGGCGAATATTCTCATCAACATAATCTTGATTGAACGTGTGGTATAGATAATGTGTTATAGGAATGGAAGGAGTTCGGGAGCTGGACAAATTTATTGAAATGTTCTCAACCTCAGCTCCTGCACCATCATAGACTGCAAAGCCAAAAGCGGCATTCGTCTTTCCAAGAGTAATCAAACGATTAATGTTTTCAGCAGATATACCCTCATCACTCTCTATTGAAGAAGGTTTCTCCAACAATCGGAACATTCGGCTCACAAAAGTCTTACCACTTCCGTTATTGGCATACACACCAATCTTCAAAGATTTGCTTTGGAATTCTTTCTCTAGATTGTCCAATGGACCTATACTGTTGCACTTAAGCTTTATCTTTATCTCTGCCATATCTATTTAATCGTCCCTTAACAGTTCTATTTTTACTTTCGGAGTTTTATGTCGACTTTAGCTCTCGAGATGATTAAAACTACTCCCAGCACTATCAGGAGAATACCTGGGGTAGCATTGGCAATACTTGCTTCTAACGATGGGCCTTTAAGGAAGAATTGAAATTCACCAGTATAGCCTTGATAGGTGAGCCAACAGCCAAATATAATCATACCGATGCCCGTTAGCATAGCCAAAAATGCAATAATAACCTCACCCCATATTGCCAATAATCCTGCAAAACTATTTGCGACATCTGCTGGCATATCATCTGAACATGACGCCAGAAGGGTCATTACCAAGACTATGGCCACAATTTCTTTCTTCATTTTACTTGTTTAATAAATCTAATGTCACCATTATAGTGAGCTCTATATGGATTTTCACCAAAAGCTATAAAGATTTCCTTACTCCATATCTTTTCCCAAAGTATCTTGCTTATTCTGATGCCGTCTGAGATGCTTATGTCACTGCTTGAATATCTGATAGTCGGTGCTCCTTCTACTCTGTTATTTCGCTTTGCTTCATTGACAATATAATGACAGAGTTGTTGGAAAGAAAATTCTTCATTCCTAGTAGAAAGATATTTTTCAATCAAGTTGAGGAGTTCCTGGTCATCGTAGGTTACAGGAACTGAGTCAGAAACTATAGTCTGGTTATACATATTTTTAGGTGTTTAGTTATTCTATCATTTAATTTTGTTGTCGCAAAGCGATGTTTCGCTCATCCTATGCATCATCCCATGATGACTTTGCGTTTATCTAAAACTTCTGGGGCGCAGAAGGCGCTTGATGCGGCCCTGCGCCCCAGTGAATTTTAAAGGACTTAGCCTTTATATGATAATCTAGGGAGTTATTATTCTCTCGTAGGATTATCCGGATCTGTGACATCTGCACTACCATCACTTATCGTGAGCAAGGCAGCCTGAAGTTTCAGCTCAATTACCTCCATCTCTGGAGCCTGATATTCAATCTTTTTCATTTTCTTCTCAAATTAGTCTTTTAATAGAAAATGGAGTCCGCTCCGCATAAGGGAGCAAGAGCGGACTCACATTTATTAGTTAGCGTTACTTACTTAATAACGACCTTCTTGCCGTTGTTGATGTAAACGCCCTTCTCTGTGGGAGCTGCGTTCAGCTTCACACCATTCAGCGTGTACCAGCCATCAGCCTTAACAGCCTGGAACTCACCAGCCTTAACCTGAGAGATAGCTGTTACGCTGCCGTCAATGTCCTCAACGGTGATTACAGGAGCAGCAGTTACGCCAGGAGCGTACATCAGGTAAGCTTCGAACGGAACGATGTCCTTAGCAGCGGTGTAAGGCTCATACCATGTATTCTCGCGAGCGGAACCGTCAGCCTTCGTCTGAGTGGTATTACCCAGCCAAGCAATCTTCTGATCATCGGTAGACTGAACAGCGGTTGTTGAATAAACACCTACCAGCTTGTTGCCACCCTTAGCTTCTGCAACAATTGTCGTAGAAACTTCCTTACCTGAGAATGTCTTACCATTCCAGTTAAGATCATCGGCAGTCTTCATCAGGAATGCCTCACCTGCAGGCAGTGTGCTCATCTCCAGCACGAATGCAACATGATCGGCAGTAGAGTTTGCGCCCAGACGGTTAACTACTACATAGGTACCCAGTTTCTCTACCAACTCTGCGGGAGTTGTTGGGAACGGCAGAACAACAGTGTACCACTGGCCAGCAGCCATTGTGCGGGCACCGAACTTAACGCTTACACCAGTATTACCATCAGCAGCCTCAATGATGCCGTTAGCCTCGTCGTTCTGAGCCAGCGTAATAGCACCACCGTCACCAGTAACAGTCAGATCACCTGCTACGTATGTGATTTCATAATAGTCAGAAGAAGCACTAGAAATCTCAATTCCATTAGTGTACTCACCAGCAGTGGTCAGGTTAGCAGAGGAACCTTTGGAAATAGTCAGACCCGATAAATCAACAGAGTTGTCGTCGATTGACTCGCCAGCAGCGAATGCATCGATAGTGTAAGTCGTACCGTATGCAGGAGTTGTGTCGAAGTCAGAATCTGCCTCGGCAGTAACAGCGGCAACAGCCTGATTCAGAGCGGTGATGGTCATAGCCTTCTTAGAGATGGTGAAGTTCTGAGAATCAGTGCTGTATGCCAGCTGATAGTTGTTCGTATATGCATCCTTCAGAACGGCATCCTCAGACTGGAAGGTAATGGCATAGCTAGCGGGAGCATAGTTAGCATTTACAGCAGCAGCGGAAATGACAGTAGGCTGAGTAGCAAAGAGCTGGTCAGCAGTCAAAGTACCAGCACCTGTGATGGTATAGGCATCGCTCAGAGCATTGAAAATATCTGTCTCGGTAGAAGTACCGTTCCACTCAACCGTTACACCAGCCTTCAGGGCGATAGTGACAATAGCCTTACCAACGGTAACAGTTCCCTCATCATTGTATGCAAATACATAATTGGTAGGAGCCGTACCACCGCTGATGGTTACAGTGTGCTCACCAGGAGTCAGATTGTTTGCCTCGTCATAGTCATCCTCACCGGGAATAGCAGCAACGGGATTGTTAGCTGCATCGAATGAATCAGCGTCAGAGCCCTGCCATCCGGTAAGTGTAACTTCAGCATTCCATGTGCCACCGTAGGCAATGTTCTGAGATACATTAGTCAGGGCTGCGGTCAGAGTAGCTTCCGCGATGGTGAATGTAGCAGTCAGCTTGTCGTCAGCACTAGAGGTATTATAGTTACCTGCACCAGTGATGGTGACAGTAGCAGTACCGGCATTGATGTTGTTCTCATAAGTTACACTATAGTCAGTGCCAGAAACCAGACGAGTCTCGCCGTCCCATACCTGAAGTTCAGCCTCAACAAGGTCGTCGCCAGAACCGGTATCAGTAGTAGTCAGCTCCCAAGCGCTAGCCTTGTAGGTCTTTGAGGGCAGAGCATTTGCATTCTTAATAGCAATACCTTCGGCATTGATAGCCTTGAAGTTAATCGTGTACTCAGCAGTTCCTGAAGTGAAGCTGTAGTTACCAGAGTTGTCTACGATTGCTACGGTATAAGCTGTAGCAGAAGCACCAGTAGGCAGAGATGTATCACCCTGCTTTACAACAGCAAATTCGTCAGCGTCAGCTTCGTTCACAAGATCACCCTCAGTGAATGCCAGACCCCAAGCAGGTGCATCCTCACCATAGGTAATCGAATAAGTAGTAGCAGCAAAAGCAGGAGGGGTAATATCCTTCTTTGAGATGGTAAAGTTTGCAGTTTCCTCGGTACCGTCATAGTTGTCAGTATCTTCAACTGTAGCCTTCACTGTATAGTCACCAGCCTGTCCGTTGACAATCTCAGCATAAGTACCGTAGGTTGATTCACCCTGTACAGCATAAGTGTAAGTGATTTCTGATGCTACATCTTCTGTACCAACCACAGCAGAGGATACTGTAGGGTCATTAGCATCATTGCCATAAGACCAGCCAATAAGATCTAAATCTGTAATCTCTACTTGGCCTTTGACAATGTTCAGCGTACCATTCTGCGAAGTCACCACATTATAGGTGGTTCCAGAGACTTCGATTGTTGAGGGATAACGGTAAGAATAACTATTGCCAGCAGCTTCACCTGCTTCTGTTCCGGCAATGCTATTTACACGTATGATACCTCCTGCCGTATTGAGTGCTTCAGCAACAGCAGCCTTAGTCAAGGATGTTGTCACGTTTTCCTCAATCTTGAAATCCGCTGAGGTAATAGTGACACTAGCATCAGCAGTACCATAGGTCTTCGTAAGGACATATGGCTGCAGAGCAATAGTCTCAGTCTCTGCCCAACCGGCCAGCGGCAAGAGAGCCATCAACATTAAAATAAGAAAATTTTTTCTCATAATCT
>ERZ842401.6591-NODE-6591-length-12344-cov-54.085280_pt1 | contig 12344 bp, 5 predicted proteins | sample MGYA00521270_ERZ842401 | MGnify/ENA primary metagenome ERZ842401 (study PRJEB31892, sample SAMEA3878208) | bioreactor metagenome | biome: Moose rumen | place: Sweden | collected 2011-10 | study: EMG produced TPA metagenomics assembly of the PRJEB12797 data set... | reverse complement strand
TCCGGAGTTTTGAAAAAAACGTCCGGAGTTTTGGAAAATACTTCCGGAGTATTAAAAATTACTTTCGGAGTATTGAAAATTACTTTCGGAGTATTGGAAATTACTTTCGGAGTAACAAATGATAATCCCCCTCACGTTTCCCAACCCTTAGTACAAGGGCATGATGGGAAACGTGAGGGGGATTGAGCAAGACGGTCGGCTATGACCTTAGTACGGCCACTGGCCTGCGGCAGCACCAGCCTTGACACCCGCCATAGCGTTGGTGCCTACGACGGTGCAGGCAGCACGGTCGACGATGGTGCTGGAGCCACCTTCCTTGCCGAGACCCGACGTATCGTTAGTGTCCCAGGCAAAGGGCACGATACCGTTGTCGACGGCGGTCTGGTTCAGGAACTGGTAGTAGTACTTGACAGACGCATCGTGCTTGGTCTGGTCGTCGTTGGGCAGCGTACGTTGCATGGCGGCATACTCGCCGATGATGACGGGATAGCCCTGGCTGGTGAACGTGCTCTTCAGACGACCGAACTGCTGCTGCATGTACGACTCTTCGCCATAAGTGGCATTGTGGTTGCTGCCGTGGTTGGCAGCGCCCCAGTAGTAGAAGGCATTGGCGCCACTGGCATCGAAGGTGCCGCAGAACTGACCGGGGTCGTAGTAGTGTACCTCGACCATCAGACGGCCGGCAGCCTCGGGCAGCATCGAGACGGGCATGTAGCTGCAGGTGGATGCGATGCTGGTGCTGGGACCCTGAACCACCAGCGTGCGCTGGGCGTTGTTGCCGCCCGTGGCGCGTACCGCTGCCACGAAGGCAGCATTATAGACAGCCAGGATGGGTGCCAGCTCGGCATGATGCGTGCTGAAGAGCGAGTACTCCTGGAAGGGCTCGTTGAGTCCGGCAAAGAGCAGGTGGTCGTCATAGTCGCGGAACTCGACGGCTATCTGTGTCCACAGGTCGGCCAGATGCTGGGCCTTCTCCTGAATGATAGCGTCGTCGACGGCCTGGTAGCTGCTGCTCGACTTAGAGAAGCCCAGCACCTCTATCCAACCGTTGTCCCAGTGGTCGTTCAGCACAACATAGAGTCCGTCCAGGATGCAGTAGTTGACAACCTGCTTGACGCGGGCCATCCAGTCGGCATCGATGACGCCGCCGGTGGTGTGGATGTCCCAGGAACAGGGAATGCGTACCGCCTTGAAGCCGGCAGCCTTGACGGCATCGATGACCTGCTGCGTGGTACGAGTGGGCTGCCAGGAGGTCTCCGCGCCGAGACCGTCGCCCGTAGCTTCCAGCGTGTTGCCGAGGTTCCAGCCGGGATACATGTCACGAGCTATCTGGGCAGCCGTCTTGGTAATGGTGCCGGCAGGAATGACGGCATCGCCCTCAGCCTGCTCGACGGTGACGGTCTGCGTCTCGGAACCGGCCGTGACGGTGACGGTAGCCGTACGGGCATAGGTGGTAGTGTTGGGTGCCACGCTGACCGTAACGGGTGAAATCTTAGTGCCGCTGGTCTGGGCACCTACCTCGACCGTACACCAGTCGGCGCTGCTCACGGCAGCAGCCTGCACAGGAGCCTGGGCACTGAAGGTGCCCTGGCCGCCGTCCTTGTCGAACGACAGGGAGAGGGGACGGACGGTCAGCTTGGAAACGGGCTGTCCGCCACCGTTATCGTTTTCGTCATCGCCGCAAGCAGCGAAAGCTGTGGTGGCGAGGAACGCCACCAACAGCATGAATAGATTCTTTATCTTCATTGTTGTCATTTTCTTTGCATGTTTGTTTTCGATTACCATCCCTCAGGCACAGCGTAAAGCTTGCTGGAGAAATTGCCAATAGTATAGACCGATGAGGTGCTAAAACCAAGCGATGTCACACAATTGTTGCCCTGTATTGTGGTTGATCCTGAGAATGCAGGATCGGAAGCAGTGCCAGAGCCCCAGATGTTGTGGAGCTCAATACGGAAGTTGCCATTGCCTTCGATGTCGCCATACTTAATCTTGGAGTTATCGAAAGGTACGTTGACACCGTCATTGACAACCGAAACGAGCTGAGCACTGAACCCGGGGAAGTAGTTGCGGATGCCGACAACATCAACGAGGTTGACAGCACCAACCGCGGGACCGACACCTTCACAATCAGCAGCCACATTGAGCGTCAGGGCAACATTGCCTGCTGTCTGGAGCTCATATTGGTGTGTGCCGTTGTTGTAGGCTACAGTAACCGCACCTGCATTCTCCTTGCCCCAGTTGCCAGCCATAGTCCAACTATCATCGAGTCCCACGGCAGTCTGCTTGGCAGTGAACGACAGGTCGGCATCCAGTGAAACAATGGTAAACTCGACAGTAAACGTAGAGGTGAAGCCAAGGGCTGTCTCATTGGTCGTCTCGCCACCACCTGCATGGAAAGGCGTATCCTTCAGTCCGTTCCAACTGTCGTTGTGACCACAACCCCAGATATTAGCCATCTCGATGCGGTAGTTGCCATTGTCTTCAATGTCGCCAAAGAAGAACTTGTTCTGGTCGAAAGGAATTTCCTTGCCGTCAGCGTAGATAGCATCGACACGTGCAAATACATTAGGATTGGCTGCGGCGAAGCCTACGATATCGAGGACATATACCTTTCCGTTGACACGGGCATCCAACGCATTGAATGTCAGGGTATAGGTACCGACACCACTTCCCGGAATGGTTATCGTAGCAGAATTCCATTCGTCGGAGCAAGCACCGTTGACACCATCTCCATAGCAGGTAAGCTTGGCTGTGTAGCCATACTTTTCAAGCTGAGGTACATAGTTGACGCCCAGGGTACAAGGATCAGCATCACGGAAGAAGCCTAACTGCAGCTTCTTGTCACCCAACTGCATAATCTTGATGGAGGTCTTGCGGTTGTTCACGAAACCGTCTGTAAAGTTGGTGGGTACAAGGAGGTCTACATCGGAAGTAATGGTGTAATTCTTCTCGTCAATGGTCACCTCGCCCTTCACGGTAGTAGAGGTTCCGTCCTTGGCAATCTTTGTTACGGAGATGTAATCCTTGCCATCCTCATTGTAGATAGTCATCGAGCCCTTGCAGCCCTCAACACCATCGAAGGCCCATGTGTTACCTGCATCAGCTTCCCAAGCCCATGAGTTGCCTACGATAGGCTCGTTATTGGTAATGGTGCGCCAAGAGTCGTCTGTACCATAGAAGAATACGGGGCCTGCCCATGTCGTGGTTGTTCCATCGTCTTTGATGTCAATTTCCCACGTGTTGTAGAGCCATTCCTTATTGAGCTTTACGTTACGGGCCACTGTTACAGGACGAATGGAGAGCGCCTCGTAGACGGCACGTGTTGAACGGATATGGGTACCTGCATTAAATTCATAGTCAACCGCAAACTCCTTGTTAGTGGGATTGACAGTACCTGTCAAGTAGTAGCCATGGGTTCCCTCATCGGTAACATCGTGAGCCACACGCTTACCGGCAGCAGGCAGGAAGATGCTGTTGCCATTGGGACCGATAACCTTGTATCCACGTACCCCATCCTGTTCGATCCACTGGGTAGTGCAGAGGCTGAACAGCTCTTCAAAAAGGTCTGATGTTGGCAATGTCCCCTTACCATCAGTCACGATGTTAGCCAAGTCAGAAGCTGTCTTGTAGATATCCCCTGATGAATAGTCAGCTGCGCTGATGCTGGGGTTGCAGCCTGACAGGTCGCCGAAGCCGAACAGACCACCAAAGTCAGTCTCCTTCTTGGCACCGATGTTGTACTTAGCCCACTTGACAGAGAGGCCGAGGTCTACGAAATCTTCGTCCACATCGATGGCGTGGCTGCTGGTGGTGAATGACTTCACGTCGCCATACACCACACCCGCTCCGAGGTCGAGGAATGCTGCATAGTAATAGGTAGTTGCAGGCAGCAGACCGGTCTGCGTGTAGGTATAGCTGTCAGTGAGTGCATCAGCTGTCAGACGCAGTCCGGCGCGCACGCTCTCCTGTTCAGAGGACGTGGAGAGCACGATACCGGCTACTGCATCTGCCGGATACTTGCTGATAGCACCGGCCAGCGTAGCCTCGGCATAGTCCACAGCCGTGGCGTCGCCCGTTGTCGCGGTGGCATCGGTAGTCACCAGCGACTTCACCTCACCCGTATAGGTCAGTCTGCCTTGCAGCGTGACGTAGGCCTGATAGTAGATAGTGGTATTGTTCACCAACCCGGAGAGGCTGGCAGAGAACTCAGCAGCAGAAGCGGCTGTTGCAGTCTCGGTCAGCGCGTTCTGGCTGTAACCGTACTTGAAGCCTGTCGAATAGGAAGCGGCGTTCATCTGCTCCAGTCCCGTCACCGTACCATAGAAGGTTGCCGTGGTGGCAGTAACGTCAGAAGAGCCCGTCACGACAGCACCGTCGGTGAGCAGCGGCGTGGTGCTGACAGAATAGTCGTCGCTGTCGCTGCACGCGGTCAGCACGGCAGCTCCCATCAGGAGCGCCGTGACTGCGGAAAATATTCTTGTTAGTTTCATAACTTTCATGCTTTTTTTACCTTTTTACTTTTACTCAATGGTGATGCTTTCAACGGTGCAGTGCGAGGCATAGTCCTCGTCGGCCAGCGTAGCATAGCCAACGTATTGCATCGTAATGGTAAGGGCTGATGTGCCGTCGTCCCACTTCACGGTAGAACCGGTATCGTTGGTCCAAGAGACGGTGTAGGTGCCGTCGCCGTTGACCGTGATGGCACGTGCATAGTCGTAGCACTCCGTCTCCCAACCCTGCTCCGAGCCGCGGTTGCAGCAGAGCACCATCTTGGCCGGCTGTGAGAAGGTGAAGCCTGACAGGCGGACAGTGACGTTGATCTTCTGGTTCTTCTTCAGCTTGACATTGGCCGGGTCAATGGCATCGTTGCCACCACCCCACGGGTTGTAGAGCTGGCAGCGGAAGTAGTTGCCTGCCTCGATGTAGTTGTTGACCTTCGCAGCGTCGAACGGAACCACCACAGGTCCTGACTCGCCACCGCCGACGGCCTTGTAGGTGAAGTTGGCCACCAGATAGCTGTTGACATTGCCATTGATGTCAGTGCCGGAAGGAACACCCAGAATCAGCTCCGAACCCGGGTCGCACTTCAGCACAGTCCACTCCTTGCCCGTCAGCGTAATGGTACGGTCGTCACCAGCAACGGTGAAGAAGGTAACGGCATTGTCGAAGACGAGCTTGCCGTCCGTCAGCGTGTAAGAACCTGACTGGTCTCCATAGCTATATTCACCCTTCTTGGTCAGCGTGAGCTCGTTCTCCATCACTGCATCCTCGTCAGGCTGGGGAGCCCAGTTAGCACCGTAAGTGCCACCAAGCAGTGTCTCCCAGGCAGAAGAACCGCCGTTCCACCACCACCAGTCGTAGGCCTCGCCGCCGTTGACCTGGAAGGTCATCTCAGCACCTTCAAACTCTACGCCGTTGATGTCGGTGGTAAAGATCTTGGTAGCCAGATCGGCTATCTCGGGAACAACAGGGGCAGAAGGATTAAGATACTCTGCCTCGTCAGAAGGAATCTCAACAACACCCTTCTGCACGTCTTCGGCAATGAAGTTCCAGATGATCCACCAGGCACCTTCGCTATTGGTGCGCATAGTAGCCAGCTGAAGCATGTAAGGAGTCAACTCGGTGATGACGATATCTGTCGTATAGTTGGCGCAGACCTCGTTGAAGCCGACATTGTGCATGGAGTAAGTATCGGTAAACGACAGCGTGGGGTGGTTCTTGTCCGTAACGTTCAGCGTCCACTTACCCGTGGTAGTCGTACCCGTAGAAGAGCCCTTCGCTCCCGACTCGCCGCGATACTCCGTCATCGAACAACCGTTGACGTCGTCCAGCGAGAACTCCATCCAAGAGTCCATATAGGCATCGTCGGCAGGTATCAGCCACGACTGGAAACCAGGGTCCCAGTTGGGTTTCATGTGGTTGATGCCGATATTGGTATCGCCCGAACCGTCGTTCAGCACGTCGTCAGGATTGGCATACATGACGGGAGCCGTGCACTGGCCCACGCCGTAGTCCTTGTCGACGGGCACCCAGCGCTTTGACTTGCCCACGCCACCTGTCAGATAGGTATAGAGAGGGTCTTCCAGCAACGACATGTTGTTGGTTGTCACCTGGAACTTATACGGGTCGCCATAGACCACACCACCGCGAGTGTCGACTCCGAACGTCACCTCGTAGGTGCCGGCAAAAGGCAGTTGCGTAGTGGCCTCAGGGCCCTGGGCGCGTCCCATGGGGTGAATCCAGTAGCAGTTATAGCTCTTGTCGAGCAGACTCTTCATGGAAACAGTATTCTGCTCGTCCACCGTGACGGAGAATGCAGAACCCTGTGTCAGGTCTGCCGGCTGCAACGACAGGCTGTCCAGACTGTGGCTGTCAGGCGAACAGGCACCCAACATCAGCAAGGCAGCGACAGACAGATATATTGATTTGTTCGTTTTCATAAGTCTTATCTATTTTGCTTTTTATTTTATACCTTTTCGGGAGTTTTACCAGCCGGCATTCTGTTTAAGGACACCGTTAGACAGCGTAATCTGCGTCTGAGGAATCTGCTGGAAGCCACGCTTGGAAGTAATGTTCTCTGCCTTATAGCTGACAGTTCCTTCCATGCCGCCATTCAACACATTGGCACCAGAGGCCACAATAGCATTTGCAGCGACAGTCACACCCTGACGGAGCAAGTCCCAATAACGGATACCCTCGAAGGCAAACTCCAGGCGACGTTCTTCCATGATGTTAGCCTGTGTCAGTTCGATGGCGTTGTTGGGCGTGGTCACACTGCCGTCAGCATTCTCGGTAGCGTAGGCGCGGTTATGCACAGCATTCAGATAGGCCCGGCCGTTGCCGGAGCCCAGCTCGGCAGCCATCAGCAGTACGTCTGCATAACGAACCAGCGTATAGCCTATAGGCTGGGAAATCTGGAAGTCACCAGCCATCAGTCCATCCCAGTAGTGGGTCAGGCTCCATGAGCCACTCTCACTCTGGTGATAGCCCGAGCGGGCAGTGTATTTCTTATTGAAATAGCCAGTGTACTCACGCTGGTCCAGGATGGCTTTCTGATAAGCATCAGTCGACTCGATACCCTCGCCGGCCAGGTCGATGATGGAAGCATCGCGACGCTGGTCGCCGGCAGGATAGGACTCGTAAACGTCACCTGGTACCGTAGCACCGCCCCAGCCCTGTCCGTAAGGAGCCTTGAACGTGCCGCCACGAACGGAGAACATCTGGATGGAATTATTACCGCCTGCATTGCCGTTGTAGTCGGACGTATAGTTGAACTTCATGGTCAGGATGTTCTCGGCATTGTCCTCGCCGGCATAGGTACTGACTTCCTTCCAACCAGCCTGGTCGCTGCCTTCCCATGTCGTGCTGGCGCAATACCACAGATTCTTGTAAAGAGGAATCAGTGAGTACTCACCGCTTGCAATGATATCCTCAAGACCAGCCAGAACCTCAGCCTTGGTCACGCCGGCAGGTTCCTTGCCATATACCCCAGTATAAAATAGGTACGCGCGAGCCAGCAAAGCCTTGGCGGCATAGCAGGTAATGCGACCGTCATTGGTCGAAGACGAGCTCTTGGGATAGGCGTCAGCAGGAATATTCTCTGCCGCATACTTCAAATCGTCAAATATCTGTGCGTAGACATCGTCGACGGGAGCCTGGGGTACATTCTCCGTGGTAGGCACCGTAATCAGTGGGACATTCTCGAAGACTCGTACCAGGTCGAAGTAGAGGATACCACGCATGGCACGCGCCTCGCCAATCAGCTGACCATGAACCTTCTCACTGGACCAGCTGATGCCTTCGGTGCGGGACAGCAATTCGTTCACGCGGTAAATGGCAGCATAGTAGCTAATCCACAACTGGTTGTGAAGGTTCTGCTGAGAGTTGTCCTCCGACATATCGAAACGGTCGACCACGGCCGAGTTGCGGGCATCATTGGCACCCGTTCCGCCAAAACACTGGTCTGACAGCAGTTCCGAGAGATAATGGAAGGCAAACGTCGGACCGTCTGACACCGTACGCTGCCATCCGTCATAGCAACCAATGAGGGCACGTGAAGCGGCTGCCTCATTGGAATAAAAGTTACCCGTAGTTCCTTCGGTCTTCGATGAAACTTCCAGGAAATCATTGCCGCACGATGTCAGACTCATAGCGAGCAAACCGAGGGCAGCTATAGATAATATCTTTGTTTTCATATTCGTAATCATCTAAGTTTTTAGAACTTCAAGTTAACACCGAAAAGGAAGGTACGCGGACGGGGATAGTAACCGTAGTCGATGCCACTGACCCAGCCTGAGTTACCATAACCGATTTCAGGATCCATACCGTCGTACTTGGTGAACGTAAAGGCATTCTGTACCTGAGCATAGAGGCGGCACTGCGAGATGTACTTCACCTTCAGCAACTTGGCAAAGTCGTAACCCAGCGTGATGTTGCTGATGCGCAGGAAGTCACCGTCCTGAATGAAGAGATCAGAGAACTGATAGTTGACATTGGTATTGGTCACGCGAGGTATCTTGTTCGATGTTCCCTCACCCGTCCAACGGTCAAGAATCTGAGTCGTATAGTTGGCTGTCGTCGTACCGACATTACGATAGGTCTGGACGATCTTGTTACCAGTCTGGCCATTGGCCTGAACAGAGAAGTCGAAGCCCCGATAGTCGAAGCCGAACGAGAAGCCATAGGTAAAGTCGGGCATGCCGTTGCCGAGGTTCACCTTGTCGTCCTCGTTGATGACGCCGTCATGGTTGATGTCATAGTACTTCACATCGCCGGGCTGCACATTGGCTTGCAGCACACCGTTGCCATTGGCTATCCAGTTGTTGATTTCCTGCTGGTTCTGGAATATGCCGGCGGTCTTATAGCCCCAGAAGTAGCCGATGGGCTCTCCGTTGGAGGCTCGGTAGAACTCGCCGGAGTTGTCGTAGAGCACAGAGCCCGTCTCACCGTGGATGATGCCATCCTCGTTGGGGATATTGCCCACCTTGTTCTTGTTATAGGCTCCGTTCACGTTCACATAGTAGTGGAAGTCCTTGCCTATGCGGTCGTTCCAGCTCAGACCGAGCTCTACACCAGTGTTCTTGACGTCACCGCCATTGATATAGGGTGCACCGGTACCTACAGTAGCCAGCACAGGGGGCTGTACGAGCCAGTCCTTGGTGGTCTTGACATAGAAGTCGAAGTTGACGTTCAGGCGCTGGTTCAGGAAACGGGCATCGAAACCGAGGTCGAACTGCTCAGAGGTCTCCCACGTGATGTCTTCGTTGCCCAGACGCGTAGGAACGGCGCCCCACTGGTCTGCATCGGAACCTAACTGATTGCCGAAATTGTAATAATAGTTGTTGAAGCCCATGGGAGCCAGATACATATAGTTACCAATATTCTGGTTACCGACCTGTCCCCAGGATGCACGAAGCTTGAAGTAGTCCATCACGCTGAGCACAGGCTCCATGAACTTCTCGTTCGTAAGCACCCAACCGGCTGAGATGGAAGGGAACCAACCGAAGCGGTGGCCGGGAGCAAAACGGGAAGAGCCGTCACAACGCAACGTAGCATTCACCATGTACGTCTCCTTCCAGTTCCATCCAAGGCGGGCGAAATAGCTGACCATGCGCTCCTCATCCCAAGGTGAGCCGCTGACGGAGAGACCATTCTCAGAACTCATGGCGGTGCCATTGCTCAAGTAGGCATAGCGCCAACTATCAAAGCCGTCGCGCAGCGAGCCGTTGGCGCCATAGATGCTCTGGCCCTCGGTGCGGTAGACCTCATAACCCACCATCGTGTCGAAGTGGTGGTCCTTGACGTCGAAGTTATAGCTCAAGGTGTTGGTCCAGGTAATGCCAAAACCGTCACTGGCACTCTGCGAAACGCTGGTGCGGGTGTCCTGATAGCTGTAGATAGAGAAGTGATACAGCGGTGTGAAGCTACGGTAGTTGTTAGAGTCGTACTTCACGCCCAGTGTAGTGCGGAACTTCAGGTTCTTGATGAACTCCATCTCGGCATACGCGTTGGCTGACATGGTGAAGTTCTGCGTCCGGTTGTTATTGGTGGTCATCATGACACCATAGGGGTTACCGTCGGCATTGTACCAGTCACTGTCCGTCGTGTCGTTATAGGGGCTGCCGTAGCGGCCGTTGTCACTATAGATAGGTGTCAACGGAGAGGTTCCGAAGGCAGCGCGGAGAGAGTTGTTATAGGCATTGCCCACACTCAGTCCGTTCTTCTTATAGTAAATCAGAGAGACCTGCTCGCCAACCTTCAGGAAGTTGTCAATGACCTGATACTCAGAGTTGACACGGAAGTTGTAACGCGAGTAGCTGGAGACATCCTTGCCACCGACTATACCCTCTTGGTTCATGTAACCCATTGACAGGGCATAGTTGCCTTTCTGACTGCCTCCGCTGATGCTGAGATTTGCACTATAGGTCTGGGCGTTGTCCTTGAACATCTCGTTCACCCAGTCGGTATCAATCAGATTACCATCCTTGTCAAAGATGCTGGCATACTTCAACGAGCCGTCGGCATTCAGACCATACCAGTCGTAGGCGGCACCGCCCGAATTGATGTTCTGCTCGTCCATGATGGTCATATACTGCTTGGCGTTCAGCATCTGCATCTTACGGGGAGCATTCTGCCAACCGAAATAGCCGTCAAAGCTGACTACGGCACGACCTTCCTTACCATTCTTAGTGGTCACCAGCACAACACCGTTGGCCGACTGTGAACCATAGATAGCTGCAGAGGCAGCATCCTTCAACACGTCAATGGACTCGATGTCAGCAGGATTGACAGTAGAGATGTCACCGCGCACACCGTCGATGATGTAGAGAGGACCGGACGAACCTGTCGTACCCAAACCACGGATGTTGACCTTCAGACCCTCACCCGGCTGACCGGACTCAGAAATGATGGTCATACCGGGCGTCTGGCCCTGCAGGGCCTGCAGCGGATTGGTGGTGTTGAGCTTCGCCACGTCGTCACCCTTTACCTGCAGAGTGGCACCCGTGACCAGCTTCTTCTTCTGTACACCGTAACCGATGACCACCACTTCGTCAAGCGAAGCCTTGTCCTCGTCGAGGGTGATATCATAATGACTCTGCCCTCCTGCTACCCTCACCTTCTTGGTGATGTAGCCGATGTAAGATACTACCAGCGTCTGCCCTTCATTGGCTTCGATTTTGAAGTTTCCCTCAAAATCGGTAATCGTACCAGTAGCCTGCGAGCCCTCCAATTGAATGGTGGCTCCGATGAGCGGTTCATTGTCGGCTGACGAAATGACCGTACCCGTCACAGTCTTGGCACTAAGAGCAGACTCAATTCCCATTGCCTGCATCGTGAGCATAGCCACGATGAGCACAACAAACTTTAGAGATGTTTTACTCATAGTTACACTTTTTAGTTAGTAATATAATCATGTAGTTTTGATGTCACCAGCAGTTATTTGCGTGTAAACTTTACATTTATCGTGCAAAGTTAAAGAATAAAACTGAAAAAAACACAAAAAAAACAGACTTTCTTTCGGCAAAAAATGTTAACAAACGTAACACCTTTTCCTACAGATGCTACTAACCTTTTGATTTTGACGATGTTTCGCGGATGACCAGCTGCTGGGGAACTATCTCCCTGTAGACCTGCTGGTCGCCATGAATACTCTTCAGCAACAGCTGACAGGCCGTGACGCCCATGAGGTGTGACTGGTCTTCAATGGCTGACATGCGAGGGGTGACATAAGCGGCATGGGCATCGTCCGTAAAGCCTATCAGCGCTACGTCTTCCGGTATGCGCAGACCGCTCTCCTTGATGGTCGTAAAGGCGGCAAAGGCAATGATGTCGTTGAAGGCCAAGATAGCATCTGGCCGGTCGGGCATCTGAAGCAGTCGTCGGGTGGCCTCGCAAGCCACCTGATAGTCTATCTTGTCACACACCACCCAGTCGCGATTGATGGGTATATGGCGCTCGCGCAGAGCCTCCAGATAGCCGTGCTTGCGGCGGCGCACCATGTCCAGATGGTTGGGACCACCGATGAAGGCTACACGCCGGCTACCTGTATCAAGGAGGTGCAGGGTGGCCTGCTGGGCTGCCTCGTCACCGTTGGCCGTGACACTGGAGAAGCGGTCGGTCAGACAGGTTCGCCCGAAGAACACTAAGGGAATACCCATGGCGGCTATCTCCTCGTAGTGGCGGTAGTCCGTCGTGGTCTGTGCCAGACAGGCTATGATACCCTCGACATGCAGACCGATGAAGTTGTCGACAGCCAGGGCCTCGTCTTCAAAACGCTCGTGGCTGTTGGCACTGATGACGCTATAGCCGGCACGACGCGCCTCGTCCTCTATGCCGTCGAGCAC